>JAESFP010000075.1_pt1 | contig 163151 bp, 168 predicted proteins | sample 9266181 | NCBI WGS metagenome assembly JAESFP01 (sample SAMN14502547, study PRJNA617102) | algae metagenome | isolation source: Pegethrix bostrychoides GSE-TBD4-15B and co-occurring heterotrophs from... | place: USA: Grand Staircase-escalante National Monument, Utah | collected 2006-08-15 | reverse complement strand
AACGTCAGCATCACCGTGAAGCTGATCAACCCGATCGCGATGGAAGAAGGCCTGCGCTTCGCCATCCGTGAAGGCGGCCGTACCGTGGGTTCGGGCGTTGTGGCCAAGATCCTCGACATCTAAGCCGGACGCAAAGGAATCACCATGGCAACCAAGCAAAAAATCCGCATCCGCCTGAAGGCGTTCGACTACAAGCTGATCGACCAGTCGGCAGCCGAAATCGTTGACACCGCCAAGCGCACCGGCGCGATCGTCAAGGGCCCCGTGCCCCTGCCGACCCGCATGAAGCGTTTCGACATCCTGCGTTCGCCGCACGTCAACAAGACGTCGCGCGACCAGCTGGAAATCCGCACGCACCAGCGCCTGATGGACATCGTCGACCCGACCGACAAGACCGTGGACGCGCTGATGAAGCTCGACCTGCCGGCTGGCGTCGACGTCGAAATCAAGCTGCAGTAAGAAGAAACACGACACTCGTCGCGTTTTAGCAAGGCCCGCCCGCAGAAATGCCGGCGGGCTTTGTGCTTTTTTGCCCAGATATGGCATCCTCGCGCGCAGGCAACCCCGGCGCATCGACCGGAGGCTGAAACGAGGGCAGCACCAGCTATGAACTACAAGTTCTCCTTTGCGTTTGCGTCGGCATGCGTTGCCGGGGCATTGCTGGCCGGTTGTGGCGGCGGGGGCGGAGGAGGAGGTGGTGGGAGCGGGTTGCCCTTTCTGCTGCCGGGCGCCGCCGGCTCGGTCACCCTGACGGGCACGGCCACCTACGAGTCGGTGCCGAACCCGAACGGTGGCCTGGTGTATGCGTCCACGTCGCTCAAGCCGGTGCGTGGCGCGGCGCTGGAGGTGGTCGATGCCGCCTCGTCCGCGCAACTGGCGGTGGCGACCACCGACGACAGCGGCGCCTATTCGGTGACGGTTCCGGCGAACAGCACGGTCTTCGTGCGCGTCAGGGCGCAACTGACCCGTGCCGCGCCCGGGCCGGCCTGGGACGTCAGCGTGCGCGACAACACCCAGGCGGGTGCCCTTTATTCCATGCAGACCTCGGCGTTTTCGTCGGGGACGACCGCGTCGACGCACGACCTGCGCGCCGCTACCGGCTGGGACGGCGCGAAGTACGGCGGCCCGCGCGTGGCCGCGCCTTTTGCCATTCTCGACACGGTCTACACCGCGATGCAGAAGGTGCTGTCGGTCGCGCCCGCCACGTCCTTTCCTTCGCTGCGCGTGTATTGGAGTCCGAAGAACGCGCCGACGGGAGGCGCCGCGACCGCGGCGGATCTGGCGAGCGGGCAGATCGGCACCACCTTCTTCATCAACAGGAGCACGGGCCGCGAGATCTACGTGCTGGGCAAGGAAGACGCCGACACCGACGAGTTCGATGCGCCCGTGATCGCGCACGAATGGGGGCATTACTACCAGTCGTCCTTCAGCCGTGACGATTCGGCGGGCGGAGATCATTCGGGTAACGACCGCGTCGACCGGCGGCTGGCGTTCTCCGAAGGATGGGGCAACGCATGGTCGGGCATTGCGCTGGGGCGCAGCACCTACGTGGATTCGAGCGGCCCAGGACAGGCCGACGGCCAGCCGCTGGACCTGACGGTAGGGCCGGCGAGCAACCCCGGCTGGTACCGCGAGACCTCGATCGAGTCCATCTTCTGGAACCTGAACCGGCAGGTCGGCTTCAAGCCGATCAACGACGCGATGACGAGTCTGCAGTTCCGCGGCGCGGCGCCGGTGACGTCGATCCACCTTTTTGCCGCGGCCTTCAATGCGGTCGCGCCGGGGAATGCGGCGGCGCTGAAGAGCCTGCTTGCCGGGCAGGGCATCACGTCCACCGACGCCTACGGTGCTGGCGAGTCGAACAACGACAGTGCCGCCGCCACGCCGGTTCCGAATGTGCTGCCGATGTACCGCCCCCTGGCCGTGGGCGTCCTGGCGAACAACATCGCCTGCATCTCCAATGTGGCCGGCACCGGCAACAAGCTGGGCAATATCTCGTACCTGAGCTTCAGCGTGCTCGCCAGCCGCGACTACACGATCCAGGTCACGAACGGCGGGGCGCCAGGCGCTCCCGATTTCGATCTCTTCAAGGCCGGATTGGTCGCCCGCAGCGGCAACAAGGTCAGCCTGGGGGCGGGCGACTACGTTCTGGCGGTACGGGATACGGCCTTCATTCCGGATCCCAACAACCCGCCGCCCCCGAGATGTTTCTCCGTTCTCGTCCAATAGGAAGGCCCGCCATGACTATCCGCACCCCATCGACGATAGCGCTGGCATGGCTCGCGCTCGCAACCCTGGCGGCGCCGGCTCTGGCCGACGGCGCGCCCGGCGTTCGCGGCGCCAGGCAGGGCGCCGCGCCCATGACCACGGCAGCGAGAAAGCCCAATGATTCCGGCGTCAAGCTCCAGTACCGGGTCGATGGCACCCCGCAGGCGGGCAAGCCGACGGCGGTTGTCCTGCAGTTCGACGGCGTCACCCACCCCGACGGCGCGACCGTGCGCCTGAGTCCGGACGCCGGGCTGACGTTGTCGGGCAGCGACACCTTCACCCTGCCGGCGGGCACCCGCTCCAGCGTCACGGTCACGGTGGTGAGCGACCGCGAGGGCCTTGCCTATCTCAATGTGTTCATCGCACAGGGCGGCGCGCGCAGCGCCATCTCGATTCCCGTGCAGACCGGCGCGGTGGCGCCTGCCGCGAAGCCGGCGAGCGAGATAAAGTCGGCCCCCGCCGGCGAAAACATCATTTCGCTGCCTGCCAAGTAGGCAAAAAACAGGCAAAACCGGGGCCTGTACCCCCGAAAACACGGCCCTGAGCGGCCACTTGCATGCCCCGTACATCGCGGGCTATAATCGCTGGCTCTGCCCTTGTTGCGTCCGCAAGGGTGCTATGTGGGCAGAGATTTATCAACCTTCTTCCGTAGCCGGAGAAATCTGGCAAACGCTGTTGCCAATTGAAGTGGCAGTGGCGGAAGAGGATTTCCATTTTTGGAGAAAACATATGAGTCTGAGCAACTCCCTCGGGTTGCTGGGCCGCAAGGTGGGGATGATGCGTCTCTTCACCGATGACGGGGACGCAGTTCCTGTCACGGTGGTGGATGTGTCCAACAACCGTGTGACCCAGATCAAGTCCCAAGAGACCGATGGCTACGTCGCCCTGCAGGTGACGTTCGGTTCGCGCAAAGCATCGCGCGTGACCAAGCCCGAAGCCGGCCACCTCGCCAAGGCGGGTGTCGAAGCAGGCGAAATCATCCAGGAATTCCGCGTTACCGCAGATACCGCAGGTCAGCACAAGGCTGGCGGCGTGATCGCGGCAAGCAGCGTTTTCTCCGTGGGCCAGAAGGTGGACGTGCAAGGCACCTCCATCGGCAAGGGCTACGCTGGCACGATCAAGCGTCACAACATGAGCTCGCAACGCGCGTCGCACGGTAACAGCCGTTCGCACAACGTTCCCGGCTCGATCGGTATGGCACAAGACCCCGGTCGCGTGTTCCCCGGCAAGCGCATGACCGGTCACCTCGGTGACGTCACGCGCACGACGCAAAACCTCGACGTGTTCCGCATCGACGAAGCACGTCAACTGCTGCTCATCAAGGGCGCGATTCCGGGTTCGAAGGGTGGCTTCGTCACCGTGCGTCCCGCCATCAAGGCCAAGCCGCAAGCGGCTGAAGGAGCGAAGTAATGGAACTCGAACTCCTGAACGAACAAGGCCAGGCCGCGTCGAAGTACGACGCCCCCGAAACCGTGTTCGGCCGTGACTACAACGAAGACCTGGTTCACCAGATCGTCGTTGCATTCCAGGCCAACGCCCGCCAAGGCACGCGCGCCCAGAAGGACCGCGAGCAGGTCAAGCACTCGACCAAGAAGCCTTTCAAGCAAAAGGGAACGGGCCGCGCCCGTGCCGGTATGACGTCCTCGCCGCTGTGGCGCGGGGGTGGTCGTATTTTCCCGAACATGCCTGACGAAAACTTCTCGCAGAAGATCAACAAGAAGATGTACCGCGCCGGCATGGCCGCCATCTTCTCGCAGCTCGCTCGCGAAGGCCGTCTGGCCGTGGTGGATTCGCTGACCGTGGATTCGCCCAAGACGAAGCCGCTGGCAGCCCGTTTCAAGGCAATGAATCTCGAGTCCGTGCTCGTGATCGCCGAAGAAGTCGACGAAAACCTGTACCTTGCCTCGCGCAATCTGGTCAATATCCTCGTGGTCGAACCCCGTTACGCCGATCCGGTGTCGCTGGTTCACTACAAGAAGGTGCTGGTCACCAAGGGTGCCGTCGACAAGCTCAAGGAGATGTTCGCATGAGCCGCGTGAACCCTACCGCCGCTGAACGTACGTTCGAAGAAGGCCGCCTGATGGCGGTGCTGGTCGCACCGATCGTGTCCGAAAAGGCCACGATGGTCGGCGAGAAGTCGAACGCTGTCACTTTCAAGGTGCTGCAAGACGCCACCAAGCCCGAGATCAAGGCCGCTGTTGAACTGATGTTCAAGGTCGAAGTCCAGGGCGTGTCGGTGCTCAACACCAAGGGCAAGACCAAGCGCTTTGGCAAGTCCATCGGCCGCCGCGACAACGTTCGCAAGGCCTATGTGACCCTGAAGCCCGGTCAAGAGCTCAACCTCGTCGGGGAAGGCGCTTAATCATGGCCGTCATCAAGATGAAACCCACTTCGCCGGGCCAACGCGGCGCGGTGAAGATTTCGCGTGACCACCTGTTCAAGGGTGCTCCTCACGCAGCCCTGCTGGAACCCCAGTTCCAGAAGGCCGGCCGTAACAACAACGGTCACATCACGATCCGTCACCGTGGCGGTGGTTCCAAGCACCACTACCGCGTTGTCGACTTCGTGCGCAACAAGGACGGCATCCCGGCCAAGGTCGAACGCATCGAATACGACCCGAACCGTACCGCCCACATCGCTCTGGTCTGCTACGCCGACGGCGAGCGCCGCTACATCATCGCCCCGCGCGGTCTGGAAGCTGGTGCAACGCTGCTGTCGGGCGCCGAAGCCCCGATCCGCGCCGGCAACACCCTGCCGATCCGCAACATCCCGGTCGGCTCGACGATCCACTGCATCGAACTGCAACCCGGCAAGGGCGCGCAGATCGCGCGTTCGGCCGGCACGTCGGCCACGCTGCTGGCTCGTGAAGGCGTCTACGCCCAGGTCCGCATGCGTTCGGGTGAGGTGCGTCGCATCCACATCGAATGCCGCGCAACCATCGGCGAAGTGGCCAACGAAGAGCACAGCCTGCGCCAGCTCGGCAAGGCAGGCGCCAAGCGCTGGAAGGGCATCCGCCCGACCGTGCGCGGTGTCGTGATGAACCCGGTCGACCACCCGCACGGTGGCGGCGAAGGCAAGACTGGCGAAGGCCGCCATCCTGTCGACCCATGGGGCAATCTGACCAAGGGCTATCGCACCCGTAACAACAAGCGCACGCAGGTCTTCATCGTGTCGCGTCGCAAGAAGTAAGGGATAGCCAATGACTCGCTCTCTCAAAAAGGGTCCTTTCGTCGACCACCACCTCGTGGCCAAGGCCGACAAGGCCGTGACGACCAAGGACAAGAAGCCGATCAAGACCTGGTCGCGTCGTTCGATGGTTCTGCCCGAGTTCATCGGTCTGACCATCGCCGTGCACAACGGCAAGCAACACGTGCCTGTGTACATCACCGACCAGATGGTCGGCCACAAGCTCGGCGAATTTGCGCTCACGCGCACGTTCAAGGGGCACCCCGCGGACAAAAAAGTCCAGAAGAAGTAAGGAACGACCATGTCTGAAACACGTGCAGTCCTCCGCGGTGTCCGCCTGTCGGTCGACAAGGGCCGTCTGGTCGCTGACCTGATCCGCGGCAAGAAGGTCGATCAAGCGCTGAACGTTCTGCAATTCACGCAGAAGAAGGCCGCTGTGATCATCAAGAAGGTGCTGGAGTCGGCTATCGCCAACGCCGAGCACAACGACGGCGCCGACATCGACGAGCTGAAGGTCAAGACCATCTACGTCGAGCAAGGTGCAACGCTCAAGCGCTTCACGGCGCGGGCCAAGGGTCGCGGCAATCGCATCAGCAAGCCCACGTGCCATGTGTACGTGACGGTTGGCAACTAAGAAGGCCTGGAAGAAATATGGGACAGAAAATCCACCCAACCGGGTTCCGCCTTGCGGTTACCCGTAACTGGTCCAGCCGCTGGTACGCAAGCGACCGCGATTTCGCGGGCATGCTGGCCGAAGACATCAAGGTTCGCGAATACCTGAAGAAGAAGCTGAAGAACGCTTCGGTGTCGCGCGTCATGATCGAACGTCCCGCCAAGAACGCACGCATCACGATCTACTCGGCACGTCCGGGCGTCGTGATCGGCAAGAAGGGCGAAGACATCGAGAACCTCAAGCGCGAACTGGGCAAGCAGCTCGGCGTGCCGGTTGCGGTCAACATCGAAGAAGTGCGCAAGCCTGAAATCGATGCGCAGCTGATCGCCGACAGCATCACGCAGCAGCTCGAAAAGCGGATCATGTTCCGCCGCGCCATGAAGCGCGCCATGCAAAACGCCATGCGTCTGGGTGCCCTGGGCATCAAGATCATGTCGGCTGGCCGCCTGAACGGCATCGAAATCGCACGTACCGAGTGGTACCGCGAAGGCCGCGTGCCGCTGCACACCCTGCGCGCCGACATCGACTACGGCACCTCGGAAGCCAAGACCACCTACGGCGTCATCGGCGTCAAGGTCTGGGTCTACAAGGGCGACACGCTGGGTCGTAACGACCTGCCGGCCGTCGAAACGCCGCGTCCTGAAGAAGAACGCCGCCCACGTGGTCCCCGCCGTGATGGCCGCCCTGGTGGCGACCGTCCGGGCAGCGACCGTCGTGGTCCCGGCCCGCGTGCCGGTGCCCGTGGCCCGATCGGTGGCAACACCGCTCCGGCTGATGGCAGCGACAAGCCCGCAGAAGCAACCGGCGGTGCCGGTGCAGACTCGAAACCCGCCGTTAAGCGCGTCCGCAAAGCCGCGCCCGCTGCAGCAGCGGACGGTGCCAAGACCGAGTAATCGGTCGCTCCCGGGCACGCAAGTGCCTGGGGCCCTCACGGAGTAAGAAAACATGCTGCAACCTGCACGCAGAAAGTTCCGCAAGGAACAAAAGGGCCGCAACACCGGCATCGCAACCCGGGGTAACTCGGTTGCCTTCGGTGACTTCGGTCTCAAATGCACCGACCGCGGCCGCCTCACGGCGCGCCAGATCGAAGCCGCTCGTCGCGCGATTTCGCGTCACGTGAAGCGCGGTGGCCGTATCTGGATCCGCGTGTTCCCGGACAAGCCAATCTCTACCAAGCCCGCTGAAGTGCGGATGGGTAACGGTAAGGGCAACCCCGAGTACTACGTCGCTGAAATTCAGCCTGGCAAGATCGTGTTCGAGATCGTCGGTGTCCCCGAAGAACTCGCCCGCGAAGCGTTCCGCCTGGCCGCCGCCAAGCTTCCGCTGCGTACGACCTTCGTCGCTCGCCAGCTCGGCGCCTGAGAGGAGAACACCCATGGCAACCCGTAAGAAAAAAGAAACCGCGGCTCCGGCCAAGGTGACCAAGGCTGCAACCCTGCGCACGAAGGACGTCGCAGCGCTGCAAACCGAAGTCAAGGAACTGCAAAAGGCCCATTTCGGTCTGCGCATGCAGAAAGCCACGCAACAGCTGTCGAACACCTCGACGCTGCGCGTGACGCGTCGCGACATCGCGCGCGCCAAGACCATTCTTGCTCAGAAGCAGCAAGAAACCCAAGCCGCCAAGTAAGGAGTGAACATGACGGAAGCTAAAAAATCCCTCAAGCGCACCTTGATCGGCAAGGTGGTCAGCGACAAGCGTGCCAAGACCGTGACCGTGCTGGTCGAGCGCCGTGTGAAGCACGAGCTCTACGGCAAGATCGTGGCCAAGACGAGCAAGTACCACGCCCATGACGAAAAGGGCGAGTACAAGCTGGGCGACACCATCGAGATCACGGAAAGCCGTCCGATCTCGAAGACCAAGAACTGGGTCGTGACCCGTCTGGTCGAGAAGGCCGTCCTGGTCTGATCAATCATTGGAGCCCCTCGGGGCAACCAATCCGGAAACGGCCCACAATGTGGGCCGTTTTTCTTTTTCTGGAGCACATCAAATGATCAAAGTCGGCGACACCCTTCCTTCGGCCACCCTGCAGGAATATTCCGAGGTCGAAGGCGAAGGCTGCAGCATCGGCCCGAACGCGGTCGACGTGACCAAGGCTTCGGCCGGCAAGACCATTGCGCTGTTCGCGCTGCCGGGCGCCTTCACGCCCACCTGCTCGGCCAAGCACGTGCCGGGCTACGTGCAGCACTTCGACGACTTCAAGGCCGCCGGCGTCGACGAAATCTGGTGCGTGAGCGTGAACGACGCCTTCGTGATGGGCGCCTGGGCGCGTGACCAGAAGACCGGCGCCAAGGTGCGCATGCTGGCCGACGGCAGCGCCGACTTCGCCAAGGCCACCGGCCTCACGCTCGACCTGACCGGCCGCGGCATGGGCCTGCGCAGCAACCGCTATTCGATGCTCGTGAAGGACGGCAAGGTCGCGACGCTGAACGTCGAAGGCCCGGGCAAGTTCGAAGTGAGCGACGCCGACACGCTGCTGGCGCAAGCCCGCGGCTGATCGGCCAGGCTAGAGATCCACTTTCAGGTAGTGGGCCCCGGCGACGGGGTTGTGATAGTAGGGCGGTACCTCCGCGAAGCCCAGGTCTTCGTAGAGGGCCCGCGCCGACTCCATGTCGTCGAGGGTGTCCAGCAGCACGCAGCCGTAGCCCGCGCTGCGCGCGGCATCGAGAATCGCTTCGGCCAGCTGACGGCCCAGGCCCAGCCCGCGAAAGCCGGGGCGCACGTACAGGCGCTTCATTTCGGCCGCGTTGGCGTAGTCCGCGTTGTCCAGCGGGCGCAGCGCGCAGCATCCCGCCACATGCGCCAGCGTGCCGTCGGCGCGCTGGAGCGTTGGCGCCTGGCGGCCGGTGTCTTCCTTCACATTGGCCGGGTCGACCAGCGCGAGCAGCAGCGTGCCGCGCGGCTCGGCGTATTCACCCGGCAGCGTGGCGAGTTCGCCTTCGAAATCCTGAAATTCCAGATCGATGCCGAGCGAGTTCGCGTAGTCGCGAAAGATCGCGCGCGTGGCGTCGAACTCGTGCGCGTCTTCGGGCGTGAGCAACACGACGTCCGGCATGGCCGACAGCGGCAGGGGGCGTGAGACGGAAAAGCTCATACGCGCAACGACGAAATCCAGAAGGCCACGCCCGCGCACAGCGCGAACACCACCAGTGCAATCCCGCGCGATGCCGCGTCGTCACGGCTCGGCGCGACGTTGCCGCCGCCATTGGCGGCGAGCAGCTTGTCGCCCGTCACCATCGGGCGCACCAGCCGGTGCCGCTTGACCAGCACGTAGAACAGCACCGCCAGCACATGCAGGCTCACGAGCGCGATCACGATCCATTTGCCCTGCGTCTTGTGCCAGCCGGTGGCCAGGCTGACCATGTCGCCCGAGACAAAGCGCGTGAGCGGCCCGGAGGCCGAGATTTCGTCGTCCGCCATCAGCCCGGTCGTGACCTGCAGCACCAGGATGGCCAGCACCGCGAACACCGACAGGGCGCCCAGCGGCGTGTGGCCGATCAGGTGGTCCGGGTGCGCGCGCCCGCGCAGGTAGGCGAGCACGGAGCCGGGCCCGTAGAAGAAAGCCGCGAAGCGCGACCAGCGCCCGCCCGCGAAGCCCCAGATCAGCCGGAACAGCAGCAGCGCGAGCACCGTGTAGCCCAGGCGGAAGTGCCATTCCATGACGCCGCTCAGGCCCGTGCCGATCAGGCCGAGCACGGCAACGGCCAGCGCCCAGTGGAAAAGGCGCGTCGGCAAGTCCCAGACCCGGGTGGGGGCGGCGGGGCCGGAGGCTGCCCGAAGGGCGGCCACGGAGGAGTCGGTCATCGAAGAAAAGGCGCGGGGCGCGATGCTGCGGAAGGCGCAGATTAGCAAAGTCCGGGCCCTCGTCGGCTTCGGGTTGTTGCTATGCGCCCGACACGGGCCGCCCCTACACTCGCCCGCAGCGCCGCGTTCGACGGCGTTTTCCCCACACGAGGACCCACGATGACCCGACTAGCTTCGCTCGCCCTTGCAGCAGCCTGCGCTGCGATCTCCCTGCCCGCCGCGGCCCAGTTCGCCAAGCCCGAAGACGCCATCAAGTACCGCGAAAGCGCGTTGTTCGTGATGAGCCAGCACTTCGGCCGCCTGGGCGCCATGGCCAACGGCCGCGCACCCTACGACGCCGCCGCGGCCGCCGCCAACGCCGAAGTGGTCGCCGACATGGCGAAGCTGCCCTGGGCGGCTTTCGGTCCCGGCACCGAGGGTGGCAAGGCCAAGCCCGACATCTGGAAGGAAGACGCCAAGTTCAAGGAGCGCCAGGAAAAGCTGATCGCCGAGACCGGCAAGCTGCTGGTGGCCGCCAAGGCGGGCAACATCGACGCCCTCAAGGCCCAGTTCGGCCCGACCGCCGCGAGCTGCAAGGCCTGCCACGACAGCTTCCGCAACCAGTAAGCCGACGAAAAGGCTTCGGCGGAAAAACAAAAGGCGCTCCACGGGGAGCGCCTTCTTGCTTGGGGAGCCGGGAGTTCAGGCTTCGGCGAGCAGCTTCTCGATCAGCTTGTGCAGCTCGGCGAAATCGGGTTCGCCCACATAGCGCTTCACGATCTCGCCGCGCTTGTTGACCAGGTACGTGGTCGGCGTGAGCTTCACGTCGCCCCAAGCCTGCGCCACGCTGCCGGTGTTGTCGATCGCCACCTTGAACGGCAGCTTGCGCGTCTCGGCGAAGTTGACGACGTAGCTCGGCGGGTCGTAGCTCATGGCCACGGCCAGCGTGTCGTAGCCCTGGGCCTTGTACTTGTCGTAGGTGGCGATGACCTTGGGCATCTCGCCCACGCAGGTCACGCAGCTGGTGGCCCAGAAGTTGACCAGCGTGACCTTGCCCTTCAGGTCGGCGGTGCTCTTTTGCGTGCCGTCGAGCAGCACGAAGGTCGAAGCCGGGGCGGCGGTGGCGCCGGAGCCGAGGTACACCCCCACGCCGGTGGCCAATGCAATGACGACGGCAGCAGCAGCGATGTATTTTTTCATGGCAGCGAAGAGACAAGGGCGGCGCGATTTTAGTTCCGCGCGCCGGATCGTGCTGGCGACGCCCCGGCGACCCGTGGCGATCCCCGACGGCTCGATAATCGCTCCCCCATGCCGTCGTCCGCCCCTTCCTCCTGGCCCGCGCTGGCCGCGGCAGCCCTGCTGCTTGCCGCCTGCAGCCCCACCTTCAACTGGCGCGAGGTGCCGATCGCCGACGCCGGCCTGATCGCGATGCTGCCCTGCAAGCCAGACCGCGCGAACCGGGCGCTGCCGCTGGGCGCCGAATCGGTGCAGGTCGACATGACCGGCTGCGAAGCCGGCGGCGCCACCTTTGCCATCGCGCACGCCTCGGCCAACGGCCCGGCGCAGGCCGAGACCTGGCTCAACGCCTGGCGCAGCGCCACGCGCGGCCAGCTTGGCGAGGCGCAGGTGGCCGAAACCCCCGCCGGCGTGCAGCGCGCCACGGCCACGCCCCCGCCCTTGCGGCTGGACGCCCAGCCGCCAAGCCAGGGCGGCGCCCCCGTGCAGGTGCTCTGGTTCGCCCAGTCGCAGAAAGACGGCTCCGTGGCGCTCTACCAGGCCACCGTGCTGGGCAAGCCCTCGGCCGCCGACGCATCGCAGACTTTCTTCGAGGGCCTGCGCCTGCCGTGAACGGCGGCTGCTATTGTTTTCATAGCCGCCGCGGACTGTCTCTTTTTGGGGCCTGCCGCGTTGTGTCACATATCTACTTACCCTGGGCGCCCCCGCATAATCGAAGCGTCGTCCTTTGTCCCGCATGAACAGCATTCTCATCATCGCCCACTCACCGTTCGCACACGCGCTGCGGCAGTGCGCGCTGCATGTGTTTCCCGACTGCGAGCAGGCCATCGTCGCGCTCGACGTGTTGCCCAACGTGTCGCCCGAAGAAACGCTGGCCGCCGCGCGCATCACGCTCGCGCAGCAGCTCCATGCCCCGCGTTCGCAGGTGCTGGTGCTGGCCGACGTGTTCGGCGCCACGCCCTGCAACGTCGCGCAGAAGCTGGTGGACGGCGTCCGGTCGCGGCTGGTGGCGGGGGTCAATCTCCCGATGCTGCTGCGCGCCGTCACCTACCGGCACGAACCGCTCGAGACACTGGTGCAGCGGGCCCTCGCGGGCGGCACCGCGGGTGTCATGCAGGTGGCGGTGGCCGCTCCCCAGAACCAGGCGAAAAGAAAGCACAGTGATCAAGAAATCCGTGACCATCAGCAATAAGCTGGGCCTGCATGCGCGCGCATCGGCCAAGCTCACCAAGCTCGCAGGCAGCTTTCCCTGCGAGGTGTGGCTCTCGCGCGGCGACCGCCGCATCAATGCCAAGAGCATCATGGGCGTCATGATGCTGGCCGCCGGGCTCGGCTCCACCGTCGAACTCGAGACCAACGGCCCCCAGGAAGAAGAAGCGATGAACGCCATCGTCCACCTCATGGACGACAAGTTCGGCGAAGGCGAATAAGGACCCTCCCATGACCTTCGCAGTCCACGGCCTCCCTGTTGCCCGTGGCATTGCCATCGGGCGCGCGGTGCTGGTGGTGTCCAGCCGCATCGACGTGGCCCACTACTTCATCAAGCCCGAGGAAATCGATTCCGAAATCGACCGCGTGCGCACCGCGCGCAACGCGGTGGCCGACGAGCTCATCAAGCTGCAGGCCAACGTCGCGCTGATGGGCCCCAACGACGCGCCGCACGAGCTGTCGGCGTTGCTCGAGGTGCACCAGATGCTGCTGCAGGACGAGGCCCTGAGCGGCGGCGTGAAGCACTGGATCAGCGAGCGGCTCTACAACGCCGAATGGGCGCTGACCACGCAGCTGGAAATCATCGCGCGCCAGTTCGACGAGATGGAAGACGAGTACCTGCGCGAGCGCAAGGCCGACCTCGAGCAGGTGGTCGAGCGCCTGCTGCACCGCATGAAGGGCACCGCCGCCGTGCTCGCGCCGAGCCCGCCGCGCCGCAAGCGCGCCGCCGCGCCGGTGGACGACAACGACGACCACGACGACCCCACCGCGGGCGACGGCATCGACGTGCCGCTGGTGCTCATCGCGCACGACCTCTCGCCGGCCGACATGCTGCAGTTCAAGAAGAGCGTGTTCGCGGGCTTCGTGACCGACGTGGGCGGACGCACCTCGCACACCGCCATCGTGGCGCGCAGCATGGACATTCCGGCCATCGTCGGCGCGCGCACCGCGAGCCAGCTGGTGCGCCAGGACGACTGGGTCATCATCGACGGCGATGCCGGCGTGATGATCATCGACCCCTCGCCGATCATCCTGGCCGAGTACGGCTTCAAGCAGCGCCAGGGCGACCTCGAGCGCGGCCGCCTTGCGCGCCTGCGCCACAAGCCGGCCGTCACGCTCGACGGCCAGCGCGTCGAGCTGCTCGCCAACATCGAGATGCCCGAGGACACCGCGGGCGCCGTCAAGGCCGGCGCGGTGGGCGTGGGGCTGTTTCGCAGCGAATTCCTTTTCATGGGCCGCGAGTCGTCGGCGCGCCAGACGCGCCTGCCCGACGAAGAAGAGCAGTACCAGGCCTACAAGCGCGCGGTCGAGGGCATGCAGGGCATGCCCGTGACCATCCGCACGATCGACGTGGGCGCCGACAAGCCGCTGGACAGCAAGTCGGCCAACAAGCAGGAGCACCTGAACCCCGCGCTGGGCCTGCGCGCCATCCGCTGGAGCCTGGCCGACCCGGCCATGTTCCTCACGCAGCTGCGCGCCATCCTGCGGGCGGCGGCGCACGGCGAAATCCACCTGCTCATTCCGATGCTCGCGCACGCCAGCGAGATCCGCCAGACCCTGTCGCTGATCGACTTCGCGCGCACCGAGCTCGACAGCCGCGGCGCGGTGCACGGCACGGTCAAGCTCGGCGCCATGATCGAGATCCCGGCCGCCGCGCTCACGCTGCGCATCTTCCTGAAGCACTTCGACTTCCTGTCGATCGGCACCAACGACCTGATCCAGTACACGCTGGCCATCGACCGCGCCGACGAGTCGGTGGCGCACCTGTACGACCCCGCGCACCCCGCCGTGCTCAAGCTCGTGGCCGACACCATCGCCGAGTGCCGCAGGCAGGGCAAGGGCGTGTCGGTGTGCGGTGAAATGGCGGGCGACGTGGCGTTCACGCGGCTGCTGCTGGGCCTGGGCCTGCGCAGCTTCTCGATGCATCCCTCGCGCATCCTCGCGGTCAAGCAGGAGGTGCTGCGCGCCGACACCAGCAAGCTCGAGGCGTGGGCCCAGGGCGTGCTCGATTCCGACGACCCGGCCGCGGCGCTCGCGGGCTGAGTCCCGCATGGCTTCCGCTTCGCCCGTCGCACCTTCGGCCACCGCCGACGCGCCGGTCGAAAGCCCCGGCCACGGCATGCTGCTGGCCTTCACCGGCGGTTTCGTCGACACGCTCGGCTTCGTCGCGCTGTTCGGGCTCTTCACCGCGCACGTCACCGGCAACTTCGTGCTGATCGGGGCGGCCATGGCGGGCGACGGCCATGCGGGCGTGCTCGGCAAGCTGCTCGCGCTGCCGACCTTCGTGATCGGCGTGGCCGCCACGCGCATGTTCCAGCTGCGGCGCGAGCGGCACGGGCGCGACACCGCCGCGCCGCTCGTCCTGATCCAGCTCGCGGGCCTCGTGGCCTTCATGCTCGCGGGCGTGGGCGTGGGGCCCTTCGCGCACGGCGGCGGCATGTCGGCCATCGGCGTGGGCCTCATGGGCGTGCTGGCCATGTCGGTGCAGAACACCGCCTCGCGCAGCGTGTTCGCACGGCTCACGCCCAGCACGGTGATGACCGGCAACGTCACGCAGCTCGTGATGGACCTCGTGGACATCGCCACGCGCGCGCCCGGCATCGCCGTGGCCCGCACCCGCGTGCGCAAGGCCTGGCCGCCGGTGGCCGCGTTCGCCATCGGCTCGCTGGCCGGCGGCCTGGGCTATGCGCATGTGGGCTTCTGGGCGCTGCTCGCCCCGTGCCTGGCCCTGGCGGGGCTGCTCTATTTACTGCGAAAGCAATAGCACCGCAATAAAACGAAACACGCCGAAACTGCGGCGAAAGGACTTGCGACGGCCCCGCAAGCACCATCAGGTCTCCTCTTCCACCCCTGAAAGAAAGACCTGCATCATGAAGCTGACTCTCTCGCTGACCCAGATCGTCGCCATCGGTTCGTTCGCCATGCTCGCGGCGGCCGGTGCCAAGGCCGAAAGCTACCAGGGCGTGCAGCCCGCCGTGTCGGCCAAGAGCCGCGCCGAAGTCAACGCCGAAGCCGTTCGCACCGCTTCGGCACCCAACCAGAACGTGGTGCGCGGCTCGCGCGGTGCCGAGACCATGGCCGCATCGACCGACCGTGCCAGCGTTGTCGCTGAAGCCGTGCGCACCGCCGCCGCCCCCGACCAGAACGTGTCGTCGGGTTCGCGCGTGAACAGCAAGGTCATCTCGACGATGCAGAACCCCGTCGACGCGCGCGCCTCGGCGGCCAACGCCAAGAGCAGCCGGCTGTAAGCAGGCCGGGCCTCTTCTTTTTCTTCTTCTTCGGCCCGCTGCAATCAAACGAAACACGCCGATACCGCGGCGAGAGGACTTGGCCCGGTGCGCATCGCACCATGGAGCTTCCTCCTCACCAACCACACAAGGACCTCCCATGAAGCACTGGATCAAACGCACTCTCTTCGGTTTCGCTGGCGCAGCGATGGTGGCCGGCAGCATCGCCGGCTGTGCCGGCCAACGGCACGGCTGGGGCGGCGACAGCGCCGACTTCCGCGCCAAGATGGTCGAGCGCGTGGGCAGCAAGCTCGAGCTCGACGCCAACCAGAAACAGAAGCTCACCGTGCTCGCCGAGAAGCTGCAGGCGCAGCGTGAAGCGATGCGCGGCGCCGGCGGCTCGGGCGACCCGCGCTCGCAGTTCAAGGCGCTGTTCGCGGGCAACAAGCTCGACCAGGCCGGCGCCACCCGCCTCGTCGAAGAGAAGACCACGGCGGTGCGCAACGGCAGCCCCGAGATCATCGCGGCCGCCGCCGACTTCTACGACAACCTGAATGCCGCGCAGCAGCAGAAGGTGCGCGACTTCATGGAGCGCGGCGGCCGCCGTTGGAGCCATCGTGGATAGGCTTCACTCACCCCCAGGCTTCGCGCACTTCGTGTCGCTTCGCTTTCCCCCTCTTCGGGGGCGACACTTGCAGCCCGGCGAAGCCGGTTCCGCGGTGTCTCGCGAACAGGCAACGGCGGCGGCCGGTGGCGTGCGCGCGCTGCTGCGCCTCGAAGGCGTCGTCGTGTTGGGCGTGGCGCTGGCCGCGTACGCGCAGTTCGGCGCGGGCTGGGGCGTGTTCGCGCTCTGGCTGCTGGCGCCCGACCTTTCGATGCTGGGCTACCTCGCGGGGCCGCGCGTGGGGGCGGCGCTCTACAACGCCGCGCACTCGTACGTCGGGCCGGTGCTGCTGCTGGCGCTCGGCGTGCTCGCGGCCATGCCGTGGGCGGTGGCCGGTGGGCTGATCTGGTTCGCCCACGTCGGTCTCGACCGCGCGCTCGGTTACGGGCTCAAATACGCGGCGGGCTTCGGCCTCACGCATCTCGGCCGCATCGGCCGCGCCGACCCGTGGTGAGCGCCACTGCCGCCCCCACCATGCGCGCGCGGACCGCACGTGCATGGATGCTGACCGAGGCGCTCACGCTGGGTATCGCGTCGACGGTGCACGCCGGCTACCTCGTGCCGGGCCACGCGCACACGCCGGCGCGCATCGCCGAAGCGGTGATCGCAACCGTGCTGGTGCTGGCCTCGGTCGAGACCTGGCTGCGCCCCGCGCACGCGCGCCGCGCCGCCATCGTCGGGCAGGGCTTCGCGCTGCTGGGCACGCTGGTCGGCCTGGGCACCATCGTGGCCGGCATCGGACCCGGCAGCATCGGCGACGTGGTCTACCACGCGCTGCTGCTCGCCCTCTTGATCACGGGCCTGGCCTGGGCGGTGCGATGCCGGCAAGTCTGATGGTCAGTGAAGTCATCCGCCACATGTTTGCCAGGAGGCACAATCCCGCCATGCCGCGCATCCTGCTGATCGACGACGACGAACACCTCGCCGCGCCGCTGACCACTTACTTCGCCCGCTTCGGCTGCACGCTCGAGAGTGCCGTGCGCCCGAGCGAAGGCCTGGCCAAGCTGCGCGCGGGCCAGTTCGATGCGGCCATCCTCGACGTCATGCTGCCCGAGATGGACGGCTTTGCGCTGTGCCGCGAGATCCGCAAGGAAAGCGACATCCCCATCGTGATGCTCACCGCGCGCGGCGAAGTGATGGACCGCGTGGTCGGCCTCGAACTGGGCGCCGACGACTATGTGCCCAAGCCCTTCGAGCCGCGCGAGCTGGTGGCGCGCGTGCAGACCATCCTGCGGCGCCAGCGCAGCGCGCCGCCGGCCGCGAGCAGCGCGCAGCAACGCGTGTTCGACGGCCTGTCGATCGACCTCGACCGCCGCCAGGTGCTGCGCCACGGCGAGCGCGTGGAGCTCACGGGCACCGAGTTCGAACTGCTCGCGCTGCTGGCGGCCGAGCCCGGCAAGGTCTTCAGCCGCGACGACATCCTCAACCGCCTGCGCGGCCACGAGGCCGAGCTGTACACGCGCGCGGTCGACATCGTGGTGAGCCGTCTGCGCAAGAAGCTGGAGCCGCTGGACTGCATCAAGACGCTGCGCAACGCCGGCTACGCATTGGCCGTGGCGCGCAGCGAGCCTGCATGAGCTTCAACCGAAGATTCCCCCGCGAGATGCGGCGGCGCATGCAATGCCGCGACGAAGAGTGGCGGCAGGAGTGGCACAAGCAGTGGCACGCGCGCTGGAACGAGAAGGTGCAGGGCAAGCGCCGCTGGCGCCGTTCGCTGCGCGTGCGGCTGGTGCTGATGTTCGTGCTGCTGGCCATGGTGATGGCGGTCGTGTTCATGAGCGGCATGAAGCGCGCCTTCTCCACCGGCTGGGCCGAGGCCGCGCGGCCCATGCTCACCGACTACACCGACCGCCTGGTCGCCGACATCGGCACGCCGCCCGACGTGACGCGCGCGCAGGCGCTGGTGAACCGCCTGCCCATCACCATCCGCATCGTCGGCCCCAAGGTCAACTGGGACTCCAACCCCGGCGGCGCCGACCGCCCCGGCGGCTGGATGCACGACCGCGAAGACACGTCCGGCGGCGACAAGTGGTTCATCCGCCCCACGGCCGACGGCCACCGCGTGATCTTCGGCTGGTCGCCCAAGCTCTGGGAGCTGGCGCCGCGCATCATCGGCTGGGCCACGCTGGGTGTGCTGCTGTCGTGCGTGCTGCTGGCCTATGCCTACGTGAGCCGGCTGCTGCGGCCGCTGATCGACATCCGCGAGGGCGCGCAGCGTTTCGGGCGCGGCGAGTTCACGCAGCCGATTCCGGTGCGCCGCAACGACGACCTGGGCGACCTCGCGCAGCGCATCAACACCATGGCCGACGACATCCAGGCCATGCTCGACGCCAAGCGCGGGCTGCTGCTGGCGCTGAGCCACGAGCTGCGCTCGCCGCTCACGCGTGCCCGGCTCAATGCCGAGCTGCTGCCGGCCACGCCCGACGGCCAGGCCGAGCGCGAGGCGCTGCTGCGCGACCTCAACGAAATGCGCGACCTCATCAGCGACCTGCTCGAAAGCGAGCGCCTGGCAAGCCCGCACGTGGCGCTGCAGCGCGAGCCGGTCGACCTGGCCGCGATGATCCGCGAGACCGTGGCCGAGATGCCCGGCGCGCAGGACGTGCACCTCGACCTGGCCGAAGGGCTGCCGCCGCATGCCGTCGACCGCATGCGCATCCGCCTGCTGGTGCGCAACCTGCTGGACAACGCGCTGCGCTACAGCGCCGACGCGCCCCGGCCGCCGTGCGTGTCGCTGCGCGCGGTGCTCGACGGCAAGAAGCAGGGCATCGAGATCGAGGTGCGCGACCACGGCCCCGGCGTGGCCGACGAGCAGCTGGAGCGGCTGACCGAGCCCTTCTACCGCACCGACGGCGCGCGGGCGCGGGCCACCGGCGGCGTCGGGCTCGGCATGTATCTGTGCCGGCTGATCGCGGAGGCGCATGGCGGCGAGCTGATGGTGCGCAACGCCGCGCCGGGGCTGCAGATCATCGTGCGGCTGGTGTAGGCGGGGAGGGCGCGGCGCTGTCGCCTGCGCTACCAGCGCCCGCGCGGGGCGCGGCTACGATGCGCCTCCGTGCCCTCGTCAGAGCCGGTTCCCGTCATTCAAGGAGACACCATGAGCAGCCCCCTCACCAACCACCAGGTCCGCCTTGCCAAGCGCCCCGAAGGCGCCGCCACCCGCGAGAACTGGCGCTTCACCACCGAGCCGGTCGGCGAGCCGGCCGAAGGCGGCGTGCTGGTCAAGACGCTGTCGCTGTCGCTCGACCCCGCCATGCGCGGCTGGCTCAACGACGCCAAGAGCTACATCCCGCCCGTGGCCATCGACGAGGTGATGCGCGCCGGCGGCGTGGGCCGCGTGGTGGCCTCGAAGAACCCGAAGTTCGCGGTCGGCGACACGGTGTACGGCACGCTCGGCGTGCAGGAATACATCCTCATTGCGCAGGACGAGCTCAAGCGCAACGGCCTGGTGAAGATCGACCTGAACGTCGGCAGCATCACGCAGTGGCTCAACGTGCTGGGCATGCCCGGCATGACCGGCTACTTCGGCCTGATGGACGTGGGCATGCCCAAGGCCGGCGAAACGGTGGTGGTGTCCGGCGCGGCCGGCGCCGTGGGCCAGACCGTGGGCCAGCTGGCCAAGATCAAGGGCTGCCGCGTGGTCGGCATCGCCGGCGGCGCCGCCAAGTGCGACTGGGTGGTGAAGGAGCTGGGCTTCGACGCCTGCATCGACTACAAGGCCGGCGCGGGCGCGGTGCGCGAGGGCCTGAAGACGCACTGCCCGAAGGGCGTGGACATCTACTTCGACAACGTCGGCGGCGAGATCCTGGACATGGTGCTGGCGCGGCTCGCGCGCAAGGCCCGCATCATCATCTGCGGCGCCATCAGCCAGTACAACAACGCCAACAGCATGCCCGCGGCCGGCCCGAAGAACTACCTGAGCCTGCTGGTGAACCGCGCGCGCATGGAAGGCATCGTGGTGTTCGACTATGCGGACCGCTATCACGTCGCCATCGCCGAGCTGGCCGGCTACCTGAAGGACGGCCGCATGAAGAGCAAGGAAGACATCGTGAAGGGCCTCGACACCTTCCCCGAGTCGCTCAACAAGCTCTTCGCGGGCGAGAACTTCGGCAAGCTGGTGCTGCAGGTCGCCGAAGGCTGACGCAGCGGCCGGGGTTTCAGTCGTCCTCGGGGCGCATGGGAATGTCGCCCATCGCCTCGTCGTCGCGCAGGCCGCGCGCGGCCTTCAGCAGCTCGATCGACAGGCCGTCGCCCCGGCCCGCGAAACCCTTGGCGATGCCCTCGAGCACCGTCGACAAACCGGCCTCGCCGTCGTCGCGGGCGTCCATGCTGATGTTCAGAACGCGGGCCGCCATCTGGCGGTAGGTGACGGCGCCCGCGCTTTCGAGTGCTGCGACCAGGTCGAGGTACAGCGCCAGGTTCATGTCGAACACGAGCTTGGGCGTGATCTCGAAATCCCCGTTCTTTTCGTTCATGCGTGGCTCCTTTGTTCCTGAGCCGACACTCTGCCAGAAAAAGTACGCCGCGCCGTCGGACGCCGGCGCATTCCGCGCGCGGATCAGCGCGCGCGCGTGCCCATCAGCGCGGCCGAGATGATGAGGATGGCCGCGAGCGCGATGCTCCATGTCAGCGGCCGGCCCGTCACGGCCAGCAGCAGCGCCGTGGAGGCCAGCGGCGTGATGTAGCTCAGGATGCCGATCTGCCGCGCGTCACCGCGCTTGAGCGCCATGTCCCATAAAAAGAAAGCCGCGCCCAGCGGGCCCAGGCCGCACACGACCAGCAGCAGCCAGTCTTGCCCCGACAGCGTCGCCGGTGCTTCGAGCAGCGCATGGCAGGCCAGCGCCAGCAGGCCCGACACCAGCCCGAACAGGCCGATGGCCGAGGTCGGGAAGGCCGGCACGCGCTTCGTCCACAGCGAGTAGCTGGCCCAGATCACGGCCGAGGCCAGCGCGGGCAGAAAGCCCCAGTACTCGCCCGCCGGCCCGGCGGCCGCGGCGCCGCTCCGCGCGCCCAGGATGGCCGCCGCCGCGCCCGCGAACCCCAGCAGCGCCGCCACCACGTGCACCGGCCGCAGCGACAGGCCCGGCAGCAGCACCGGCGCGAGCACCACCATCAGCAGCGGCCACAGGTAGTTGACGAGGTTGGCCTCCACCGGCGGCGCATGGCGCAGCGCGATGAACAGCAGGAAGTGGTAGCCGAACAGCCCGTAGATGCCCAGCGCGAGCGTGCGCGGCGGCACCTTCCAGGCGGCGCGGTCGCGCAGCACCAGCGGCCAGCTCGGCACGCTGCCGATGATCAGCGCGATCCCGGTCATGAGGAACGGAGGCAGGTGTGCCAGGGCGGTGCCCAGCGTGGCGAGGGTGGCCCAGATGGCGATGGCGAGCAGGGCGTAGGCAGTGGACGGCATGGGCGCCGAGACTACGCGATCCGGCGGCCGTGCCGGCTCAGCCCAGCCGCAGCAACAGCGCCGATGCCGCGCACACCAGCAGGAACGGAATGCTGATGCGGTGGAATTCGCGCAGCCCGTGCGGCAGCTTGGCCAGTCGCAGCGCGATCAGGTTGGCCAGCGAGCCCAGCACGCAGCCGAAGCCGCCCACGCTCACGCCGGCGGCCAGCGCGGGCAGGTCGCGCACGTGGCCGTCGAGCAGGATCGCCGCCGGCACGTTGCTGATGAACTGCGAAGTGACCACGGCCGCGAGGTAGGCGCGCCAACCCTCGGCAATGGGCCAGTGGCCCAATAACGCGGCCACGGCGGGCAGCTCGGCCAACTGCCGCAGGTCGACGAACATCAGCGCGATGATCGCGAGCAGTGCCCAGTCGACGCCGCGCAGCACGCGCGGGTACGACAGCAGGAACACGCCGAACACCACGCCCAGGCCCGCGAGCAGCCAGTGGCGGTCGAGCGCGACCACGAAGCCCACGAACAGCACGCCCGACAGCGCCAGCAGCCGGGGCTGTACCGGCGCGGCCTTGGCGGTGCCTTCGGTGTCGGCCTTGATCGCGATGGGTGTGCGCGGCACCAGGAACCACACCGCCACGAACAGCCAGAACAGCATGACCGCCACGGTCGGCAGCATCATGCCCATGAAGCCGACGAAGCTCTCGCCCGACCGGTGCCAGAGGTACAGGTTCTGCGGATTGCCGATGGGCGTGAGCGCCGAGCCCGCGTTCACGGCCAGCGCCTCGAGCACCACCAGCCGTGCCAGCGGCAGGTGCGCCTGCGTGGCCAGCACGCGGGTCAGCGGCACCAGCAGGAACAGGCTCACGTCGTTGGTGACCAGCGCCGACAGCAGCGCCGCGCTGGCCGTGAGCAGCAGCGCCAGGCTGCGCTGCGTGGTGGTGCGCGCCAAGAGGCGCTGCGCGGTGGCCTGCAGCATGCCGCTTTTCTCGACGCCCTGCGTGATGGCCAGCAGTCCCGCGAGCGCGCCCACGGTCTGCCAGTCGACCAGCTTCAGCCAGTCCATCGGCGCGCGCGGGCTCGCGAAGGCGAACACGGCCGCCACCGCGACCAGCACCCACAGCAGCCCGTTGCCGCCGCCCTGCTCGGACGGCGGCGAGTCAGCCTTGTCAGCGGCCGACGAGTTCACGCAGTTCGCGCTTGAGCACCTTGCCGATCGCGCTGCGCGGCAGTTCGTCGATGAAGCTCAGCCGCGCCAGGCGCTGCGTCTTGCCGAGCTGGTCGTTGGTCCATTGCAGCAGCGCGTCTTCGGTGGTGGCGTCGCCCGCGCGGCGCACCACGAAGGCCACCGGCGTCTCGCCCCATTGCTCCGACGGCACGCCCACCACGGCCACGTCGGCCACGGCCGCATGGCCGCGCAGCACGGCCTCGAGGTCGCTCGGGTAGATGTTGAAGCCGCCGCTGATGATCATGTCCTTCTTGCGGTCGAACAGCGTGAGGAAGCCGTCGGCGTCGAAGCGGCCCACGTCGCCGGTGCGGATGAAGCGCTTGCCCGTGGCGTCGAACCACTCGGCCTCGCGCGTCTTCTCGGGTTGGCGGTGGTAGCCGGTCATCATGCCGCCCGAGTGGCCCACGACCTCGCCGGCGGCCTCGGTGTCGCCGCGCGGCAGCTCGTTGCCCTGCTCGTCGATCAGGCGGATGTCGCTGCCCTCGGCGGCCTGGCCCACGGTGTGCAGCTTGGTCGGGTGCAGGTGCGCCTCGAGGATGCAGGTGCCGCCGCCTTCGGTCATGCCGTAGAACTCGACCAGTCCGCCGGGCCAGCGCTTGAGCACGTCGGCCTTGAGCGCGGCGTTGAAGGGCGCGCTGGTGCTGAACTTGTGGCGGAACGAGGACAGGTCGTGTTCGTCGAAGCGCGGGTGTGCCATCAGCCGCTGGTACTGGACCGGCACGAGCATGGTGTGCGTCACGCGGCGCTGCTGGGCCAGCTGCAGGTAGCCCAGCGCGTCGAACTTGGGCATCAGCACCACGCAGCCGCCGAAGGCGATGGTGGGGAAGAACACCACCAGCGTGGTGTTGGAGTAGAGCGGCGTCGACAGCAGCGTGACGGTGTCGGGGCTGTACTCGTACTTGGCGCCGCGCTGCACATGGGCCCAGCGCATGCCGTGGCCCTGCACGATGCCCTTGGGCTCGCCGGTGGTGCCCGACGAATAGATGATGTTGAAGGCCCACGAGGGCTGCGTTTCGACCGGCGCGGGCTGCGTGCCGGCCGGTGCGAGCCAGGCAGCGAAGTCGCCGCCCACGGCCGAGCCGTCCAGCGCGATGCGCGCAATGCCGCCTTCCCTGGCCGGGCCGATCACCTCGGCGGCCGATGCGTCGCTGAACAGGATGCGCGCGTCGGCGTCCTCGATCATGCGGGCCAGGCTGGCGGGCGTGGAGCCGGGGGCCAGCGGGGCCACCGCGACACCCGCGCGCAGCGCGCCCAGGAACACCGCCGCGTAGTTGACCGACGACGAGGCGCACACCGCGATGGCGTCGCCGGCCTTGAGCCCGTCGCGCTGCAGGCTGGCCGCGACGCGGTCCATCAGCGCGTCGAGCGCGCGGTAGTCCAGCGTCTGGCCGGCATCGGCCAGCGCGGGGTTGTCGGGGGTGTGTTGCGCGTGGAGGCGGACCAGGTCGGCGATGGCGCCGAAGTTGCGTTCCATCGCGGCTTGAACGGCGGGGTGCGTTTGCAAAGTCATTCCTTCTTCTTGACCAATCGGCAGGATAGCGAAATGTTCACGCTTTCGGCCAGCGCCTTGGCGACCAGGCGGCTGTAGGGCGGCGCGCCGTCAGGCGGCGCTCAGGCTGGGCGGTCCACGATCCTTGCGCCATCTTCATCGGGCAGGCAACAGGGAGTTTTTCATGCACATCATCTGGACCATCCTGATCGGTTTCATCGCGGGGTTGATCGCCCGCGCCATCCTGCCGGGCAACAACTCGATGGGGTTCATCCTCACCGTGGTGCTCGGCATCGCCGGCTCGCTGGTGGCCACCTATGCAGGGCAGGCCCTGGGGCTGTACGCTGCGGGCGCGGGCGCCGGCTTCATCGCCTCGGTGATCGGCGCGGCCCTGCTGCTCGGGGTCTGGCATCTCGTGACCCACTAACAAGGAGTCTCTCCATGGGTTTACTCGACATCCTCCAGCAGGCCATCGGCGGCAACGGCAGCCCCGAGGCCCACATCGACCAGGTCACGCAGCACGCCTCGACCGACGAGCTCGGCGCGGGGCTCGCCGCGGCGATGCGCTCCGACCAGACGCCGCCCTTCGGCAACATGGTGGGCCAGCTCTTCGGCCAGTCGTCGCCGCAGCAGCAGGCCGGTGTGCTCAACCAGATATTGGCCACGCTCGGCCCGGCCGCCGCTTCGGCGCTGGCGGGCGGCGTGCTCGGGCGTGTGCTGCAGCCGGGGCAGACGCAGGTCACGCCCGACCAGGCCTCGCAGCTGTCGCCCGCGCAGGTGACCGAAATCGCCGCGCATGCCGAAGAGCAGCACGCGGGCGTGATCGACGAGGTGAGCCAGTTCTATGCGCAGCACTCGGGGCTGATCAAGACGCTGGGCGGCGCCGCGATCGCCATCGCGCTGGCGAAGATGAAAGAGAACGCCACGCGCGGCTGACCCGGGGGGCCATCCATCGCGCGGCGCCGTCTTCAGTGACGGTCAGGCGGCGGTTTGCGCCTGCTGCGCCGCGTGGGCCTGCTGGTCGGCGTGGTAGCTCGAACGCACCATCGCGCCCACGGCTGCGTGGCTGAAGCCCATCTTGTAGGCCTCTTCCTCGAACATCTTGAAGGTGTCGGGGTGCACGTAGCGGCGCACCGGCAGGTGCGAGCCCGACGGCGACAGGTACTGGCCGATGGTCAGCATGTCGATGTCGTGGGCGCGCATGTCGCGCATGACCTGCAGGATCTCTTCGTCGGTTTCGCCCAGGCCGACCATGATGCCGCTCTTGGTCGGCACGTTCGGGTGCAGCGCCTTGAACTTCTTCAGGAGGTTCAGGCTGAACTGGTAATCGCTGCCGGGGCGCGCTTCCTTGTACAGGCGCGGCGCGGTTTCCAGGTTGTGGTTCATCACGTCCGGCGGCGCGGCCTTGAGGATTTCGAGTGCGCGGTCGTCGCGGCCGCGGAAGTCGGGCACGAGGATCTCGATCTGCGTCATCGGCGAGAGCTCGCGGATGTTGGCGATGCAGTCGACGAAGTGCTGGCTGCCGCCGTCGCGCAGGTCGTCGCGGTCGACGCTGGTGATCACCACGTACTTCAGGCGCAGCTTGGCGATGGTCTTGGCCAGGTTGAGCGGCTCGTCCTTGTCGAGCGGGTCGGGCCGGCCGTGGCCCACGTCGCAGAACGGGCAGCGGCGCGTGCACTTGTCGCCCATGATCATGAACGTGGCCGTGCCGTTGCCGAAGCATTCGCCGATGTTCGGGCACGAGGCTTCTTCGCAGACGGTGTGCAGGTTGCTCTCGCGCAGGATCTGCTTGATCTCGTAGAAGCGCGTGGTCGGGCTGCCGGCCTTGACGCGGATCCATTCGGGCTTCTTGAGCACTTCGCCGGTCTGCACCACCTTGACGGGGATGCGCGAAAGCTTGGCCGCCGCTTTCTGCTTGGCCAGGGGGTTGTAGTTTTCGGCGCTCTGGGCGTCGCGGACGACTTCTGTGGTGCTCATTGGTATGTCAAGGCGCCAGGAAGGTGCGGAGCTTCTGGCTCAGCACCGTGGCGGCTTCTTCCCATGTGGTTTGGATCCCGATTGTAGAAAGGTCGACCGTTTGCAGCCCCGCATAGCCGCAAGGGTTGATGCGCGAGAAGGGTTCGAGGTCCATGTCGACATTGAGCGCCACGCCGTGGTAAGTGGCGTGGCGGCTCACCTTGATGCCCAGCGCGGCGATCTTGCCGAGGCCGCGGAACGGGTCGCCGGCGGGCAGCGGGCCGGTCAGGGCCGCGTGCGAAAAAGGGTCATCCAGGCGCACGTAGATGCCCGGCGCGCCTGGCACGCGGTGGCCGGTCACGCCGAAGTGGGCGAGCGTGCGCAGCACCGATTCCTCGATGCGGTAGACGTACTCCTTCACGAAGTAGCCGGCGCGGCGCAGGTCGATCAGCGGGTAGGCCACCACCTGGCCGGGGCCGTGGAACGTGACCTGGCCGCCGCGGTCGGTCTGCACCACGGGAATGGCGCCGGGGTTCAGGATGTGGTCCTGCTTGCCGGCAATGCCCTGGGTGAAGACGGGCGCGTGCTCGCAGACCCACAGGGCGTCGGGCGTCTCGGGCGTGCGCTCGAGCGTGAACTGCTTCATGGCCGCGAAGGTATCCGCGTAGTCGACGCGGCCCAGCGGGTGCAGTTCGATGGCGGGTGCGGTGGCGATGTCTGTCATGGCGTCTGGGCCTGCCGCGCGGGCAGCTTGCGGGTCTCGCCGATGGCGAGCGTGAAGAAGGCGTCGTTTGCCACGCCCTGGGCCTGGCGCGCCGCGGCGAGGTCCTTGGACGGCTGGTCGAGTGCTTCGTCGGTGAGCGGAAAAGTGCCCCAGTGCACGCCCAAGCTGCGCTTGGCGTGCAGTTCGCGGTGGATGCGCACGCTCTCGTCGGGGTCGATGTGCTGGTCTTTCATGAACCAGCGGGGCTCGTAGGCGCCCACGGGCAGCAGCGCGAGGTCGAAGCCGCCGCCCCGCGCATCGCCCTGGCGCGGCGCGAGCCGGGCCTGGATGTCGGCGAAATCCTTCGAGTAGCCGGTGTCGCCGGAATAAAACACATGCAGCTTCGGCGACAGCAGCGCGAAGCCGCCCCACAGCGTCTTCATGCGGTCGCCCAGGCCGCGCGCGCTCCAGTGCTGGGCGGGCGTCAGGAACACCTGCACGGCGTCGGGCGTGTCCGTGGCAATGCCCGCGCCGTTGCGCTGGAGGCGGGCCTGCGCGGCTTGCGGTGGCGGTGCCGCGCCGGTGGTGGCCGGCAGCGTGACGCTGTCCCACCAATCGAGCTCGACCGCGTTCGTGATGCCGCGCTCCGCGAGCCACGGCTTGATGCCCAGCGGCACTACGAACAGCGGCGCACCGCCAGCTTGCGCGTTGAGCGCCTTCACGCTGCCTTCGTCGAGGTGGTCGTAGTGGTTGTGGCTGATCAGCACGAGGTCGATGCGCGGCAGGTCCTTCAGCGCCACGCCGGGCGGCTGGAAGCGCTTGGGGCCCGCGAACGAGACCGGCGAGACGCGCTCGCCGAACACCGGGTCGGTCAGCACGTTGAGGCTGCCGCTTGCGGTCGGCACCTGCACGAGTACGGTCGCGTGGCCGATGAAGGTGGCGGCGGGCTGTGTTCGCGCGCCGGCGTTCGACGCGATGAATGCAAGGTCGGGCGACACCACCGGCGGCGGTGCCTCGGGCGCGGGCGGCAGGCCCTTGAACCACGAGGGCAGTTGCCAGCCCAGCAGCACGTCGGTGAAGAAATTCTTCGGCTTGAAGTCGACGTAGTTGTCCTGGAATCCGTCGGGCCGGTGGTGTCTGCGGCTGGCGTCGTAGTACGGGTTGGGCGCTGTCGAGCAGGCGGCCAGCAGGCCTCCCGCGCACAGCGCCGCCGCGACGTGCCGCAGACGGGTCAAAGCACGACCTTGACCTGCGGGTGCGAGGACAGTGCGCGGTACAGGTCGTCGAGCTGCTCGCGGCTGGTGGCTGTCACGGTGATGGTCACGCCGAGGTAGTTGCCGGCCTTGCTGTCGCGCAGCTCGACCGTGGTGGCGTCGAAGGCCGGGTCGAAGCGCTCGGCGATCTGCGTGATGGCGTGCACCAGCCCGTCGGACTTCAGGCCCATCACCTTGATCGGGAACTGCGAGGGGTATTCGATCAGCGATTCCTTGCGCGGATCGGGGATCGAGGTGGCTTTGGTGGTGGTCGTGTTGTCGGTCATGCCGTGGCTCCGTGCTTGTGGGCGTTGCGTAGCTTGGCCTCCTGGTAGGCCGTGTACAAGCTCTCGTAGATGGGGCCGGGACGGCCATTGCCAATAGCCCGGCCGTCGAGCGTGACCACGGGCAGCAGCTCCTTGCTGGCCGAGGAAATCAGCAGCTCGTCGGCGGCGAACACCTCGTCGCGCGAGATGCGGCGCAGCGCGAAGGAAATGCCGCGCGCCTCGCACAGGCGCTCCAGCAGGCCGTAGCGGATGCCGGTCAGCACGAGGTTGTCCTTGGGCGGGCCGATGAGGACATCGTCCTTCACGATCCACACGTTGCTCGACGAGGCCTCGCTGAGCCATTCGCCGCGGAACATGACGGTCTCGGCCGCGCCGGCCTCCACGCTGATCTGCCGCGCCAGCACGGCGCCCAGCAGGCTGGTGCTCTTGATGTGCGCCTTCTGCCAGCGGAAGTCGTCGGCCGTGACGCAGGCCACGCCCTTGGCGCGCACCGCATCGGAGATGGGCGGCAGCGGGTTCACCATCACGAACACCGTGGGACGGATGCCGCGCACCATCGCGTGGTCGCGCGGTGCCACGCCGCGTGTCACCTGAAAGTACACGGACTGAGGGGCATCGCCGCCGGGAGCGACAAGGCGCATCACAATATCGCGCCACTGTGCGAGCGACAGCGGGTTGGCGATCTGCAGCTCGGCGAGCGAGCGATCCAGGCGCGCCATGTGTTCCTCGAAGCAGAAGGGCTGGCCGAAGTAGACGGGAACGTATTCGTAGATGCCGTCGCCGAAAATGAAGCCGCGGTCCAGGACGCTGATCTTCGCGTCGCGCAGCGCGGTGTACTCGCCATCGAGGTAACAAAGCGTGGCGGGCAGGGCGTCGGTGATAGGGTGCATGAAGGAATTATGGTGGCGTGCGCCGGGTCGGGCTCGCGTCAGGGAATGCAGTGCCGATTTGCATGCGCGACACGCGAGGTGGCCGGATGGGTTGGGTTTTTACTTATAATCAATGGCTTTGTAGAAATTCTGGGTCGTCATCCGGGCTTCATTCAAAATGAAAACAATCGCCCGACAAGACTCGGAGGTCGCCGAAGACCTCGATGCAGAATTCAAGCCGTTGACCGCCGATGAGGCGCGTGAACTGCGTGCGAAGAACCCTTCGATCTCCCCATGGCGGGTGGTCGTGGGTCAGTTGGTTGTCGGTCTGGTGGTGGCTTTGGCCATCTGGGGACTGACGGGGAGGCAAAATCTGGGTTGGTCCGCCGCTTACGGTGCGATCGCGGTGGTCATTCCATCCGCGGTGTTCGCACGGGGGCTGACCGGTCGGTTTTCTTCCTTGAATCCGGGCACCGCGGTGTTCGGGTTCTTCCTGTGGGAAATGGTCAAGATGGCCTTGTCGGTGGCGATGCTGATCGCTGCGCCAAGGCTGATTACGGCGCTGAGCTGGCCAGCAATGCTGGTCGGTTTGGTGGTGACAATGAAGGCGGCCTGGTTGGCGGTGATGTTCTCGCCCCGGCGCCGGAAACAGAGAGACGAGTAACGGAATGGCTGCTGAAAACGCTGCGGAACATGGTCAGACCGCTGGTGAATACATCGTTCACCACTTGACCCATCTGCAAAGCTCCAAGCCCGCAGGTGTGGCCGATCTTTCGGTCTTCAACTTCGATTCGCTGTTTTTCTCCATCGCTCTGGGTATCCTGGGCTGCTGGTTGCTGTGGCTTGCCGCGCGCAAGGCTACGTCGGGCGTTCCCGGCCGTTTTCAAGCGGCTGTCGAGCTGCTGGTCGAAATGGTCGACCAGCAAGCCAAGGGCATCGTCCATAACGCCACGAGCCGCAAGTTCGTCGCGCCGCTGGCCCTCACGATCTTCGTGTGGATCTTCCTGCTGAATGCAATGGACTTGTTCCCGGTCGATTTGTTCCCGGCGATCTGGGCCAAGATCTTCGGCATCGCCGGCGAAGACCCGCACCACGCCTACCTGCGCGTCGTGCCCACCGCCGACCTCTCGGTGACCATGGGCATGTCGGTGGCCGTGCTGCTGATCTGCATCTACTACAACATCAAGATCAAGGGCGCCGGCGGCTGGATCCACGAGCTGTTCACCGCACCCTTCGGCAACCACTGGGCGCTGTACCCCTTCAATTTCGCCATGCAGATGATCGAATTCATCGCAAAGACCGTCTCGCACGGCATGCGGTTGTTCGGCAACATGTACGCCGGCGAGCTGATCTTCCTGCTGATCGCCCTGATGGGCGGTGCCTGGTCCATGTCGGCCACCGGCATCGGCCTGGCCATCGGCCACATCATCGCGGGCACGGCCTGGGCCATCTTCCACATCCTGATCATCACGCTGCAAGCCTTCGTGTTCATGATGCTGACGCTGGTCTACATCGGCCAGGCCCACGATCACCACTGATCATCAGTTTTCGTTTCTGTTTTTTGTTTTCTCTTCAACCAAAGTCCTCTAGGAGTCATCATGGAAGTTATTAGCTTTGTTGCACTGGCCGCCGGCCTGATCATCGGTCTGGGCGCTGTGGGCGCATGTATCGGCATCGGCATCATGGGCAGCAAGTACCTCGAGTCGGCCGCACGTCAGCCTGAACTCATGGGCGAACTTCAAACCAAGATGTTCCTGCTGGCTGGTCTGATCGACGCCGCTTTCATTATCGGCACCGGTATCGCTCTGTGGTTCGCAACGGCCAACCCGTTCCTGGCTCAGATCGCCAACCTGCCGAAGTAAGTCTTTCTCGTCGGACCTAGCGTTGTCGTTCCCCTGCGGAATGGCTTCGATTCAATCCCAAAGAGAGGGTGAAAAGTGAGCATTACCGGTACCCTGATCGTTCAGATGATCGTGTTCCTGATCCTGGTCGGGTTCACGATGAAGTTCGTGTGGCCGCCGATCGCGAAGGCGCTGGACGACCGCGCTGCGAAGATCGCCGAAGGCCTCGCTGCCGCCGACAAGGCCAAGTCCGAACTGTCCGCCGCCAACAAGCGCGTGGAAGCCGAACTGGGCCAGGCACGCAACGAGTCCGCACAGCGTCTTGCCGACGCCGAACGTCGCGCCCAGGCCATCGTTGAAGAGGCCAAGGCCCGCGCGACCGAGGAAGGCAACAAGATCGTTGCAGCCGCACGCGTCGAAGCCGACCAGCAGGCACTGAAGGCCCGCGAAGCCCTGCGCGAGCAGGTCGCCGCACTGGCCGTCAAGGGCGCGGAGCAGATTCTGCGCAAGGAAGTGAATGCAGGCGTTCACGCCGATTTGCTCGCCCGCCTGCAGACCGAACTCTGATAGAAGCCATGGCAGAACTCGCCACCATCGCACGCCCCTACGCCGAGGCGCTCTTCAAGGCGTCGTCGTCCGACCTCGCCGGAACCAGCGCCTGGCTCGAAAAGGTTGCCGCCATCGCGGCCAGCCCGGAGCTCAAGCAGTTTGCCGACAACCCCAAGGCCACGGCCGAACAGGTGATCGGCGTGGTCGCCGGTGCATTCGGTGCACCGCTGGCCGCTCATGCCCAGAACTTCCTGGGTGCGCTCCTCGAGAACGGGCGTTTTTCGGTGCTGCCGGAAATTGCGAAGCAGTTCCGGGCACTCGCCAACTCGAAGAGCGGCTCGTCCGACGCCGTGGTCTACAGCGCTTTCCCGATCGACGCCGCGGCCCTGGCCACTGTGTCGGCCGCGCTCGAAAAGCGTTTCGGTCGCAAGCTCCAGGTCACGGTCCAGCAAGAGCCGGAACTGATCGGTGGCATTCGTGTGGTGGTCGGCGACGAGGTGCTCGACACCTCCGTCAAAGCGCGCCTTGAACAAATGAAAGTTGCGCTGGCGGCCTGACGGTCTCCATCGCCTTACAAAGAAAGAAGGAAAGAGTCATGCAACTCAATCCCGCAGAAATTTCCGAACTGATCAAGAGCCGCATCGAGGGCCTCGGGGTCAGCGCCAACATCCGCAACGAAGGCACCGTGGTTTCGGTGACCGACGGCATCGTGCGCGTGCACGGCCTGTCGGACGCGATGCAAGGCGAAATGCTTGAATTCCCGCCGAGCGCGGACGGCACGCCGTCCTTCGGCCTCGCACTGAACCTCGAGCGCGACTCCGTCGGCGCCGTGATTCTGGGCGAATACGAACACATCTCCGAAGGCGACACCGTCAAGTGCACGGGCCGCATTCTGGAAGTGCCCGTGGGCCCCGAGCTCATCGGCCGCGTGGTGAACGCACTGGGCCAGCCGATCGACGGCAAGGGTCCCATCAACGCCAAGATGACCGACGTGATCGAAAAGGTCGCACCGGGCGTGATCGCACGGAAGTCCGTCGACCAGCCGATGCAAACGGGCCTGAAGTCCGTCGACTCGATGGTGCCCGTGGGCCGTGGCCAGCGCGAGCTGATCATCGGCGACCGCCAGACCGGCAAGACCGCCGTGGCGATCGACGCGATCATCAACCAGAAGGGTCAGAACATGACCTGCGTCTACGTTGCGATCGGCCAGAAGGCTTCGTCGATCAAGAACGTGGTGCGCGCTCTCGAACAAGCCGGCGCGATGGACTACACCATCGTGGTGGCGGCATCGGCCTCCGAATCGGCTGCCATGCAGTACGTGTCGGCCTACTCGGGCTGCACGATGGGCGAATACTTCCGCGACCGCGGCCAGGACGCCCTGATCGTCTATGACGACCTGTCCAAGCAAGCCGTGGCCTACCGCCAGGTCTCGCTGCTGCTGCGCCGCCCGCCAGGCCGCGAAGCCTACCCCGGCGACGTGTTCTATCTCCACAGCCGTCTGCTCGAACGCGCAGCCCGCGTGAACGCCGACTACGTCGAAGCCTTCACCAAGGGTGAAGTCAAGGGCAAGACCGGTTCGCTGACGGCACTGCCGATCATCGAAACGCAAGCCGGCGACGTGTCCGCCTTCGTTCCGACCAACGTGATCTCGATCACCGACGGCCAGATCTTCCTGGAAACCAACCTGTTCAACGCCGGTATCCGCCCCGCCATCAACGCCGGTATCTCGGTGTCGCGCGTGGGTTCGTCGGCGCAGACCAACCTGGTGAAGAACCAGTCCGGCGGTATCCGTACCGACCTGGCGCAGTACCGCGAACTCGCGGCCTTCGCCCAGTTCGCATCGGACCTGGACGAAGCCACCCGCAAGCAGCTGGACCGCGGTGCCCGCGTGACCGAACTGCTGAAGCAGACCCAGTACAGCCCGCTGCCCATCTCGCTGATGAGCGCCACGCTGTTCGCGGTGAACAAGGGCTTCATGGACGACATCGACGTCAAGAAGGTGCTCTCGTTCGAACACGGCTTCCATCAGTACCTGAAGTCGAGCCACGCCTCGCTGCTGGAAACGATGGAAAAGAACGGCGCCAAGTGGGACGTCAAGCCCGCCAAGGCCGACGACAGCGATGCCAAGAAGGCGCTGAAGAAGACCTGCCAGGACGCTGAAGCCGAACTGCTGGCCGCCGCCACTTCGTTCAAGAAGTCGTTCGCCTGATCGACGCCTTGATCGACGCAAGAAGGAGCTCTCATGGCAGCTGGTAAGGAAATCCGCGGCAAGATCAAATCGGTGGAAAACACCAAGAAGATCACCAAGGCCATGGAAATGGTCTCGGTTTCCAAGATGCGCAAGGCGCAGGAACGCATGCGCGCCGCTCGCCCCTACAGCGAAAAGATCCGCAACATCGCGGCCAACCTCGGCAAGGCGAATCCGGAGTACACCCACGCGTTCATGAAGACGACCGAGGCCAAGGGCGTCGGTTTCATCATCGTGACCAGCGACAAGGGCCTGTGCGGCGGCTTGAACACCAACCTGTTGCGTGCCGTGACGGGCAAGCTGCGCGAAGCGCAGTCCGCCGGCAACGTGGTGGAGTCGGTGGCCATCGGCAGCAAGGGCCTGGGTTTCCTGAATCGCATCGGCGCCCGCGTGGTGGCCCATGTGACGCAGCTGGGCGACACGCCGCATCTGGACAAGCTCATCGGGCCGGTCAAGACGCTGCTGGACGCCTACGCCGAAGGCAAGCTGTCGGCCGTGTACCTGTGCTACACGAAGTTCATCAACACCATCAAGCAAGAGCCGATGGTGGAGCAGTTGCTGCCGCTGAAGGCCGAAACGCTGCAGACCGAGTCGGGACATCATTCGTGGGACTACATCTACGAACCCGACGCGCAAAGCGTGATCGACGAGCTGCTGGTGCGCTACGTGGAATCGCTGGTGTACCAGGCCGTGGCCGAGAACATGGCGTCCGAGCACTCGGCGCGCATGGTGGCCATGAAGGCTGCAACGGACAACGCGGGTAACGTGATCAGCGAACTGAAGCTGGTCTACAACAAGACCCGTCAAGCCGGCATCACCAAGGAACTGTCGGAGATCGTCTCCGGCGCGGCAGCTGCCGCGGGCGTTTGATTGTTGGTGAGGCAGCGGAACAGGCCACGCTGTCTGCCGTGCGCGCCCGGCGCGCACGGTGATCCAAGGCCTTCTTTTTAGGGGACTCTGCGCAAATGAAGAAAATTCTTGCCCTGGTGGCCATCGCTGCCGCTCTGACTGCTTGCTCCAAGAAGGAAGAGGCTCCCGCGCCTGCGCCGGCTCCCGCCGCTGCACCCGCGGCGCCCGCGCCGGCTCCTGAACCCGCTCCCGCCGCTGCCGCACCGGCAGCCCCCGCAGCAGCGCCGACGGCCTCGGCCGCGGACCTGCCGCAAGAGTGCAACGACTACCTGGCCAAGGTGCAGACCTGCGTGTCCGCGCAAAGCGGTGCAGCCGCCGACGCAATGAAGGCCAGCCTCGACCAGACCAAGGCCACCTGGGCTTCGATGGGTGCCGACAAGGCCGCGCTGGGCCAAGCCTGCAAGGCTGCCTCGGACGCCTTCGCCGCGCAAGCCACGGCCATGAAGTGCTGATCTGATTCCATCAAGGGTGCCGGCCCGTCCGGCATTCTTGCAAAAGCGGCCCGTTTTGGCACCAGGACGCTTCTGCAAGAACCTGTCGCAAATTTATTGAGATCCATCCAGAAGGAAACGCCATGGCTGAAGGAAAAATTGTCCAATGTATCGGCGCCGTGGTCGACGTGGAGTTCCCGCGTGACCAGATGCCCAAGGTGTACGACGCCTTGAAATTCGAAGGCAGCGCGCTGACTCTCGAAGTCCAGCAACAGCTCGGCGACGGCGTGGTGCGCACGATTGCGCTGGGCTCGTCCGACGGCCTGCGCCGCGGCATCATCGTGAAGAACACCGGCGCGCCCATCACGGTGCCCGTCGGCAAGGCCACGCTCGGCCGCATCATGGACGTGCTGGGTTCGCCCATCGACGAACGCGGCCCCGTGGGCCAGGAGCTCACCGCTTCGATCCACCGCAAGGCTCCCGCGTACGACGAACTGTCGCCTTCGCAAGACCTGCTGGAAACCGGCATCAAGGTGATCGACCTGGTGTGCCCGTTCGCCAAGGGCGGCAAGGTGGGCCTGTTCGGCGGCGCCGGCGTGGGCAAGACCGTGAACATGATGGAACTCATCAACAACATCGCCAAGGCTCACTCGGGTCTGTCGGTGTTCGCCGGTGTGGGTGAACGTACCCGCGAAGGCAACGACTTCTATCACGAGATGGCCGACTCCGGCGTGGTGAACCTCGAGAAGCTCGAAGACTCGAAGGTCGCCATGGTCTACGGCCAGATGAACGAACCCCCGGGCAACCGTCTGCGCGTGGCGCTGACCGGCCTGACCATCGCCGAGTCGTTCCGCGACGAAGGCCGTGACGTTCTGTTCTTCGTGGACAACATCTACCGCTACACGCTGGCCGGTACCGAAGTGTCGGCGCTGCTGGGCCGCATGCCTTCCGCCGTGGGCTACCAGCCGACGCTGGCCGAGGAAATGGGCCGTCTGCAAGAGCGGATCACGTCGACCAAGGTCGGCTCGATCACCTCGATCCAGGCCGTGTACGTTCCCGCCGACGACTTGACCGACCCGTCGCCCGCCACCACCTTCGCCCACCTGGACTCGACCGTGGTGCTGTCGCGCGACATCGCTTCGCTCGGTATCTACCCCGCCGTGGACCCGCTGGACTCGACCTCGCGCCAGCTCGACCCGAACGTGGTCGGCGAAGAGCACTACAACGTGGCCCGCGCCGTGCAAGGCACGCTGCAGCGCTACAAGGAACTGCGCGACATCATCGCGATTCTGGGCATGGACGAACTGGCTCCCGACGACAAGCTCGCCGTGGCCCGCGCCCGCAAGATCCAGCGTTTCCTGTCGCAGCCGTTCCACGTGGCCGAAGTGTTCACGGGCGCGCCCGGCAAGTACGTGCCGCTGGCCGAAACCATCCGTGGTTTCAAGATGATCGTGAACGGCGAAGCCGACCACCTGCCGGAACAAGCGTTCTACATGGTGGGCAGCATCGACGAAGCGTTCGAAAAGGCCAAGAAGGTCGCTTAAGAAGGAATCACCATGGCAGGCACCATTCATGTGGACGTGGTCAGCGCGGAAGAGTCGATCTTCTCGGGCGAAGCCAGGTTCGTCGCGCTGCCCGGTGAAGCCGGTGAGCTCGGCATCTATCCGCGCCACACCCCGCTGATCACGCGCATCCGCCCCGGCGCCGTGCGCATCGAAATGGCCGATGGCGGCGAAGAGTTCGTCTTCGTGGCCGGCGGCATTCTCGAAGTGCAGCCCAACGCCGTGACCGTGCTGTCCGACACCGCGATCCGCGGCAAGGACCTCGACGACGAGAAGGCCAACCAGGCCAAGGCCGCGGCCGAGGAAGCACTGAAGAACGCGAAGAGCGACATCGACATCGCGATGGCTCAGTCCGAGCTGGCCGTGATGGCCGCCCAGATCGCGGCGTTGCGCAAGTACCGCCAGAAGAAGTAAGAAGAAGAGCCCGCTGGCTCTCTTCCTGAAAAAGCCGCCTCCAGGCGGCTTTTTTGCGTCTGGCCTCTTCGCATCGAGTCGACTTCGATCTGAACATGGTCGAAGTTCGGCCTTGTCCGGCTGAAGACCTGCCCCTAGTATTCGCCTTCGCCCGACGGCCGAAGGCTGCGGGCGGCGACTTCACAGAGAAGAACACCGGAGACAAACGCGTGGCACCCTGGAGCGGCATCACCGCCGATGAAATGCGGTTGCTGGAAACGACCTTCTGGTCGGCCGGCGGCTCACGCCATGCCATGGCCGAGCAGCTCGCTTTTTCCAAGAGCAAGGCCAACGCGATCATTGCCGGCCTCGTCGAACAAGGGCTGCTGGCCGAAGCCGGCCTGCAACGCTCCTCGGGCGGCCGCCGCGCCGAAAACCTCCAGCTTCATTTCGGCCTGGGCGTGCTCGTCGGCATCGACATCGGCGCGACCAGTCTCGGCGTGGCCGTGATGCGTCCCGACCTCACCGTGCTCGCGCAGCACGAAGAGGCGGCCGACGTGCGCGAAGGCCCGGCCGTGGTGTTGGCCCGCGTGCGCGTGCTGATGCGCGAACTGCTGGCGCAAGGCGGCCACGGCGCGCGCGACGTGCTGGGCATCGGCATCGGCGTGCCCGGCCCCGTCAACTTCGAGATCGGCCAGCTCGTGAACCCGCCGCTCATGCCGGCGTGGGACAGCTTCTCGATCCGCGACTACCTGCGCGAAGACTACGCTGCGCCGGTCTTCGTCGACAACGACGTGAACCTCATGGCGCTCGGCGAGCTGTGGCGTCTCAAGCGTTCGCTGAGCAATTTCCTCGTCATCAAGATCGGCACCGGTATCGGCTGCGGCATCGTCTGCCACGGCGAGGTGTACCGCGGCGCGGCCGGTTCGGCCGGCGACGTGGGCCACATCTGCGTCGACCAGGAAGGCCCGCGCTGCCACTGCGGCAACGTGGGTTGCGTCGAGGCGATGGCGGCCGGCCCCGCGATCACGCGCATGGCCGTGCAGGCGGCCGAGGCCGGCGAGAGCGCGCTGCTGGCCGAATGCCTGCGCGTGCACGGCCGCATCGACGCGATCGACGTGGGGCAAGCCAGCCGCGGCGGCGACACGGCGGCCAACGGCATCATCCAGCGCGCCGGCAGCCTGATCGGCCAGATGCTCGCGTCGGTCGTCAACTTCTTCAACCCGTCGCATGTGTTCATCGGCGGCGGCATCACGCGCATCGGGCCGCTGTTTCTCGCGGCCGTGCGGCAGAGCGTGTACCAGCGCTCGCTGGCGCTGTCGACGCGGCACCTGGAAATTCAATACACGCCGCTGGGCATGCAGGGCGGCCTGATCGGCGCCGGCGTGCTCGCGATGCACGAGACGCTGAAGGTCCGCGGGGTGGCGCCATGAGCGACATCCACAACGCAACAGGCGGCAAGGGCAGCGTCGCCGTCGAGTTCGACGGCGTGGTCAAGGCCTTCGGCCCCGTGCAGGTGCTGCACGGCGTGAGCTTCGCGCTCGCGCCCGGCCGCGTCTACGGCCTGCTCGGCGAGAACGGCGCGGGCAAGTCGACCTTGATGAAAATCCTTGCCGGCTACGAGCCGCTGAGCGGCGGCACGCTGCGCATCAACGGCCAGTCGCAGCAGTTCGCGAGCTCGCGCGATGCCGAGGCGCTGGGCATCGTGCTGATCCACCAGGAGTTCAACCTCGCCGAAGACCTGAGCGTGGCGCAGAACATCTTCCTGGGCCACGAGAAGAAGAAAGGCTGGCTGCTCGACGACGCCTCGATGGAGCGCGACGCCGCCGCCGCGCTCGCCGCCGTCGGGCTGAACATCGAGCCGCGCACCAAGGTGCGTCGCCTCATCGTCGCCGAGAAGCAGCTCGTCGAGATCGCGAAGGCCATCGCGCGCCGCGCGCGCCTGCTCGTGATGGACGAGCCCACCGCCACGCTCACGCCCGGCGAGACCGAGCGCCTGTTCAAGCTCATCGCGCAGCTGCGCGCCGACGGCGTGACCATCGTCTACATCTCGCACAAGCTCGACGAGGTGGAGCAGGTGACCGACGAGGTGATCGTCATGCGCGACGGCCGCTTCGTCGCGCGCGCGCCCACGCCCGATGTCACGCGCCAGCAGATGGCCAACCTCATGGTGGGCCGCGAACTGGCCGACCTGTACCCGCCGCGCGACGTGGTGGTGGCGGCCGACGCCCCCGCCATGCGCGTGCGCGATTTCAACGTGCCCGGCTGGGCCCAGGGCGCGAGCTTCGAGGTGCGCCCCGGCGAGATCCTCGGCTTCGCGGGCCTCGTCGGCGCGGGCCGCACCGAACTGTTCGAAGGCCTGCTGGGGCTGCGCCCCGCGAGCGGCAGCGTCGAGATGCTCGGCAAGCCGGTGCCCGGCGGCAAGGGCTGGCGCAACCCGCGCGACGCCGCCAGGCACGGCCTGACCTACCTCAGCGAAGACCGCAAGGGCAAGGGCCTGCACGTGAACTTCGGCCTGCGCCAGAACCTCACGCTGATGGCGCTCGAGCGCTATGCGCAGCCCTGGCTGAAACCCGAGGCCGAGCGCGACGCGCTGGCCGAGGCGGTGAAGGACTACGGCATTCGCACCGGCTCGCTCGAGGTCAAGGCCTCGTCGCTGTCGGGCGGCAACCAGCAGAAGCTCGCGCTCGCCAAGGTGCTGCAGCCGCGCCCGAAGGTGGTGGTGCTCGACGAGCCCACGCGCGGCGTCGACGTGGGCGCCAAGCGCGACATCTATTTCCTGATCCAGCGACTGGCCCGCGAAGGGCTCGCGGTGATCGTCGTCTCGTCGGAGCTGATGGAACTGATCGGCCTGTGCCACCGCGTCGCGGTGATGCGCGCGGGCCAGCTGGTCGCCACGCTGGACGCGGACCATTTGACAGAAGAGGAGCTCATCGCTCATGCCACCGGAACCGCAAACTCCCCCGTCGCAGCAGCCTGAAGCGGCCGCTGCGGCAGCGCACCGCAGCGAGGCCAAGCCCGGCTGGACCGAGCGCCTGCACGGGCTCGGCCCGGTCATCGGCCTCGTGCTGCTGTGCATCGCGGGCACCTTGCTGAACAGCGACTTCGCCACGCTCGACAACGCCATGAACGTGCTCACGCGCACGGCCTTCATCGGCATCATCGCGGTGGGCATGTGCTTCGTGATCATCTCGGGCGGCATCGACCTGTCGGTGGGCTCGATGGCCGCGCTCATCGCGGGCAGCGTGATCATGTTCATCAACTGGGCCGGGCCCGCGTCGGGCTCGCCGATGCTGGCGGTGGTGATGGGCGCGGTGCTGGCCATCGTGCTGGGCGCGGTGTTCGGGCTGGCGCACGGCCTGCTCATCACCAAGGGCCGCATCGAGCCCTTCATCGTGACGCTGGGCACGCTGGGCATCTTCCGCGCCTACCTCACGTACTTTGCCGACGGCGGCGCGCTCACGCTCGACAACGAGCTGTCGGACCTCTACGCGCCCGTGTACTACGCGAGCCTTGCGGGCATTCCGGTGCCGGTGTGGGTGTTCGTTGTCGTGGCCATCATCGGCGGCGTCATCCTGAACCGCACCGCCTACGGACGCTACGTGCAAGCCATCGGATCGAACGAGCAGGTCGCGCGCTACGCGGCCGTGGACGTCGACCGCGTGAAGATCCTGACCTACGTGCTGCTGGGCGTGTGCGTGGGCATTGCCACGCTGCTGTACGTGCCGCGCCTGGGCTCCGCGTCGCCGACCACTGGCCTGCTGTGGGAGCTCGAAGCCATCGCCGCGGTGATCGTCGGCGGCACCGCGCTCAAGGGCGGCGCGGGCAGCATCACCGGCACCGTGGTGGGCGCGATCCTGCTCTCGGTCATCAGCAACATCCTGAACCTCACCAGCATCATCAGCGTGTACCTGAACGCGGCGGTGCAGGGTTTCGTGATCATCATCGTCGCGTTCCTGCAGCGCGGCCGCAGATGATGGCGCCCCCGGCGCTCGGCCGCCAACGTTCTTTCCCGTTCCGTTCCACCCACCAAGAGGAGACATCCAGCATGACGACTTTCACCCGACGCGTCGCACTCACGGCAGTTGCCGCCGCAGCGTTCGCCAGCCTGCCCGCGCTTGCCGCGGACAAGGTCAACCTCGGCGTTTCGATTCCCGCGGCCACGCACAGCTTCATGGGCGGCATCAACTACTGGGCCAACCAGGCGAAGAAGGACCTCGAGAAGGAACACAAGGACCTGAAGATCACGATCAAGACGGCCGCCAACGCGCCCGAGCAGGCCAACCAGCTGCAAGACCTGTCGACGGTCACCAAGATCAACGCGCTGGTCGTGTTCCCGTTCGAGTCGGCCGCGCTGACCAAGCCGGTGGCGCAGGTCAAGGCCAAGGGCGCCTACGTGACCGTGGTCGACCGCGGCCTGACCGACACCAGCGCGCAAGACGCCTACGTAGCCGGCGACAACACCGCCTTCGGCAAGATCCCGGCCGAGTACATCGTGAAGACGCTCGGCGGCAAGGGCAACGTGGTCGCGCTGCGCGGCATTGCCACCACGCTGGACAACGAGCGCATGGACGCCTTCAACGCTGTGCTCAAGGGCAGCCCCGACATCAAGCTGCTCGATGCCAAGTACGCCAACTGGAACCGCGACGACGCCTTCAAGGTCACGCAGGACTACCTCACGCGCTTCAAGCAGATCGACGCCATCTGGGCCGCCGACGACGACATGGCCGTGGGCGTGCTCAAGGCCATTGCGCAGGCCAAGCGCGACGACATCAAGATCGTGTTCGGCGGCGCGGGCGCCAAGGACATGGTCAAGACCATCATGGACGGCAAGGACCCGCGCATCGGCGCCGACGTGAGCTACTCGCCCAAGTTCATCTACGACGCGATCAAGCTCACGGCCGAAGCGCGCCTGAAGGGCGAGAAGCTGCCGGCGACGACGATCATTCCTTCGGTGTTGATCACCAAGGAAAACGCCAAGGACTTCTACCACCCGAACTCGCCTTTCTAGGCTCGCCCCCAGGCTTCGCGCACTTCGTGTCGCTTCTCCTACCCCCTACCGGGGGCAACACCTGCGGCCCGGCGAAGCCGGTTCCGCGGTGTTCCCTGAAAAACACGATATGACCGACACACCTCTTCGCAAGCTGCGCTACGCCATGGTCGGCGGTGGCCGTGACGCCTTCATCGGCGCTGTGCACCGCAAGGCCATGGCGCTCGACGGGCAGATCGCGCTCGTGGCGGGCGCGCTGTCGTCCAGCCCCGAGAAGGCGCGCGCCTCGGGCCGCGACCTCGGCCTGGCCGACGACCGCAACCACGGCGACTGGCAAGCCCTGCTGGCCGACGAGCTGAAGCGGCCCGCCGATGAGCGCATCGACTTCGTGTCGATCGTCACGCCCAACCACGTGCACTTTCCGGTGGCGCAGGCCTTTGCCGACGCGGGCTTCCACGTGGTGTGCGACAAGCCGCTGGTGCACACCCGCGAGCAGGCCGATGCGCTGGTCGCCACCGTCGCGCAGCGCGGCACGGTGTTCGGCGTCACCTACAACTACACCGGCTACCCCATGGTGCGGCAAGCCCGCGAGATGATGCGCTCGGGCCAGATCGGCGAGGTCCGCAAGGTCGTCGTCGAATACAACCAGGGCTGGCTCGCAAGCCATGTCGAAGGCGGCACCAACAAGCAGGCCGATTGGCGCACCGACCCCGCGCGCAGCGGCGCGGCAGGCGCCATCGGCGACATCGGCTCGCATGCCGAGAACCTCGTGGCCACGGTCACCGGCCTCGAAGTCGAGAGCCTCTGCGCCGACCTGAGCGCGCTGGTGCCGGGTCGCACGCTCGACGACGACGGCAGCCTGCTGCTGCGCTTCAAGGGCGGTGCGCGCGGCGTGCTCATTGCCTCGCAGATCAGCACGGGCCTGGAGAACGACCTGCGCCTGCGCGTGTCCGGCACGCTGGGCACGCTCGAATGGCACCAGGAGCAGCCGAGCCAGCTGCTGCACCTGCCGCACGACGGCCCCAAGCGCGTGCTGACGCGCGGCGCGCCCTGGCTGTGCGAGGCGGCGCAACGCGCGAGCCGGCTGCCGGCCGGGCACCCCGAAGGCTTCATCGAGGCCTTTGCCAATGTGTATGCGGGCGTGGCAGCGGACATCCGCGCCCGGCTCGCGGGCCAGCCGGCCGACCCGCTGGCCGCCGACTACCCGCGCGTGGAAGACGGCGCGCGCGGCGTGCGCTTCATCGAGCGCACGGTGGCCTCGGCCAAAAGCGAATTAAAGTGGACGCCCTGGTAGCGCACGCGCGCTGCCGCAGGCTTCCATGACACCCTCCAACGCCGACGCCTCAACTTCGACGCCAACGACGACGACGCAGCCCTCGTGGCTCGCGGCCCTGTGGCGCCGCTGCGTCACGCTGTTCCCGCTGAAGCTGGTCGGCAACACGGTCGCCACGCTCGGCTTCTTTCCGCTGTACTTCTGGATCGCGAAGAACGCGGGGCAGGCCTGGGTGCTCCCGCTCACGGCCTTCGACCGCGCCATTGCCTTCTGGCCGGCGCTGCTGCCGGTGTACCTCTCGCTCTGGGGCTACATCGCGCTGCCCGTGCTGCTGGCCAAGGACTGGCGCGAGCTGCTGCGCTTCTCGTTCGGCTGCGCGGCGATGACGCTGATCGCGCTGCTCGTGTTCTGGTTCATGCCCACGGCCATTCCCAACTTTGCGGTCGACACCACGCCGGGCACGTCGCTGCAATTCCTGAAAATGGTCGACTCGGCGGGCAATGCGTTCCCGTCGCTGCACGTCTCGTTCTCGGTGTTCGCCTGCGTCATGCTGGCGCGGCAACTGCGCGAGGTGGGCGCGCCGGCGTGGCTGCGCCTCGTCAACGTGGCGTGGGCCGCGGGCATCGTCTATTCGACGATGGCGGTGCGCCAGCATGTGCTGATCGACGTGCTGGGCGGCTTCGCGCTGGGCGTGGCGCTCGGTCTCGCCACGCGGCAGCGCGCGCCGGCCGACATGCCGGCGGCGCACGCACGACCGGCGTAGGCCGATCGCGGTATTCCGCCGGCCCGGCGTGCGCGGTACAACCCGGCATCGTCATCCGATGCGGAGCCCGCCATGAAGATTCGTTCGTCCGTCGCCGCCATGGGGGTCTGCCTTGCGGCCGGCGCCGTCGCCATGCCCGCCTTCGCGCTCGACTACCCCGCGCGCAAGCCCGGCCTGTGGGAGATCCAGACCGGCGACGGCACCGGCAAGGGCCCGGCCGGTGGCCACACCATGCAGCAGTGCATCGACGCGGCCAGCGACAAGGCGCTGCGCGAGATGGGCCAGGGCATGGGCAAGGACATGTGCTCCAGGCAGGAGCTGCGCGCCGACGGCGGCAAGCTGGTGATGGACTCGGTCTGCAAGATCGGCAACACCACCGCCACCTCGCACGCGGTGATGAGCGGCGACTTCAACTCGGCCTACCGCATGGAAAGCAAGTCGAGCTACAGCCCGCCGCTGATGGGGCGCGCCGAAGGCACGAGCGTCATCGAGGCCAAATGGCTCGGCCCCTGCAAGGCCGACCAGAAGCCCGGCGACATGGTCATGCCCAACGGCATGAAGATGAACGTCATCGACATGATGAACAACCGCCCGAAGAAGCCCTGAGCCCGCCCTTGGGCAGCGCCGGGTAGGCGCCGGCCCACAGCGCTTTGCGCTCGCCGTTCGGCGCCGCGAAACGCCGGCAGCGCCTACGATGGCGTGCCATGCCCGCAAAGCAAGAAGATCTCGTCGTCGCCCGGCCCGAGGGCCTTTATTGCCCGCCCGGCGATTTCTATATCGACCCGTGGCGGCCGGTGGGGCGCGCGGTCATCACGCACGCGCACTCCGACCACGCGCGCGTCGGGCATGCGCACTACCTGGCCCACACCGACAGCGCGGGCACGCTGCGCACGCGGCTGGGGCCGGACATCAACCTGCAGACGCTGCCCTATGGCGAGGCCATCGAGCACCACGGCGTGCGCGTCTCGCTGCACCCGGCCGGCCATGTACTGGGCTCGGCGCAGGTGCGGCTCGAACACGGCGGTCGTGTGTGGCTGGCCTCGGGCGACTACAAGACCGAGCCCGACGGCACCTGCGCGCCCTTCGAGCCCGTGCCCTGCGACACCTTCATCACCGAGTCGACCTTCGGCCTGCCGATCTACCGCTGGCCCACGCAGGCCGTGCTGTTCGCGCAGATCGATGCGTGGTGGCGCGCCAATGCCGAAGCAGGGCGCGCGTCGGTGCTGTTCTGCTATGCCTTCGGCAAGGCGCAGCGCATCCTGCACGGGGTGGACGCGAGCATCGGGCCGATCGTGGTGCATGGGGCCGTGGAGCCGCTCAACGCCGTGTACCGGGCGGCCGGTGTCGCACTGCCGCCGACCTTGCGCGTGACCGACGAGGGCGTCGACGCGGCGCTGCTGAAGCGCTCGCTCGTGCTGGCGCCCCCATCGGCACAGGGCACGACGTGGATGCGGCGCTTCGGCAACTACGCCGATGCGTTCGCGAGCGGGTGGATGCAACTGCGCGGCACACGCAGGCGGCGCGGCGTGGACCGTGGCTTCGTGATGTCGGACCATGCGGACTGGCCGGGGCTGCAGCAGGCGATCGCGGGCACGGGGGCCGAGCGCGTGTTCGTCACGCACGGGAGCGTGCAGGTGATGGTGCGGTGGCTCACGGAGAACGGGCTGGATGCACAGGGCTTCAAGACCGAGTACGGCGATGAAGACGATCAGGAAGCTCCCTCGCCTTCCGGGGGAGGGCTGGGGAGGGGGCCAGCGGCGCTCGATGGGGGCGCCGAGAGCCCCCATCCCAACCTTCCCCCGGAAGGGGAAGGAGCAACGCGATGAAGGCGTTCGCCGCGCTGTATCGCGAGCTCGACGCGAGCACGTCGAGCCTTGCCAAGCAGTCCGCGCTGCAGCGCTACCTGCGCGAGGCCGACGCGGCCGATGCCGCATGGGCCGTGTACTTTCTCGCCGGCGGCAAGCCGCGCCAGCTCGTGCCGACCAAGTTGCTGCGCCTGCTCGCGCAGGAAGCCGCGGGTCTGCCCGAGTGGCTGTTCGACGAAAGCTACGACGCCGTCGGCGACCTCGCCGAGACCATCGCGCTGCTGCTGCCACCGCCCAGCGAAGTGCATGACCTGGGCCTCGCGGCCTGGGTCGAGCAGCACCTGCTGCCGCTGCGCGATGCGACGAAGACCGCGCCCGACGCGCTGCCACAGCGCCTTCGCGCGCAATGGCGCCAGCTCGCGGCCGAAGAGCGGCTGGTGTATTTCAAGCTCATCACCGGTGCGTTCCGCGTCGGCGTGTCGAAGCTGCAGGTCACGCAGGCGCTCGCGGCCGTGGGCGGCATCGACGCCAAGCGCGTCGCGCAGCGGCTCATGGGCTACACGCACATCGGCGCGCGGCCCCGGCCCGACGAGTACCGCGCGCTCATCGCACCCGAGTCGGGCGCCGAGCAGGTGCAGAAGACCAGCGGGCAGCCGTACCCCTTCTTTCTGGCGCATCCGTTCAACCTGCCGCTCGAACAGTTCGATGCCGTGCTGGGGCCGCCTTCCGACTGGATCATCGAGTGGAAGTGGGACGGCATCCGCGCGCAACTCGTGAAGCGCGCGGGCACGGTCTGGGTGTGGTCGCGCGGCGAAGAATTGGTGACGGATCGCTTCCCCGAACTCGCGGTGCTGGGCGAGGCGCTGCCCGACGGCACCGTGCTCGACGGCGAGATCGCGGTGTGGCGCAAGGACGAGACTTCGCCCGGGGGCGAAGGCAAGGTGCAGCCTTTCGCCGAGCTGCAGAAGCGCATCGGCCGCAAGACCCTCGGCGCGAAACTGCTGCGCGACATTCCCGTGGTGCTGCTGGCCTACGACCTTCTCGAATGGGAGGGCCGCGACCTGCGCGCGCTGCCGCAGTCGCAGCGCCGCGTGCTGCTCGACGAACTGGTCACGCGCATGCGGCACCCTTCGCTGCTGCCGAGCCCGATGCTCACGGGCCCCGACTGGAACGACCTGGCCCGGCAGCGCGAAGCCGCGCGCACCATGGGCGTCGAGGGAATGATGCTCAAGCGCCGCGACGCGCAGTACGGCGTGGGCCGCACCAAGGACGTCGGCGTGTGGTGGAAGTGGAAGATCGACCCGCTGAGCATCGACGCCGTGCTGATCTACGCGCAGCGCGGCCACGGCCGCCGCGCGAGCCTGTTCAGCGACTACACCTTCGCGGTGTGGGACGGCCCGCCCGGACAGGACGACCGCAAGCTCGTGCCCTTTGCCAAGGCTTATTCGGGCCTCACCGATGCCGAGATGGCGCGGGTGGACGCGATCATCCGCAAGACCACGGTGGAGAGCTTCGGCCCCGTGAAGAGCGTGAAGCCGACGCTGGTGTTCGAGCTGGGCTTCGAGGGCATTGCGCGCAGCACGCGGCACAAGAGCGGCATCGCGGTGCGCTTTCCGCGCATGCTGCGGTGGCGGGAAGACAAGCCGGTGAGCGAAGCGGACACCTTGCAGACGCTGGCGGCGTTGCTACCCGCATGACCGCGCCGGAAGACCCCGAATTTCTCCCTCCCCTTCCGGGGGAGGGCAGGGGTGGGGGCAAGCGGCGTACCCGGAGCGAGCCGCAGCTTGATGAAGGCCGCTTGCCCCCATCCCGGCCTTCCCCCAAAGGGGGAAGGAGCAAGAGCAAGGCGGTGAAGGCTGCGCTCGATGCGTGGTTCACCGCGCGCGGCTGGAAGCCTTTCAAGTTCCAGCGCGACGTCTGGAAGGCCATCACGGAAGGCCGGTCCGGCCTGCTGCACGCCACCACCGGCGCGGGCAAGACCTACGCCGTGTGGCTCGGCGCATTGCAAGCCTTCTCGCAGGCCCGCAAGGAAACGGCACGCCCCTCCGCCCCGCCGCTCACCGTGCTGTGGCTCACCCCCATGCGTGCGCTCGCGGCCGACACGCTGCGCGCCTTGCAGCAACCGCTCGAAGCCCTGGGCGCCGACGTACACCCCTGGAGCACCGGCGCCCGCAGCGGCGACACCTCGTCCGCCGAACGCAGCGCGCAGAACCAGCGCCTGCCCTCCGTGCTCGTCACCACGCCCGAAAGCCTGTCGCTGCTGCTCGCGCGCGCCGATGCGAGCGAGGTGCTCGGCCGCGTGCGGATGGTGGTCGTCGACGAATGGCACGAGTTGCTCGGCAACAAGCGCGGCGTGCAGGTGCAGCTCGCGCTGGCGCGGCTCAAGCGCTGGAACCCGGGTCTCGCGATCTGGGGCATGTCGGCCACGCTGGGCAACCTGCACGAGGCGATGCATGCGCTGCTGGGCCATGAAGGCGGCGTGCTCGTACAGGGCCAGGTGCCCAAGAAGCTCGTCATCGATTCGCTGCTGCCCGGCCGCGCCGAGCGCTTTCCGTGGGGCGGCCATCTCGGCCTCACGATGCTGCCGCAGGTGATCGACGAGATCGCCGCGAGCAAGACCGCGCTGGTCTTCACCAACACGCGCTCGCAGGCCGAGATCTGGTACCAGGCCCTGCTGGAGGCCAGGCCCGAATGGGCCGGGCTGATCGCGCTGCACCACGGCTCGCTCGACCGCGAGGTGCGCGAATGGGTCGAGCTGGGCCTGAAGAGCGGGGCGCTCAAAGCGGTGGTCTGCACTTCGAGCCTCGACCTGGGTGTCGACTTTTTGCCGGTCGAGCGCGTGCTGCAGATCGGCTCGCCCAAGGGCGTGGCGCGGCTGCTTCAGCGCGCGGGGCGTTCGGGCCATGCGCCGGGGCGGCCGTCGCGCATCACGCTCGTGCCCACGCACAGCGTCGAGATGGTCGAGGGCTCGGCCGCGCGCACGGCCATTGCGGCGGGGCACATCGAGGCACGTCATTCGCCCGACCAGCCGCTGGACGTGCTGGTGCAGCACCTCGTGACGGTGGCGCTCGGCGGCGGCTTCGTGCCCGACGCGCTGTACGACGAGGTGCGCGGCACGGCCGCCTACGAAGGCCTGTCGCGCGAGAGCTGGCAGTGGTGCCTGGACTTCGTCTCGCAAGGCGGCCCCTCGCTCGCGGCCTACCCCGACTACAAGCGCGCCGTGCCCGACGCCGAGGGCGTGTGGCGCGTGCCCGATGCGCGGCTCGCGCGGCGGCATCGCATGAACATCGGCACCATCGTGAGCGACGCGAGCATGTCGGTGCAGTACCTGGGCGGCTCGAAGATCGGCAGCGTCGAGGAGAGTTTTGTCGCGCGCATGAAGCCCGGCGACTGCTTTCTGTTCGGCGGCCGGCTGCTCGAACTCGTGCGCATCCACGACATGACGGCCTGGGTGCGGCGCGCCACCGGCAAGCGTCCGGCGGTGCCGCGCTGGAGCGGCGGGCGCATGCCGCTGTCGAACACGCTGGCCGACGCGGTGGTGCAGCAGCTGGCGCTGGCGGGCGAGGGCGCCTACGGCTCGCCCGAGCTGCAATGCGTGCGCCCGCTGCTGGAGATCCAGCAGCAGTGGTCGGCGCTGCCGACACCGCAGACGCTGCTGGCCGAGACCCTGACCACGCGCGAGGGCTCGCACCTGTTCCTCTATCCGTTCGCGGGCCGGCATGTGCACCTGGGCCTTGCGAGCCTGCTGGCGTGGCGCGTCGCGCAGCACGAGGCGCGCACTTTTTCCATCGCGGTCAACGACTACGGCTTCGAACTGCTGAGCGCGACCGAGGTCGACTGGCCCACGCTGCTGCCGCAGGTGCTGCGCCTGCCGGAAGGCGAGGGCGCGCACGCGGCGCTGCTGCATGAAGTGCTGGCGTCGCTCAACGCGGGCGAACTCGCGCAGCGGCGGTTCCGGGAGATCGCGCGCGTGTCGGGGCTGATCTTCCAGGGCTACCCGGGCGGGAAGCGCAGCAGCAAGCAGCTGCAGGCCTCGTCCTCGCTGTTCTGGGAGGTGTTCCGCAAGTACGACCCCGGCAACAAGCTGCTGCAGCAGGCCGAGCAGGAGCTGCTGGCGCAGGAGCTCGAGATCGGCCGGCTGCGCGCCAGCCTCGCGCGCATGGCCGGCCAGCAGCTGGTGCTGAAGCCGCTCGCGCGGCCGACGCCGTTTTCGTTTCCGCTGATGGTCGAGCTGTTCCGCGAGAAGCTGTCGAACGAGAACGTGGCCGACCGCATCGCGCGCATGGTCGAACAGTTGGAGAAGGCCGCGGGCGGCGTGGTCACGGCCGGTGGTGTCGAGCGTGTGAAGGGCACGCTGGCCTTCGGGCAGGAGGGGCCGGGCAAGCCGCCCAAGCCGGTAGGGGCGCGGCGCGAGCGCAGGCGGCCGGCTAGACCATCGAGGCCGCTACCGCCACTGTGAGCCGCTTGAGCCGGGCCTCAGCCCGCGCCGTGCGCCTTCACCCAGCGCACGATGTCCGCCGCGCTCATGGCGCCGGCCTGCCGCGCCACTTCGCGTCCGCCCTTGAACAGCGCCAGCGTCGGGATGCTGCGGATGTTGAAGCGCGCGCCCAGCGCCTGCACCGCCTCGGTGTCGACCTTGGCCAGCCGCACCTTGGGTTCGAGCTGGGCCGCGGCCTGCTCGTAGCCCGGTGCCATCTGGCGGCAGGGGCCGCACCACGGCGCCCAGAAGTCGACCAGCACCGGGATCTCGTTGCGCGCGATGTGGCGCTCGAAGGTGGCTTCGTCGGGCAGCGCGGTAGAGTGGCCGGCGAACAGCGGGCGGTGGCAGCTGCCGCAGTCGGGCGCGCTGGCGAGCTGGTCGGCGCGCACGCGGTTGGTCGTGTGGCAGTGCGGGCAGACGATGTGCAGCGAAGTCGATTCGGTCATGCGCAAGAACTGGGGGCCGCCGGGGGCAATTGCAAGGCGTCGGCCGGGCGGCGCGTCTTTTGCGAAACTTGCCAGCCGTGACGCTTGCCGATTCCTCCGCTCCATCGACGTTCCCGGTCCATTGGGCTGGCGAGCTGCTGCACCTGCTGCCCGAACGGGCGCTGTGGTGGCCCGCCGCCGAGGTGCTGTTCGTGGCCGACCTGCACTTGGGCAAAGCCGCGACCTACCGCGCGCTGGGCCAGCCGGTGCCGGGCGGCACCACGCAGGAGAACCTGGCGCGGCTCGATGCGTTGATCGGGCGGCTGGGGCCGGGGCGCATCGTGTTCCTCGGCGATTTCCTCCACGCGGCGCAGGCGCGCACGGTGCTCGCGGGCGTGCAGGCCTGGCGTTCGCGCCATGCGGGCGTGTCGATGACGCTGGTGCGCGGCAACCACGACAGCCGCGCGGGCGACCCGCCGGCCGCGCTGGGCATCGAGGTGGTCGACGAGCCGCACCTGCTCGGGCCGTTCGCGTGCTGCCACCATCCGCAGTCGCATGCCACGCACTTCGTGCTCGCGGGGCACCTGCATCCGGTCTGCCGGCTCTACGGGCCGGGGAAGGACAGCGTGCGGCTGCCGTGCTTCGTGAGCGAAGCGGGGCAGGCGGTGCTGCCGGCCTTCGGCGAGTTCACGGGCGGGTGGGTGATGGAGACGGCGCCGGGGCGGCGCTTTCATGCGGTGGGCGGTTCGGCCGTCTGGGCGCTCCCCGCGCCGGAGTAACTGTCTTGCTCCTTCCCCCCCTGGGGGAAGGTTGGGATGGGGGCGGGCAGAGCGCCCAATGTGAGCGCTGAGCGCCGCTGGCCCCCACCCCTGCCCTCCCCCGGGAGGGGAGGGAGAAATACTAGAACCTCAGAGCACGACCGGCTCGTCCGGCAATTCATTCACGTCGACCTCGCCTTCACCCAGCGGAAAGTGCGCGACCAGCAGCGCCGATATCTCTTCGAGCGCCTGCGTGAGCCCGTCCTCGAAGCGCCCTTCGCGAAACGCCGCGCTCATGCGCTGCGTCATCGCGGCCCACGCCGCGTCGTCGACGTGCGCGTGAATGCCCCGGTCGGCCACGATCTCGATCGCGTGCTCGGCCAGCAGCAGGTAGATCAGCACGCCGTTGTTGTGCGCGGTGTCCCACACGCGCAGCTTGCCGAACAGCATCACGGCGCGCTCGCGCACCGAGGCGTGGCGCCACAGGTACGACATCGGCAGGCCGGCCTCGACGCAGATGCGGATCTCGCCGCTGTGGCGGCGCTCGCTCGCGGCCACGCGGCGCGTGAGTCGTTCCATCACCGCATCGGGCAGCGCGCGGCGCACTTCGGACTCGTCGATCCAGCGATGGCGCCAGATGCGGCCGAGCTTGGTGAACAGGGTTGCGTCGGTCGTCGTCATCGTGTTCACCAGTTGCCCGAGGCGCCGCCGCCGCCGAAGTTGCCGCCACCGCCGGAGCTGAAGCCGCCACCACCACCGCCCCCGCCACCGCCGAAACCACCGCCGCCCCCACCGAAACCCCCGCCGCCGAAACCACCTCCACCGCCACCCGATCGACCGGCGCCCGCGACCAGCGAGAACACCAGCGCGACCAGCCCGGCGATCACCGCGATGGCGATGCTGGCGGTGATGAAGAACACGACCACGCCCACCCCGCCGCCGACGGCCATCGTGCCCAGCTTCTTGCCGAGCACGGCGCGCGCGACCGGCGCGCCGACGAAGACGCCCACGAACAGGAAGATCGCGAGGTTTTCCCAGTCGAAACCGCCGCCGCCGCGGCCAGCACCGCCCGTGTCGCGCGACGGCGCCGGCAGCGGCTCGCCGTCGACCAGCCCGATGATCCGGTCGACCGCCGCGTTCAGCCCGCCCGCGAAGTCGTTGTTGCGAAAGCGCGGCTTCATTTCCTCGTCGATGATGCGGCTGGCCGCGAGGTCGGGCACCACGCCCTCGAGCGTCTTGGCGGGCGCGATGCGCATGCGCCGGTCGTCCTTGGCCACGACCACCAGCAGGCCGTCGCCCACGCCCTTGCGCCCGATCTTCCAGGTGTCGCCCACGCGCTGGGTGTAGCTCTCGATGTCCTCGGGGGCGGTGGTCGGCACCATCAGCACCACGATCTGCGAGCCCTTGCGCTGCTCGAACGCGGCCAGCTTGGTTTCGAGGCCGCTGCGCTGCGCGCCGTCGAGCGTGCCGGTCTGGTCGATCACGCGCGCGGTGAGCGCGGGCACCGGCAACAGGCCCTGCTGCGCCAGCGCGGGCAGTCCGGCCAGGGCCAACGCCGTGAGAACGATGGCCGCCAGGGCACGGCGGAGCAGCATCAGTGCGGCGGCAGCCATCGGGCGCGCCTTCTTATTGCTTCTTCGGGGCGCTGAAATCGACCGTGGGCGGCACCGAAATCTGCGCCTCGTTCTGCACCGTGAAGGTCGGCTTCGGCGCGTAGCTGAAGATCTTGGCCGTGATGTTGGTCGGGAAGCTGCGCGCGAGCACGTTGTACTCCTGCACGGTCTCGATGTAGCGGTTGCGCGCCACGGTGATGCGGTTCTCGGTGCCCTCCAGGGTCACGCGCAGGTCGCGGAAGGCCTGGTTGGCCTTGAGGTCGGGGTAGCGCTCCGACACCGCCATCAGCCGCGACAGCGCCGACGACAGCTCGCCTTGTGCCTGCTGGAACTTGGCGAAGGCCTCGGGGTTGTTCAGCGTCTCGGGCGTGACCTGGATCGAGGTGGCCTTGGCGCGCGCCTCGACCACCTTGGTGAGCGTGTCCTGCTCGAACGAGGCCTCGCCCTTCACGGTGGCCACGATGTTGGGCACCAGGTCGGCACGGCGCTGGTACTGGTTGAGCACCTCGCTCCAGGCCGACTTGCTGGCCTCGTCGAGGGACTGGAACTGGTTGTAGCCGCACCCGCTCAGGGACACGACCGCCGCAAGGATCAGGAACCAGCGCTTCATCATCATTTGCATTACCTCCGCAGAATGAGCGGAAGGTAGCATAGATGCCCCATGGCCCTCGACCCCCTCCACGCCCTGCAGGCCGCGAACCGCGCGGCACTGCCCGTTGCTTCCGCCGCCTTCGGCACGCTGCTGATCGCGGGGGCGACCGGTGCGCTGGGGGCCGAGCTGCTGCGGCGGCTGGCGGGCAGCCACCGCCATGCCCACACCCGCGTGCTGGCGCGCGAGCCGATCCGCGACGGGCTGCGCGGGGTGGAGGCCTACCTGAGCCCGACCCAGCCGCTCGCGCAGTGGCCGGTCACGTCGGCCCACACGGCCATCATCGCCTTCGACCCGCCGCGCATGTACCACGACCGCGAGCGCGCGCTGTGGGCACCCGAGCCGGCCGACCTGCCCGCGCTCGCGCGCTGGCTGCGCGCCTGCGGCGTGCAGACGCTGGCCATCGTGCAGCCGCACGACCAGGGCAAGCTGCCCGAGGCCTTGAAGCGCGGGCTGGCCAGCCTCGACGAGCAGGCGGTGGTGGCCAACGGCTTCGAGCGCGTGATCCTCGTGCGCTCGGCGCGCAAGCCCGCCAACGCGAAGTTCGCGAACCCGGCTGAGCGGCTGGCCGCCTGGATGTTGTCGGTGGTGCGCTTCATGGTGCCCAGCAGCGAGCAGCCGGTGCGCGCGTCGAAGGTGGCGGAACTGGTCGACATTGCCCTGCGCATCGCGCCGCCGGGCGTGCATGTGGCCGCGCCCGAGCTGGTGTGGGAATCCGCGCAGGGCGACATGGAGGCCGTGGCGCGGCGCTGGCTCGGCCTGCCGGGCTAGAACAGCCCTATCCGCGCCACTGGCGCAGCAGCTCCGCCGAATCCATCACCAGCCCGAGGTGCAGCGACACCATCGCGAGCGCCGCGCCTTCCAGGTGCGGGTCGGTGCCGCGCACCAGGTCGCGCAGCACGATCACGCGGTAGTTGTGGTTGTTGGCGTCGAAGGCGGTGTTCAGCACGCAGCAGTCGGTGAAGCCGCCGTTGAGCACCACGGTTTCGATGCGCTGGTTGCGCAGCAGAAAATCGAGGTCGGTCGGGTAGAACGCCGACAGCCGGCGCTTGCTGTCCACGCGCATGTCGCCGGGCTCGACGCGCGTGACCCACTCGGTCCACTTCGAGCCTTCGATCGCATGTGTGCCGGCATTCGGAATCGGCCCCACGTGCAGCGGGAAGGTGCGGCGCCACGCGGCCGGAATGCCGTTGACGTCGTCCTCGCCGCCGGGCCGCAGCACCGACTTGATGTGCACGATGCGCACGCCCAGCGCGCGCACCTCGTCGTGGAAGCCGTCGATGGGCGCGACCACGTCGCGGGCGCGCGGGGCGGGGCAGGGGCAGTCGGGGTCGTCGTCCAGATGGCCCCGATGCATGTCGATGGAAACGACCGCCGTCGTGGCCGGGTTCAGGTAGTCGGCGAACTGCGCGGCGTCGAGTTCGCGCGCTTCGTCGTAGACCCAGGCTTTCATCGCCGTTCTTCCCGCACATAAGGTTGGCCCAGCGCGCCGGGCTCTTCGTCGGCGCCACGCCGCGAGACGGCGACCCACACCATCACGCCGAGCGTCACCGCATAGGGCGTCATCATCACGAAGTACTGCGGCAGCTGCACGCCGGCAGCGGCCAGTTGGGGAATCAGCGCTTCGATGCAGCCGAACAGCACGGCCCCCACCAGCGCCTTCCACGGCGACCAGCGCGCGAAGATCACCAGGCCCACCGCGATCCAGCCGCGGCCGCCGGTCATGCCCGCGATCCATAGCTTGGTGCTGACCACCGAGATGTACGCGCCCGCCAGCCCGACCAGCGCCGAGCCCGCGAGCACCGCCGCGAAGCGCCAGGCCGTCACGCGGATGCCGGCCGCATCGGCCGCCTGCGGGTTCTCGCCCACGGCACGCAGCCGCAGGCCGGTGGCGGTGCGCGCGAAGAACCACGCCACCGCGCCGAAGATCGGCAGCGTGAGCCACACCATCGTGTTCTGCGCGAAGAGCTTGCCCACGCCCGGCAGCATCGACAGCGGCCACAGGCCCATTGCGCCGATGCCCTCGGTCGCGTGGTTGGTCCAGTCGGCCATCGAGCCGACCAGCGCCGTGAGCCCCTGGCAGAAGAACACCAGCGCGAGCCCGGCGATCACCTGGTTCACGCGCAGCCAGATCACCATCACCGCGAACAGCATCGACACCACGCTGGCCGCGAGCATGGCCAGCACCAGCGACACCGCCGGCTGCCCGATGGCGATCTGCGCGCCGATGCCCGCGAGCGCGCCGACCAGCATCAGCCCTTCGGCGCCGAGCGCGAGCACGCCCGCGCGCTCGCAGATGATGAGGCCGAGCGCCGCCAGCGCGTAGGGCACCGCGAAGTCCGGTGTGCTCGCAAGCCAGTTCAAAACAATACTGCCGCTCACCGCGCCGCCTCCCCACCCACGCGCCGCAGCCGGTGGCGAATGAAGAAATCGCTCGACGCCACGCACACCACGATCACCGCCTGGATGAGCTGCACCATCGAGAACGGCACCTGGTAGAACACCTGCAGGCTGCGCCCCGTGACGAACAGCGCGGCCACCAGCAGCGCCACCACCGTGGCCGCCAGCGGGTTGTTGCGCGCCAGGAAGGCAATGAGGATGCCCGAGAAGCCGTAGCCCTGGTAGAAGGCCTGCGTGAGCCGCCCCTCCTGCCCCGCCACCACCGCGAAGCCCGCAAGCCCGGCCATCGCGCCCGACAGCAGCACCGCGCCGTAGATGGTGCGCCGCACCGGCACGCCGTTGGCATGCGCCACGCGCGGGTTCGCGTCGACAAAACGCAGGTACAGGCCCGCGCGGCTCACGCTCACCAGCCACCACGCCAGCAGCGCGACCACGCCTGCCAGCAGGATCGAGCTGCCCACGCCGCCGCCCAGCTCGGGCAGCCGCTCGAACACGCGGAACTGCGGCGAGTAGGGGAAGTTGTCCTTCGGGTCCTTCCAGCTGCCGTACACCAGGTGCAGCAGGAAGTTGGCCGCCATGTAGTTGAGCATCAGCGTCGAGATGATCTCGTTGACGCCCAGCTTCAGCTTGAGCCACGCGGGGCCCAGCACCCACAGCAGGCCGCAGCCGACGGCGGCGATGAACATCAGCGGCAGGCGCAGGTTCTCGGGGCCGACCTGCCACATCGAGACGGCGGTCGCGCCGATGGCGCCCCACACCATCTGGCCTTCGAGCCCGAGGTTCCAGAAGCGCGCGCGGAATGCGATGGCGCCGGCCAGCCCGACGAGGATCATCGGCGCGGCCTGGAACAGCACGGCGCGAAAGTTCTGGCCGTCGAAGAAGGTCTGCGTGACGAACTCGTTGGCCAGTTCGTCGGCGGGCACGCCCGCCGCGACGAGGATCGCGGCCGAGATGGCAAAGCCGACCAGCAGCGCGACCGCAAGGATCAGCGCCTGCCAGCGCCACGCCATGTGCTGGCGGATCTCGAGCGCGTAGCGGCGGCGCGCGAGCGGCTGCTGGGGTTGCGTTTTTACAGCGACGGTCTTCGGTGCGTGCGCCATGTCTGCGGAGAGGGATGCTTCAACCATGGTCCACCATTGCTTGCCCGATCGCCTGGCGGTCGGCGGGTTGCGCGAACTCGCCGGCGATGCGCCCGCGCGTCATCACGCCCACGCGGTCCGCGAGTTGCAGCACTTCGTCCAGGTCTTCGCTGATTAGCAGCACGGCGGCGCCGCTGTCGCGTGCCGCGCGCAGCCGCGCATGCACCTCGGCACTGGCGCGCACATCGAGGCCGCGGCTCGGGCTGTGCGCGAGCACCAGCGTGGGCGACTTGCCGAACTCGCGTGCCAGCACCAGCTTCTGCGCGTTGCCGCCCGACAGCAGCGCGGCCTTCTGCGAGACCGAGCGCACGCCCTGCACGTCGAAGGCGCGCACGGCCTCTTGCGTGTCGCCCTGGATGCGGCCACGGCGCAGGCGCCACACGGGGCCGTAGCGGCCGGTGTGGACGCGGCCGATGGCGTAGTTCTCGGCAACCGACAAGCCACCCGCGAGCGCGAGCCCGTAGCGGTCGGCCGGAATCGCGGCAATGCCGATGCCGCGCCGCGCGGACGCAGCCATGGTCTTCAGGTCGCCGTGGCCTTCGAGCCGGATCTCGCCTTCGGTGGCTTCGCCCGGCAGGCCCATGATCGCGCCCGCGAGTTCGCCTTGCCCGTTGCCGCCGACGCCGGCCAGGCCGTAGATTTCACCCGCATGCAGTTCGAGGTCGACACCGTCGAGCACGCGCCGGCCTTCGGGCGACGCGGGCGTGCGCAGCCCGCGCACCGTCAGGCGCACGGCACCGCGTTGTGTCTTCGCGGGTTGGAAGCCCGAGGCCGCGATCGACTCGCCCACCGTGAGCTTCACCAGCTGCGCGACCGACGCCTCGCCGGGTTGCAGCGTTGCCACCGTGCGCCCGCCGCGCATCACCGTCACGCGGTCGGCATACGTTTTCACATCGGCCATCTTGTGCGTGACCAGCACCACGGCCGCGCCCTTGCGCGCCAGCCCCTGCACCGTCTGCAGCAGGCGCGCGGCCTCCTGGTCGGTCAGCACGGCCGTGGGCTCGTCCAGGATCAGGATGCGCGCACCCGCGAGCAGCACCTTGAGGATCTCGACGCGCTGCTGCTCGGCAACCGACAGCGCATCGACGCGCTTCGACGGATCGATGTCGAAGCCCAGCTCCGACGCCTTGTTGCGGATGTCGCGCTCGATTTCTCGCAGCCGCTCGCCATGGCTCTGGAACTCGGCCGGCGCGGGCGCGGTGAGCAAAATGTTCTGCGCCACCGTGAAAGGCCGCACCAGCTTGAAGTGCTGGTGGACCATGCCGATGCGGTGCCTGGCCGCATCGCGCGGCCCGCTGAAGCGCACCGCGTTGTCGTCCACCAGCAGCTGCCCCGCCTCCGGCGCATAGAGCCCGGCCGCGATGTTCATCAGCGAGGACTTGCCCGCGCCGTTCTCGCCCAGCAGCGCGTGCACCTCGCCCCAGCGCGCGGCAAAGTGGGCGTCGGTCAATGCCGCGAAGCCGTCGAAGGACTTGCGGATGCCGGTGAGTTCGAGCGCGTTGGGCATGGGGTCTTGCTGTCCTTGCGCTTTACTTCTGCGTGACCACGCCCTTGACGAACCAGTCCATCTTCCACAGGTCGGCGTCGGACAGCACGGCGCCCTTGGCCACGCGCTCCTTGCCGTCGCGGTCGGCCAGCGGGCCGGCGTAGACCTGCTTGCCCTTCATGATCGCGTCGCGCTCGGCGGTGATGAGCGCGGCCTTGTCCTTGGGCACGGCGGGGCCGAAGCCCGCGATGTCGGTGCCGCCGTCCTTCATCTCGATGAAGGCGCCATAGGGCGAGGGCGTCCAGTTGCCGGCCATGATCTTCTTGAGCTCGGGCGCGAGGAAGCGGTCCCACACCCACACCGACGAGCACAGCGTGGCCTTGGGCGCGAACTGGCGCAGGTCGCGGTGGTGGCCGGTGCCGTACACGCCGCGCTCCTGCGCGACGATCTGCGGCGTGGGGCTGTCGACGTGCTGGCCGATCACGTCGGCGCCCTGGTCGATCAACGCGGCGGCGGCCGCGCGCTCCTTGACGGGGTCGTTCCACGCGCCCGTGTAGATCACGTTGACGGTGGCGTTGGGGTTCATCTTCTGCGCGCCGAGCGCGAAGGCGTTGACGGTCCAGTTCACTACGCCGAAGGGGTTGGCGGCCACGAAGCCGAGCTTGCCCGTCTTCGATGCCGCGCCCGCCGCCATGCCGCAGAGGTACTGGCTTTCGTAGGTGCGGCCGTAGAACGATTCGAGGTTGCTGCCGTTGGTGGTGCCCGAGCCGTTGAGGAAGGCGACGTTGGGGTACTTGGCGGCCAGGTCCTTGAAGCTGTCGGAGTAGCCGAAGGCGGTGCCGATGACGATGTTGGCGCCGCGCTGGATGAACTTCTCGGCCGCGGGCTTGATGGCCGACGCGTCTTCGGGCACGTTCTCGACGAACTGGATCTTCTGGCCGATCTCCTTCTCGATCTTCACGCGCGCTTCGTCGAAGGCCTGGGTCCAGCCGCCGTCGTTCTTCGGGCCGAAGTAGAGCATCGCGATCTTCGGCTTGTCCTTGAGCGTGAAACCGTCGGCGGCCGCGGCGGGCAGCGCGGTGAAGGTCGTGCCGCCGGCCACGAGGGTCATCGCAAGGCCGAGGCCGGGAGTGAGGGTGCGCAGCTGCTGCATGGAACTACCTTTGTGGAGAGGCTTGGAGAAGGGAATGGGGAGAACGGGAAGAAGGGCGGCGGCAGCGCGCGTCACATCATGAAGTTGATGCGGAACACGTTGCCCTCGGGGTCGAGCAGCACCGACTGGTACCAGTTGTAGTAAGTGACGTAAGGCGCCTTGACGAGCGTGGCCCCGGCCTCGAGTGCAACGGGCACCATGCGCTCGACATCGGCCCGGCTGTCGACGTCGATGTTCAGCAAAAACTTGACGCCGCGCGTGTCGGAGAACTCGCTCAGGTGCAGCAGCTCGTAGGCATCGAGCGCGTTGAAGCCGAGGCTCGACTTGCCGGTGTCCAGGCCGCGAAAGATCGGGGAGCGGATCGCCTCGATTTCCTGGAAGCCGAACACGCGCTGGTAGAAGCCGCTGAGGGCGACCACGTCTTTGGCGAAGACGTTGACGTAGGAGAGGTGGGCCATGTCAGGTGCTTGCTGTGCGTTTCGAGTTGTCGGTGTTCAGGGCGCGTGCGGCGGACACCGGGTGTCCCCCTCCGCGAATGTCCCCCGGGCTTCGCCCTCCTCCTTTATTTCGCTGCGGGGGACACCCGATGCCCACCGCACGCCAGGCGCAGCGCTTGTCCCGCTCGATCAACGACAGCTCTGAATGACGATCACGCTGGCGGGGTGCCTTGCGCAGCGAAATAAAGGGGGAGGCCGCAGGCCGGAGGACATTCGCGGAGCAAGGCACCCCGTCGGCGTGGTCGCGCCCTGAATGCTCCCGACAGCGGCGAATCGAAAAGCGGGACTTCATCAGGCCGTGACCTTGGTGCCACCGAAGGTCGTCTGCTTGACGAACTTGGAGGTCAGGTGATCGCCCGAAGAAATCGGCGCGTACTTGGCCTGCTCACCAGGGGCAAGACAACTGGGCAGGCACTCGACCATCGCGTCGTAGTTCGGCTGGTGGAAAAACACCAGCGACTGCCGGCGGTTGGTGCTCGCCACCTCGAACGGCGGGTTGATCACGCGGTGCAGCGTCGACACCCACTGGTCGTTGGTCCACTGCATCATCAGGTCGGCGATGTTGACCACCAATCCGCCCTCGACCTGCGGCACGTCGACCCACTGGCCGGCCTTGTTGAACACCTGCAGGCCCTTGTCGTCGGGCAGCACGATCGTCAGGCTGCCGTAGTCGCTGTGCGCGCCCGCGCGCAGCTGGCCCGGCAATGGCTGCTCGCGCTGCGGCGGATAGCTCAGCACGCGGAACATGCTGATGTGCTCGTCGATCTTGTCGTCGAAGAACCTCTCGGGCAAAGAGAGGGCGAGCGCGAAGATGCGCATCAGCGAGCGCGAGAGATCGCTCATGGCCTCGAAGTAGCCCTCGTAGGCTTCGCGGAAACCGTCGATGGGCGGCCAGCTGTTGGGCTCGAAGTGCGGGCCGGCGGCGGGGCCTCGGTGGTAGTCGTCGTCGGGCACGTTCGACGGGCCGACGGAGAACGATTCCTTCAGGTCGCCGGGGGCCACCTCCTCGAGGCTGTACGACAGGCCCTCTTCGCCGACCGCACTGTAGCCGCGCACCGCGTCTTCACGCGGGCGGTCGACCTTGCGCTTCTCGGCCAGCGGCATGTCGAAGAACTTGCGCGAGAGCGACGACACGCGGCCGATGAGCCCGGGCGCAATGCCGTGGTTGGTGATGACGAGGAAGCCGATGCTTCGGCAAGCCTCGTCGACCTGTCTCGCGACCGCCGACTTGCCTTCGGCGGTGCCGCCGAAGTAGGGCGCGAGATCGATGATGGGAACGGACAGCAGGGTCATGGCGAATTCCTCGGTCAACCAGTCTTCATTCATGCATGCGTTGGCATGCCTTTCGCCATGCAACGTCTGTGCCAGTTGGACCAAATGGACAAATCGCTTTTGCCGCGTCAGCATGGTGCGCGACGAGCGCCTGCTGCAGGGGTTGCGACGCAAGGCGATGCACCGTGGCCTTACAGTGGTGCGCCGCAGGCCCATGGGTCGATCGATCGATCGATGACGACGAAGACAAGGGAACAGAAAGAGGGAAGATGCCGAAGACCAAGGCGCTGGCCGCAGCCAGCAGCAACACTGAAAAACCCGTGCCGCGCAAGCGCGCCAAGCCGGCGGTGCGCAGCGCGTCGGCCGTGAACCGGCGCCTGCGCCAGATCGAGGACAAGCGCAGCGCGATCCTCGGCGCGGCGCTGGGGCTGTTCTCGCGCTTCGGGCTGCACGGCACGTCGATCGACCAGGTGGCGGCGCGTGCCGATGTGTCGAAGAGCAACCTGCTCTATTACTTCGCGAACAAGGAAGAGCTGTACGTCAACGTGCTGCGCGACCTGCTGGCGCTGTGGCTCGAACCGCTGCGCGGCTTCAGCGCGGAACAGGACCCGGCCGAGGCCATCGGTGGGTACATCCGGCGCAAGCTGCTGGTGTCGCGCGACCGGCCCGATGCGTCGCGGCTGTTCTGCCTGGAAATGATCCAGGGCGCGCCGCTGTTGCGCGATGAGCTCGACCGCGAGTTGCGCTCGCTGGTGGAGAAGAAGTCGGAGGTGATTCGCGCGTGGGTCGAGGCCGGCAAGCTGGCACCGGTCGATCCGCACCACCTGATCTTCGCGCTGTGGGCGGTCACGCAGCACTACGCGGATTTCGGGGTGCAGGTGCAGGCGCTGACAGGGCACACGCTGGACGATGCGGCGTTCTTCGAGCAGACGGTGGAGAACGTGCAGCGGATCGTGCTGCAAGGTATTGCGCCGCGTTAATTCTTGCTCCCTCTCCCCTTGGGGAGAGGGGACAAGAAGGGTCAGTGCTGCGGTGGCGGCGCCGCGATCTCGTGATACCGGCGGTCGAAATAGATCAGGCCTTGCGCCGCACCGCCGATGGCAATCGCCACGGCCTCGCAGAACAGCACGTCATGCGTCCCCGCGCTCGTCGCATGCGCCACGCGGCAGTCGAAGGACACGGCCGCGTCGTCGAGCATCGGCGAGCCTGTCGTCTTGCGGCTCCAGCGGCCGGCGGCGAAGCGTTCGTCCATCGGCGTCTTGCCGCCGAACAAGGCGGACAGCGACTGGTGTCCGGCCGCCAGCACGTTCACGCACAGCACGCCGTTGGCCTTGAACGCCGGGTACACGGAGGCCGATCGATTCAGGCACACGAGCAGGGTCGGCGGCTCGTCGGTCACGCTGCACACGGCCGAGGCGGTGAAGCCCGCGCGGCCCGCGGGGCCGTCGGTGGTGATGATGTTCACGGCGGCGCCCAGGCGCGCCATCGCGTTGCGGTAGTCGGCCTTGGGCAAGCCGGGCGGCAGGCCCGCGGGGGTCGATGAAGCGGCGTGGGAGGCCATGGCGTTGAGCATGGAGAGTGGCTCCTTCAGGCCAGCAGGCAGGCTTCGTCGAAGGGCAGCCGCGGCAGGCGGCCGAACACCTTCGACGCATCGCCGTGGCCGAGGTTGATGAGGAAGTTGACGGTCCAGTCGGTGCTCTCGAAAAAGGCGGCATCGACCTTCGCCTTGTCGAAGCCCGACATCGGCCCGGCGTCCAGGCCCACCGCACGCGCGGCCAGCAGCAGGTAGCCGGCCTGCAAGCTGGCATTGCGAAAGGCCGTTTCGTGCGCGGCCTCGGGGCTGCCGGTGAACCAGCTGCGCGCGTCGGCGTGCGGGAACAGCGTGGGCAGCTTGTCGTAGAACTTGCGGTCCCACGCGGCAATGACGGTGACGGGCGCGCGCATGGTTTTTTCGAGGTTGCCCTTGGACAGCGCGGGCGCCAGGCGCTCCTTGCCTTCGGGCGTGCGCACGAACACGAAGCGCGCGGGCGAGCAGTTGGCCGAGGTCGGGCCGAGGCTCGCGAGCGCGTGGATCTGCCGCAGCTGCGCGTCGGTGACGGCCTCGTCGGTCCAGCCGTTGTGGCTGCGCGCGGCGGTGAAGAGCAGCGACAGTGCGGCGTCGTCGAGTGGGGTGGCGAGGGTGGTCATGCGGGAACGGCGGGTGCGCTGACCCGCGAAAGAAAGGCCAGCAAGGTGCTGTTGAAGGCGTCCGCCTCGGTCACGCTGTGCGCGTGGCCGCCGTGCGCCATGAGGTTGAGCGTGGCGTTCGGCAGGCCCTCGGCCAGGCGCTGCGAGCAGGTCCAGGGCACGAGCACGTCGTCCTTGGCGGCGGCCACCAGCGTGGGCGCGGCAATGTCGGCCAGGCGCGCGTCGATGTCGAAGGCGCGCAGCGCGGCGATGCGCGTGCGCATGTTGGCCTCGCCGGGAAAGTGCGCGAAGGCGTGGTCGACCTCGTCGGCCACGCGCTTCGCATGGGCCGCGCACCACGCGGCGGGGTACAGGAAGATCGGCTGCGCTTCCACGTAGGCGCGCGGGCCGACCGCGCCGAGCAGCGCGAGCCGCGTGTCGAAGCAGCGCGCCGAGTGCGGGTTGGGCTTGGCCCATGCGTTGACGAGCACGAGGCTCGCCACGCGCGCCGGCGCATCGAGCGCGAGCCGCAGCCCGACGAGGCCGCCGAGCGCATGGCCCGCGAAGTGGCATTGCGTGGTCTGGGTGGCGTCGAGAATTTCCAGCACGTCCTGCGCTATGTCCTCGATGGCGTAGGCCTCGGGCAACGCGGCGGGGCTGCGGCCCGTGCCGCGCTGGTCGTAGGCGATGACGCGGTGTCCGGCGGCAATCAGTGCGCTCAGTTGCGGCTGCCAGAAACCGGCCGAGCCACCGAGGCCCGACGACAGCAGCACGGTGGCGGCCGCGTCGGACGGCCCGTGCACTTCGTAATGCAGAGACGACGACGGCATGCGCTTCAGCCCTTCTTGCCGACGTGGGCGGTCGAGGCGATCTCGATCAGCGCGTCGGGCTTCACCAGGCCGCACTGGATGCAGTAGCGCGCGGGCTTGGTGCCCGGAAAGAACTCGGCGTACACCGCGTTGATCTTCGCGTAGTCGGCCCAGTCCTTGAGCATGATCTGGTTGAAGGTCACGTCGTCCATGGTGCCGCCCGCGGCCTCGACCACGCCCTGGATGGTGGTGAGCACGTGGCGCGCCTGCGCGCTCGCGTCGCCGACGTGCACCACGTTGTTGTCCTTGTCGAAGGGCAGCGTGCCCGACACGTAGAGCACGCCGTCGGCGAGCGTGCCGGGAACGTAGGGGGCGAGCGGCACGCCGGTGCCGGGCGGGATGATGGCTTGCTTGGGCATGGAACAGTCCTTGGTGAAAGAGTCAGGCGAGGGCCGCTTCGGCGGCCGGTGCGGGTGTGGTGGCGGCCGAGGGCGCGAAGGTGCTGCAGAAACTTTCCACGCTGCAGACCCAGCCGAAGAAGGTCTCGACGTTGTAGACGGAGGCCTTCTGGATCGCGGGGCCGCCCAATTCATGCGTCGCGTCCTCGAGCATCACGGCGAAGTACTCGAGGTGGAAGGCATCGCGCAGCGTCGACTCCACGCATACGTTGGTGGCGATGCCGGTGAACGCCAGGTGGCGGATGCCGCGCGCGCGCAGCGTGCTGTCGAGCGTGCTGTTGAAGAAGCCGCTGTAGCGCGTCTTCGGCACCACGATGTCGCCGGGCTGCGGCTGCATCGGGTCGATGAGTTCGTAGTCCCAGCCGCCCTTGGCGAGGAACTTGCCCTGCAGCTCGGGCTTGGCGCGCATGGTCTTGAGCGCGTTCGACTTGTGCCAGTTCGGCGAGCCGGGGCCGCCGGCTTCGACGTAGGCGGCGTCCCAGCCGTTCTGCAGAAACACGACCAGCATGCCGGCCGCGCGCGCCGCCGCGATGGCGCGCACGATGTTGGCGATGGTGCCCTGCGCGCCGGAGATGTCGAAGCCCGCCGAGTCGACATACCCGCCGATCGACGCATAGGCGTTCTGCATGTCGACCACGATCAGCGCGGTGTCGCTGGGATGCAGCGCGAGGGGCTCGGGGCGCGCGGGCAGCACCACGGCGGCGGGTGCGCCCGGCAGGCGCGGCGCGCCGACGGGCGTGCTCGAGGTGAGGGTGGTGTTGCGTGCGGGTGTGGTGCTCATGAACGTGCTCCGCTTCAGGCCGCGAGGCGCTCGGGCTCGACCTGCGAAGGCACCGGGCTCTGCACATGTGCGCGGCTCTTCATGAGCGGCTGGATGCGTTCGCCGAAGGCTTCCACGCCCTGCACGAAGTCGTCGAAGGTCAGCAGCACGCCTTCGGTGCCGGGCACCTCGGCCACTTCGTCGAGCATGCGCGCAACGCTCTCGTAGGAGCCCACGAGCGTGCCCATGTTGATGTTCACGGCCGAGGTCGGGTCGGCCATCTGGCGCACGTTGGTGTCGGCGCCCGACCTGGTGTCGACCGCGCCCTGCTGGCCGAGCCAGGCAATGGCCTCGTGGTCGGCGCCGGCCTTGTAGTGCTCCCACTTGGCGCGCGCGGCTTCGTCGGTGGCATCGGCGATCACCATCATCAGCACGTAGGTGGTGACGTGGCGGCCGGTCTCGGCGGTGGCTTCGATGAGTTTTTGTGCGGCGGGCGCGAAGGCCTTGGGCGTGTTCACGCCCTTGCCGAAGCAGAAGTTGTAGTCGGCGTACCTGGCGGAGAACGCCATGCCGGCGTCGCTCTGGCCGGCGCAGATGACTTTCATGTCGGCCTGCGGCTGCGGGCTCATGCGGCAGTCGTCCATCTGGAAGTGCTCGCCCTTGAAGTCCGACTGGCCGGTGCCCCACAGGTCGCGCAGCACCTGGATGTATTCGGACAGGTACTGGTAGCGCGTGCCGAAGAACTGGTCGCCGGGCCACATGCCCATCTGCGAATACTCGGGCCGCTGCCAGCCGGTGACGAGGTTCAGGCCGAAGCGGCCGTTGGAGATGGAGTCGATGGTCGACGACATGCGCGCGACGATGGCCGGCGGCATGACCAGCGAGGCGGCCGTGGCGAACAGCTTGATCTTGCTGGTGACGGCCGCAAGGCCGGCCATGAGCGTGAACGACTCGAGGTTGTGGTCCCAGAACTCGGTCTTGCCGCCGAAGCCGCGCAGCTTGATCATGGACAGCGCGAAGTCGACGCCGTAGCGCTCGGCCTTCAGCGTGATCTGCTTGTTGAGCTCGAAACTGGGCTTGTACTGCGGCGCGTTTTCGGAAAGCAGCCAGCCGTTGTTGCCGATGGGAATGAAGATGCCGACGTTCATGGAGGGGCTCCTGTTGCGATTGCGGAGCCTCTTGCATGCGCCGTGCCAGTTGAATAAGTTGTTTTTAATCAATGGCTTAGCAAAAATAGCCATCCACGTTTTGACCATTTGGTCCAAAGTGGAGCAGGCGATCAGCCCGGATTGCGGCGGCGCGGTGCGGGCCGGGCCAAAGCGGTGCAGTGCCGCCGTCACGGACGGCACGGCAGAATCACGCCATGCCCAAGACTCCACTCCGCGCCGCCGCGGCGATCGGCGGCACCGCCGACGACGTCGAAGCGGCCTTCTATGAAGCGCTGCAACGCGGCGACATCGATGCGCTGATGGCCTGCTGGGCCGATGAGGACGAGGTGTTCTGCGTGCACCCCGGCGGCCCCCGGCTGGTGGGGGCGGTCGCGATCCGCGCGGCCTTCGAGCAGATGTTCGGCAACGGCGCCATCCACGCCATGCCGGCGCGGGTGCGCAAGATCGAGTCGCTCGCAAGCGCGGTGCACAACGTGCTCGAACGCATCGAGGTGCTCACGGCTGAAGGCCCGCGCCATGCGTTCGTGCTGGCCACCAACGTCTATCACAAGACCGCGCAGGGCTGGCGCCTGGTGGCGCACCACGCAAGCCCCGGCAGTGCGCGCGAACCCGACGACGCGAACGATCCGCCCCAGACCCTGCATTGATGCCTTCCTTCGTTTCCGCTCCTTCCGCTTCCGGTTCTTCTCCCCTGACGGCCATGGACTACGCGGCGCCGCGCTGGCTGCCCGGCGGCAACCTGCAGACCATCTGGGCCGCGCTCTATGCGCGGCGCTTCGACGGGCCGGCGCCGGTCTACCGGCGCGAGCGCTGGCCGACGCCGGACGGCGACTTCATCGACGTCGACTTCGTCGATGCGCCGGTGCCGGGCAAGGCGCCGCTGCTGGTGCTGTTCCACGGGCTCGAAGGCTCGTCGCGCAGCCACTACGCCGAAGCCTTCGCCGCCTTCGCGGCGGCGCAGGGCATGGCCTTCGCGGTGCCGCATTTCCGCGGCTGCAGCGGCGAGCTGAACCTGGCGCCGCGCGCCTACCACTCGGGCGACTTCGAGGAGATCGGCTGGATCCTGGCGCGCATGCGCGAGCAGCACACGCTGAAAGGCGGCGGGCCGGTGCTGGCGGCGGGCGTCTCGCTGGGCGGCAATGCGCTCATGCGATGGGCCTCCGAAGCCGGAGAAACGGCCTCGGGCGTGGTGAGCGCCGTGGCCTCGGTGTGCGCGCCGCTCGACCTCGCGGCGGGCGGCGAGGCGATCGGCAAGGGCTTCAACAAGCTGGTCTACACGCGCATGTTCCTGAACACCATGAAGCCCAAGGCGATGGCCAAGCTGGCGCAGTTTCCGGGCCTGTTCGACCGCGACCGCCTGCTGGCCGCGCGCAACCTGTACGACTTCGACGACGTGTTCACCGCGCCGCTGCACGGCTTTCGCGGCACCGACGACTATTGGTCGCGGGGCTCGGCCAAGCCGCACCTGGCGTCGATCCGCGTGCCCGCGCTGGTGGTGAACGCGCGCAACGACCCCTTCATTCCCGCGAGCAGCTTGCCGCTGCCCGGCCAGGTGGGCGCGCACGTCACACTGTGGCAGCCCGCGCATGGCGGGCATGTCGGTTTTCCGATGGGGGCGCTGCCGCCGGGGCATGTGCGCGGCATGCCGCAGCGCGTGGGCGGCTGGCTGGCGCGCCACGTCTGACGGCAGGTTTTTTCATAGGGGCCGCCGCGCACGGCCGCCCGAAGCGGCCGGCCCGCCCCCGGTAGGGGGTAGGAGAAGCGACACGAAGTGCGCGCAGCCTGGGGGCGAGCAAAATAGCGCCATGGACGACATCGTCAAACAAGCATTGGCCAAATGGCCCAACGTGCCGCACTGCTACGGCTGGCTCGGCCTCGACGCGCGCGGCAACTGGTACATGCGCGACGACCGCACGCAGGCCCAAGGGCCGTTTCGCACGGCCAAGGGCTCGATGCTCAAGCACGACAAGCTGATCGACTTCATTCACCGCAACTACGAGCACGACGACGACGGGCAGTGGTTCTTCCAGAACGGGCCGCAGCGCGTGTACGTGGAGCTGGAGGCCGCGCCGCTGGTGTGGCGCGTGTCGGAAGACGAGACTGGCGCTTTCACCGTCACTTCCCACACCGGCCAGCGGGTCGAGGTGTCGGGCTGCCTGCTCGACGAGCACGGCCTGCTCTACCTGGTCGCGCCGATCGGGCTGGGGCTGGTGCATACGCAGGACGTGGGCATTGCGGCCGAGGCCGTCGAACGCGGCCTGTGGACGCCGGAGGCCGTGCGGGCCGATGCCTTGCCCGGCCGCTTCGGGCACGTGCTGAGCCCTGCGCAGCGCCACGCCGAAACAGTCACGTCGGCCCCCTGAATGAAAAAAGCCGGCGCTGGGCCGGCTTTGTTTCTGAACTAAGGGAAAACGCTTAGTTGGCTGCCGGCGTGCTGGCCGCCGGAGCTGCCGCTGCTGGAGCTGCCGCCGCTGATGGTGCCGCTGATGGTGCCGCGGCTGCGGCAGGAGCGGGGGCTGCGCCTTCCGCCGGAGCTTCCGCGGCGGCCGGACGATCGGGCACCGGGAACTTGGCGCCGCCGGCATTGGCCATGTAGACCACGGCACGGCCGATTTCGAGGTCTTCGAAGTCGCCGCCACCCTGGGCAGGCATCGCGCCCTTGCCCTTCAGGGCGTGCTCGAGCAGGGTCGGATAGCCCTGGCCGATGCGCGGGCCCCATGCGGCCGCGTCCTGGAAGTGCGGTGCGCCGGGGATGCCGGGCGCGCCGTGGCAGGCAACGCACTGGGCCTTGAACACGGCCTCGCCGGCCGCCAGCGGGCGGTTGGCGTCGCGGATCTCGATGGCGCCGACCTTCTTCAGGCGCTCGGCCACTTCGCGATCGCGCGCTTCCTTGGTCACGCCGTACAGCGACATGTCGCCGCCCTGCGCGGTGCCCGCGGGCTTGTCGCCCGAGACCACGTACGACACCAGACCCACGATGATCAGGATCGGTGCTATGAAGGAGAAAAATACCGCGAGCAGCAGTTGCTTCGGGTTCTTGATGGGCCCGGTGTGGGCTTCTTCTGTGGCCTGGTAATGCGGGTCTGCGCTCATTGGCGTCCTCAATTATCGGGGGCTCGTCGGGGGGCTTGTCCTAACCAACCGGCGATTATAGAGAGACCCCTTGCCTCAGCGGGCAAGGGACCTACCCTTATCGGACGCCGATGCGTCTCAACCCTTGTCGCGTGTGGCCCAGCCGCCACCCAGCGTCTTGTACAGCGTGACCTGGTTCTGCAGCTGCAGCAGCTGCGTGGTCACCGCCGATTGCTGCGCCGTGAACAGCGAGCGCTGCGCGTCGAGCAGGTCGAGCGCGCTGGCCACGCCGTTGCGATAGCGCAGGTCGGACAGCTTGAAGCGCACCGCTTCCGCGTCGGCCTGCGCACGCTGCGCGCGCACCTGCTCGCCCAGCGTGGCGCGGCCCGCCAGGGCGTCGGCCACTTCGCGGAACGCCGTCTGGATCGACTTCTCGTACTGCGCCACCGCGATCTCGCGCCCGGCCTTGGCCGAGTCGAGCGTGGCGATGTTGCGGCCCGCGTCGAAGATCGGCAGCGTCACCGTGGGCGCGAACGACCAGGCCTTGGAGCCGCGGTCGAACAAGCCCGAGAACTCGGTGCTGGTGGTGCCGATGGAGCTGGTCAGCGACACGCGCGGGAAGAAGTTCGCACGCGCCGCGCCGATGTTGGCGTTGGCCGCAATCAGCTGCTGCTCGGCCGAACGGATGTCCGGCCGCTCGGCCAGCAGGTCCGAGGGCAGGCCGGCCGGCACGTCGGGCAGCGGCTGGATGCCGTCCAGGCCCTTGGCGTTGTTCGCCGTGGCTTCGGCCGGCACCGGCGCACCCAGCAGCAGGGCGAGCGCGTTCTCGTCCTGCGCGCGCGCGCGCTGCTGCTGCGCATAGGCCGCGCGGGCCGTTTCCAGCAGCGAGTTGGCCGACTGGAAGTCGAGCTCGGACGACACGCCGTTGTCGAAGCGCATCTTCGTGAGGCGCACCGACTCTTCGCGCGTGACCATGGTCTGGCGCGTGATCTCGAGCAGCTGGTCGTCGGCCAGCAGCGTGAGCCAGCCGTTCGCCACCGAGGCGATCAGGCTGATCTGCACCGCCTTGCGGGTTTCGTCGGTGGCCAGGTACTGCGCCAGCGCCTGGTCCTTCAGCGCGCGGATGCGGCCGAAGAAGTCCAGCTCCCAGGCCGTGAAGCCGAAGTTGACGCTGTACTGCGAGGCCACGCTGCCCATGCCGGGCTCGACGCCCTGGTATGGGTTGGGGCCCGAGCGCGAGCCCGTGCCCGTCAGGCCCAGCGCCGGGAACAGCGCCGAGCGCTCGACCTGGAACTGCGCGCGCGCCTGCTCGATGTTGAGCACCGACACACGCAGGTCGCGGTTGTTCGCCAGCGCCGTCTGGATCAGGCCCGCCAGCCGCGGGTCGGTGAAGAAGTCCTGCCAGGGCAGGCTGGCCGCGGCCTGGCCGGACGGCTGCGCCGGGTCACCCGGGAAGGTGGTCGGCACCGGCGCGGCGGGGCGCTCGTAGGTTGGAATCAACGAGCAGCCGGCCAGCAGCATTGCCGCTGCCAGGGCTGTAGGGATCAGTTTCTTAGTCATGCGTTTTTTCCTCCGAGATGCCGGCGGCTTCGGCGTGCCGCTTGTCGGCCTCGCGCTGGCGCGCGCTGCCCTTGAACAGGCTGCGCACCACCACGAAGAACACCGGCACGAAGATCACGGCCAGGGCCGTACCCGTCACCATGCCGCCCAGCACGCCGGTGCCGATGGCACGCTGGCTGGCCGAGCCCGCGCCCGAGGCGAGCACCAACGGCACCACGCCCAGGCCGAAGGCCAGCGAGGTCATCACGATCGGGCGGAACCGCAGGTGCGCGGCGGCCAGTGCCGATTCGATGACGCCCTTGCCCTGCGCCTGCAGGTCCTTGGCGAACTCGATGATCAGAATCGCGTTCTTCGCGGAGAGGCCGATGATGGTGATCAGCCCCACCTGGAAGTACACGTCGTTCGAATAGGCGCGCAGCATCGTTGCCAGCAGCACGCCCAGCACGCCCAGCGGCACCACCAGAATCACCGACAGCGGGATCGACCAGCTCTCGTACAGCGCGGCCAGGCACAGGAACACCGCCAGGATCGCGAAGCCGTACAGCACGATGGCTTGCGAGCCCGCGAGCTTTTCTTCACGCGACTGGCCGGTCCATTCGAAGCCGAAGCCTTGCGGCAGCTGCGAGGCGAGCTTTTCCATCTCGGCCATCGCGGCGCCCGTGCTGTAGCCGGCGGCCGCGTCGCCGCTGATGCGGATCGCGGGGTAGCCGTTGTAGCGCACCGTTTGCGTGGCGCCCGTGACCCACTTGGTGGTCGCGAAGGCCGACAGCGGCACCGGCAGGCCCTGCGAGTTGCTGGCGTTCAGCTTGAGCAGGTCGTCGGGTTGCATCCGCGCCGGCGCGTCGGCCTGCACCACCACGCGCTGCAGGCGGCCGCGGTTCGGGAAGTCGTTGATGTAGCTCGAACCCAGGCCGGTCGACAGCGTGTTGTTGATCGCGTCGAAGCTCACGCCCAGGGCGTTGGCCTTGTCGCGGTCGATGTCGATCTGCAGCTGCGGCGCGTCTTCCAGGCCGTCAGGGCGAACCTGCGACAGGATCTTGCTCTGCCCGGCCATGCCCAGCAGCTGGTTGCGTGCGTTGATCAGCGCTTCGTGGCCCGCGCCCGAACGGTCCTGCAGGCGGAAGCTGAAGCCGCTGGCGTTGCCCAGTTCAGGAATGGGCGGCGGGCTCAGCGGGTAGATGAAGGCGTCGCGGATGCCCGACAGCGCACCGAAGGCACGGCCGGCCAGCGCGCTGGCCGAGTGGGCCGGGTCCTTGCGTTCGTCCCAGTCCTTCAGCGTCACGAAGGCAAGGCCCGCGTTCTGGCCCTGGCCCGAGAAGCTGAAGCCCATCACGCCCACCATGCTCTGCACTTCGGGTTGCTTCAGGATGAAGCCCTCGACCTGCTGCATGACCGACAGCGCGCGCTCTTGCGTGGCCCCCGGGGGCAGCTGCACGTTCACGATGATGTTGCCCTGGTCTTCCTGCGGCAGGAACGAGCTGGGCAGGCGGGTGTAGGTGAACACCACCGCGCCGATGATCGCGACGTAGATGACCAGGTAGCGCGCGGCGCGGCGCAGCACGCGCGCGACGACGCTTTCATAGCCCTTGGCCGTGCGCGCGAAGCCGCGGTTGAACCAGCCGAAGAAGCCGGTCTTCTCGTGGTGGTGGCCTGCTTCCACGGGCTTGAGCAGCGTGGCGCACAGCGCCGGCGTGAGCGACAGCGCCATGAACGCCGAGAAGCCGATCGACGCCACCATCACCGCCGAGAACTGGCGGTAGATGTTGCCGGTCGAACCCGCGAAGAACGCGAGCGGCACGAACACCGAGATCAGCACCACGGTCACGCCGATGATGGCGCCCGAGATCTGGCGCATGGCCTTGCGCGTGGCTTCGAGCGGCGACAGCCCCTCTTCGCTCATGATGCGCTCGACGTTCTCCACCACCACGATGGCGTCGTCCACCACGATACCGATCACCAGCACCATGCCGAACATGGTCAGCACGTTGATCGAGAAGCCCAGCGCCAGCAGCGAGGCGAAAGTGCCCAGCAGCGCGATCGGCACCACGATGGTCGGGATGATCGTGTAGCGCCAGTTCTGCAGGAACAGGAACATCACCACGAACACCAGCGCCACGGCTTCCAGCAGCGTCTTGACCACTTCGGTGATCGAGATCTGCACGAAGCGCGAGCTGTCGTACGGAATGGCCCACTTCACGCCCTGCGGGAAGTAGCGCTCCAGCTCGGCCATCTTGGCGCGGATCGCCTTGGCCGACTGCAGCGCGTTGCCGTTGGGCGTGGGCTGCACGCCCACGCCGACCGCCGGCACGCCGTTCAGGCGCGCCGAGGTGGCGTACGACTGGCCGCCGAGTTCGACCCGGGCCACGTCCTTCAGCCGCACGGTCGAGCCGTCGGTGTTGGCGCGCAGCACGATGTTCTTGAACTGGTCGACGTTGGCGAGCTGGCCGTTCACCACCACGGTGGCCGCGATGGCCTGGCCGGGAATGTTGGGCAGGTCGCCGATGGTGCCCGAGGACACCTGGGCGTTCTGTGCGCGGATGGCGTTGTTGACGTCGGTGGCCGACAGGTTGTAGCCCTGCAGCTTGGCCGGGTCGATCCAGATGCGCATGGCGTTTTCGGAGCCGAACAGCTGGGCCTGGCCCACGCCGACCACGCGCTGCAGCTCGGGCACGACGTTGCGCGCCGCGTAGTCGCCCAGCGCCACCGGGTCGAAGTTCGGGTTGTCCGAGGACAGCATCACGAACATCAGGAAGTTGTTGCGCGACTTGTCCACGCGCACGCCCTGCTGCGTCACGGCGGCGGGCAGGCGCGGCGTCGCGCGCGACAGCCGGTTCTGCACGTCCACCTGCGCCAGGTCGTCGTTGGTGCCGGCCTCGAAGCTGATCGTGATGGAGCCGGTGCCGTCGGCCTGGGCCACCGATTCCATGTAGATCAGGCCCGGCGAGCCGTTCATTTCACGCTCGATGACGGACAGCACGCTGTCCTCGAGCGTCTGGGCCGAGGCGCCGGGGTAGGCGACGTTGATGACGATGGCGGGCGGTGCCACCGGCGGGTACTGCGAGATCGGCAGCTGGGTGATTGCCACGCCGCCCACCACGAGGATGAACAGTGCGATCACCCACGCGAAGATCGGGCGGTCGATAAAAAATTTGGCCATTTGCGGGCGCGCTCCTGATTACTTCTTCTCGCCCGCGGCCGGGGCTGCCGGTGCGGCGGCGGCCGGGGCGGCCGCTGCGTTCGGGTTCGGCTTGGTCCACGGCACCGCCTTCACGGGCGTGCCGGGCGGCATCATCTGCAGCTTCTGGAAGCCGTCGACCATCACCTGTTCGCCGGCCTTCAGGCCGTCGAGCACCACCCACTGGTTGTCCTTGGCGGCGCTGATCTTCACCGTGCGCTTGGCCAGCTTGCCGTCCTTGTCGACCACGGTCACGGTGTCGCCCTGCTGGGTGCGCGTGACGGCCTGCTGCGGCAGCGTGATCGCGTTGGTGGCTTGCGCCTGCTCGAGCTTCACGCGAACGTAGAGGCCGGGCAGCAGCTCGCCCTTGGGGTTGGGCACTTCGGCGCGCAGCGTGATCTGGCCGGTGGTCGAGTCGACCGTGAGGTCGGAGAACAGCAGCTTGCCTTCCAGCGGGTAGTCGGAGCCGTCTTCCAGCACCACGCGGACGCTGGCGGCTTCTTCGCCACCGGCGCGCTTGTACTGGCCGTCGGCCAGCGCACGGCGCAGCTTCAGCACGTCGGAGGCCGACTGCGTGAAGTTGACGTACACGGGGTTGATCTGCTGCACCACGGCCAGCTCGGTGGCGTCGCCCTGGCCCACCAGCGCGCCTTCGGTCACGAGGGCGCGGCCGATGCGGCCCGCGATGGGCGAGGTCACGTCGGCGTAGCCGAGGTTGATCTTGGCGGTCTGCACGGCGGCGCGGCCGGCGGCCACGTCGGCTTCGGCCGTCTTCTGCGAGGCCACGGCCGTCGCGTATTCCTGCTTGCTCACGGCGTTGGCTTCCACCAGCGGCTTGTAGCGGTCGGCCAGGGCCTTGGCCTGCACGGCGTTGGCTTCGGCGCGGGCCAGCGTGGCCTGGGCGTTCTGCGAGGCCGCCACCAGCGGTGCCGGGTCGATGCGGAACAGCAGCTGGCCGGCCTTCACGTCGCTGCCTTCGCGGAATTCGCGTTTCAGCAGGATGCCCGAGGCGCGGGCGCGGACCTGGGCGATGCGCGAGGCCTCGAGGCGGCCGGGCAGCTCGGTGACGAGGCCGACATCGGTCGGTGCCGCCACCACCACGCCGACTTCGGGCGCCGGGTGGGCGCCGCCGCCGGGGCCGCCGGCACCGGCGGGCGCGTCGCTCTTGCCACAGCCCGCGAGGACCAGCAGGACGACGGCGGCCACGGTCGCGAGACGCGGCGAAAAGGACGATTGACGCGAAACATGCAGGAGAGGCATGCGATTCCTTTGAAGCGAAGACGGGAGATGGCGCGTTCGCGGAACGCGAACCGGAAACCTGTACAGCCAGGCGGGCCATCGGGGAAGCCCGGTAGTTTACATACATTCATGGATGTATAGTGACAGCCACGCAATGGCCCCACGATACGTAAAGGGCGTTGCCTTTACAAATCAGGAGACTTGGTGGCACGTCGTACGAAGGAAGAAGCAATGGCCACGCGTCATCGGTTGCTCGATGCCGCGGAGCTGCTGTTTCAGGCGCAAGGGGTTTCGCAGACCACGCTGCAGCAGATCGCGCAGCAGGCCGGCGCGACCCGCGGCGCCATCTATTGGCATTTCAAGGACAAGGCAGACCTGTTCAACGCCATGATGGAGCGCGTCATCCTGCCGCTCGAGGCCGGGCCGAAGGCCGCCGTTGCCAACGGCACCGACGACCCCCTGGCCGAAATCGAAGAGGGCATGGCCCACGCCCTGACCCTCATGACCACCGACCCGCAGGTGCGCCGCGTGTTCGACATCGCCACCCACAAGGTCGAGTACACGCACGACATGGCCTCGGTGCAGCAGCGCCACCTGGACGCCCGCAACGCCTGTATCGGCGACTTCGAAAAAGCCCTGCGCTTGGCCGCGCGCCGCGCGCACATCAAGCTGCCGGTGCCCGGCGCCGTGGCGGCGCAGGGGCTGCATGCCCTCATCAGCGGGCTCATCCAGAACTGGCTGCTCGACCCCGAGGGCTTCGACCTCGTGCCCACCGGCAGGCGCACTTTTCGGGTCTATCTGGCGGGTCTGGGCTTCGGCCGCGCACAGTGCGACGCGGCCGTTGTGCACGAAGCCGAAACCCTCGTCGCCTGATAGGCGATAATGCGTGGCTCCGGTGATTGCCGGAGCCCTCTCTCGCTGTATTTCAACGGATAGAATTCGGCCCTCCGAAGGCTGAGATCCAGGTTCGATTCCTGGCGGCGGGACCACATATCAAACCGGAAGCTCTCAAAGGCTCCCGGTTTTTTTTCTTCCCCCACACATGACGGAGTTGACTGATCTGGACGAGGCCAGCCTGGCCGCGCACGCCGCGGAATGGCGGCGCCGCGCATTGCGCGGAGAGAAAAAAGCGCGCGGCATCGCCCACGCGCTCGAAACCGAAATGCGGCGCCGCTGCGGCGACTCGATCGCGCCCTCGAACGCCGACCTCGACACCCGCCCGCTCGCGCTGCGCCAGGCACCGCGCCCCTGGTGGAAATTCTGGTGAGCCTGTAGCCGCGGCCGGCCGTGGCCCGGTGCGGCTACGCCATCGTGAAGTGCGAGGGCGGTCGGCCCAGCGTCTTGCGGAACATCGTCGAGAACGCCCCCGGGCTGTCGTAGCCCATGTCCAGCGCCACGGTGGTCACCGGCTCGCCCGCCGCGAGCCGCGACAGCGCCACCAGCACGCAGGCGCGCTGGCGCCACCTGCCGAAGGCCATGCCCGTCTCGAGGCTGAAGCGGCGGTTGAAGGTGCGCTCGCTGATGTTCAGTTGCCCGGCCCACGTCGCCGGCGGCGCGTGGATGTCAGGCCGGCGAAGAAATTCCACGCACAGCCCCGCCAGCGCCGCCTCGCGCGGCAGCGGCACGTGCAGCAGCGGCAGTGCTTCGGCGCCCGCCACCTCATGCAGCACGAGCTTCATCAGCACGCCGTCGCGGCCCTGCCTGTCGTACTCGACGGGCACCTCGATCGCTTCCATCAGCAACTGGCGCAGCAGCGGCGACACGTTCAGCACCTCGCACTGGTCGCCCTTGCGCGGCGCGTCGCGCGGCTCGATGTAGAGGCTGCGCGTGCTCACGCCGAGCATGCGCACGCGGTGCGGCTTGCCGGCCGGAATCCACACGCCGCGCTGCGGCGGCACCACCCATGCGCCGTCGTCGGTGCCCACTTCCATCACGCCCGTGGCGCCGTACAGCAACTGCGCGCGCCGGTGGCTGTGCGTGTGCAGCATCGTGCCCGGCGGGTAGTCGGTGCCGATGGCCAGCACCGGGCGGGCGATGGCATCCACGGAAGCGAGCGGAACATTGCGCATGGCGGGCCGGAAAAAAGAAGGTTGGCAAAAGTGCGAACATTATTGGCTCACATGCGCAAGCACGCCAAGCCATGCCGACCTATCGTGACGCTCTTGTTCCACGTGTCCAGGAGTGTTTCGTGTCGATCTATCTCGTGCTTGCCGCCTTCGGGTGCCTGGCAGGCGTCACCACCGTGCTGTTCGGTTTCGGCGGCGGTTTCGTCGTGGTCCCTTTGCTCTACCAGGCGCTGGTGCTCACGCACGGCGCCGACAGCGCCACCGGCCAGTCGGCCATGCACATCGCCGTGGCGACCTCGACCTGCGTGATGATCGTCAGCGCGCTGCTCGCCACCCGGCGGCACCAGCGCGCCGGCACGCTCGACTGGGCGCAGGTGCGTCCGCTGCTGCGGCCCATCGGTGCCGGCGCGGTCGTCGGCGCGGCGGCGGCGGTCGCGGCCGACGGCGAATTCGTGCGCTGGGCTTTCATCGTGTACCTCGGCGCGACCATCCTCGACTGCGTGTTCCGGCCCGGCTTTCTCGCGCACACCGCGCCGTCCGTGGCGCGCCCGCTGTCGCGCCAGGTCGCCACCTTCGGCAGCTTCGTCATCGGCCTGGTCGCCGCGTTCCTCGGCGTGGGTGGCAGCGTGATGACCGTGCCGCTGATGCGCCGCCGGGGCGTCGACATGACGCGCGCGACGGCCATGGCCAACCCGCTGTCGCTGCCGATCGCGCTGGCCGGTACCGCCACCTACATGGCGCTTGCGTGGAACTCGGCGGCGTCGCTGGAAGGGTGGCACGTCGGCTATGTGGACGTGCCCGCGTTCGGCGCGCTGGTCGTGGGTTCGCTGATGGGCGTGCGCGCGGCCGCGCCGCTGATCGGGTGTATTTCGGACCGCATCCACACCTGGGTCTACCTGGGCCTGCTGGTGGTGGTGCTGGCGGGCATGGTGCTGCGCTGACGGCGCGTGTCAGCCGATGCCGACGCTTCGCCCCCAAAGGTTGCGGCGGCGCGCCGGCCCTGACACCATGGCCGCATGCCATACCAACTGCATTACTGGCCCACCATCCAGGGCCGCGGCGAATTCGTGCGGCTCGCGCTCGAGGCGGCCGGCGCCGAGTACGTCGACGTGGCGCGGCTGCCCGCATCGAAGGGCGGCGGCGAGTCCGCGCTGGGCCGTCGCCTGGACGATGCCGACAACGCGCGCCCCGCGTTCGCGCCGCCGTTCCTGGTCGACGGTGACATCGTGGTCGGCCAGACCGCCGCGATCCTGCTGTACCTGGGGCCGCGGCTGGGCCTGTCGGGCGTGGGCGAGTCCGACGGGCTGTGGACGCACCAGCTGCAGCTCACCATCGCCGATGCGGTGGCCGAGGCGCACGACACGCACCACCCGATCTCTACCGGCGCCTACTACGAAGACCAGCGCGACGCGGCCGTGCAGCGCGCGAAGGCTTTTCGCGACGAACGCATTCCCAAGTTCCTGAACTGGTTCGAGCAGGTGCTGCAGCGCAACCCCGCGGGCAGCCTGCACCTGGTGGGCGATGTGCTGACCTATGCGGACCTGTCGCTGTTCCAACTGGTCGACGGCTTGCACTATGCATTCCCGAAGGCCACGGCACGGGCGCTGGCGGCCACGCCCGCCGTCGAGAAGCTGCATGGCAACGTCAAGCGCCGCCAGCGCGTGCACGACTATCTGCAGAGCCCGCGTCGCATTGCGTTCAATGAAGACGGGATCTTCAGGCGCTACGCGGAGCTGGACGCATAGCGGCCGTTCGTTTATTCGTCGGCCGCGTCGTTGCGGATGCGAAGCGCCAGGTCGTACAACGTATTGCGCGGCGCGCCGCTGATCTCCGCCGCCAGCTTCACCGCCGTCTTCACCGGCAGCTCCGCCAGCAGCAGGCGCAGCACGCGTTCGCCCTCGGCCCCGCCGTCGCCGCTCACCGCCACCGGGTGCAGCACCAGCGCGAACTCGCCGCGCGTGCGGTCGCGGTCGGCGCCGAACCAGTCGGGCAGGGCGCCGGCCGCAACCGTTGTGATCTCCTCGAACTGCTTGGTCAGCTCGCGGCCCACGGTGATGCGGCGTTCGCCCAGCGTCGCGAGCGCGCGCGCCAGGCTCTCGATGCGGTGCGGCGCCTCCAGCAGCACCACGGCGCGCGGCTCTTGCGACAGCGCCTGCACGGCGGTGTCGCGCTCCCCGGCCTTGCTCGGCAGGAAGCCCGCGAACACGAAGGCGCTGCTGGCGTTGCCGTCGCCGCCGTCGGCCACCAGGCCCGCCGCGCCGATCAGCGTGGTCACGCTGCTGGCGCCCGGCAAGGGCAGCACGCGTTGGCCGGCCGCGCGCACGGCGGCGGCCAGGCGGGCGCCGGGGTCGCTCACGCCGGGCGTGCCGGCGTCGCTGACATAGGCGATGCGTTCGCCCTGAGCGAGCCGCGCGACCACGGCCTGCGCGGCCTCGGCCTCGTTGTGCTGGTGCACCGCCAGCAGCCGCGCGCCGGGGCGGTCGATGCCGTAGGCGCGCAGCATGCCCTGCGTATGGCGCGTGTCTTCGCAGGCGATGGTGTCGACCAGTTGCAGCACATGCAGCGCGCGCAGCGTGATGTCGGCGAGGTTGCCGATCGGCGTGGCGACCACGTAGAGCGTGCCCTGCGGATAATGCTGCGCACCCGCGGCGTCGTGCGCGGCCGCGAGGGCGGCGCCGAAAGAAGCAGGGGCGAGTGAAGCCAAGAGGTTTCTCCGTGACAAGAATGAACGACGACGACAACAAGAAGACGGCAGGGAGCCATGAAGACCACCACAACGAAGCATCGCGGCGATGCGGCGGAAGACGCCGCGCTCGGCCATCTGCAAGACGCCGGCCTGGTGCTGGTCGCGCGCAATTATCGGACGCCCGGGCGCGGCGGCGGCGAGATCGACCTGATCATGCGCGATCCGCGCGACCACACGCTGGTGTTCGTCGAGGTGCGCCAGCGCAGCAGCGGTGCGCACGGCGGCGCGGGCGGCAGCATCACGGGCCTGAAGCAGCGGCGCATCGTGTTCGCCGCGCGCCACTATCTGAACCAGCTGCGCGTGCTGCCGCCGTGCCGTTTCGACGTGGTGCTGGTCGAGGAGAAAATCACCTGGTTGAAAGCGGCCTTCGACGCCGGCTGATGCCGCCCGCGCGGGAACTGAAGCCCTCCTGAAGGCTCCACAACTCACACGTCTTGTTTCACAACCCCCAGTTATCATCCCGCCACATGCTCGAGCAACGTATTCAGCAGCACTTCATTGACAGTGCCGACCTCAAATACCAGACCGGCCCGGTCCTCAGCAAACCCATCTCGCAAGCAATGCAGGCCATCCTGGCCTGCGTGACCAGCGGCGGCAAGGTGCTCGCCTGCGGTGCTGGCGTGTCGGGGCTGCTGGCGGCCCAGTTCGCCGCGCAGTTCGTCGGCCGCTTCGAACGCGAGCGGCCCGAGCTCGGCGCCATCGCGCTGCCCGGCGACAGCACCGACCCGAATGCCGACAGCGCCAACGCCATCGACGCCGACCGCTTCGCCCGCCAGGTGCGCGCGCTGGGCCAGGCCGGCGACGTGCTGCTGGCACTCAGCGCCAGCGGCCAGTCGGCGGCGGTGCTGGCCGCCGTGATGGCCGCGCACGAGCGCGACATGACCGTGGTCGCGCTGCTCGGCAACGCCGTGTCGGGCCCGCCCTCGACGCCGGGCGCCGGCAGCAGCGGCACCGGCGGCGTCATCGGCCGCGCGCTGCGCGAAACCGACGTCCAGATCAGCGTGCCGCACGAGCGTGCGGCGCGAATTCACGAAGTCCACCTGCTCGCCCTGCATTGCCTGTGCGACGGCGTGGATGCCCAGTTACTCGGAGAACAGGAAGTTTCCCCATGACCTTCGCACCCCTGACAACGACACCGGCCCGACGTTTCGCCATCGCCCTGACGATGGGCGCCGCACTGGTTGCCGGCCTTTCCGCTTGCGTGCCGCTGGTGGTGGGTGGCGCGGCGGTGGTGGGCGTGGGCATGGTCGCCACCGACCGCCGCAGCTCGGGCGCCCAGCTCGACGACCAGGGCATCGAGTTGCGCGCCGCCGCCCGCGTGCGCGACATCGCCAACGACCAGATGTACGTCAGCGTCACCAGCTTCAACCGCCAGGTACTGCTGACCGGCGCGGTGGGCAACGACGCCGACCGCCGCCGCGTCGAAGACGAAGTGAGTCGCGTGGTGAACGTGCGCTCGGTGGTGAACGAGCTGACCATCGGCACGCCGAGCACCTTCCAGGACCGCTCGAACGACCTGTACGTCACCGGCAAGATCAAGGCCTCTCTGCTCGACGCCAAGGACATCTTCGCCAATTCCTTCAAGGTGGTGACGGAGCGCGGCGTGGTCTACCTGATGGGCATCGCCACCCGCCGCGAGACCGACCGCGCCACCGAAATCACGCGTGGCGTGACGGGCGTGGTGAAGGTGGTGCGCGTGGTCGAGATCGTGTCCGAAGCCGATCTGGCGGCCAGCCAGGCCGCGAACCAGGCCGCTGCGCAGCGCGGTGGCCAGGGCCCGGCACCGGTGACGTCGGCCACGCCCTCGACGCCCGCACCCGCGCCGTCGTCTTCTTCTGGTTCCACGTCGCGCGTGCCGCTGCCGCCGATGGAGCCGCTGCCCGCGACGACCACGCCGGTGCGTTGAACAACAGAAGCGCCCCCGAATTGAAAAAGCCCGCTGAGCGGGCTTTTTCATTTGAGGCGGATGATCAGGCTCGACGTGTCCCAGCGCCGTCCGCCGGCCTGCTGCACGTCGGCATAGAACTGGTCGACCAGCGCCGTCACCGGTACGCGCGCGCCGTTGCGCTTGGCCTCGTCGAGCACCAGGCCCAGGTCCTTGCGCATCCAGTCGACCGCGAAGCCGTAGTCGAACTTGCCGTCGATCATGGTCTTGCCGCGGTTTTCCATCTGCCAGCTCTGGGCCGCGCCCTTGCTGATGACGCCCAGCACGGCTTCCATGTCCAGGCCCGCGCGCTGGCCGAAGGCGATGGCTTCGGACAGGCCCTGCACCAGCCCCGCGATGGCGATCTGGTTCACCATTTTCGCGAGCTGGCCGGCGCCGCTTTCGCCCAGCAGCGTGACCGCGCGCGAGAACGCCATGGCCACCGGCTTGATGCGCTCGAACACGGCCGCGTCGCCGCCGCACATGACCGTGAGCGCGCCGTTCTGCGCGCCGGCCTGGCCGCCCGAGACGGGCGCGTCGATGAAGTGCAGGCCCAGCGCCTGCGCCGCCTTCGACAGCTCGCGCGCCACGTCGGCCGAGGCCGTGGTGTGGTCGACGAAGGCCGCGCCCTTCTTCATGCCGGCGAAGGCGCCGTCGTCGCCCAGCACCACCGAGCGCAGGTCGTCGTCGTTGCCGACGCAGCAGAACACGATGTCGGCGCCGGCGGCCGCTTCGCGCGGGGTGGCGACGTGGCGGCCGGGCGCGCCGAATTCGGCGACCCAGGCCTGTGACTTGGCGGGCGTGCGGTTGTAGACCGTGACGCTGTGCCCGGCCTTGGCCAGGTGGCCTGCCATGGGGCCGCCCATGACGCCGAGGCCGAGAAAGGCCACGGTCTGCGCGGGGACGGATTCGTAGGTGCGGGTGTAGATGCTGCTCATGGGGCGACAGCTTAAAGCCATTCCGCGGCAGGTGCGATGACCCAAACATGAACGTGAACGTACAGGTTTGGGTAAAATGGCCCCATCATGACCGTTGCCAACCCCGCCAGGACCATCACCGTGCGCGATGCCGCGGCCCGGCTCGACGTCACGCCGCGCACGCTCAAGTACTACGAGGAGCTGGGCATCGTGGTGCCGGTGCGCAGCGAGGGCGGCTACCGCCTCTACGAGCAGGCCGACCTCGACAAGCTGGCGCGCGTGCTGCGCATGCGTTCGCTGGGCTTCTCGCTCACGGCCATCACCGCGATGCTTCAGCAGCCCATGGAGGCGCCGGCCGAGGGCGGGCGCCCGCGGCTGTCGAACAGCTCGCTCAAGACGCTGCGCGAAACGCTGACCGAGCAGCTCGGAATGCTCGACGCGCGCGTGGCGCAGGTCCGCAAGGAGCTCAAGGAGGCCGCCGTGCTGCAAGGCCAACTGCGACGCGACCTCGACTACGTCGAGCGCCGCCTGGCCGGCGAACCGGTGGAAGAGGCGCTGGAGCAACGCCGCAAGGAGCGGCCGGCGCCATGAACGCCCCGGCCCTGGCGTGGCCTTCGCGCGGCAACGCCGCGGTCGCGCTGCTGCCCTGGGCCATCGGACTCGTCACGGCCATCGACTATTTCGACAACGCGCTGTTCGCCTTCTTCGCGAGCTACATCGCCGGCGGCGTCAACGCCTCGCCCGACGAGCTGGTGTGGGCTTCCAGCGCCTATGCGCTGGGCGCGGTGCTCGGCATCCTGCAGCAGCACGCGTGGGTCGAGCGGCTGGGCTACCGGCGCTACCTCGCGGTCAGCATGTTCGCCTTCGCGCTGGGCGGCGTGGGCGCGGCGCTGTGCGACAGCTCGATGCAGCTCACGGCCGCGCGCGCGGTGCAGGGCTACTTCGTGGGCCCGATGCTCGGCGCCTGCCGCATCCTGATCCAGATCGGCATTGCGCCCGCGCGCCGCGCCAAGGCGCTGAAGGCCTTCATGGTGCTGATCGTGTTCGGCGGCGCGCTGGCGCCCATTGCCGGCGCCTTTCTCGTCGCCAATTTCGACTGGCGCTGGCTGTTCGCGAGCACCGCGCCGGCCGCCGTGCTGATCGGCCTGCTGTTGCTGTGGACGCTGCCCGACATCGGCGACGTGGCGCCGCACGAGCGCACCGAGCCGCACTACGTCGCCTACGTGGTGTTCGCGCTGGCGCAGGCCGCGCTGCAGGTGGTGCTCACGCGTTCGCACTTCGAGCTGTTCGCGGGCTCGCCCGCGCTGATCGGGCTCACGCTCGCCGGTGTTGCGGGGCTCGCATGGTTCGGCTGGCAGCAGTGGCGGCACCCGGCGCCGCTGGTGCGGCTGCACGCGCTGCGCAATGCGTCGTTCCGCGTGGGGCTGGCCCTGTATGTCGTGTACTACTACCTCTCGACGGGCTTCAGCTACCTGCTGCCGCGGATGATGGAGGGCGGGCTCGGCTTCACCGTCGGCAACACCGGCTACTTCACCGGCGCGGCCTCGCTCGCGACCGGGCTGCTGGTGTTCGTCTACCTGCGCTATTCGGGGCGCTTGACGCGCAAGAAGTGGCTCATCGTCGCGGGCTTCGGCATCGCGGCGCTGGCGGCGTGGTGGCTGTCGCGGGTCACGCCGCAGGCCGGGCGCGAGGCCTTGCTGGCGCCGCTGCTGCTGCGCGGGCTGCTGATGCTGTTCGTGGTGCTGCCGGTCGCCAACCTCACGTTCAAGCCCTTCGCGGCCGAGGAGTTCGCGCACGGCTACCGGCTCAAGAACCTCGTGCGGCAGCTGGCGATTTCATTCGCCACATCGAGCGTGATCGCGCTGCAGCAGCACCGCCTGGCGCTGCACGAGGTGCGCCTGAGCGAGTCGGCCAACGCCGCGAACGCCAGCTTCATGCAGGCGCTGGAGTCGCTGACCCACGGGTTCGCCGCGGCGGGCCATGCGGCCGGCGAGGCGCATGCCATGGCGCTGGGCACGCTGTACCGCACGCTCGAGCAGCAGGCCACCTTCATGGCCTCGCTCGACGGGTTCACCGCGATGGCCGTGATTGCGCTGGCGGCGGGCGTGTTCGCCGCGTGGCAGAAGACGATCGACTAGACGATCGCGAAGTGCTCGGTGCCCGCGGCCAAATCGCTGCTGCGTGCGCGCTGGCTGTTGAGCTTGATCTGCAGCCGCAGGTCGTTGGCCGAGTCGGCGTTGCGGATCGCGTCCTCGAAGCTGATCGAGTGGCTCTCGAACAAATCGAACAGCGCCTGGTCGAAGGTCTGCATGCCCAGGTTGCGGCTCTTCTTCATGATCTCCTTGATCTCGCCGACTTCGCCCTTGAAGATCAGGTCGGAGATCAGCGGCGTGTTCAGCAGCACCTCGACGGCGGCCACGCGGCCCACGCCGTCCTCGGTCGGCACCAGCCGCTGCGACACCAGCGAGCGCAGGTTCAGCGACAGGTCCATCAGCAGCTGCGTGCGGCGCTCTTCGGGGAAGAAGTTGATGATGCGGTCCAGCGCCTGGTTGGCGCTGTTGGCGTGCAGCGTGGCCATGCACAGGTGGCCGGTCTCGGCGAAGGCCACCGCGTGTTCCATGGTCTCGCGGTCGCGGATTTCGCCCATCAGGATGACGTCGGGCGCCTGGCGCAGCGTGTTCTTCAGCGCCGCTTCCCAGCTGTCGGTGTCGATGCCCACTTCGCGCTGCGTCACCACGCAGTTCTTGTGCGGGTGCACGAACTCCACCGGGTCTTCGACCGTCACGATGTGGCCGTAGGAGTTCTCGTTGCGCCAGTCGATCATCGCGGCCAGCGTGGTCGACTTGCCCGAGCCCGTGGCACCCACCAGGATGCACAGGCCGCGCTTGGTCATCGTCACTTCCTTCAGCACTTGCGGCATGCCCAGGCCGTCGATGGTCGGCAGCTTGGCGGGAATGGTCCGCAGCACCATGCCGACCTTGCCCTGCTGCACGAACGCGTTCACGCGGAAGCGGCCGATGCCGGTCGGCGAAATCGCGAAGTTGCACTCCTTGGTGCGCTCGAACTCCGCCGTCTGGCGGTCGTTCATGATCGAGCGCGTGAGCGCCAGCGTGTGCAGCGCGCCGAGCGCCTGCTGCGACACCTTGGTGATCTTGCCGTCGACCTTGATGGCCGGCGGAAAGTCGGCCGTGATGAACAGGTCGCTGCCGGCGCGGCTCACCATGAGCTTGAGCAGGTCGTTGATGAACTGGCTGGCTTGATCGCGTTCCATGAGAGCGCTCCTTGATGTCTAAATTGAACCTGCCGGCGGCCGACCGCCGGGCCGCCCCAAGGCGGCCGCGCCTCCCCCTTGGGGGGTGGAGTTACACGAAGCGCAGCGAAGTGAAAAGCCGAGGGGCCTCATGATCAGCCGGGGAAATTCTCGGGGATCTTGGCCTTGCCGCGGGCTTCCGCAGCGGAGATGGTATTGCGGCGCACCAGGTCCGTCAGGTTCTGGTCCAGCGTCTGCATGCCCGAGCCCTGGCCGGTCTGGATGGTGGAGTACATCTGCGCCACCTTGGCCTCGCGGATCAGGTTGCGGATGGCCGGCGTGCCCAGCATGATCTCGTGCGCCGCCACGCGGCTCTGGCCGTCCTTGGTCTTGCACAGCGTCTGCGAGATCACCGCCTGCAGCGACTCCGACAGCATCGCGCGGATCATTTCCTTTTCTTCGCCCGGGAACACGTCGATGATCCGGTCGATGGTCTTGGCGGCCGACGAGGTGTGCAGCGTGCCGAACACCAGGTGACCCGTCTCGGCCGCGGTCATGGCCAGGCGAATGGTTTCCAGGTCGCGCAACTCGCCCACCAGGATGGCGTCGGGGTCTTCGCGCAGTGCCGAGCGCAGCGCGTTGGAGAACGACAGCGTCATCGGGCCGACTTCACGCTGGTTGATCAGGCACTTCTTGGACTCGTGCACGAACTCGATCGGGTCTTCCACCGTGAGGATGTGGCCGTACTCGTTCTCGTTGAGGTAGTTGACCATCGCGGCCAGCGTGGTCGACTTGCCCGAGCCCGTGGGGCCCGTCACCAGCACCAGCCCGCGCGGCTTGAGCGCGAGTTCGCCGAAAATCTTGGGCGCGTTCAGCTGCTCCAGCGTGAGGATCTTCGAGGGAATGGTCCGGAACACCGCCGCCGCGCCGCGCGCCTGGTTGAAGGCGTTCACGCGAAAGCGCGCGAGGCCGTCGATCTCGAACGAGAAGTCGACCTCCAGGAACTCTTCGTAGTGCTTGCGGTGCGTGTCGCTCATGATGTCGTACACCATGGCGTGCACGCCCTTGTGGTCGAGCGCGTCGACGTTGATGCGGCGCACGTCGCCGTTCACGCGGATCATGGGCGGCAGGCCTGCGGAAAGGTGCAGGTCGGAGGCTTTGTTCTTGACGCTGAATGCCAGCAGTTGGGTGATGTCCACGGGGCTCCTCGAATCGAGTTCGGTGACGTTTTGATACGATTTTGGACGATTATGACGATGATTGGCGACGACCTCCAGCAAGTAAACAACCGGATCGCGAAGGCGTGTGTAACGGCCGGTCGCGACCCGGCCGCGGTGCGCTTGCTGGCGGTGTCCAAGACCTTCGGCCCCGAGGCCGTGCGCGAGGCGCATGCGGCGGGCCAGCGGGCCTTCGGCGAGAACTACGTGCAGGAGGGGCTGGACAAGATCGCCGCCCTGGCCGACCTGCGCGCCAGCCTCGCGTGGCACTGCATCGGCCCTCTGCAGAGCAACAAGACGCGGCCCGTGGCCGAGCACTTCGACTGGGTCCACAGCATCGACCGGCTCAAGATCGCCGAGCGTCTGTCGGCCCAGCGGCCGGCCCACCTGCCGCCGCTGAATGTATGCCTTCAGGTTAATGTGGACGGCGGCGCGAACAAGTCGGGCGTGCCGCCCGAAGAGGCCGTGGCGCTCGCGCAGGCTGTGGCGGCGCTGCCACAACTTCGGCTGCGCGGGCTCATGGCCATACCGGAGCCGGCGGCGGATTTCGAAACCCAGCGCGAATTGTTTCTGCGCGCGCATGCGGTGTTCGAGGCGATCCGCGGCGCGGGCATCGCGGGCGCCGAACTCGACACGCTGTCGCTCGGCATGAGCGCCGACCTCGAGGCGGCGATCAGCGCGGGCAGCACGATGGTGCGCGTGGGCACCGCCATCTTCGGCGGCCGGGCGCGCAAGGCGGGCTGAGCCGCGCCGCTGTTCAGCGCAGGAAGAACAGCACGCTCATCGTCAGCCCGGTGGCCGCGATGCCGCGCCGCAGCCACACGACCGGCACCTTGCGCGCCACGCGCGCGCCCGCATAGCCGCCCAGCAGCGCGGCGCCCATCATCACCGAGGCTTCGCGCCATGCGATGAGCCCGCCCCAGGCATACAGCGACACCGCGATCAGCGTGAGCAGCGCCGACACCTGGTTCTTCAGCCCGTTCATCGCATGCAGGTTCTTCTGGCCCAGCAGGCCGAACAGGGCCAGCAGCAGGATGCCGAGGCCGCCGTTGAAATAGCCGCCGTAGGCCGTGACCGCGAAGACGCCCAGCATGGCCGGCACGGGGTGCGCGGCCTGCGGCTTGTTCGACAGCGCCAGGCGCGGCCCGACCATGAACAGGAAGGTCGCCAGCAGCAACAGCCACGGCACCACGCGGCGGAAGGTGGCGTCGGGCGTCAGCAACAGCAGCACGGCGCCGGTGCTGCCGCCGAGCAGGCACAGCAGCGCGAGCTTCAGGGCCGAGAGGCCGGGCGGTGGCTGCGTGTCGGCGCGAAAGCCCCAGGCGCCCGCGATGTAGCCGGGCAGCAGCGCCAGCGTGCCCGTGGCGTTGGCGCTGACCGCCGGAATGCCGGTGAGCACCAGCGCGGGCAGGGTCAGGAAGCTGCCGCCGCCGGCCACCGCATTGAGCGCACCGGCGACGAAGGCCGCGACGACCAGCAGCGTCGTGTCGAAGAACATCGCGCGCCTCAGGCAAAACCGCAGGCTTCGTCGAACGACAGCCGCGGGTGCCGCTCGAACAGCAGGGCCGGATCGCCGTGGCCGAGGTTGCACAGGAAGTTGGTCTTCACGGTGGTGCCGGCCCAGAAGGCCTGGTCGACCCCCTCGGTGTCGAAGCCCGACATCGGCCCGCAGTCGAGCCCGACGGCGCGTGCCGCGAGGATGAAGTAGCCCGCCTGCAGGCTCGCGTTGCGAAAGGCGGTGAGCGCGGCGTGCGCCTCCTTGCCGGGCGCGGTGAAGTGCTCGCGCATCGCGGGGTTGTGCGGAAACAGGCGCGGCAGTTCGCGGTGAAAGGCGGTGTCGAAACCGATGACGGCGGTGACGGGCGCCGTCATCGTCTTGTCGACGTTGCCGGGCGACAGCAGCGGCCGCAGCCGCGCGCGGCCTTCGTCGGTGCGCACGAACACCACGCGCATCGGCGAGCAGTTGGCCGAGGTCGGGCCCCACTTCACCAGCTCGTAGACCTGGCGCAACTGCGCTTCGCTGACCGGGCGCGGCAGCCAGCCGTTGTGGGACCGGGCCTGCCGGAAGAGGGTGTCGAGGGCGCTGTCGGAAATCATGAAGAAGCAGAAGAAGAAGCAGAAGCGGTGGGGTTCGTCGTGTCGAAGGACTGCATCAGCCGCAGCGCGGCCACGGCGATGGCGCCGTCGGGCTGCGTCAGCGCGTCCAGGATCGTGAAGTGGTCGAGGCCGGGGCAGGCGACGTGGCCCGCGTGAACGTGGCGCCAACTGTCCCGGATGGCGTCGAGCTGCGCGTGAAAGCCCGGGTTCTCGTCGCTGCCGATCGCGGTGAGCAGCGGCGCACCGGTGAGCGGCTTCAGCAGCGCGGGGCTCAGCGCCTGCACGCTGTGCGGCGTGAAGCGCGTGGCCTCCACCACCGAGGGCACCTGCAGCAGCGGGCGCAGGTCGTACAGCGCGCTCACGCACACGGCGGCGGCAACGTCGGGCTCGGTCGCGAGCAGCATCGCGGCCAGGTGGCCGCCGGCCGAATGCCCGCAGGCGAACAGCCGGCCGGCGGGCGCATTCCACTCGGCGTGGTGCGCGGCGAGCCACGTGGCCGCCCGGCGCACCTGCGTGACGATGGTTTCCACGCCCACGGCCGGGCACAGCGCGTAGTTGACCACCGCCACCGCATAGCCGGCAGCCGTGAACGGCGGCGCGACGATGGACGCGTCGGACTTGTCGAGCGAGCGCCAGTAGCCGCCGTGGATGTACATCAGCGTGCCGCGCGGGCGCCCCTGCGGCAGGAACAGGTCGAGCCGCTCCATCGCATGCGGACCGTAGGCCAGGTCGAGCCGGCAGGGCGCGCCGGCGCGCACCGTGGCCGACGCGCGCGCCCAGCCGTCGAAGATGCGCGGGTGGTGCGCAACGGCAAGGCGCGCGTTGTACAGCCGCTCGCCTTCCGGCAGCGGCGCGGCGTCGGTGCTCATGCGCGGCGTCGGGCGGTGGCCGCGATGCGCCGGACCACGGCCTCGAGGTCGGCGCGCACCTTCTCGGGCAGCGCGGCCACGGGCGGGCGCGTCGGCCCGGCGCTGCGGCCCGCCAGCGTCATCGCTTCCTTGATGACCACCGGGAACGAGCCCCAGGCCCATGCCGCGCGCAGCGGCGCGAACGCGTTCGACAGGCGCAGCGCCTCTTCGTGCTTGCCGGCGCGCAGCGCGTCGTACATGCGCACCATGAGTTCGGGGAACACGTTGGCCGCCGGCGAGATGGTGCCCTGCGCGCCGTGGAACATCATCGACAGCGCGATGGTGTCGCGGCCCGAGAACAGCAGCGCGGGACGCGGCGCGGTCAGCAGGTATTCGATCGACTGCGTGAGGTCGCCGCCCGAGTCCTTCATGCCCACGATGTTGTCGGCCGCCCGCATGCAGCGCGCGAGCGTGGCCGGCAGCACGTTGACGCTGGTGCGGGGCGGGTTGTTGTAGAGCATCACCGGCAGCCTGGTGGCATGGGCCACGGCGGTGTAGTGCGCCACCAGCTCTTCCTGCGTGGGCTGCACGAAGTAGGGCGTGATCACCAGCGCCAGGTCGGCGCCCATGGCTTCGGCCGCCTGCGTGAGCACGATGGCCTGGCGCGTGGTGGCGCCGCCGGTGCCCGCGTAGAGCGGCACGCGGCCGTCGATGGCGCGCATCGACAGCTCCAGCAGCCGGATGTGCTCGGCCGTGTCGAGCGCGAAGAACTCGCCCTGGCTGCCGGCCACCGAGATGCCGTGCACGCCGGCCTGGATGTAGCTTTCGATGAGTTCGCCCACGCGGTGCTCGTCCAGCCTGTGGTCCGCGGTGAAGGGGGTGGCCATGGCCGGCACGACCCCGTGGAATTTCGATGTGTTCAAGAAAGAATGCTCCGGAAAATGGAAGTCGTCGGGCGCGTCAGTCCACGCCCATCAGGTGGCCCAGTTGCACCACGTAGTGGCCGAAGGCGGCCGCTTCCTTGGTGGTGCGCGGGTCGCGCGGGCGCGGCAGGTCGATGCGGATGTCCTCGACCACGCGGCCCGGTCGCTCGGACATCACCAGCACGCGGTCCGACAGGAACACGGCCTCCGAAATGCTGTGCGTGATGAGGATCACCGTCTGCCGCATCTCCTGCCACAGGCGCAGCAGCTCGACGTTGAGCTGGTCGCGCGTGAGCGCGTCGAGCGCGCCGAAGGGCTCGTCCAGCAGCAGCACCTTGGGGCGCATCACCAGGATTTGCCCGAGTGCGGCGCGCTGGCGCATGCCGCCCGAGAGCTCGTGCGGGTAGTTGCGGCGGAACTTCTCCAGCTTCAGGATCGGCAGCAGCGCCTCGACGCGCTCGTCGATGTCCTTCTTCGGCAGCTTGCGCACCTCGGCCGCGAGGCGGATGTTGGCCTCCACGGTTTCCCAGGGCAGCATGTTGTGCGTCTGGAAGACCACGCCCACGTCGTCCGACATCTGCGTCTGCGCGTGGTCGAACACGCGCACGTCGCCGCCCGCGTCGGGCTGGATCAGCCCGGCCACGATGCGCAGCAGGGTGCTCTTGCCGCAGCCGCTCGGCCCGAGGATCGAGACGAACTCGCCACGCGGCACGCTGAAGTCCACTTGGTCCAGCGCCCGCACGCCCTGGCGCGCGTCGAAGGTCTTGGCGACCCCGCGCACGCTGACGGCGGTGGCCGTGGTCATGGCGCCGGCCGCGGCTTCACCGGTTGCAACGGCGCCAGGTTTCACTTCTTCGCTCCGACCCATCCGCCTTCGGAGATGTCGAACACCACGCCGTCGAGGTCGCGAAACTTCATCTCGTAGTAAAGGCTCTTCTTGTCGTGCGGCAGGTCCATGAAGAAGGTGCCGCCGTTGTCCTCGATGGTCTTGCGCTGCGCCTCGAGGTCGTCGCACCAGAAACCGAAGTGGTGCGTGCCGATCCAGTCCTTGCCGCGCTCCAGGCCCGCGGCTTCGTCGGTCTTGTAGTTCAGCAGCGCCAGGCAGATGGTGCCGTCCGACAGGTACACGCCGTCGGCGATGGGCGAGTGCGTGGGCTCGACGATGGTGAGCCCGAAGACCTCGCTGTAGAACTTGGCGGCCTTGTGCGGATCGGGAACCGCGACGGCGATGTGACGTAGTTTGGCCATGGGGATGTCTCCTGAAGTTGAAATAGGAAAGAGAAAAAAGGAAGAAGTGCGAGGCTCAGAGCCCGCGCCACCAGACGCGCTTGGCGGCCAGCTCGACCAGCACGTAGAGCAGCCCGGCCACGACCGAGATCACCACCAGCGCCGCGAACAGGTAGTCGGTGCGCGCATTGGCGTTGGCCTCGAGGATGAGATGGCCGAGCCCGCGCTCCGAGCCGACGAACTCGCCCACGATGGCGCCGATGACGGCCAGCGGCATCGCCGACTTGCAGCCGTCCATGATCGAGGGCAGCGCCGAGGGCACGTACAGGCGGCGGAAGGTGGTCCAGGCCGGCGCGCGGATCGCGCGGAAGTGCTCCACCAGGTGCGCCGGCGTGCCGGCCAGCCCGCCCATGGTGGCGATCACCACCGGGAAGAAGGCGAACAGGAAGGCCATCAGGATCTTCGAGGTGTCGCCGTAGCCGAACCAGATCACCATCAGCGGCGCCAGCGCGATCTTGGGCAGGCCCTGGAACACCACGATCAACGGATACAGCATGCGCCGCACCACCGGCACCGCATGGATGGCCAGCCCCAGCAGCACGCCGCCGATCGCGGCCAGCGCGAAGCCGGCCAGCACCTCCTGCGTGGTGACCCACGACTGCGCGAGCAGCGCCATGCGGTTGCTCCACAGGCTGTCGAGCACCTGCGACAGCGGCGGCAGCAGGTAGCGCTTGATGCCGAACACGTCGACCGATTTCTCCCACAGCACGGCCAGCACGATGAAGAGCAGCGCGGGGTCGGTGAAGCGCCGCCAGGCTTCGGAACGCGGCACGGGTTGGTTCATTTGTCTTGTCTCCGGATCTCTGTCTTTTTGTCTTCGTCGTCTTCTTCTGTCGGGGCGCCGCGTCCAGCGCTCAGCGCCTGGGGCCCCACTCGGGCGGCGGCACCACGAACTTGTCGAAGTGCCACTGGTCGAAGGCCGCGAGGTCGTTCTTCCACACGCGCGGCGTGTAGGGCTGCGCGGGCGTCACCTGCACCATCTCCGCGTAGAACTCGCAGTAGTTGCCGTCGGGGTCCTTGAACACCAGGAACAGGTTCTCGCCGGGGCCGTGCTTGCCGATGCCGCGCACGATGCCCACGCTGTGCTCCTGCAGAAAGCGCGCGGCCTCCTCGATCTCGGCGAGCGAGCCCAGCTGGTAGGAGAAGTGCTCCAGCCCCGGGCGTCCGGGCGTGTAGGTGGCGCCGTGCTGCGGATCGCCGGGCGGGATCTGCGCGAGCGCAAGGTCATGGTGGTCCTGGCCGCAGCGCAGGAAGGCCATCTGGTCCTCGATGTGGTCGGACACCTGGAGACCGACGATCTCCGTGTAGAAGCGCACCGAGGCCTTCAGGTCGCGCACGTTGAGCACGACATGGCCGAGGCGTTGGGGGCGGGGGCGTTGGGCCATCGTGGGTTCCTTCATGGCGTGAGCAGGTCGTTGGTGTAGGTGTCCTGCGGCTTCACCTTGCCGTTCAGGCCGAAGGCCTTGTCGACGAACTGCACGGTGCTGCGCATGCGGTCCTCGCGCAGGTAGCCCATGCCGTTGGCCTTGGCCTGCGGATCGACCAGCAGGTCTCCCATGTCCTTGATCTGGGCCAGGGCCACGGCGCGGTCAGTGGTGGGGAAGGCCTTGACCATCAGGTCGGCCGCCTTTTCCGGGTTGGCCAGCGCGTAGGCATAGCCGCGGTACGACGCGCGCAGGAACTTCTTCACCACGTCGGGCCGCTTGCTGATCACGTCCTCGCTGGTGGCGAAGCCGCTGCCGTAGGCGTCCAGCCCGAAGTCGCTGTACTCGATCCAGCCCAGGGTCACGCCGGCGGCGTTGGCCTGCTTCTGCGTGACGGCGCGGTTGCTCGCGCGCCAGCATTCGGCCAGGTCGATGCGCCCCTCGATGAGCGAGGCGTCGACCACCGCCGGGTCCATGCGCAGCAGCCGGATGCTGTCCTTGGGCTGGCCGTTCTGCTCGAGCCACGCCGGCACCACGTTGTGCACCGGCGAGGCCGAGCCGCCGCCGAGCACCAGGCCCTTCATGTCGGCCGGCGTCTTCGGCCGGTGGCGCTTGGTGTCGAAGCAGATGCCGGCCGGCCAGCGCGTGTTGAGCGCGCCCACCATGCGGATCTTGCCGCCGTTGGCGCGGTTGAGCACCAGGCTGATCGGGTCGACATAGCCGAACTCGAACTGTCCCTGGTCGAGCTCGTTGGCGGTGCGGTTGCCGCCGTAGCCGCGCACGATGGTGGCGTCCAGCCCGAGCTCGCGAAAGAAGCCCTGCTCCTTCGCGACGATGACGCCGACCGAGCTGCCCTGCGGCAGCCAGGCCATGTTGTAGGTGATCTTTTCCTGCGCGGCGGCGGGGCTCGCGGCGGCAAACAGCGCCGCCGCGGCGATGCCCGTCAGGGCGCGCGCGAAAGCGGCGGCGAGTCCTCTGTGAGGTGGGTGCATGTTGTCTCCATACGTTGTTGTCGTTCGCTGTCTTCTGAAAGCAGGGGCCGCGTCGGCCCCTCCGGGTGCCGGCGCTTAGACGCGCTCTGCTTGCACCTGGTTGGACAGCTGTCCGATGCCTTCGATGCTCGCGACCAGCCGGTCGCCCGCGTTCAGGTAGACGCCGCGGCCCATGCCCACGCCGGTCGGCGTGCCGGTGGCGATCACGTCGCCCGGCTCGAGCGTGACGATGGTCGACAGGTAGGCGATCTGCTCGCGCACGGTCCAGATCATGTTGGCCGTGCTGTCCTGCTGCATCGGCTCGCCGTTGACGTCCAGGCGCATGTTCACGGCCTGCGGATCGGGGATCTGCCAGGCGGGCACGAGCCAGGGGCCGATGGGCGCGAAGGTGTCGTGGCACTTGCCCTGGAACCAGTCGTGCTTGAACGGGTAGTCGCCGCGGATGTTGAGGTCGCGCGCCGAGATGTCGTTGACGATGGTGTAGCAGGCCACCGCGTCGAGCGCGTCCTCGACCGACACGCGCCGGCAGCGCTTGCCGATGACCGCGGCCAGCTCCACTTCCCAGTCGAGCTTGCTGGTCTCGGGCGGCATCTGGATGATCTCGCCGTCACCGATGACGGTGTTCGACAGCTTCAGGAACATGTAGGGCTTGCTCTGCGACTTGGCCGCCAGCACCGTGCCCATTTCGTTGGCATGCGAGGCGTAGTTGGAGGCCGCGCAGAAGATGCGGTTGGGCACGTAGGGCGCGGCCACGGCCGAGGCGCCGCCTTCGACCGGCCGGATCGCGCCCGATACCGCGAGCGACGCGGTCACCAGCGTGGCGTCGCGCAGCCAGGCCTGGGCGGTGGCCCAGTCCCGCAGCATGGCTTCGACGCCGCCCGAAAGCCAGTCGGGCGAGGCCGGCGGCAGGCCCGCGGCCAGCGCGGCCTCCAGGTCGTAGAGCCGGTTGTCGATCACCAGGGCGGGGGCCAGGCGGTCGGTGCGGCGGTAGGTGGCAAGTGCGATCCAGGACATTCGATGACTCCTATTTTTTGATTGAACGAAATCCGTGAACTGTATTTTGCATTCAGTATCTGCAAATTGTGTGCAATTTTATGATCCGGTGTTCAAGAAGGTCAAGAATTTGTCGTGGACGACGGCTGAAGGGCGAAAGAAGGGCGCGCGGACGCGCCGCCGGACTGGCGGGCAAATGGCGGGGGAGGCGTGTGCGCGAGGAGCGCGCCCATGAGGGCGCGGTGCGCGGGTGTGCGGGGTGCCGGGCATGCGCCGGCCGGTGTCAGGCGGCTGCGCCGGAGGGCGTGCCTCGGCTGTCGTTGCCGAAGTGCTGCAGCACGTTCATGGCCGAGTTCGCGGCGTGGCTGTGCATGGCCGCGGCGGCGGCGTCGCCGTCATGGGCGAGCAGGGCCGTGACCAGCGCCTCGTGCTCGACATGGGAATGCTGCAGGCGGTTCTCGGCCACGAAGAAGCCGCGCGAACGGAACGGCGCCAGGCGCTGGCGCAGGCCGAGCGCCAGGTCTTGCAGCGTCTTGTTGCGGGCGCCGGCGTAGATGAGCGCGTGGAATTCTTCGTTCAGCTCGGCGTAGGCCTTGGCGTCGCCGTCGGCCGCGGCCTTGGCGGCCTGCAGGTGGACGAACTCGATCCGCTTGCGCTCCGAGGGCGCGGCCCGCAGCGCGCACAGCTTGGCGCACAGGGCCTCGATCTCGCCGGAGGCCTCGAACAGGCCGTCCAGGTCGGCCGGCGCCATGGCCGCGACCGAGAAGCCGCGCCGCGGCAGGTGCTCGACCAGCCGGGTCGACGCCAATTGCCGCAGCGCGTCGCGCACGGGGCTGCGGGAGACGCCGAAGCGCGTGGCGATCGATTGTTCGTCTAGCCGCTCGCCGGGCTGGAAGTGGCGAAGCACGATTTCTTCGGCAAGGCGGTCCGAAATCGTCTGGGAGAGCGTTTTTCCGGGCTCGTTTTCCATGGGGCTTGCTTCTCGGGCGCGACGGGCATCGGTGCGACGCCCGTCAAATTGTCGACAATATTTTATTGTCGCATACAACTTTGGCCCGTTGTTACAGCCCCAGCGGCAGCCGCGCGCTGCTCTTGACCTCTTCCATCACCGCATAGGTCCGCGTTTCCCGCACGCCGGGCAACTGCCACAGCACGGTGCCCGCGAAATCGCGGTACGCGGCCATGTCGGCCATGCGCGTCTTGAGCAGGTAGTCGAAGCCGCCCGCGACCATGTGGCATTCCATGATTTCCTCGCGCACCTGCACCGCCGCCTTGAACTGGTCGAACACATTGGGCGTGGTGCGGTCGAGCAGCACCTCGACGAACACGGTGAAGCCGCGCCCGAGCTTGTGCGGATCGAGCCGCGCCTCGTAGCCCAGGATGAAACCGTCGCGCGTCAGGCGCTGCACGCGCGCCAGCACCGCGGTGGGCGACAGCGCCACCGCCTCGGCCAGCTTGAGGTTGGTGATGCGGCCGTCCTCCTGAAGAATCTTCAGCAGGCGCAGATCGATGCGGTCGAGGTCGAGCATCGGAGGATTATCCGGCTCGCACACCGATTTCATGAAGAAGATGCGGCCCGTTGGTACAGGCCTTAGGAGATAGAACCAAGGAAATGCCCTTGGCCTACCCAACGCCTACACCCGCCGCGCGGGCAAGGGTGGGGCGCTCTTGCTTGCCAGTCGACGCTGCGGCTCAGCGCAGCGTGGTGCCCGGCTGCGCCTGGGCCTGCGCCGCGGCCTGGCGGTTCTGGTAGTCGGCGGCGGCCTGGCGATAGCCCGGGCGCGTGGCGTCGGCGCCGGCTTCGCCGTTCTGCTTGGCCGCGAGGCCCGACTGCAGCCACAGGCGGGTGTCGGCCGCCACGGCGGCGCGGGTGTTGGTCGAAACCGCGGCGGGCGCCTGCGCGATGTTGTCGGTGTAGCCCTGCGTGGGGGCGGCCTTCAGCCACTGCTGCGCGTCGGCCGTCACGGCGGCGCGCGTCGTGGACGACGCCAGCGGCACCGGGCGCGGGTCGCCCTCGGCGTAGTTGCCGGCAAAGCTGGGCGCGGCGGCGGCACCCAGCAGGGCCGCGACAGCGGTGGCGGCCAGCAGGCGGGCGGTGGACGAGGGCTTCTTCATCATTCGTAACTCCTTGAAGTGGTTGCTTGTGTTGTGTGATCGGCGAAGCCCACTGTAGAAAACGGATCCGCCGGATCGATAACCCGTCGATGACGGTTTTGTCATGTGGCGCGCGCCGCGTGGCGCGCGGCGCGGCCTAGCGTTCGCCCGAGGGAATCGTTCCCGCGCGCATGGCCTCGATGGCCTCGGCCTCCACGGCCGCCCGCGTGGCGGGTTGACCGGCGCGCGGCGCGGGCCAGGGCGCGCCGCGGCTCACGGCGTTCCAGGCGGGTTGCTTTTGCGCCGTCTCGAGTTCGGCCACGACCCTGTCGCGCGACGGGTCCTGGCGCAGGTGCTCGGGGTAGCGGGTCACGCCGGCCTCGGTGGGGGCGAAGTGGAATTCGCCGGCGGCCGAAGCGGCCAGCGGTGCCAGTGCGGCGGCCGTGAAGGCGGCCGCGAGAAGCGAACGATGCGACATGGTGAAGGTCTCCTGGTTGGCGTCGGGTGATGTGCCGGCACCCCCTTGGCACCGGCCATGCCGGGTCTTGCCGGCATGCCACGCCAGTCTGGAAAACCAGTGCGTCATTCGTCGCACGCCGCGATTACATCGGCGCAATCGGACGCGGCGGCGCGCCGCCTAACGTCTCTTGCATAACCGCCAGCGCGGCGCGCATAAGCCATGGCGCAACGCGCGACACAGGTCTATCGTTGCGGGCACCCGTTCAACCAAGGGATCTCTCATGAGCGAAAAACTCTCCTTCGTCAGCCCGACCGCCAACAGTCCGTGGGGCACTTATCTTTCGCAGGTCGACCGCGTCGTGCCGTACCTCGGCCCGCTGGCCCGCTGGGTCGAAACCCTCAAGCGCCCCAAGCGCGCGCTCATCGTCGACGTGCCCATTGAAATGGACGACGGCACCATCGCCCACTTCGAGGGCTACCGCGTGCAGCACAACATGAGCCGCGGCCCGGGCAAGGGCGGCGTGCGCTTCCACCCCGACGTCACGCTCGAGGAAGTGATGGCCCTGTCGGCCTGGATGACCATCAAGACCGCCGCCGTCAACCTGCCGTACGGCGGCGCCAAGGGCGGCATCCGCGTCGACCCCAAGAAGCTGTCGCTGCAGGAGCTCGAGAAGATCACCCGCCGCTACACCAGCGAGATCGGCATCATCATCGGCCCGCACACCGACATCCCCGCGCCCGACGTCAACACCAACGGCCAGATCATGGCGTGGATGATGGACACCTACTCCATGAACGTCGGCGGCACCGCCACCGGCGTCGTCACCGGCAAGCCGCTGCACCTGGGCGGTTCGCTGGGCCGCGTCAAGGCCACCGGCCGCGGCGTGTTCGTCACCGGCCGCGAAGCCGCGCGACGCCTGGGCATGGACCTGCGCGGCGCGCGCATCGCGGTGCAGGGCTTCGGCAACGTGGGCTCGGTCGCGGCCGAGCTGTTCGCCGAAGCGGGCGCCAAGATCGTCGCGGTGCAGGACCACACCGGCACCATCGTCAACAGCAACGGCCTCGACCTGGCCAAGCTGATTCCCGTGGCCAACAAGGAAGGCGTCGTGGCCTTCAAGGCCGGCGGCGACATCGTGCCGAACGAAGACTTCTGGAACGTCGCCTGCGACACCCTGATCCCGGCCGCCCTCGAAGGCCAGATCACCGCCGAGCGCGCGCAGAAGACCACCGCCAAGCTGGTGCTCGAAGGTGCCAACGGCCCCACCGTGCCGACCGCCGACGACATCCTCGCCGAGCGCGGCGTGTTGGTGGTGCCCGACGTGATCTGCAACGCCGGCGGCGTGACCGTGAGCTACTTCGAATGGGTGCAGGACTTCTCGTCCTTCTTCTGGGACGAGGACGAGATCAACGTGCGCCTGGACCGCATCATGATGAACGCCCTGAACCAGATCTGGGACACGGCCGACAAGCACAAGATCACGCTGCGCACGGCCACGTACGCGGTGGCTTGCGAGCGCATCCTGATGGCGCGCCAGGAACGCGGCCTGTACCCCTGATTCGCCACTGAGCGAGAGGACCGGCCGGCAAGCGCCGGTCCTTGTATCCTGCGGGCCATGCGCAACAGCCCGCCCATCCGTCTCGATCCCGCGTTCGTCGCGTCGCCCGATGCCCTTCTCGAATGGCTCCGGTCGGCGGTGACGTGGGACGAGCGCATGCGCGCACGCCAGACGGCCAGCTTCGGCGTGCCCTACGACTATTCGCAGATCGCCTACGAGACCGCGCCGATGCCCGCCGAACTCGACATGCTGTGCGACAGGCTCGAAACCGAACTCCGCTTTCGTCCCAACAACTGCCTGCTCAACCGCTATGCCGACGGTGCGTCGTCGATGGGGTTTCATTCGGACGAAGTCGATGCGCTCGCGCCCGGCACGGGCGTGGCCATCGTGTCCGTCGGCGCCACGCGTTCGATCGCCTACCGCAGCAAGGCCGACAGCAGCGTGCGCTTCGACTACGCGCTGCCTCACGGTTCACTGCTCTACATGTCCGGCGCTGTCCAGCAGGACTGGCTGCACGCCATTCCCAAGGCCGAAGGCGCGGGGGAGCGCATCAGCCTGACGTTCCGTGAGATCCTGAAGAAATGACGTCGGCGCGGCTTCAGCGTGCGCTGGTGGCGCTCGACGGTCTTTCCATCGGCGATGCGTTCGGCCAATGCTTCTTCCAAGCGGAGAACGCCAGCGAAGAGCGGCTGACCGAGCGGCGACTGCCGTCCGCGCCCTGGCTCTTTACCGACGACACGGAGATGTCCCTGTCGGTGGTGAGCATCCTGGCCGGGCATGGCGCCGTGGCGCAGGCCGAACTTGCGCGCAGCCTAGCCGAGCACTACGACTACGAGCGCGCCTACGGTCCCTCGATGCATCGCGTGCTTGCCCGCATCCGCGAAGGCGAGGACTGGCAGCGGGTGACGAACGATGCGTTCGAGGGGCAGGGCTCTTATGGCAATGGCGCCGCCATGCGCGCGGCGCCATTGGGGGCATTCTTTTCGGACGACCTGTCCGTGGTGTCCGAGCAGGCGGCTTTGTCCGCGCAGGTCACGCACGCCCATCCCGAAGGCATCGCGGGCGCGGTGGCGGTCGCGCTGGCGGCGGCAGAGGCCTGCCGCTGCCGGGCGGCCGGATACCGCCCGTCGCACGAGGAATTCCTGGGCCGCATCATCGAGGGGCTTGCGCAGAGCGAGGTGCGCTCCAAGCTGGTTCGCGCCCAGTCGATGGGGCAGGTCGCTTCGCTCGACTTTCCCGTGTCGGTGCTGGGCAATGGCATGCGCATGTCGGCGCAGGACACCGTGCCCTTGGCGCTGTGGTGTTGCGGGCAGTCGCTCGAAAACTACCCGCAGGCCCTGTGGCTGACGGTCAGTGCCGGCGGAGACCGCGACACCCTGTGCGCCATCGTCGGCGGGGTGGTGGCCTCTTTCGTCGGTGCCGACGGGATTCCTCCGCAGTGGCGGCATCGCCGCGAAACCTTGCCTCGATGGCATCTCTCCCAGCCTTCTGTCTCTTGATGTTTTTTGACCTGGACGGCGCTACGCTCGGCACATGACCACCCACCCACCGCAAACACTTTCTTCCCTCCCGCCCGACAGCGCCGCGCGCCTGCAGGCCCTCATGGCCGGCGGGCAGCGCAAGCTGCTGGGCCTGGTCGGCGCGCCCGGCGCGGGCAAGTCCACATTGGCCGCGGCGCTGCTGCGGGCCGTGGGCGCCGAGCGCGCCCAGGTCGTGCCGATGGACGGCTTCCACCTTGCCAACGTCGAGCTGCAACGCCTGGGCCGCGCCGATCGCAAGGGCGCGCCCGACACCTTTGACAGCGCCGGCTACGTGGCGCTGCTGCAGCGCCTGCGCGCGCAACGGCCTGATGGCGACATCGTCTACGCCCCCGAATTCCGCCGCGAGATCGAGGAGCCCGTGGCCGGCGCCATCGCGGTGCTGCCGTCGACGCAGCTCGTCATCACCGAAGGCAACTACCTGCTGCACGACGTGGGTCCGTGGGCCGGCGCGGCGGCGATGCTCGACGAGGTCTGGTACGTGGACATCGACGACGCGCTGCGCGAAGAGCGCCTGGTGCGGCGCCACCAGCAGTTCGGCCGCAGCGTCGAGGAGGCGCGCGCCTGGGTGGCCAGCACCGACGCGCCCAACGCCCGGCTGATCTCGGCGACGCGGGTGCGCGCGCAGCACGTGCTGCCCTGGGGCTGAGCGGCACAAGAAAAAACTTTCGCGGCGGGCAGGGAACGCCGGCGCGCGGGGGTGCTCGAAGCCTTGCCGGCACAGGCGCCGGTTAGCATTCGCCGCTCCATGCCGTCCATGCACCCCACTCACTTCTTTCGTTCCGTTCGCGCGCCGGCCCTTGTGCTGGGGCTGCTGTTCGCCCTCGTGCTCGCCGGTTGCGGCAGCACGGGCTCGCGCAGCGTCAACTACGAGCCCGAGGCGTTCGGCTCGACCACCACCCACACCCGCGACTACGAGGCCACCGAGGCCGAGACCTGCGAGGCGGCGCGCCGCGCGCTGCTGAGCCAGGGCTACATGATCACGGCCGCCAACGCCGACCTCGTGACCGGGCGCAAGAGCTTCCAGCCGGCGGCCGAGGTGCACGTCGAGGTCGAGTTCCGCGTGGTCTGCGCGCGCGAAAGCACCCGGGGCGGCGCCAAGGCCAGCAGGAGCACGGTGGCCTTCGCGACCGCGCTGCAGGACCGCTACGGCATCAAGAAGGTCAACAACTCGGCCAGCCTGGGCGTGGGCGCGATCGGTTCGCTGTCGCTGCCGTTCTCGGGCAGCGACGACGCGATGGTGAAGGTTGCAAGCGAAACGCTGACCGACGAGCGCTTCTACGACCGCTTCTTCTCGCTGCTCGACCGCTTCCTCGAGGGCCCCGAAGGCTCGGACGGCGAGGCCGAAGCCCCGGCCGAGAAACCGGCCGCTGAAAAACCGCCCGCCGCCGCCGGGCCCGCCATCACCTACCCCGTGAACTCGTCGCCGAACCGCGGCTGACGACGCTCAGCGCGTCAAATACAAAGACGCGTCTTACAATCCGGGCATGGCTTCGACCTCCCCGGATCCGGCGCAATGCGCCTCGCGTCTTCGCACCTCGGTGTCGCTGCTGTCGCGCCAGTTGCGCAGCGGCAGCGCCACGCCCGACGGCCCCAGCGTGGCCAAGCTCAGCGTGCTGGGCCAGCTGCACCGCCACGGGCCCAACACGCCGACCGCGCTGGCGGCGCTGGAGCGCGTCAAGCCGCAATCGCTGACGCGGCTGCTGGCCGAGCTCGAAGCCGAAGGCTGGATCGCGCGTGCGCCGCATGCCAGCGACGGGCGCCAGTCGGTGCTGTCGCTCACGTCCGAGGGCACGAAGCGGCTGAAGGCGATCATGCGGTCGCGTGAGGCCGTGCTGGCCGAAGCCATCGGCGCGACGCTGGACGCCAGTCAGCGGGCCGTGCTGCTGCAGGCCTGCGAGCTGATCGACGGCCTGGCCGCCGCGCTCGATGTCGATGCCGCCGGGGCGAAGCCATGAACGCGGCGCCTGCGTTGCAACACATCACGGGCCTCTGGCGCCATGGCCGCTGGCGGCCCGGCGTGCAACTGGCCGCGGCGGTGGCGCTGGCATGGGGCGTGTCCGTCGCGCTGCATCTGCCCGAGAGTTTCTGGTCGGTGATGAGCGTGCTGATCGTCATGCGGCCCAGCGCCGGCTCCACGCTCGACGCCGGATCGGACCGCGTGCGCGGCACCGCCGTCGGCGCGGTGTGCGGCCTCGCGGGCGTGTACCTGCAGCACCATGGCGCGCCCGTGCTGGCGACCACATTGGGCGTCGTCATGCTGCTGGCCTTTGCCGGCGCGGCCGTGCCGGGCCTGCGCAGCGCGCCGGTGGCGGCGCTGATCATCCTGTCGGCCGGCGGCATTGCGGGCCACTCCGCGTTGCAGGTGGCGCTGCTGCGCATGGTGCAGATCGGCATCGGCGTGGGGGTGGCGCTGGCGGTCTCGACGGTCATGTCCGAGTACCACGCAGGCGAGCGCTTCGACACCGGCTGCGCCGCGCTGCTGCACGGCATTGCCCGGCGCATGGCGGGCACGCAGCGGCCCGCCGAGGCCGAGGTGGCGCGCATCCACGCGGGCACGCGCGCGGCGCTCGGGCGGCTGGCGGTGCTGGCCGGCAGCGCCGACCTCGAGGCGCGCTGGTGGCGCCGTGGCGCGGCCGCCGGTACCGCGCGCACCTACCGCAACAGGGCGGGGCTCGCCGCGCGCATCTTCCAGGACGCGGTCGTGCTGGACCGCGTGTGCCGGCAGGCCGACGGCGCGGCGACGGAGTCTTTCAGGCACGAGGCGGCGCAGGCGGCCGCCGCGGCCGCCGCAGCCGTTGACGGCGTGGCCGATGCGCTCGCAAGCAAGGGCGGCCCCGCGCCGGCCCCCGTCGACTTCAGCGAACTCGAGCGCTGCGCGCGCGCATCGCAAGCCGTGCCCTCGAATGCGCTGCTGGCCGCGCCGCTGAACCTGCTGCTCGACGACCTGCGGCGCCTGCGGCGCAGCCTCGATCCCCGCCCGTCGGACGTCGCCTGATCGACAAGGCCACCCACTAGAATCTTCCGAAAATCAATCGTTTCGGAGAGGGACGGGCATGGAAGAACAGTCGCAGGACGCGCGCTACGCGCCGCCGCAGTCCCATGTGGAAGACGTGCGGCGGCCCGGCCAGGCGCTGCCCGGGGAACTCGCCTCGCGCGGCAAGCGCTTCCTGGCCGCCATGCTCGACGGCGCCATTGCCCTCGGCTCGCTGTGGCTGCTGTCCAGGTTCACCTCGATGAATGTCTGGGAGGACGACGGGCTCGGCCTCTGGACCCCCCGCTTCTCCGACGCCGCCACCGGCATCGTGCTCTACCTCGTGCTGCACGGCTACCTGCTGGTCACGCGCGGCCAGACCATCGGCAAGGCGCTGTGCGGGATCCGCATCGCGCGGCCCGACGGATCGCTCGCGCCCATCGGCCGCATCCTCGGCCTGCGCGACGGCCCGTTGTTCGTGATGAGCATCTGGCCGCTGCTCGGCCCGGCCTACTGGGTCATCGACTGCCTCTTCATCTTCCGTGCATCGCGCCGCTGCCTGCACGACCAGATCGCCGATACCGTCGTGTTGCAGGCCTGAGCGCCCGTGCGCCTCGACACGCTCTACACCGCCGAGACCCCGGAGGGCATCGCGCTGTCGCTGCGCCCGGCCGGCCTGATGGCGCGCGGGCTGGCCTACATGATCGACTTCGCGATCCGGCTGGGCATCTTCATCGGCGTGGCGATCGTCGTCGGCATGCTGGGCAAGATGGGCGTCGGCGTCATGCTGCTGAGCTACTTCTTCCTCGAGTGGTTCTACCCCGTGGTCTTCGAGCTCACGCGCGCGGCGGCCACGCCCGGCAAACGCATGATGGGCCTGCGCGTGGTGATGGACTCGGGCCTGCCCGTGACGCCCGCCGCCGCGCTGACCCGCAACCTGCTGCGCGCGGCCGATTTCGTGCCGTCGTTCTACGGCGCGGGCATCGTGTCGATGCTGTGGCGGCGCGACAGCAAGCGGCTGGGCGACCTGGCCGCCGGCACGCTGGTGGTGTTCAGCAGCCAGGTGAGCCTGCACGGCGACGTGCCCCCGGCCGAGCCGCGGGCGCCCGCGCGGCCGCTGTCGCCGCGCGAGCAGATGGCCATCGTCTCGTGGGCCGGCCGCGCGACGCGCCTCACGCCCGAGCGCTTCGACGAACTCGCGCGCATCGCGGAGCCCGTGCTGGGCCCCGACGCTTCGGGCGCGTCGTCGAATGCATCGGCGTCGCAGCGGCTGCTCGGCGTCGCGCAGTGGGTGCTGGGCCGCCGTGGCGCCAGCGCGCCCACCCAGGGAGGCACCACCCGATGACGCCGCTCGATTTCGAAGCCGCCTACGCGCCGCTGTGGAACGAGCTCGAAGCCGTGATCCGCGTGGCCGAAACCAAGCGCAAGTTCGACGGTGCGCGGCTTTCCACGCTGTATCGCCGCGTGTGCGAGCACCTGGCGCTGGCCCAGGCGCGCGCCTACCCGATCCACCTCACGCAGCGGCTCGAAACCCTGACGCAGAGCGCGCACCGGCTGATCTACCGGCAGCACGACTACGGCCTGGCGCGCTTCGCGCGGCTGGCGCTGGTCGACTTTCCCGAGGCGGTGCGGGCGCACCGCGTGTTCCTGTGGGTGTCGGCGCTCATGTTCACGCTGCCGCTGCTCGCGGCGGGCTGGGCCGCGTACCGCGACCCGGGCTTCATCCTGCACCTGCTGGACGCCGACAACGTGCAGCAGTTCGATTCGATGTACAGCGACAGCGCCGAGGCCTTCGGCCGCACGCGCGGCGCCGACGACGACTGGCAGATGTTCGGCTTCTACGTGATGCACAACATCGGCATCGGCTTTCGCTGCTTCGCGGCCGGCATCTTCGCGGGCGTGGGCAGCGCCGCGGTGGTGGTGTTCAACGGCGTGCAGATCGGCGCGGTCGGCGGCTACCTGATCGGCGCGGGGCACAGCGAGAACTTCCTGTCCTTCGTCGTCACGCATGCGGCCTTCGAGCTCACGGCCATCGTGCTGGCCGGCGCGGCGGGGCTGCGGCTGGGCTACGCGTGGATCGCCCCGGGGCGGCACACGCGGCTCGAGGCCCTGCGGCTGGCCGCGCGGCATGCGGTGGTGATCGTCTACGGCGTCATCGGCCTGCTGCTGATCGCCGCCGCGATCGAGGCCTTCTGGTCTTCGGCGCGCTGGATTGCGCCGGCCGTGAAGTACGGCGTGGGCGGCGCCTGCTGGGTGCTGGTGCTGGCCTACCTCGGGTGGCAGGGCCGACCGCGCGCCGCTGTGGTTGCTGCAGCAATGAAGGAGGGCGACCGTGCAGGTTGACGGCTTGGCCATCGCGCTGCGGCCCCGGCCCATGGCCGAGGCCGCCGACCTGGGCGCACAGCTGGTGCGCAGCCATGCGCGCTCGGTGTGGCGCACCTTCCTGCCCGTGTATGTAGTGACGGTGCTGCTGGCGTTCTGCACGGTCGAGATCGCCGGCTGGCTGCCGAGCCTGCTGATCTTCTGCCTCAAGCCCTGGCTCGACCGCAGCCTGCTCTTCGTGCATTCGCGCGCCGTGTTCGGCCAGGAGACGCGCTGGGCCGATCTGTGGCACAACCGCCGCGCCGTGTGGGGCGGGCAACTGCTGCGCACGCTGCTGTGGCGGCGGCTGTCGCCCTGGCGTTCGTTCACCCAGGCGATCGAGCAGCTCGAAGGCCAGCGCGGCAGCGCCCGGCGCAAGCGGCGCAACCAGCTGCTGAGCGGACGGCGCGGCGCGGCCACGGGCATGCAGCTGGTGTACGCCAACGTGGAGATGGCGCTGGACATCTGCCTGCTGTCGCTGCTGTTCTGGTTCGCGCCCGAAGGCAGCGCCCGCGAACTGTTCGGCTGGATCACGCAGTCGGAGTCCCCGCTGCAGAGCCTGCTGGCCGCGGGGGCCTATGCGCTCGTGGTCGGCGTGCTCGAGCCGTTCTACGTGGCGGCCGGTTTTGCGATGTACCTCAACCGCCGCGTGGAGCTGGAAGCCTGGGACATCGAACAGGAGTTCCGCCGTGGGTTCAAGTGACACCCGGCGCGAACCGGCCGGCATGGCGCGATGGGCGCGGGCCCTGTTGCTGGCCGTGCTGGCCGTGTCGTGCGCGGGAGTGCCGCTGGCTGCCGCCGCGCAGGAGCCCCCGACGCGCGAACAGGTGAAGGCCGCCGTCGACAAGGTGCGCGCCGATCCGAACATGCCCGGCTTCAAGACCGAGAAGAAGCTGCGCTTCAAGGCGCGTGACGAAGAAGACGAAGAGCCCGAGAACAAGGCCGACAGCCTCGACTGGCTGCGCGACTTCGTGAAGGTCGTGGCCGAGGGCGCGCGCTGGCTCATCTGGGGGCTGGGCGCGCTGGCGCTGGCCTGGCTGGTGATTCGCCTGCGCCGCTGGATGCAGGTGCGTGCCGGCGGCGCGCGGCCCGGCAAGGCGCCGCTGCCCAGCCATGTCGGCAGCCTCGACATCCGCCCCGAGAGCCTGCCCGACGACATCGGCAACGCCGCCGCCGCGCTCTGGCAGCGCGGCCGCTACCGGCCCGCGCTGTCGCTGCTGTACCGCGGCGCGCTGTCGCGGCTGGTGCATGCGCATGGCGTGCCGGTGCGCGCCGCGAGCACCGAGGGCGAGTGCGTCGCGCTTGCCGCGCCGCGCTTGACGCCGCCCGCGCAGGCCTTCTTCGCGCGGCTGGTCGGTGCCTGGCAACTGGCGGCATATGGTGGGCGGCTGCCTTCCACATCGGAGGTGCTGGCGGTCTGCGGCGAGTTCGACCTGCACCTGCCGGCAACCGCCGCGCCCGCGCCCGCGCCCGAAAGCGCGCAGGGGGCCACGGCATGAACGCCTGGCTGGTTCGCATCTTCTCGGTGCTCGCGCTGGTGCTCGTCGGCGCCTGGGTGGTGTCCGCCACCGAATGGGCCGACACCGAGGTGCGCACGCCCGCCAGCGGCGAGGCCAAGACCAATTCGCTCTATGCGGCGCAGGCCGTGTTGCGCCACCTCGGCGCCCGCGTGGTCAAGCGCGAGAGCCTGGACGCCATGCCACCGGCCGGCGCCCGGCTGGTGCTCGCCTCCAGCCACTGGGACCTGTTCCCCGAGCGCGAGCGGCGCCTGCGCGAATGGGTCGAGCAGGGCGGCCACCTCGTGATGCCGGGCTACCTCGCCAGCAGCGACCTGCTGGAAAGCTGGCTCCCGCTGGTGCGCGAGAAACTGCCCACGCCGGTCGAAAAGAAAGAGCCCCCCGCGTCCAGGAAGAAGCCGCCCAGGACAGCCATCGACGACACGCCCGCCAAGGACGCCGATTGCCACGCGGTGACCGAGCCCGACACCGTGCCCGCGAGCTTCGCCGGCGGCCGGAGCTTTCGCATCTGCACCTGGTCGTCGGTCGCGAACTACCGCACCACCGACAAGCAGCCGCGCCCCCTGTGGGTGGTGCTCGGCGCGCGCGGCAACGAGGCGATCCGCGTGCAGGTCGGTCGCGGCACCGTCACCGTCATGCCCTGGGGCCTGTGGCGCAACGAGAACCTGACGCGCGCCGACAACGCCTTGTTCGCCGCCGCCGCGCTGCAGCTGCGCACCGGCACTGAAGTCTGGTTCGTTGCCGAGGAAGCGCGCGAGCCCTTCCTGCGCTGGCTCTGGCACAAGGGCTGGGCGGCGCTGCTGCTGGGCCTGCTGGCGCTGGCCGCGGCGCTCTGGCGCGCGGCCGTGCGCTTCGGGCCGCTGGCGCCGTCGGCCGGCACGCACCGGCGCTCGATGGCCGAGCAGGTGCGCGGCACCGCCGGCTTCCTGCACATGCACGGCGGCGACGCGCTGCATGCGGCGCAACTGCGCGCGCTGAACGAGTCCGCCGGCCGCCAACTGCGCGGCTATGCGCTGCGCGATGCCACGGCGCGCGCCGCCGCCATTGGCCAGGCCACGGGCCTGGAGGCGGCCATGCTCGCGCGGGCGATGGCCGCGCGTGCGCGCCATCCGGGCGCCATGGCCGTCGACCTGGAGGTGCTGGAGACCGCGCGCCGGCGGCTCGACGCCCACGGGCCCTTCACGCCTTCACCTTCTTCCTCTACATCCTGAACCGAGAGACGCTCATGCAAGCCATCCAACCCGAAGAACTGACGCGCGCGGCCCAGTGGCTGCAGACGCTGCGCGCCGAGGTCGGCCAGGCCGTGGTCGGCCAGCTCGAGGCGGTCGACCAGACGCTGGTGGCGCTGGTCGCGTCGGGCCATGTGCTGATCGAAGGCGTGCCGGGGCTCGGCAAGACGCTGCTCGCGCGCGCCCTCGCGCAGGCCATGACCTTGCGCTATGCGCGCGTGCAGTTCACGCCCGACCTGATGCCTTCGGACATCACCGGCCACGCGGTGCTCGACATCGCCGCGCGCGGCGACGGCAGCCTGGGCACCCTGCGCGTGCACCAGGGGCCGGTGTTCACCAACCTGCTGCTGGCCGACGAAATCAACCGCGCGCCGGCCAAGACCCAGAGCGCGCTGCTCGAAGTCATGCAGGAGTACCAGGTCACGCTCGAAGGCACGGCCATGCCGCTGCCGCGCCCCTTCATGGTCATGGCCACGCAGAACCCCGTCGACACCGAAGGCACCTACCCGTTGCCCGAGGCGCAGCTGGACCGCTTCCTGCTGAAGATCGACATCGGTTTTCCGAGCCACAGCGAAGAAAACGCCATCGTGCAACTCACCACCAACCAGCGCGCCGGCAACCAGTTTCCGCTCGAGGCCGTGCGCCCCTGCCTCGACGAGGCGCAGGTGCTCGAGCTGCAGCGCCTCGCCTGCCTGGTGCAGGCCGACGAGCGCGTGATCGACTACGCCGTGCGCATCGCGCGCGCCACGCGCGACTGGCCGGGGCTGTCTTCGGGCGCCGGCCCGCGCGGCACCATGGCGCTGGTGCGCGCCGCGCGCGCCGCCGCGCTGATGGCCGGGCGCGACTTCATCACGCCCGACGACGTGGCGCGCCAGGCGCTGCCCGCGCTGCGGCATCGCGTGATGATCTCGCCCGACGCACAGCTCGAAGGCCTGGGCGTCGACACCCTGCTGCGCGCCGCGCGCGACAGCGTCGAGGCACCGAGGCTCTAGGCCCCGCGGATGCGCATGGCTGTTCCGATCCCCGCGCGCGCGGCCGTGCTGGCGCTGGCCGGCCTGGCCGTGGCCGCTTGCGTGGCGCTGCTGCTGGGCGTGCCGGTCGGGTATGTCGCGGCCGTGGCGGGCGTGCTGCTGGTGCTCGGCTTCGTGGGCGCGGGCATCGACCTGTGGCACAGCCTGCGCCTGTGGCGCGCCGCGCCGCTGCGCATCGAGCGCAACCTGCCGGGCGCGTTCTCGCTCGGCGTGCCCACGGTGCTCACGCTCGCGCTGGTGAACGAAGGCGCGCAGGCCTGGCGGGTGTCGGTGTTCGACGAGCTCGACGCGCACTTCGCGTTCGAAGGGCTGCCGCAGACCGTGGCCGTGCCGGCGGCCTCGCGCGTGGCCTTGCGCTACACCGCCACGGCCACGCAGCGCGGCGTGGCGCAATTCGGCGCCACCCAGTTGCGCTGGCGCACCCGCTTTGGCTGCTTCGACATGCGCCAGACGCTGGGCGAGCCGCGCCGGCTGCGCGTGTACCCCAACTTCGCGGCGCTGGCGCGCTACGCATGGCTGTCGGGCGACCGGCGGCTGGCGCAGATCGGCATCAAGACCTATGCGCAGCGCGGCCTGGGCACCGACTTTCGCCAGCTGGCCGACTACAAGACCGGCGACTCGCTGCGCCACATCGACTGGAAGGCCACGCAGCGCCAGCGCCGGCCCATCGTGCGCGAGTACCAGGACGACCGCGACCAGTGCGTGCTGTTTTTGCTCGACTGCGGCCGCCGCATGCGGGCCGACGAAGGCGCGCAGGCGCTGCGGGCCAACAGCCATTTCGACGAGGCGCTCAATGCGCTGATGCTGCTGAGCTACGTGGCGCTGAAAGAGGGCGACGAGGTCGGCGCCATGACCTTCGGCTGCCCGCCCGAAGCGCGGCGCGACTTCGCCGCGCGCAAGGGCACCGCCACCCTCAATGCGCTGATGAACCGGCTGCACGACATCCAGCCCGGCGCCACCCATTCGGACTACCTGCTGGCCGCGCAGGAGCTGCTGCGCGTGCAGAAGCGGCGCGCGCTCGTCATCGTGCTGACCAACTTCCGCGACGAAGATGCCGCCGAGCTGCGCCCCGCCATCAAGCTCTTGCGCCGCAAGCACCTGGTGCTGGTGGCGAGCCTGCGCGAGGGCGTGCTCGGGCGCATCGCCAACCAGCCGCTCGCGCAGGCGCGCGACGCGGTCGACGTGGCGGCGGCGCACCTGTTCGAGCAGTCCCGGCGCGACGCCTTCGCGCGCGTGGTGGGCAACGACCCGCTGTCGGTCGACGTCGAGCCGGCCGACCTCGCGGTGGCGCTGGTGAACCGTTATCACGCCGTCAAAAGGGCTGGCCTTCTGTAGAGTTTCTTGCCGACAATCCGCGTTCTACAACACAGGAAGAGGAAAGCAGATGACCGAAATGACCACCAACCCCTATGCCGCGCCGCGTGCCGCCGTGGCCGACGTGTACGGCGACGACGCGAGCGTCCAGCCCGTGAAGCTGTGGTCCGCCAAAGGCCGCATCGGCCGCGTGCGCTTCCTGGCCTACATGCTCTATTCGTACCTGCTGTGCACCCTTGCGGCCGGTGTGCTGGGCGGCATTGCCGGTGCCACGGGCATGGCCTCGCCGACCGGCATCGCGGTCGTGACCGTGCTGGCGCTGATTCCGTACTTCGTGTTCTACGTGCTGGTGGCGATCCAGCGCACGCACGACATGGACTGGTCGGCGTGGATGCTGCTGCTGGCGCTGATTCCCCTGGTCGGGCTGATCTGGGTCTTCAAGCCGGGCACCCAGGGTCGCAACCGCTTCGGCGCGCCGCCGCCGCCCAACGGCGTGGGCGTGATCATCGGCGCGTGGCTGCTGCCTGTCATCGCGCTGATCGGCATCGTCATCGCCATCGCGCTGCCGGCCTCCCGCTGACGCGGCGGCGCACGCGCGGTGCGCCTCGCCCCGTTCAGCGCACCAGCGTCGACTTGCCGAACAGGCTCTCGATGAGTTCCACGGCCACCTCGGCCGTCTGGTTGCGCACGTCGAGCGCCGGGTTCAGCTCCACCACGTCGAGTGAGCAGAGCCGGCCGGTGTCGGCGATCATTTCCATGCACAGCTGCATCTCGCGGTAGGTCGGCCCGCCGCGCACGCCCGTGCCCACGCCAGGCGCGATGCCGGGGTCCAGGCAATCGAGGTCGAAGCTCACGTGCAGGTGCGTGTCGTCGTCCACGTCCTGCAGCGCCTCGGTCATGGTGGTGCGCATGCCGTGCTCGTCGATGTGGCGCATGTCGAACACGTTCAGGCCCAGCGTGCGAATGGCTTCCTTCTCGTCGCTGTCGACGCTGCGGATGCCGATGAAGCGAATCGCCTCGTGCGCCAGCGCCGCGCGCTCGCCGCTCCAGCCCGTGAGCACCGCCGGCCCGTGGCCCAGCAGGCACGACACCGGCATGCCGTGCAGGTTGCCGCTGGGGCTGGTGGTTTCGGTGTTGACGTCGGAGTGCGCGTCCAGCCACAGCACGCGCAGCTTCTTGCCGCGCTTGCGCGCATGCCACGCCACCGCGCTGATGGAGCCGATGGCCAGGCAGTGGTCGCCGCCCATCATCAGCGGCACGTGGCCCGCGCCCAGCGCGGCGTCGATGGCGGCGTAGACCGAGCGGTTCCACGCCACCACCTCGTCGAGGTGGCGCAGCCCGTTGGCCGGCGGCGCCCATGGCGTAGCGGGGCCCGCGAGGTTGCCGCGGTCGATCACCGCGAAGCCCAGCCTTGCCAGCGCCTCGGGCAGGGCCGCGACGCGCAGCGCGTCGGGCCCCATGCCGGCCCCGCGCACGCTGGCGCCGATGTCGGTCGGCGCGCCGATCAGTTCGAGGGTGACGTTGGCGTTGCTGGTCATTTCAGTTCCTCAGGTGTTGCCACAGGTACGCATAGCCCAGCGCATCCATGAAGGCCGATTCCTTGTTGTCCGCCGCCGCGCTGTGGCCGCCTTCCATGTTCTCGTAGAAGCTGCTGTCGTACCCCAGCGCCAGCATCTTCGCGTGCATCTTGCGCGCATGCACCGGGCCCACGCGGTCGTCGCGCGTCGAGGTGGTGAAGAGGGCGGGCGGGTAGCTTTGCCCCGGCTTGGCGTTCTCGTAGGGTGAGAAGGCCTGGATGAACGCCCACTCGTCGGGCTGGTCGGGGTCGCCGTATTCGGCGATCCACGAGGCGCCGGCCGACAGGTGCGTGTAGCGCCGCATGTCGAGCAGCGCGACCTCGCTGACGATGGCGCCGTACAGCCGCGGGTACAGCGTGAGCATGTTGCCCATCAGCAGGCCGCCGTTGCTGCCGCCCATCGCGCCCAGGTGCGCGGGCGAGGTGATGTTGCGTGCGATCAGGTCTTCGGACACGGCCGCGAAATCCTCGCAGGTGCGCAGCCGGTTCTCCTGCAGCGCGGCCTGGTGCCAGCGCGGGCCGTACTCGCCGCCGCCGCGAATGTTGGCAATGACGTACACGCCGCCCTGGTCGAGCCACGCACGGCCGATGCTGCCGCTGTAGCTGGGCTGCAGCGAGATCTCGAAGCCGCCGTAGGCGTACTGCAGCACCGGGTTCTTGCCGTCGGCCTTCAGGTCCTTGGCGGCGATCTCGAAGTAGGGCACGCGCGTGCCGTCCTTCGAGGTGGTGAAGTGCTGGCTCACGCGATAGCGCGAGGCGTCGAAGAAAGCCGGGCTGTCCTTCAGCACCTGGGGCTCGCCCTGGCCGACGGTGCCGATGTAGAGCGTGGTCGGCTGCAGGAAGCCGCTCACCGTCAGGAAGTAGTCGTCGTTCTCGTCCTCGTCGATGCCGCCGGCCGCGATGGTCGAGAGCGCGGGCGCGCCGCCCAGGCTCACGCGTGCCCACTCGCCGCTGCCGTTCGAGGGTGGCGTGAGCACCTCGAGGCGGTTCACCACGTCGTGCATCACGTTCAGGATCAGGTGGTGGCGCGTCCATGAATGGTCGTCGAGCGCGGTGGTGTCGTCGGGCTCGAACAGCACCGTGAGCTCGCGCCTGCCGGCCATGTACTCGTCGAACTTCGCCGCCAGCAGCGAGCCCGAGGCGTAGGTGCGTCCGCCCACGGTCCAGTCTTCGCGCGGCTCGATCAGCATCCACTCGCGGGTGATGTCGGTGTTGGAGTCGTCGGGCACGTCGATCTTCACGAGCCGGCCGTCGGCGCCGCGCAGCCAGGTCTCGCTTTCGTAGAAGTCGATCTGGCGCGTGACGAAGTCGCGCTCGAAGCCGGGCGTGTTGTCGCGGTAGGCGCTCACGGACATGTCCTCGTGCAGGCCTTCGTACACCGTCACGGCGCTGTCCAGCGGCGTGCCGCGTTGCCACTGCTTCACGATGCGCGGGTAGCTCGAACTCGTCATCGAGCCGGGGCCGAAGTCGGTGGCCACGTAGAGGTGGTCGATGTCTTTCCAGCCCACGTGGTTCTTGGCCTCGGGCAGCGAGAAGCCGCCTTCGACGAACTGCTTCGTCTGCAGGTCGAACTCGCGCACCACGTCGGCGTCGGCGCCGCCGCGCGAGAGCGAGACCAGGCAGCGCCGGTAGTCGGGCTCCAGGCAGTCGGCGCCGTGCCAGACCCAGTTCTCGCCGTCGGCCGCGGCCAGCGCGTCGAGGTCGAGCACGGTCTCCCAGTCGGGCTGGGGCTTGCGGTACTCATCGAGCGTGGTGCGGCGCCAGAGGCCCTTCGGATGCGCCTGGTCGCGCCAGAAGTTGTAGAAGCGCGGGCCGATCTTGCGCACCATCGGAATGCGGTCGTTGGCGTCGAGCACCTCGAGGATGCCCTGCTGGAGCGCATCGAACGCGGGCGACCTTGCATAGGCCTGTACGGTGCGCGCGTTCTGCGCGCGGGCCCAGTCCAGGGGCTTGTCGCCGTCGATGTCTTCGAGCCAGAGGTGGGCGTCGTCTTGCGGGAGCGGAGGGGGGCTGGATGTCATGGCCTCAGTGTACGGAGCCCATGTGAAACATGCCTGTGCACAGCGGGGGATTTCGGGCGCCACCTTTTTCATTACTTGGGGCAAACCCCTGTCCCGCCGGTGCCTTCCCCCGGTGGAAACACTGAAGAACCGGCGGCCCACGAACGCGGTGCGCACGGTATCCTGCCAAGCGGCGCATGCCCCACCAAGGAGACACAACACATGAAACACCTGAGCGGACTTGATGCCACCTTCCTGCACCTGGAAACGCCGGAAATGCCGATGCACGTGGGCTCGCTCAACGTGCTGGACCTGCCCAAGGGCTACAAGGGCGACTTCTACGAAGACGCCAAGAACTTCATGGCCAGCCGCATCCACCTGGCCGACGTGTTCACGCGCAAGCTCGCGCTGATGCCCTTCGACATGACCAACCCGGTGTGGGTCGAGGACGACGACATCGACCTGGACTACCACGTGCGCCACATCACGCTGCCCAAGCCCGGAACCAACCGGCAGTTGCAGCAATACGTGGCAAGGCTGCATTCCACGCTCATCGACCGCAGCCGGCCGATGTGGGAGTTCTTCATCATCGACGGGCTCAAGAGCGGCCAGGTGGCGCTCTACACCAAGGTGCACCATGCGGGCATCGACGGGCAGGCCGGCGTGGAAGTGGGCAAGGCCATCTTCGACCTGGAGGCCACCGGCCGCGTGGTGAAGCCGCCGCGCTCGCGTCCGCGCGGCAGCGGCTACCAGCTGGGCATGGCCGAGCTTGCGAGCGCCGCGCTGCGCAACACGGCGCAGCAGTACGTCAAGCTCTTCAAGATGGCGCCGGCCATCGCGCGCGCCATCGGCGGGCTGGCCAAGCCCGACGAGAAGGCGGCCGAGAAAGACGCCGCCGCCGCGCCGAAGAAGTTCAATCTCTTTGCGCCGCGCACCTCGCTCAACGTGTCGATCACCAACCAGCGCACCTTTGCCGGGCGCACCATCTCGCTGGCCGAGACCAAGTACATCGCCAAGCACTTCGGCGTGTCGCTGAACGACGTGGTGCTGGCCACGGTGTCGGGCGCGCTGCGCCACTACCTGGCCGACAACAACGAGCTGCCGGCCAAGTCGCTGGTGGCCGGCGTGCCGGTGAGCCTGCGCGAAGCGGGCGACGACACGGCCAACAACCAGGCCAGCATGATCCTCGTGAGCCTGGCCAGCGACATCACCGACCCGGTGCAGCGGCTGAAGGCGATCAACACGTCGTCGAACTCGTCCAAGTCGACCATGAACCGCTTCAAGGCGGTGATCCTGGACGACTTCCCGACCTTCGCCGCGCCCTGGCTGGTGTCGGGCATCGCGTCGATGGTGGGGCGCTCGGGCATCGTCAACCTGCTGCCGCCGGCGGCCAACGTGGCCGTCTCGAACGTGGCCGGCGCGCCGTTCCCCATGTACTTCGCGGGCGCGCTGGTCACCTGCTACTACCCGGTGTCGATCGCCAGCCACGGCACGGCGCTCAACGTCACGGTGCAGAGCTACAACGGCCGCATGGACTACGGCCTGATCGCCTGCCGCCGCGCCGTGCCCGGCATCACCGAGATCGGCGACTACATGCTGGCCGAGCACAAGCTGCTGATGGAGCTGACGCAGAAGCACCCGGCCGCCGCCGGCGCGGCGCCCGCGCCGGTGCCGCCGAAGACGATCCACGAGCATTCGGACGAGGCCGAGACAGATGCCGCGCCCGTGCCCATGCCCGTTGCCGCGAAGAAGAAGCCGGCCGCGCGCAAGAAGGCCGCGGTAAAGGTCGCGGCCAAGAAGGCTCCGGCGACAGTTGCGCGCAAGACGGCTGCCGCCAAGGCCCCCGCGGCCAAGGCAGCCACCAAGCCGGCGGCAAAGCCCGTGGCAAAGAAGGCCGCGCCCAAGGCGCCGGCCCGCAAGGCCGCCCCGGCCAAGCGGTCCAGCGCCCCCCGGGCCGCTGCGGCATGATCGGCGGGCCCGGCCTGGGGAAAAAGAAAATTGGGGCAGTTGGACTAGTTTTCCGACCGTTCTAGTTTTCCAGGCCTAGGCCCGGCGGAAGAAGATAGGCCCATCGCGACAGAACACCCCCTTGTTTCCTTCGCGAGCCTTTCAACTTCAAGGAAATCACCATGTCCACGCAAACCACCATCGCTTCCGCAGCCGTTCACGTCGTCGGTCAATACAACGACGCGGGCAAGACCCTGGTCGGCGCCTACCGCACCGGCGTGCATCGCCTGCTGAACGGCGCCGCTTCGCGCTACAGCGACTTCCTGGGCAGCCGCCAGATCCCGATGGTGAGCGAACAGGTCAAGGCCAACCTGATCGGCGCGCAAGAAAAGATCAACGGCTTCCTGGCCAACCGCCTGGACATCGACACCGGCCGCATCGTGTCGGTGATGGACCGTGTGGCCGCCGGCACCACGACCGGCATCGAGTCGGTCGCCAGCCGCGTGGCGCGCGTCGAGTCGCCGGTCGCTACCTCGGTGATCAACGCCCTGAGCGCGGTCAACCAGCCGATCGCCACCGTCTCGGTGCAGATCGCCGACAAGATCGTCGCCGGCACCAAGCAGATCGAAGCCCGCGTGAGCGGCGCCGAAGAAGAAGCCAAGCCGGTTCGCACGGTGAAGGCCAAGGCCGCCGCCGCCAAGAAGCCGGTTCGCCGCGCTGCCGCCCGCAAGGCGGCCTGACCCCCGGGGCGCCCCACGGCGCCCTTTTACTTTTTCACGGTATCTGGAGCACTGCATGGCGACCCGTCCTGACGAAACTGCAAAGTTGAAGAAGAGGGCGGCGCCTGCGAAGAAGACGCCGGTCAAGACGCCGGCTGCCGCGAAGAAGAAGGCAGCGCCCCGCAAGGCGGCGCCGGCCACCGAAGAAAAAGCCGCCGCGCCCGGCAGCAAGGCCGAGGGCCTGCTGCGCGCCGGCCTCAAGGCGCTGGACAACGTGCGCAACGACGTCGCCAAGCGCCAGGCCAACGTCATCGAAGGCCTGCTCGGCATCGGTCAGGGCAAGGTCCCGGGCCTGGACGGCTTCGGCATCCGCAAGTTCGAGGACGTGTTCGACCAGCGTGTCGCCACGGCCCTGCAGCGCCTGGGCATCCCCGGCGCCGACGAAGTGCAGGCGCTGCGCGACGAGGTCGCGCAACTGCGCGAGCGCGTGGCGCAACTCGAAGGCACCACCGCTGCCCCCGCCGCCCCGCGCGCACGCGGCAAACGCTGAGCGGCAACACACCGATCACACCGGTTGTGGCCAGCTCCAACACCACGCGCGATCGCATCCTGCAGGCCAGCCTTGCGCTGTTCAACGCGGAAGGCCTGGCGGCCGTGTCGACGCACAAGATCGCGGCCGAGCTCGGCATCAGCCCCGGCAACCTGCACTACCACTTCAAGGCCAAGCAGCTGATCGTCGAATGGCTGTTCCGCCGCTTCGAGCAAAGGCTGGAAGCGCTGAACGGTTCGTCGGCTTCCATTGCCGCCATCGACGACCTGTGGCTGGCGCTGCACCTGCGCTTCGAGGCCATCGACGAGTACCGCTTCATCTACCGCGACATGGCCTTCCTGGCCAGCGAATACCCCGCGCTCGGCCAGCGCGCGCAGGCCATGACCGCGCAGAACCTGCTGGCCGCGCAGGCGCTGTGCGAAGGGCTGGTGGCCTCGGGCGTGATCGAGACCAGTGCCGAGCAGGCCCGCATCCTGGCGCTGCAGATGGTGTTCACCACCACCTGCTGGCTGTCGTTCGAGCGGCTCGTGCCGGGGCGCGACGCGCTGGCGCAGGCCGATCCCGGCCTTGCGGCTTTCTACACGCTCACGCTGATTTCGCCGTATGTTTCGAGCGAATCGAGGGCTTACCTTGATTACCTGAGGGGCAAATACCTCGGATAAATGTCGTTGTTGTCCGACGGGGCATTGGTTCGGCCGGCCCCAAGTTCGTCTTGAAGAAGATAAAAAACCAAAAAGGAAACATCCATCATGACCACCGCCACCCACGCCCGAGCCCGTGAACCCATCGCGCCGCCGTCGCGCCTGCTGCTGCTGGCCGAAGCCCGCGCGCTCTGGGAAACCGGCGCCGGCATCGCCATGTGGCCGCTGCTGCAGCTCACGCCGCGCGGTGATGGCCACCCGGTGCTGGTGCTGCCGGGGCTGGTGGCGGGAGATGGGTCGACCTTGCTGCTGCGCCGCTACCTCTGCAGCCGCGGCTACGACGCGCACGGCTGGGGCCTGGGCCGCAACCTCGGTCCGCGCGAAGGCGTGGAAGACGGCATGGTCGAGCTGCTCAAGACCCTGCACGACAAAAGCGGCCAGAAGGTCAGCGTCATCGGCTGGAGCCTGGGCGGCGTGTACGCGCGGCTGCTGGCCTCGTCTTACGCGCCGATGATCCGCAACGTCATCACGCTGGGCAGTCCGTTCTCGGGCAGCCCGCGCGCCACCAATGCATGGCGCGTGTACGAAGGCGTGAGCGGCCAGAGTTCGCACGACCCGCGCCGCATGAAGTTCGTGCAACCGACGCCGCCGGTGCCGACCACGTCGATCTTCAGCCGCACCGACGGCGTGGTGGCGTGGCGCTGCAGCATCGAGAAGACGGGGCCGCAGTCGGAGAACATCGAAGTGCTCGCGAGCCACCTGGGCCTGGGCGGGCACCCTGCGGTGCTCTATGCGGTGGCCGATCGGCTGGCGCAGCCCGAAGGGCAGTGGAAGCCGTTCAATCGCGGGTTGCTGGGGCCGCTGGTGTATCCGGACCCGGACCGCGACATGTGAGCGCGTTGCGCAAATCGAATGAAAAAAGCCGGCGGTTGCCGGCTTTTTCGTTTCTCGTTTCTCAGCTGCCGGCCCACACGTCCAGCACATAGCGCTGGTCCGCGATCATCTTGTCCATCCACGCATTGCTGTCGTGCCCATGCTCTCTTGCAAGGTCCGACAGCGTGCGCCGCACATCGGGCTCCATGCGCGAGCCGTCGCCGCACACGTACACCACCGCGCCCGCTTCGAGCAGCTTCCACACGTGCGCGGCCTGTTCGCGGATCAGGTCCTGCACATAGACCTTGCGCTCGCCCGCGCGCGAGAACGCCGTGTGCAGCTTCATCACGCCGCGGTGCGCCCAGGCCTGGAGTTCGTCGGCGTAGATGAAGTCCTGCTCGGGGTGCCGGCAGCCGAAGAACAGCAGCGCCTCGCCCAAGGCGTTGCTGTCCGCCTCGACCTGCGCCGCGCGCTCCTGCAGGAAGCCGCGAAACGGCGCGAGCCCGGTGCCCGGACCGACCATGATGAGCGGGCGGCTCGCGTCTTCCGGCAACCGGAAGCCTTCGGCCGTGGTCTCGCGCACCACGCCGTGCACCGTGTCGCCGGCTTCGGCGCGCGCCAGGAAGTTGGAGCACACGCCCTCGAAGGTGCCGATGCCCGACTTGGCGGGTCCGCTCACCACGCCCACCGTCACGCTGCACTTGCCCGGCGTCATCGTCGGCGACGACGAGATCGAGTAGTAGCGCGGCGACAGCGGCGACAGCATTTCGAGGAACACCGCGAACGGCACCTGGCAGGCGCGGTGTTCTTCCAGCAGGTCGAGCACCGACTTGCGCTTGTGCAGCACCTCGGCCTTGTACTTCGCCTGCGACGTCTCGTCGCTGCCCGACAGCGCCACCAGCTTGGGCTTGGTGAACGGGCATTCGGTGTACGCCGCGAGCGTGGCGATCTGCTTGCGCGTGGCCACGTCCTGCAGTTCGACGTAGTCGCCCAGCAGCCGGTCGACCGCAATCACCTGCTCGACCGGCAGCGCCGCCTTGCGGCCCGCGCCCGCGTGCAGCCGCACGTGCGCCGTGCGGTCGAAGCCGAAGCGCGCCATCGCACGCTCGACCTGCGCCGGACTGTTGCGCGGCACCACGCTCAGGTGATCGCCGGCGCGGTAGATCAGGCCTTCGGGCAGCATCAGCTCGACGTGGCGCGTGGAGCGGCCGGCCTCGCCGTCGTTGTTGTTGCCGCCGCCGCTGTTTTGCAGTTCGCGGTTCTCGATCACCCGCAGCGCCACCGCGCCCAGCGCATCGACGATGGCGTTCTTCTGCGGCGGCGGCAGTTCTTCGAGCGTGTAGAGCGGTTCGCTCTGCACGGGCGTGTCGGCGCCGGTCTTGATGTCGAAGGCCTTCACCAGCTCGGGCCAGAGCGCGTCGCTCCAGTCCTGGAAGGCGCCGTCCATGTCCTCGCGCGCATCGCCTTCGCCGCGCGGGTGCACGCGCGTGGCGCCCAGCGCCTCGAGCCGCTCGTCGATGCGGCGCGGCACCGCCTGGTAGGTCGCGGCCCAGTCGGTGTTGCCGCAGCCGAACACGCTGAAGCGCACGCCGTTGAGCGCGTCGTCGGCCTTGTCGAGCCAGCGGTGGAACTCGGCCGCGTTGTCGGGCGCCACGCCGTTGTACGAGGCGCAGACGATGGCCACCGCGCCGTTGGCCGGCAGCCGCTCGGCGTAGTCGTCGAGCGAGGCCAGTTGCGTGGAGAAGCCGCGCATCTCGCCGGCCTCGGCCAGCTGGCGCGCCAGGTCTTCGGCGGTGCCGAGGTTGGAGCCCTGCAGCACCAGCAGCGAGGTGCCGTGGCGCGCGGCCTGCGGCTTGCGCTGCGCGGGTTGCGTGGGCTGCACGGGGGCGGCCGCCGCATCGGTCATGTTGCCGCGCGGGCGCGTGGCCGGGTCGCGCAGCAGCGCCTTGATCTTGAAGTTCTCGGGCTTGATCGTCAGCGCTTCCTTGATCTTCAGCTTGTAGCCCGTGTGGTCCACCAGGTTGAAGCGCTGCAGGATCATGCCCAGCGTGAGCACCGCTTCCTGCAGCGCGAACTGCCGCCCGATGCAGGCGCGCTGCCCGTTGCCGAAGGGCTTGAACGCATTCACCGGCCGCTCGCGCTCGGCCTCGCGGCTGAAGTTGTCGGGGTTGAACTGGTCGGCGTTCTCGCCCCAGATGCCCTTGTCACGGTGCAGCGCCAGCGCATGCATGATGACCATGTTGTTCTTCTTGATCGTGTACTGGCCGCCGATCTGGGTGTCTTCCTTGGCGCGCATCGAAATGGCCGGCGCGGTCGGGAACAGGCGCAGCGACTCCTTCAGCACCTGCATCACGTACTGCAGCCGGTTGACCTGCGCGTAGGTCGGCTTCTGCGTGGTGTCGGGGCCGAACACGTTGTCGACCTCGGCCTGCGCCTTGGCCAGCGCGTCGGGGTTGTTCAGCAGGAAGTAGATCGCGAACGAGAGCAGGCCGCTCGTGGTCTCGTGCCCCGCGATCAAAAATTCGATGCACTCGTCGCGGATCATCTTGTCCGTGAGTTGCTCGCCGCTCTTCTTGTCCACGCCCGCGATCATGTAGCTCAGCAGGTCGGGCTTGGTGGCAATGTCGGCGCCGCTCGCGCGCCGCTCCTCGATGATGTCTTCCACCATCTTGTGCATGTAGCGGATGTCCTTGCGCTGCTGCGCAAGCTCCTTCTTCAGCATCAGCTCCTCGAGCGGCAGGCCGCGGCGGTTCTGCACCGTTTCCAGCGTGCGCACCATCGCATCGACGAAGGGATGAAAGCCTTCGCGGTAGAACGAATTGAAGCGGTAGCCGAAGCCGCACAGGCCGATGGTGTCGAGCGTGAGCGCGGTCATGTCGCGCACCACGTCCACCTCTTCGTCGAAGTTCAGCCGCTCCCACTTGGTGACCAGTTGCCCCGCGATGTCCAGCATCATCGGGTGGTAGGCCTGCATCGCGCGCTGGCTGAAGTTGGCCAGCAGGATGTTGTGCGGCTTCGACCACGTTTCCTCGTGCGTGTCCGACGTGAACAGCCCGTGCGACGCCGCCCGCAGCCGCCGCAGCGCGCCGCGCGTGCTCTTGTCGAAGCGCGGCTCTTCGCAGAGCTCGTCGACCAGCGCGGGCGACGACACCACGATCACCGGCATGCCCGGCATGTCGAGCCAGTAGATGCCACCGAGGTCTTGCGCGATCTTCCACATGTCGAGCACGGGAGAGTCGGACCCGATCGACAGCAGGTTCCCGACGAAGGGTTTCTTCGCCGGATGCGGGATCGGGTGGAGCGAGTTTTTGCCTGCCATGGGGTGTGGTGCCTCTTTGGGATGGACCCGCTTCGGATGTCCGGGGTGTAACAACCGGAGTATCCCGATGGCATGGCTGGGAGCGGGGCGGGGATTCCCCTAGGGCGGTTCGTGGCGGGACTGTTCGGGGTGGCGCTCACGCCGACGGTGTGCTCTGCTCCGCGAATGTCCCCCGGCCTGCGGCCTCCTCCTTTGTTTCGCTGCGCAGAGCACACCGCCGACGTGAGCGTTATCAGAGCACTGGTTCATCAGCTGCAAACCGGCAGCGTGCCCAAGTGCACAGGGCATCGGGTGCTTCCCGCAGCGAAATAAAGGAGGAGGGGCGCAGCCCCGGGGGACATTCGCGGAGGGAAGTACCCGGTGTCCTGTGCACACGCCAAGAACGTTCCCAAGAGCCATCAAGGCCGAACCATCTTGCAATCAGTCCCCTGAGCCAGTTCGTTCCCCGTGTAGACAGCGTCCGTGCGGAACCCGTAGTTGGTGCCTTCCCAGCCGACCTTCACGGTCTTGCCGTCCACAGGCATGATCGTGTTGACCACCTGCGGCAACAGCAACTGATGGTCCTCCGCACGCATGCGCACCGGTCCCACCACCGAATCGAAGGTCAGGTCTTCGAGCGCATGCGCCACCTTCACGGTGTCGGCGCTGCCCGCCTTGTCGATCGCCGCGGCCAGCAGCCGTGGCGTCATGTCGATGCGCGGCGCAAGAAAGTCCTTGCCCGTCTTTGCCTTGTAGGCCTTGGCGAGCGCGTCGACCTTCGGCGTGTTGGCCTCGCCCGGGTGCCACTCGGCCACCCACGTCAATTGGCCCAGCTTGGCTTGGGACACCGCCGTCACCGTGCCCGGCACCGAGCCCGCGCTGTGGTTGAAGTAGCGCAGGTTGTAGCCCGCGTCGCCGGCGGCCTTCAGCAGCAGCGTCATGTCCTGGCCCCAGTTGCCCGTGATCACCGAATCGGCGCCGCTTTGCTTGATGTTGGCCACATACGGCGCGAAGTCCTTCACGCGGCCGATGGGGTGCAGCGTCTCGCCCACGAACTGGATGTCGGGCCGCGCCAGGCCCACCAGCTGGCGCCCGTAGCTCGCCCACTGCTTGCCGTGCGCATAGTCCTGGTTCAGCAGGTAGACCTTCTTCACGTCGGGCGTCTTCTTGATGTAGTTGGCCAGTGCCTTCATCTTCATCGCCGTGTTCGCCTCGGTCTGGAAGTGCCAGAAGCTGCACGCCTTGCCCGTCATCTCGGGGTCGATGGACGAGTGGTTCAGCACGATCAGTTCCTTGCCCGGATTGCGCTGGTTCCAGCGCGCCACCGACTGCACCAGCGCCGTGACCACCGACGAGCCCGAGCCGCCCGTCACGATGGCCTTCGCGCCCTGGTCGATGGCCGCCTGCAGCGCGCTCTGGCTCTCCTGCGCCGAGAGCTTGCTGTCGAACTGCAGCAGCTGCAGCTTTGTGGTGCCGCCCAGCACGCCGCCCTTGGCGTTGATCTCCTCGATGGCGTACTGCGTGTGCATCAGCATCAGCTCGCCGACATTGGCGAACGGGCCCGAGAGCGGGTCGATGTAGGCGATCTTGTAGGTCTGCTGTGGTTGCTGTTGTTGTGCATGCGCGGCGCCCGCGATGCAAAGCAGTGAGGCAAGGGCGATCCGCGCCAATGGCGCCTGTCTGGACTTCATGGTTTGTCTCCGGGGATGGTTGTCAGGTCTTGACTTGCAGGCCGATCACGCGGCTGGCTAGTTTGGTGAGCTCGGCCACCACCTCGTCGGGCGACAGGCGCCCGCCGGGGCGGTACCAGCTGTACAGAAAGCCCGGCAGGCTGCAGGCCGCGAGCGCGGTGATCTTGGTCTCGGTGAAGTCGAGGTCGCCGTCGCGCCGTGCTTCTTCGAGCAGCGGGCACAGCAGGTCGTAGAAGTGGTGCGCGAGTTTTTTCTGCGCCGCGATGTATTCGGGCCGGTACACCTGCGGCTCCCGGTACGCGAAGAAGGCGCAGGGGTGGTGCGCGACGGTCGCGCGGATCAGCCGCTCGATGCCCTCGAGCACCTTCTCGCTCGCGCGGCGCGGGTCGGCGGCCGCGAAGTCGAGCGCGGTGAAGCAGTCGACCGCCGGGGCCCACGAGAGCGTCTCGAAGATCTCCTGCTTGTCGCGGAAGTAGTAGTACACGAAGGGCTTGGTCACGCCCAGCGCGCGAACGATCTGCGCCATGGTCGTGTTGGCATAGCCCTGCGCCGCGAACAGCTGCGCCGCCGCCTGCAGGATGCGCTCGCGCTGCAGGTCGGTGCCCTGCGTGGCCGCGCGCTGGCGGCCCGTGCCCTGCGGCAGGTGCGGCTGCGCCGTGGATGCGTCGCTCTGGTCCCCAGAGGGTTTGTGCCGTGTCGCGGAAGTTATACCCATGGGTAGGATTGTTCGTGCACCATGCGGCATTGGCAAGCGCCCGCCATGCATGGGCGGCTATCGATAACCCTGAGAAAGTGACGCCATGGAGACAAAGCCGATGGTCCAGAACCTGCGCGAACTGCCCGCCCGCATCGAGCAGCCCCTGCACGACTATCTTCGCACCCACGCACGCGAGCGCGGCGCCGGCGCGGCCTGCATCTGGTACGGCCAGGCCATGAGCTGGGCCGAGCTCGACCGCGCGAGCGACGCCTTCGCCGCGCGCCTGCAGGCGCTGGGCGTGAAGAAGGGCGAGCCCGTGGTGCTCTTCCTCAACAACTGCCCGCAGTACCTGGTCGCGCACTTCGGCATCCAGAAGATCGGTGCCATCGTCTGCCCGAGCGGTCCGCTCAACAAGGAGCACGAGCTGGCCTACCAGGTCAACGACCTGAAGGCGCGCGTGATCGTCGCGGCCGCGCCGCTGCTGCCGGTGGTGCGCAAGGTGCAGCCGCTAAGCGCGCTCGAACACGTGTTCGTGGTGCACTACGCCGACCTGCTGCCCGCCGAGCCCACGCTCGACCTGCCCGCCGAACTCGCGGTCGAACGTGGCACCGAACGCAGCGTGCCCGAAGGTTGCGAAGACTTCCTCGCCGTGATGAGAAAAGCCGACGCGAAGCCGCAGCCCGTGGTCATCGACATGGAGGACGTGGCGCTCATGACCTACACCTCGGGCACCACCGGGCTGCCGAAGGGCGCGATGCTGACGTACGGCAACGCGCTCTTCAAGACGCGCGCCGCGGCCGACTGCAACGGCGTGGGTCCGGGCGACGTGCTGCTGTCCATCGCGCCGCTGTATCACATCGCGGGCATGCTGATGGGCGTCAACGTGCCGGTGCTGAGCGGCGCGACCTCGGTGCTGCTGCATCGCTTCGACCCACGTGCGGTGCTGCAGGCCATCGCCACCTACAAGGTCAGCTGGTGGTACAGCATCGCGCCGATGAACGTGGCCTGCATGCAGGTGCCCGGCATCGCGGGCTTCGACCTGTCGAGCCTGAAGATGAACCCGGTGACGAGCTTCGGCATCACCTTCACCGAGCCGCTGGCGCAGCAGTGGCGCTCGCATGCGCCGAACTGCACCTCGTTCGAGGCCGCCTACGGCCTGAGCGAAACCCACACCTGCGACACCTACACGCCGCACCATGCGCCGCGCTGGGGCACGCAGGGCATCGCGGTGCCGGGCGTGACCATCCGCATCATCGACACCGACACGCAGGCCGACATGCCCACGGGCGAGGTCGGCGAGATCGTGCTGACCAGCAAGGGCTCGTTCAAGGGCTACTGGAACAAGCCCGAGGCCACCGCGGCCACCTTGCGCAACGGCTGGGTGCACACGGGCGACATGGGCAAGATGGATGCCGACGGCTACCTCACCTTCATCGGCCGCTTCAAGGAAATGATCAAGGTCTCGGGCTACAGCGTGTTCCCCGAAGAGGTCGAGACCATTCTCATCAAGCACCCGGCGGTGGCGCAGGCGGCGGTGATCGCGCAGCCCGACGCGGAGAAGGGCGAGGTCGTCAAGGCCTTCATCGTGCGCAAACCCGGCGCCGCGCTGGAGGCCGACGCGCTCGTGGCCTGGGCGCGCGACAACATGGCAAGCTACAAGGCGCCGCGCGCCGTGAGCTTCATCGACGCACTGCCGACCACCGGCGCCGGCAAGGTGCTGCGCCGGCTGCTCAAAGACCCAAGCTGAGAGGTTCCGTTTGTTCTCCAAAGTTCTGATTGCCAACCGCGGCGAGATCGCCGTGCGGCTGGTGCGCGCGCTGCGCGACCTGGGCATCGCCAGCGTGGCGGTGCATGCGCGTGACGATGCGGCGGCGCTGCATGTGCAACTGGCCGATGCGGTCGTGGCGCTCGACGCCACCGGGCCCTCCGCCTACCTCGACATCGCCGCGCTGATCGCGGTGGCGAAGGCGCAGGGGTGCGACGCGGTGCATCCCGGCTACGGCTTCCTCAGCGAGCGTGCGGACTTCGCGCAGGCTTGTGCCGATGTAGGCCTGGTCTTCATCGGGCCGACGCCGGAGCAGCTGGGCCTGTTCGGCGACAAGGCGCGTGCGCGCGCGCTCGCCACGCAATGCGACGTGCCGGTGATGCCGGGCAGCGCGGGCGCGGTGTCGCTCGCGCAGGCGCAGGCCTTCTTCGCCGAGCAGCATGCGCAGGGCGCGGGCGTGATGGTCAAGGCCATCGGCGGCGGCGGCGGGCGCGGCATGCGCGCGGTGCTGAACGCCGACGAACTGCCCGAGGCGCACGCGCGTTGCATGTCCGAAGCCAAGGCGGCCTTCGGCATCGAGGGTGTGTATGTCGAGCGGCTGATGCGCAATGCGCGGCACATCGAGGTGCAGGTGCTGGGCGACGGCCAATCGGTGGCGAGCCTGGGCGAGCGCGAATGCACGCTGCAGCGACGCTTTCAGAAGCTGGTGGAAATCGCGCCGAGCCCTTCGCTGCCGGAAGCCTTGCGCGCGCAGGTCACGCAGGCCGCGCTGCGCATGGCGAAGACGGTCGGCTATCGCGGGCTCGGCACTTTTGAATTCCTGGTCGATACGGCGTCGACGAGCTTGCCTTTCGTCTTCATCGAGGCGAATCCGCGACTGCAGGTCGAGCACACGGTGACGGAGGCGGTGACGGGGCTGGACCTCGTGCAACTGCAGATCGAAGTCGCGGCGGGGCAGCCGTTGGGCGCGCTAGGCGTGGCTGCCGATCGCACGGCGCCGCAGCGCGGCTTTGCGGTGCAGTGGCGCATCAACGCCGAGACGCTCGACGCGCAGGGCAATGCGCGGCCTTCGGGCGGCACGCTGGCGCGTTTCGATCTGCCGGCAGGGCCCGGCGTGCGCGTCGACACGCACGGCTACGCGGGGCTCGCGCCTTCGCCGCACTACGACACGTTGCTCGCGAAACTCATCGTGCATTCACCTTCGCCGCGTTTCGCGGATGCGCTGCGGCGCTCGCTGCGTGCGCTGGACGAATGCCACATCGAAGGCATCGCGACGAATCTCTCGCTGCTGCGTGCCATTGCGGCGCGGCCCGAGTTCGCGACGCAGGCGGTGCATACGCGTTTCGTCGAGGCGCATCTGGGCGACCTGCTCGCATCGGCCGCTTCGTTCGACAAGCAGGTGAAGAAGACGGCGGTGGCACCCACCGTGGAAGCCGCCATCGCCGATGACGGCTCGAACGAGCTGACCGTGAAGGCGCCGATGCCCGCGCGTCTCGTGCAATTCGAAGTCGCCGTGGGGGACGTGCTGCCCGCCGGCGCGCAACTCGGCGTGCTCGAAGCCATGAAGATGGAGCACCTGCTGCATGCGCCCGTGGCCGGCCGCGTGGTCGCCCTGCTGGCCGAGCCCGGTGACTACCTCGTCGAAGGCCAGTCGCTGGTGCAGCTCGAAGCCGTCGATGCGCAAGCCGTCGAGGCCGAGGCGCGCGCCGAGCACGACCTCGAGGCGATCCGCCCCGACCTGCGGAAGGTCATCGACCGTCACGCGCCCACGCTCGACGCCAACCGCAAGGCGGCCGTCGACAAGCGCCACGCCCAGGGCGGCCGCACCGCGCGCGAGAACATCGCCGACCTGTGCGACACCGCCGCCGACCCCGGCAACTTCATCGAATACGGCGCACTCGCCATCGCCGCGCAGACGCGTCGCCGCACGCTCGAAGACCTGATCGCCAACACGCCCGCCGACGGCATGGTCACTGGCCTGGGCAGCATCAACGCGAAGCAGTTCGGCCCCGAGGTGTCGCGCTGCGCCGTGCTGGCCTACGACTACACGGTGCTGGCCGGCACGCAGGGCATGCGCAACCACCACAAGACCGATCGCCTGCTGGCGGTGGCGCATCAGCTCAAGCTGCCGGTCGTGCTGTTCGCCGAGGGCGGCGGCGGCCGGCCGGGCGACACCGACATGCCGATCGTCGCGGGCCTGAACAACCACACCTTCAGCCAGTTCGCGGCGCTGTCGGGCAAGGTGCCGGTGGTCGGCATCGTGCACGGCCGCTGCTTCGCGGGCAACGCGGCGCTGCTGGGCTGCGCCGACGTGATCATCGCGACCAAGGGCAGCAACATCGGCATGAGCGGCCCCGCGATGATCGAGGGCGGCGGGCTCGGCACCTTCGCGCCCGAGCAGATCGGGCCGAGCAGCGTGCAGTCGCGCAACGGCGTGATCGACATCCTCGTGGACGACGAGGCCGCGGCGGTGGCCGCGGCGAAGCAGTACCTCTCGTACTTCCAGGGCGCGACCACCGATTGGCAGTGCGCCGACCCGCGTGCGCTGCGCCATGTGGTGCCCGAGAACCGCCTGCGCGTGTACGACGTGCGCGCGGCGATGCGCGGCGTGGCCGACACGGGCTCGGTGCTGGAACTGCGCGCGGGTTTCGGCGCGGGCGTCGTCACCGCGCTGGCGCGCATCGAGGGCAAGCCGGTCGGGCTGATGGCGAACAACCCGCACCACCTGGGCGGTGCGATCGACGTCGAGGCGGCCGACAAGTCCGCGCGTTTCATGCAGCTGTGCAATGCGCACGGCCTTCCAATTGTTTCGTTGTGCGACACGCCCGGCTTCATGGTCGGCCCCGAGATCGAGGCGCAGGCGCAGGTGCGCCACGTGTGCCGCATGTTCATGGTGGCGTCGCATCTGCGCGTGCCGTTCTTTGCCGTGGTGCTGCGCAAGGGCTATGGCCTCGGTGCGCAGGCGATGACGGCGGGCGGCTTCGATGCACCCGTGTTCACCGTCGCCTGGCCCACCGGCGAATTCGGTGCGATGGGCCTCGAAGGGGCTGTGAGACTGGGTTTTCGCAAGGAGCTGTCCGCCGCGCCCGAGGGCGCCGAGCGCGATGCGCTGTTCAAGAAGCTCGTGGCGCAGCAGTATGAAAACGGCGAGGCGATCCACATGGCGCAAACGCTGGAGATCGACGCGGTGATCGATCCGGCGGACACGCGCGCGTGGCTGGTGCGCGGGTTGAACTCGGCCACGCGGCGCATGGAACCTGTCTCGCCTTACGTCGACACCTGGTAACGGCACGCTAGACCTCGTAACGACCGGGGGCAAGGCGGCTCCGTACACTGGATCGCTTTGCGCATGGAACTGTTTTCACGTTGGTTCGCCCGCGTTCGCGCGGGGTCCGCAACGCATTGGACGATCGCTTTCCTTCTTGCCGCGGTGGCAATGGGCGTGTGGGCCGTGCCTTCCAGCGGCAAGCCTCGGCAACCCGCCGAGGCACATTGGGTCGCCGGTTGGGCGGCTGCGCCGGTGGACTTCCGCGAGCTCATGGCCAACCCCGCCGCAGCGTCGCTGGGCGGTCCCGGCAAGCACATATTCCAGGGTCAGAGCCTTCGGCAACTGGTGCGGCCGGCGCTGGACGGCGAACGTGTCCGCGTCCGTTTCTCCAACCGCTTCGGCAAGACGCCGCTGCATATCGGGGCGGCCAGCGTGGGTCTGGTCACCGGGGAAGGCACGCTGTCCCCGGCCACCCTGGGCGCATTGCGTTTCGGCGGCCGCCCGAGCCTGACCATCGCCCCGGGCGGCGATGCGTGGAGCGACGGCATCGATCTGAAGGTCGAGGCGGGGCAGGCCGTGGCGGTCAGCACGTTCCTCGACCAGCCCACGCCGTTCTCGACCGTCTACCTGCATGGGCCGGGCACGAGCTGGGTCGCTTCCGGCAACGGCACCGCAACGCCCAAGCTCCAGGGGGCGATGCCGCTGGCGCTCAACCACATCGTGACCGGGCTCGACGTGCTTGCGACACAGCCGGTGCGCATCGTGGTCGCGTTCGGCGATTCGATCACCGCGGGAAGCAACGAGGAGAGCGGGGGCTCTTCGTACCCCGAGATGCTGGCCACCCGGCTGCGCGACAGCCCTCAGGTGCCGGGCGCGCTGTCGGTGCTCAACATGGGCATCGGCGGCAACCGGCTGCTGCTCGACGGCTCGGGCCCCAGCGGCATGTCGCGCTTCGCGAAGGACGCGCTGGCGCAAAGCGGCGTGACGCACGCGATCGTGCTGATGGGCACCAACGACATCGGCCGAAGCGCCTTTCCGGGCGCGCTGGCAGGGTTGCTCGCCACGTCCGAGCCGCCGACGGCCGAGCGCATCACCGAAGGGCTCGAGCAACTGATCAAGCAGGCGCGCGCCAAGGGCGTGAAAGTGATGATCGGCACAGTGCCGCCCTTCAGGAACACGCCCTACTGGACCGAGGCCACGGAGGCCATGCGCGGTGCCGTCAACCGCTGGATCCGGGCGCGCCAGGACGTGGACGGCGTCATCGATTTCGACGCCATCCTGCGCGACCCCGCGGATCCGCTGGCGCTGAACCCGAAGTACGACAGCGGCGACCACCTGCATCCCGGCAAGGCCGGGCATGCGGCCATGGCGCAGGCCATCGACCTGAAGGAACTGCTGGAGTAAGTACTCGCAACGCGAACGAATCGCGAAACAGCTCTACACAAGATTTCGCGCCCGGCTTACAGGCCGTTCACAAGCCCCCGGCAGCATGAAGACTCCTCCAACAACGCATGAGGTGTTCTTCATGAAAAAAATCGCATTGGCTTTTTCCATCGGCGCGGCTTCGCTGCTGTCGGTGGGCGCGTTGACCGTTCCCACCGCCGCGCAGGCGCAGCCCGCGGTGACCATCCAGGTGGCGCCGCCGGCGCCGCGTTTCGAGCGCGTGCCGCCGCCGCGCCGGGGTTATGTCTGGGCGCCGGGGCACTACGAATGGCGGGGTGGCCGCCACGTGTGGATGGGCGGCTACTGGGTGCGTGCGCGTCCGGGCTATGCCTACCGTCCGCCGGAGTGGCGCCAGGACGGCGGCCGCTGGCAGTACAACGCGGGCCGCTGGGACCGTGACGGCGACGGCGTGCCCAACCGCTACGACCGCCGCCCCAACAACCCGTACCGGAACTGAGTCCGGCGCCTTTGACGAGGCTTAGCGGAAGACCACGGTGCGGTGGCCGTTCAGCAGCACACGGTGCTCGCTGTGCCACTTCACCGCGCGGGCCAGCACCTGGCTCTCGGTGTCGCGGCCGCGGGCCGTGAGGTCTTCCACGGTGTCGGTGTGGTCGGCGCGGGCCACGTCCTGCTCGATGATCGGGCCCTCGTCGAGGTCGGCCGTCACGTAGTGGGCGGTGGCGCCGATCAGCTTCACGCCGCGGTCGTGCGCCTGGTAGTAGGGCTTGGCGCCCTTGAAGCTGGGCAGGAACGAGTGGTGGATGTTGATCGCGCGGCCGGCCAGCTTGCCGCACAGGTCGTTGCTCAGCACCTGCATGTAGCGCGCGAGCACCACGAGCTCGGCGCCCTCGGCCTCGATGATTTCCAGCTGTTTGGCTTCGGCCTGCGCCTTGGTCGCGGCCGTCACCGGGATGTGGTGGAACGGCACGTTGTAGCTGGCCGCCAGCTGGTAGAACTCGCGGTGGTTCGAGATGATGGCGCGCACGTCGATCGACAGCAGGCCGCTCTTCCAGCGGAACAGCAGGTCGTTCAGGCAATGGCCTTCCTTGCTCACCAGGATCACCGTCTTCATCGGCTCGGCGGCGGCGTGCAGCTGCAGCGTCATGCCGAAGCCGCCGGCGAAGGTCTTCAGTTCCTCGCGCAGCACGGCTTCGCTGTGCGCGCCGCAGGCAAAGCGCACCCGCATGAAGAACAGGCCGGTGCCGTGGTCGTTGTACTGGGCGGCCTCTTCGATGTTGGCGCCGCGTTCGAGCAGGAAGCCCGAGACAGCGTGCACGATGCCCGTCCGGTCGGGGCAGGAGAGGTTCAGGATGTAGGCGGGCGAGGTGGGCGTTTGGGTCGTCATCAGGGGCGCAATTGTGGCAGGGGTGCCAGAATCGCGATTTTCCCCGATCACATAACCGCAGGAGCGAGACATGGCCTTCCAGGACTTCAACATGGACAACCAGTGGTTGCCCTTCACCCCCAACCGTCATTTCCGCAAGGACCCGCGCGTCTTCGTCGCGGCCGACGGCATGGAGTTCACCACGCACGACGGCAAGAAGGTGATCGACGGGATCTCCTCGCTCTGGTGCGTGGGCGCGGGCCACAACCGCAAGCCGATCAACGAAGCCATCAAGAAGCAGCTCGACACGCTGGACTACGCCACGGCCTTCCAGGTCAGCAACGACAAGGCCTTCAAGGCCGCCGAGATGATCGCCTCGCTGGCGCCCGGCGACCTCAACAAGGTGCTGTTCTGCAACTCGGGCTCCGAGGCCGCCGACACCTCGATGAAGGTGGCGCTGGCCTATCACCGCGCGCGCGGCGAGGGCCACCGCAACGTGTTCATCGGCCGCGAGAAGGGCTACCACGGCGTGGGCTTCGGCGGCATGTCGGTGGGCGGCATTCCGGGCAACCGCAAGGTGTTCGGCTCGGCCTTTTTGCCGCGCGTGGACCACATGCGCTTCATTCACGACCCGGTGAACCACGCCTACATCCACAACGAGGAGCCGGTGTGGGCCGAAGACCCGCTGGTCGAGCTCGAAACGCGCATCCTGCCGCTGCACGATCCGAGCAACATCGCCGCGATCATCGTCGAGCCGGTGGCCGGTTCGGCCGGCTGGTACCTGCCGCCCAAGGGCTACCTCAAGCGCCTGCGCGAGATCTGCGACAAGCACGGCATCCTGCTGATCTTCGACGAAGTCATCACGGGCTTCGGCCGCATGGGCACCAACTTCGCGTCGGACTATTTCGGCGTGGTGCCCGACATGCTGAACTTCGCCAAGTGCGTGACCAACGGCGTGATTCCGCTGGGCGGCGTGATCTGCCGCGACAAGCTCTACGACGCGATGATGAAGACCGACGCGCCCGAGCACGTGGTCGAGTTCTTCCACGGCTACACCTACTCGGGTCACCCGGTGGCCTGCGCCGCGGCCATTGCCACGCTCGACCTGTTCAAGGAAGAAAACCTGTTCGCCCGCGCGGGCGAGATGGGCAAGGTGCTCGGCGATGCCTTCCACAGCGCCTTCAAGGGCCTGCCCAATGTGGTCAGCATCCGCAGCCTCGGCCTGGCCGCGGCGGTGGAGCTCGCGCCCATCGCGGGCGCGCCGGGCAAGCGGGCCTACGACATCTTCCTGGACTGCTTCCACAAGGGCGCGCTGGTGCGGGCCGCGGGCGACGTGCTGGTGATCGCGCCGCCGTACATCGTGGAGAAGTCGCACATCGACACGCTGGTGAACACGCTGGCCGACGCGATCAAGGCGCACGCCTGAGGCTTTTTCTCTCTTGCCCATGCCGGTGCCGGCATGGGCGGCGCGCCAGCCGTGACGGCGCGCCGGGCTACCGCCCCTCCAGGTCTTCCGCGGCCAGCCCCGCCAGGTAGACGCACGCACCACCGATTGCCGTGGACAACAACGCCAGCGTGAAGGCCAGGCGCTTGCCGTGCCACAGCGACCCGAGCCAGCCCTCGAACTCGGCCATGCGCACGGTGGCTTTTCCGCCCATGCGTTCCACCTCCTGCTGCTGGCGCTTCGACGCATCGAGCGGCACCACGTAGACCTGCCCGTTCAAGACGCGCTGCCCGGCGGCGCCTGCGTCGGCGTCTTCGTTGCCGCTCGCTGCCACGAAGACGCCCACCGCGCAGACCCAGCCCGCCAGCAGGATCGCCAGGCCCGCGAAACGAAGGCGGCGATGGGCTGCTGCGGCGGCGTTGCTTGGCATGGGCGTGCGGTCTCTGGTGCGAGGTGGTTCGACGGGCTACCGGAACCCGTGGAAGGCCATCGGATTCTGGCGCACGGCGTCTCGGCTGACGTCCATTCGCGCATTTCACTTCTACCGGTTCAAGGGATACCGGCCATTTCTTTCGCTCCCTAGCATCCCTCCTCGCGAAACGTAGCACTTATGAATTCAATGCCGGATTCAACGCGTGCGTCTTTCAGAGAGGAGCCATCATGCAGCGCGTCTTTTCTTCCGCCGGCCTCGACGAGCCCGGCCGCCGCCGCCATCGGTTGCCCAGGCTGATGGCCCTGGCGCTTGCGGCCGCCGGCTGCGCGTCTTCTTCGATGGCGCTGGCCAACAACGTCGGCGAGAACGCCGCATGGCAGTTCCAGACCAGCACCGACAAGGTCAACCAGGCGGCCGTGCAGGACATGATCCGCAAGCAGAAGAGCGGCTACTACGCGGCGCCCGTCTACAACACGAACATCGGCCGCCAGTACAACTGCAACGTGTCGGCCAGCTCGACCGGCAACGACGGCAACAACAGCACCGTCGCCAATTCGCCGTCGAACGCGGGCGCGCGCTCGGACGCCTCGGGCAACGACAGCCGCACCGGCGTGGGCACGACCGGCGGCGCCACGGTGGGCACCTCGCAAGCCAACAGCGGCACGGTCGGCTCGGCCGTCGTCGGCGGCACCAGCACGCAGGTGCAGGGCGCGGCCAACCAGGCGCTGAACTCGGCGCAGGGCAACTCCGGTGCGCAGACCGCCAGCGTGGGCGGCAGCTCGGCGTGCGCGTTCGGCGTGCTCAATTGAAAACCGGGGCACGCGACATGCACATCACCCGAACATTCACACTCGCCGCGGTCGCGACCGTGGCGCTCGCCGGTTGCGTCTCTGCGCCGCAGCAGCGCTTTGCGCCGAACGAAGCACCGGTCGTGCTCGGCCCGGCGGTGCGCGACAACGTCACGCCCATGGAGGCGGTGCTCGCCTGCTACGCCGACCACATCGCGGCCACGCGCCGCCCGCCCATCGTCATCGGCGTGGGCGACGTGAAGGACTACACCGGCAAGTACAGCATCAACGAAGGCAACGCGATCACGCAAGGCGGCGCGCTGATGGTGTATTCGGCCCTCGGCAAGCTCGGCGGCGCGGTGAGCATCGCCGAGCGCTTCGACCCGGTGATCGCCGAGCGCGAACTCGCCTATGCCGACCGCCGCCAGCTCGGCGACGGCCGCACGCACCAGCTCGGCGGGCCCAACGGCGGACAGAACGTGCCGTGGCTGCCGTACTTCGGCGGCACCATCAACAAGTCCGACTACTTCATCGTCGGCGGCATCACCGAGCTCAACTACAACATCAACTCGGGCGGCGCCGAGTTCGGCGTGAACCAGGTGGGCGTGAAGGCGCGCACCTTCAGCCAGTCGGTGAGCGTGGACCTGCGCATCGTCGACACCAAGTCGCTGATGGTGGTGCGCACGGTGAGCCTCACCAAGCAGTTCAACGGCTACGAAGTGGGGCTGAACGTGTTCCGCTTCTTCGGCAGCAAGCTGTACGACGTGGACATCGGCGCCAAGGGCCAGGAGCCGGTGCAGATGGGCGTGCGCGCCGCGCTCGAGGAGGGCGTGGTGCGGCTCATGGCCGCCGTCACGCAGGTCGACCACCGGCCCTGCATGACGATGCGCCCGGGCGGCGGGGAACCGATTCCGCTGACGCCTGCCGACCAGCTGCGCAAGGTCGACAACCCGGGCGCCGACGCCTCGGTGGGCGGCGGTGCGGTGACCTCGCCCGTGGTGCAGAGCGGCGTGGCCGTCAACGCGGGCGGCCCCGGCGGCGCGCGCCTCACGGGCACGGCCACGCAGGTGCCGTTCGACTTCGGCGCGACCACGCTCGGCGGCAGCACGCTCGCGCTGATCGACCAGATCGCGGGCGCCGCGAAGAAGGGCGCGACCGACATCGTGCTGGTGGCGCGCGACACCGAGAACTGGGACGCCCGCAAGCGCGACGAGCTGACCGACCAGCGCATTGCGGCGGTCACGTCCGCACTGGCCAACCGGGGCGTGGCGCCCGGCGCGATCAGCGTGACGTGGCGGCCCGACGCGGCCGACACCTCGATCCACCGCGACGGGCCGGGCCTGCAGGAGATCGCCAAGCTGCGCATCGGCAGCCCGGTGGTCGGCGGGGCCGCACCGGCCTCGCCCGCCGCCACCCCCGTTGCTTCCGCCGACAGCGCCGTCAAGGGCGACTGATCGGCCTTCGCGCGCATTTTTCCGCCGCACCTCTTTCCGACCCAAGACCGCTTCCAACATTCCAGGAGTCACGCCATGAAAGCACGCCAGATCCAGAGTCGGGCCGCACGCGCGCCCATGTTCAGCCTCAGCAGTATCGCATCGGCCGCCGCGATGGCGCTGATCGCCACCGGCGCGCACGCAGCCGGCACGACGGTCGACACCGCCTTCGTCGGCGCCGTGAGCAACACGACCGCGGGCGTGCCCGACCGGCAGAGCAACGCCGGCAACGTGGACGCGACGATCACCAACGCGACCATCGGCACCACCGCCACCGGCACGCCGACCACACCGACCCCCACGCCGGTTTCGCTGTCGACCAACGGCAACCTGATCGGCGCGTCGGCCACCGGCAACATCGCCTCGTCCACCGTGGGCACGCTGGCGACCCCGATCGGCGCGCTCAACAACGCAGCGACGGTGGCCATCGGCGTCAACACCGGCGTGGTGTCGAGCAAGGTCGACACCAGCAAGATGGAAGTGATCTCGCTGCAGACCGGCAGCGTGCTGAACGCCGACAACACCATCTCGGCCACGACCACGCTGAACAATGGCACGTCGCTGGTGTCGGGCACCGCGAGCAATGCGCCGGCGCAGCAGGGCACGGCCACGCTGCTCTTCCCGGGAGGGCCGACGCTGTTCAATGCGTCGGGCAACATCGTCGTGACCTCGGTGCAGTCGGCGACGGGCGCGGCGTCGACGGCGGCGGCCAACAACAGCATGGTCGACCTGCTGATGGCCTCGACCGTGAACAGCGCCGTGACGGGCACGGCATCGCTGGACCGCAACACGGTCTCCGCGGTGCTCAAGGGCAACAGCGCCAACAGCACGGCGCAGATCCAGTCGGGCGGCGCGCCGACCTTCGCGGGCTCGGCGATGGTGTCGAACCTGCAGGTGAACGGCAACGGCATCGTGGCCGCGGCGCACAGCGCCACCAACTCGGGCGCCACGGTGATCGGCGCGGTCTCGGGCGTGCCGGGCGTGACCAACACGCTGAAGGGCACGCTGTCGGTGCAGGGCAATGCGATTTCCAGCGCGGTCACGGGCAACGAGGCGCTCGGCGCCACGGGCGACACCGCCGGCAACCGCATCGTGCTCGGCGACGCGGTGTCGGTGGCGGGCACCACCGCGCCCACGGCCAACGACAGCACCCACACGGGCGTGGGCGTGGCCACCCACGTGAACAGCGACCTGGCCGTCATCAACAGCCAGGGCAACATCGGCAACGGCCTGGCGAGCACGATGGTCGCGCAGACCTCGGGCGCGTCCGTGGTGGCCAGCGCGCAGGCGGTCGACGGCGGCACGGTGCTGCTGCGCGACAACAGCATCACCGCCGCCATGACCGGCAACGCGGCGTCGAGTTCGATCGCCACCGGCAAGGGCGTGTCTTCGTACGCGGCCTCCACCGCGCTGTCGAACCAGCAGTCGAATTCGGGCGCGCCGGGCGTCGCGCTCGTGAGCCCTTCGGCCATCCTGGCGCAGGCGGGCGACGCCACGCACGGCGTGGCCAACGGCACGGTCACGGTCGGCGGCAACCGCGTGGCGGCCACCGCGCAGGGCAACCAGGTGACGCAGAGCATGGCGCTCGCCGCGTCCGACCTGAGCACCGGCAGCGGCGCGGCAGTGCTGACGGGCGGCACGAGTTCCGACGGCCGCATCTCGGCGGCCGGCTCGACCACCATCACCAACCTGCAGGGCAACTACAACGACGGCGGCGTGGGTGCCATCAACGGCGCCCCGCTCGTGCCGGGCTCGCTGATCTGGCTCACCGCGAACGGCGGCGGCGCACCGATCTCCAACAGCGCGCTGTCGTCGACCGCGAACCGGCAAGAGGCCATCGCGGTCGGCAACGGCGCGACCAACGCGCTGTCGCTCACGGGCACGACGGTGGGCACGGGCGCGGGCATTGCCAGCGTGCAGATGAACGACGCCAGCTCCCCCGTGGGCACGGGCCTGTACGGCGCGCAAGCCGCGATCGGGGTGACGGGCAACATCAACGGCAAGTCCTCGGTGGCGCTGACCGACAACGTGCAGCGCGCCATCGGCTACGGCAACTCGGCATCGAACGCGGTGGGCGTGAAGGCCGGCAACGTGACGGTGACGCCTTCGGCGGCGGTGGCGTCCAGCGTCACGGTCAACCTCGCCAGCAGCCTGCCGTTCGACAACGCCCTGGCCACGCAGCCGGTCGTGAATGCGGCGTATGGCGTGCTCAACGACCAGTCGACGCGGTCCACCGTCAACTCGGCCGCGATCGGCACCGACGGCTTCGCGGTGGGCGTGGTCGGCGGCGTGACGGGCAGCAGCGTGGCCAACGACCGCAACGCCTTCGTCGCGGCCGCCTACGGCAACGACGCGGCGAACGGCGTGGCGCTCGATGCGGGCAACCTCAAGGCCTCGGGCTTCGCGTCGGTGGCCAACGTGACCAACACGCAGGCCGTGGGCGGCGGCGGCACCGTCATCGGCGCCACGGCGGCCGGCGGCACGGTGGAGCGCACGGTGATCACCGGCGGCCTGGACACGGCCTCGGTCTCGGCCTCGAACAACAACGCGCAGGCGCTGGCCTACGGCAGCCGCGCCACGGGCAACACGGTGAGCGTGAAGGGCACGAACATCGCCACGACGGGCTTCGTCAATTCGGGCGCGACGCTGGCGGGCAACGTGCTCGCGACCAACGCATCGTTCAGCGTGCAGAACGCGCAGGCCGGCCAGGGCAGCGTGAGCGCGGAACGCAGCGGCGGGCCCGAAGTGTGGACGCAGGTCGGCGGCGCGGTGGCCGCATCGAGCGTGGTGGCCAACGGCAACACCGCCGGTGCCGACGCCACGAGCAACAGCGCCATCAACGGCGTGGCCATCGACGCATCGAACGTCGCGACCACCAGCGCGGTGCAGAACGCGCAGTTCACCTCCGCCGCCGTGACTTCGCGCGTCGGCCAGCTGGGCGGCCCGCTCGCTTCGCAGGCCGGGGTGCGTGTGTCGCTGGGCGGTGCTTCGGTGCAGGGTTCGAAGGTCGCGGTGAGCAACAACGAGAACGGCGGTTCGTCCACCGGCAACGCGGCCACCAGCAGCATCGACGTGAAGGGCACGAACATCGCGTCGGCCAACGGCCAGTTGTCCGCGTCCGCCGCAAGCCAGGTCGGCGCGACCAACGCGAACGCCGACCATGCGCTGTCGAACACGCAACTGGTGCTCGGCGCGCCGCTGATTTCTTCCACCGTGGGCGGCGCCTTCGGCATCGACACGGCGGTGGGTTCGGCCGTGACCGGCTCGACCCTGAGCGTGACGGGCAACAAGCAGAGCGCCGAAGCCACCGGCAACACCGCCACCAACAGCGTGGCGCTGGCCGGAGCGGGCGGCGCGGCGGCGGCCAACGTGTCGGCGCGCACGGCGCTGCAATCGACGCAGGCGAACTTCGGCGCGGTCGATGCGAAGTCGAGCATGCAGGCCTTCGCGCCGGCGTCGGTGGCGGGCGCGTCGACGGTCGACATCTCGGGCAACCTCAACTCGGCCGCGGCCGTGAGCAACGACGCGACCAACACGGTGAGCGTGAAGGCCGACAACAGCGCCGGCTTCATCTTCCCGGCCATCGTGACGCAGGGCGCGTTGCCCGGCAACACCACGGCCACGGGCGACCAGCTGCTGCTGAACCGGCAGAGCGCGTCCGGCGCGGTCGGCAGCACGGCCACCACCGCGATCTACAACCAGGACCGTGCGGTGGCCGGCACGGCGCTGGCCGGCGCCAGCAGCTTCAAGGTGACGGGCAACAGCACGGTGGCGCAGGCCACGGCCAACCAGGCGACCAACACCAACACGCTGGCCGGCGGCGCGGCGCAAGCGGCGCGGCTGGCGGTGCTGAACGTGCAGGACAGCAGCGGCACCTCGACGGCCACGGCCGACAGCGCGATCCGCCTCACGCTGAACGGCGGCGCGCCGATCAACGGCAGCGGCGCCATGCTCGACGGCAACACCACCAGCGGCATCGCCACCGGCAATGCGGCCACCAACAGCCTGGACGTGAAGGGCGGCGTGGTGTCGGGCAACCTCTTCGTGCCGCTGGCCGCCACGCTGGCGGTGCCGGCGGCCTCCACGCTCGTGGCCGCCGACCAGGCGCTGGTGAACGTGCAGGTGCAGACGGGCGAGGTGAGCGCGAAGGTGACCGGCAGCATCGGCATCGACACCACGACGGGCGCGACCATCGGCGGCTCGACGCTGAGCGTGTCGGACAACAAGCAGGCCGCGACGGCGGTGGGCAACACGGCGCTCAACAGCGTGAGCCTGGCCGGCACCAGCGTGGCGGCGCGCTCGGCGACGCAGTCGATCCAGACGGGCGACGCGCCGGTGTCGGCCTCGTCGAGCATGACGCTGTTCGCACCGGTGGGCTCGACGAATTCGACTGTGCGCCTGTCCGGCAACAGCAACACGGCGCTGGGCGTGATCAACGACGCGACCAACACGCTGAAGGTGACGGGCGGCAACACGCAGCCGCTGGGCAGCGCGGGCGCGGTGGTGCTGGGCGAGGCGCTGGCCTCGGGTGTCGTGGCCGCGGCCGGCGACCACGTGGTGTCGAACCGCCAGTCGGCAACGACGGCGGTCTCCGCCACGGCGACGACCGCGCTCAACAACGACGACAACACGCCGGGCGCGGCGAGCCTGGCGGGCGGCTCACTCGCCGTCACCGGCAACAGCACCTTCGCCGAGGCCTCGGCCAACCGGGCGAGCAACAGCGCCACGGTGGCGGCCGGCGCGGTGCAGGGCGCGAGCGTGGGCATCGTCAACTCGCAGTCGAGCACGGCCGACGCAACGGCCAAGGCCAGCACGGTGGCGTCGGTGTCGCTGACCTCGGCGGCGGGCGCCACGGCGCTCAACGGCGGCGGGATCTCGCTCGACGGCAACACCACGGCGGCGCTGGCGCGCGGCAACGCCGCCACCAATGTGCTGGAGTCGAGCGCGGGCAGCGGCTACGGCGCGGCGGCCGCCGCACCGGGCAGCGGCAGCCTGTCGGCCTCGCCGCTGGCGCTGAACGTGACGGCCAGCGCGGCCATCCTGAACAGCCAGACCAATGCGGGCGCGGTGTCGGCGTCGAGCACGGGCACCAGCTACCAGGTGGCGCTGAATGCGACCGGCGCGCCGGGGGTGTCGAACGGCACGGTGGGCGTGACGGGCAACACGCTGGCCGCGCAGGCCTTTGGCAACAGCGCGACCAACCGGCTGACGCAGACCGCGCTGAACACCGGCGCGCCGAGCGCGGTGGTCGGCAACTACCAGGTCAACACGGGCAACGTGACGGCCTCGGTGACCAGCGTGAACTTCGGGGTGGGCGTGTCGGGCCCGGTGAGCAACGGCACGCTGCGCACCACGGGCAACCAGATCACCGCGTCGGCGGTCGGCAACTCGGCGAGTTCGTCGATCGCTTCGCGCTGAACCCGGTCAGCCGCCGGGCATGAAGCCGCGGGCCTTCGGGCTCGCGGCTTTTTTCATGGGCGTTGCCGCTCAGTCGCCTGGCTTGGGCGCCGGCCTGGCGGGGGCGCGCAGTTCGGCGCAGTAGTCTTTTTCGGGCAGCGGGGGCGTCTGCCAGGTGCGGTCGAATTCGCCGGGACCCACGCTTGCCAGCGTGGGCGCGGCGAGCATGCGCACCGTGGCCACCTTGATGTCGTCCGGCAGGTGTTGCGGCACGCCCAGGGTGCGCACCACGTGGCCCGCGCCGGCGATCAGCAGCACGGTCTGGCCGGGCTTGCGCGCCTTGACTACTGCCTGCGCCATGGCGCGGTCGCGGCCGACCTGGATACGGGTCATGGGAACGATCTGCGACTCGGGCAGCATCTTGCAGTGGCCGTCGCGCACGGCGGTCTGCTGCGCGGCGTAGGCCGCGGGGGCGAGCTGCGCGTCCAGGGACACATCGGCCATGGCGTCCTTCATGCGGGCGCGCGGCAGGTTGGCGCCGACCACGGGCACGCCCGCGCGCACGGCCGCCATCACGGCGGGGCCGTAGCTGGCCCAGGGCCAGGCCTTGTCGCTCCAGTCGAGGGCGGCCTGCACCTGGGCTTCGGTGGCGGTGGGGGCGACGTGGGCGGTGCCGCGGCCCTCTTCGGCCATCTCGAGCGCCAGCGCGGCGAGATGGCCGCGCGCGACCAGCGCCTCGACGGTTTCACGCTCGATGACGTGGTGCTCGGGCGCATCGTGCTGCTCGCCGAGCAGCAGGGCGTCGACGGGCTGCAGCGCGGCGATGCGGCGCGCGATCGGAACGTCGGGGGCATCGGGCTTGTCGGCGCCGGACGAAAGTGCCGAGCAGCCGGCGAAGGTGGTCGCGACGAGCGTGGCGACCAGGGAGAACAGGAATCGGTGGGCCCGCGCGGGCCGGGGTGGAGAAAGCATCGCGCCATCGTATGCCGTCGGCGGGTGCTTGCCGTGCCGTCCATCTGCGCTTGTTGCTGTCGTCCGTGCCCCGCTTTCCTGTTGGCGTGCGGGTGGATTTGCCACTGAAAGCGGCTTTGCCATGAAAAAAGCGCCCTGTTGGGCGCTTTTTGCGGGAAACCGGATGAACGCGGCTTCAGGGTCTCAGTGCACGAGGACCGGCGTGTGCGCCAGCTCGGCGTAGCCCTCGAGGGTGTCCTCGACCTCTTCCTGGGTGGGGGTGTTGAGCTGCCAGGCCGCGATCTGTTGCTGGAACAGCTCGGCCCAGGAGCCGTCGAGGTACACCTCCTTGCCCGAACGCTTGTCCACGATTTCAAAGCCGTGGCGTTCCAGAACCGGCACATTCGGCTGCGCGGGCTCGTCGCCTTCATTGGGCTGTACGTGGACGACGACGAAAGACTCCGAGTCATAAAGCATGTTCATGGCGGGCCCTGTAAGGATGTCGATGGCGTTCATAGAGGTTACGTAGCAATCAACGCGCCAGTTTCAAGACCCGTTGTCTTTTGATTTACTTCTTTGCCAATGTGTGAGTTTTGCCTCAATTCGCGGGGCCCGTGGGTAGGGCTTTTCGCAATTGGGCGTCGGCGAAGTTGCCGTTGGACTCGGTTTGCTTGATCCGCACGGGCAAATAGCCGTAGTCGGGCGCCAGCCAGAGCTCCAGCCTGGCGTCGAACTGCTGGCGCGGGCTGCGCGTGAGCTTGCGCGCCCGGTATTCGCCGGCCGGCAGGCTCAGCTGCTCTTCGTCGCCGACCACGAACACCCACACGCCGGCGTCGCGCGGCCCCACGGTCTGGATCGAGATCTGGCTGCCCGCCGGGTAGCGGCCCGGGTTGCCCGCCAGCAGGCCGCCGAGCTGCATCATGATGCTCAGGCGGTCCTGCGCCCCGGCCAGCAGCGGCACGGGCGGCGCGTTGTTGCTGAACACCACCTGCCCCTGGTCGCGCACGAAATGCGAGGCCACCTCGGACTTGCGGCTTTCCGAATAGCGATCGGGCTCGATGCCCGAGGGGCCGATCCTGCCCGTGCTGTGTTGGCTGCGGATGGTGCTGAACAGCACCTTGAGCGTCAGCCGGGCGTCGTAGCGGCTGCCGTCCTGCAGCCAGGTCAGCACGCCGAACACGCCCTGCATGGGCGAGGCGCCGTCTTGCCCGGTGGCCGCGAAATCCAGCGTGACCGAGCCCGGAATGCGCAGCGACTGGGTGCCGACGATGTTGCCGGACGTGGGGCTCGACGCCCCGGCCGTGGCACCGGTGTCGCCGGTGCCGGCCCCGGCGGCCGGGCCCGTGCCGGCACCCGGCGTGGCGCCGGTCGGGGCTGCCGGGGTTTCCGGCGGCGCGGTTGCTCCTGAATCGGTAGCGGGCTGCACCGTCAGGTCGGGCGTTTCCGGTTCCACGGGCGTGGCGTTGTCGATCTGCGGCGCGGGCTCGGGTGCGGGGGCGGGCTTGGCTTTCGGCGCCGAGGGCGCGCGCGGGCGGCGCGGCTTCACCGGTGCCGGCGGCCTGGCCTCGGACGGCGCGGCGGCGGCCGGGGCGGCCGGCTTTTCCGATGCGGGCGGCGCGATCACGATCGTGCGCGTGATGAACTTGTTGGCCAGCGGCGAGGGCTCCGGCCCAATGGCCGTCGGCGCCAGCCCGAGCACCAGCACGTGGATCAGCGCCACCGCCAGCGTCAGCGCGGCCAGCACCCGCCAGGACGGGCGGCCGGGCAGGCCGGCGGACAGCGAAGAGGGGGCGACGAGCGTCGGCATCAGTGTGTGGAGTGGGGCGCCGGCGGCAAGGTTCACCAAGACCACCTCGGTACACTGCCGCCCGTTCAACCAGTTTAAGTGGGAGCGCCTTGGCCGCTTCCGCATGCACCGCACCGCATCATGAAACTCGCCACCCTGAAGGACGGCTCGCGCGACGGCCAGCTCGTCGTTGTTTCGCGCGACCTCACGCTCGCCCATTACGCCACCGGCATCGCGAACCGGCTGCAGCAGGTGCTGGACGACTGGGGCTTCATGAGCCCGCAGCTGCAGGACCTGTACGACACGCTCAACCACGGCCGCGCGCGCCACGCGTTTCCGTTCGACCCCTCGATGTGCATGGCGCCGCTGCCGCGCGCCTACCAGTGGGCCGACGGCTCGGCCTACCTGAACCACGTCGAGCTGGTGCGCCAGGCGCGCAACGCCGAAGTGCCCGAGAGCTTCTACACCGACCCGCTGATGTACCAGGGCGGCAGCGACGACTTCCTGGGCCCGGTCGACGACATCGTGGTGCCCAACGAGGCCATGGGCATCGACTTCGAGGCCGAGATCGCCGTCATCACCGGCGACGTGAAGATGGGCGCCACGCCCGACCAGGCGCTGGACGGCATCCGCCTGGTGATGCTGGCCAACGACGTGAGCCTGCGCAACCTGATTCCGGCCGAGCTGGCCAAGGGCTTCGGCTTCTTCCAGAGCAAGCCCGCCACCGCCTTCAGCCCCGTGGCCGTGACGCTCGACGAGATCGGCGAAGCCTGGCAGGACGGTCGCGTGCACCTGGCGCTGCAAAGCAGCTGGAACGGCCGCAAGGTCGGCATGTGCGACGCGGGCCCGGAGATGACCTTCCACTTCGGCCAGCTCATCGCCCACATCGCCAAGACGCGCAACGTGCGCGCCGGCAGCATCGTCGGCAGCGGCACGGTGAGCAACAAGGGCGTGGAGAAGAACGGCCGCATGGACTGGCCCAAGGGCTATTCGTGCATTGCCGAGAAGCGCTGCATCGAGACCATCCAGGGCGGCGCGCCCGTCACCGAGTTCATGAAATTCGGCGACACCATCCGCATCGAGATGAAGGGGCTCGACGGGCGCTCGCTGTTCGGCGCGATCGACCAGGAAGTGGTGTCGACGCACGGGCGGCCGAAGGAAGCGCCGGTGTCGCTGGTGAAGCCCGTGGCCGACGCCGACGCGCCGCAGAACGACGACGCACCGCAAGCCGAAGCCTCCGAAGACTGAGGCGTCCGCTGTTCAGCGCGGCCCGGCGCCGCGCAGCAGCTCTTTCTGCGACCGTATCCCCAGTCGACGGAACGCCCGGTACTGGTGGGTGCGCACGGTCGTCAGCTCCACGCCGATTTCCCGCGCCGCCTCCTTCGCGGTCTTGCCCGCCATCAGGTGGCCGATGACTTCGCGCTCGCGCAGGCTCAGCGTCAGCAGCCGCGAGGCCAGCGCCGGCTCCACCGCTTCGCGCACCGCCACTGCGCTGCGCCCGTGCGCGGCCGTTGCGTCGGCCAGCAGCGTGGCGTGCGCCTCGATGCGGCCGAAGTCTTCCGCGCCGAACTCCGGCTGCGCCAGGCTGCGGTAGAAGCTCACCGCCACGCGTTGCCCCGTGGGCAGCAGCAACAGCACCGACGCGCGCTCGCGGATGCCCACGTCGCCGTAGCAGGCCGCGCGGTAGGCCGGGTCGGCCACCTCGTCGGCGCGCTGGTGGCCCAGCCACAACTGCGCGCGCTGGGGCAGCTTGCGCCCCGCGAGCCACGCCATGTTGGGGTCGAGCAGGTCGAAGCGCTGGGCCACGTAGCGCTCCGACGTGCGCTCGGCCGTGCTGCCGTAGCTGCTCGCGGCCGACACCGCCTCGATGCGCCCCGCCGCGTCGACCGCGAACACGGTGCAGAAGGTGATGGGCATCACCCGCTGCATCGCCTTCAGGTAGCTGGTGGCCAGGTGCGCCGTGCCCACGCCGCCCAGCACGTCGCCGACCACGGCGGCGGCCAAGGGGGTGTCGGTGGGGTGGATGCGCCAGCGCCTCATGCGTGAAGAAAAAACAGGGATAGGGGTAAGTACCTCGTACGAAGTTATGACATCGGCGGTCCTTGCGCATCGGGACAATCCCGTCGGATGACGAACCCTCCTGCAGCCGCCCCGGGCGATGCCGCCAGCGGCCCCGTGCCGCCGCCGGCCAGCGCCACCGAACTCCCGCCCTCCGTGGGCGCCTTCCACTACACGCGCTACAAGCCGTGGACCCCGCCGCTCGAGCAGGACGGCACCGAGCCCGGCCGCCACCCGGTGGTGATCGCGGGCGGCGGGCCGGTCGGCATGGCGCTCGCGCTGGGGCTTGCGAACCACGGCGTGCGCTGCGTGATCCTCGAGGCCGACGACACCGTGTGCGTGGGCAGCCGCGCGGCCTGCATCTCGCGCCGCAGCCTGGAGATCATGGAGCGCTTGGGCGTGCTGCCGGGCTTCATGGGCAAGGGCCTGCCGTGGAGCGTGGGCCGCAGCTTCTACAAGACGGCCGAGGTGTTCCGCTTCGAGATGCCGACCGACGCGCGCCAGAAGCTGCCGCCGATGATCAACCTGGAACAGTACTACGCCGAGCACTACCTGCTCGAGGAAATCTTTCGCCGCAACGAGGCCACGCCGGGGCTCATCGACATCCGCTGGGGCACCGAGCTCACCGGCCTGGCGCAGGACGACGAGGGCGTGACGCTCGACGTGCGCAACGCCGAGGGCGCCTACCGGCTGCACGGCCAGTGGCTCGCGGCCTGCGACGGCGGCCAGAGCTTCGTGCGCAAGGCGATGGGGCTCGCGCTGGAGGGCACGGGCTACGAAGGCCGCTACGTGATCATCGACATCGAGCTGCACAGCGGCCACCCGACCGAGCGCCGCGCCTGGTTCGACCCGCCGTGGAACCCCGGCTCGACCGTGCTGATGCACCGCCAGCCCGACGACATCTGGCGCATCGACTACCAGCTGCGCCCCGGCCAGAGCACCGAAGAGGCGCTGCAGCCGCCGGCCGTGGCCGAGTTCGTGCAGCGCCACCTCGACGCCATCGGCGAAGGCCATCTGCCGTGGAAGACGGTGTGGACCTCGGTCTACCGCGCCGGCGCGATGACGCTGGAGCGCTACCGCCACGGCCGCGTCGTGTTCGCGGGCAACGCGGCGCATGCGATGCCGATCTTCGGCGTGCGCGGGCTCAACTCGGGCTTCGACGACGCGGACAACCTCGCGTGGAAGCTGGCATTCGTGGCCAAGGGCCTGTCGGGCGCGGCGCTGCTCGACTCGTACTCGCAGGAACGCATCGCGGCCTTCCACGTGAACGCCGAGAACGCGATGCGCAGCACCGAATTCATGTCGCCGCCGTCGCGCGGCTTCGACCTGCTGCGCGAGGCGGCGCTGTCGCTGTCCGAGGCGCACCGGGGCATTGCGCAGTTGATCAACCCGCGCCAGACGCAGGCCGTGCGCTATGCCGATTCGGCGCTGTCGAGCGCGGGCGGCGAATTGCCGGCGGGGCCGCTGCCGGGCGAGGTGATGCCGGAGCAGCCGCTCGAACGCGGCCACCTCACCGACTGGATCGCGCCCACGTTCACGCTGCTGGTGCTGCGGCCCGACGTGGCCGCGCCGCCGGCCGCCGACATCGCGCTTGCGCGGCAAGGGGCGCTGCCGCTGGCCGTTCGCACCATCGCCGCCCCGGGCATCGACGGCGCCGACGCGCACGCGTCGCCTGAGGTGTTCGAGGCGCTCGGCGCGCAAGACGGCGCGCTCTACCTGCTGCGCCCCGACGGCCACGTGGCCGCGCGCTGGCACCGGCTGCCGGCCGGCGCACTGCAACCCGCGCTGGCCCGCGCCGCCGCGGCCCTGGAGATGTCCGCATGACCCCCACGACCCCTCTTCACCCCGACGCCCGCGACCGCCTGTACGCCGAGTGCGCGCGCGCCATCAGCGAGGCGGGCACCGAACGCGAATCGCTGTTTCTCGCCCGGCTCGCGCTGCTGCTGTTCGAGCAGGTCGGCGACGAGTCGCGCTGCCGCGCCGCGCTGGCCGACGCATTGCGCGCACTGCCCGTACCATCGCTGTCCGCTTCCTGAATTACAAACAACCGGAGACTGATCCATGGATCGCCGCACCCTTCTCGCCACGCTCGCATCGAGCGCCGCCGTGGCCGCCTCGCCCTTCGCCCGCGCCCAGGAATATCCGGCGCAGCTCATCAAGTGGGTCGTGCCCTACCCGGCGGGCGGCGGCACCGACGTGATCGCGCGCGTGCTGGCCGAATCGATGCGCCAGACGCTGGGCCAGCAGATCGTGGTCGACAACCGCCCCGGCGCCTCGACCAACATCGGCGCCGACATCGTCGCCAAGAGCAAGCCCGACGGCTACACCATCCTGTCGGCCGACAACGCCGTGCTGGCCTTCAACGAGCACCTGTTCAGCAAGCTGCCGTTCAACCCCGAGAAAGACTTCACCTACATCGGCGCCATCGGCAAGTTCCCGCTCGCGCTGGTGGTGCACCCGGACTTCCCGGCGAAGAACTTCAAGGAGTTCCTGGCCTACGTGAAGGCCAACCCCGGCAAGGTCAACTACGCCTCGCCCGGCAACGGCTCGCCGCACCACCTGGCGATGGAAATGTTCAAGGTGCGCACCGGCACCTTCATTACCCACATTCCGTACCGCGGCGCCGCGCCGGCCATGGCCGACGTGATGGGCGGCCAGGTGCCGTGCATGTTCCTGGACCTGGCCTCGGGCCTGTCGATCATGCAGAGCAACAAGGTGCGCGTGCTGGCCATCGGCTCGGGCGCGCGCAGCAAGCTCTTGCCCAACGTGCCGACGCTGGCCGAAGTGGGCGTGCCCAACACCGAGGTGTTCGCGTTCCAGGGCATCCTGGGCCCGGCCGGCCTGTCGCCCGCGGTGGTGACCAAGCTCAACGGCGACCTGAACAAGGCCTTCGGCACGCCGGCCGTGCAGAAGCGCTTCGAGGATTTCGGCATGGAAGCGATGCCCGGCACGCCGGCGCAGTTCGCGGCGCTGTCGCGCGCGGAATCCAAGCGCTGGGGCCCGATCATCAAGCAGGCCGGCATCAAGCTGGACTGACGGAACGGGCGGGCGTTCTCTAGCGTGAGAACGCCTTGCGGGAGCCGTCCTCGAAGACTTCGTCGTCGCGCTGCAGCTCCCCGTTTTCGTCCCAGGCACGCTCGCGCGTGACGCGGCCCTTGGCGTCGAAGCTCGACTCGGCCAGCAGCGTGCCCTTTTCATTGAAGCGCTGGTGCGTGCCGATCGGCACCTGCCGGTTGCGCCCCACGACCTGGTAGCGGCCCTGCGCGGCGCGCTGGCCGCTGTCGTAGAACTCGGTGATGTCGACCACGCGGGCGTCGCCGCTGCCGCTGTAGGCCGACTTGCTGTTGGGCTGGCCGTTCAGGTAGTAGCTGTCGTCGCCGATGGGTTCGCCCGCGCTGTTCCAGCGCTGGTCGCGCACCAGCGTGCCTTTTTCGGAGAAGGCCTGCTCGCGGATGCGCACGCTCGCGCGCTCGACCAGCAGGTACACCGTTTCGCGGCGCTTCACGCCCTCCGACGAATAGTTCTGCTCGGTGCGCTGGTTGCCGGCGGTCTCGTCGAGCACCGCCGTCTTGCCGTTGTCGTAGAAGCTCTGCGAGCGCACCCGCTTGCCCGCCAGGTACGACAGCCGCGAGCGCAGGTTGCTGCGCGCGTCGAACAGGTCGACCTGCGACGGGCCGGCGGTGAAGCCGCAGAGCTTGGCGTCGTCGACCACCGGCGCGAGCGTGGGCGCGTCGGCGCAGCGCAGCGCCGACAGCTGGCCGCGCTCGGTGAACTCGACCGAGGCGCGCTCGCTGCCGCTGCCGGTGTCGGGGTAGAAGATGACGCGGCGCAGCTTGCCGTCGGGGTGGTAGCTGCGCACCAGCCCGCGCTCCTGGCCGTCGTCGTAGGTGGCCTCGCGCAGCACGCGGCCGGTGGGCGAGAACTCGCGGGCGCGGCCCTGCAGGTTGCCCTTGGCGTTCAGGCTGTGCTCTTTGACGAGCTTGCCCTTTTCGTAGATGCGCACCAGGCCCATCGTCACGCCGTTCTGCAGCTGCTCCTCGCGCAGCAGCTCGCCGGTTGCGCGGTCCTTGCAGCGCAGCAGGCCGGTCTGGCCGGCCGTGGCGGCGCCGTTGGCCGGATTCACGCCGCGGCCGTTGAGCTCGCAGTCCGACTGCGCACGAGCCGCCGTGGCCGCGAGCAGCGGCACGAGGGTGGCAAGCCCGAACGCGAGCTGCCGCGGGCGCAGGCGGGGCAAGGTCACTTGTCGTAAAGCGTGTCGAGGGAACGGAAACCCTTGACCTCGATCGGATTGCCGAACGGGTCGCAGAAGAACATGGTCCATTGCTCGCCGGGCTGCCCTTCGAAGCGCACCTGCGGCTTCAGCACGAAGTCGGTGCCCGCTGCTTCGAGGCGGCCGGCCAGCGCCTGCCAGTCGGGCAGGGCCAGCGCCAGGCCGAAGTGCGGCATCGGCACCATCACGTCGCCGACGCGGCCGGTGCGGGTGGTGGCGAAGGGCTCGCCGAGGTGCAGGGAGATCTGGTGGCCGAAAAAGTCGAAATCGACCCAGGTGTCGGTGCTGCGGCCTTCGGCGCAGCCGAGGACGTCGCCGTAGAAACGGCGGGCGCCATCGAGGTCACGAACGTGAAAGGCAAGGTGAAAGATGCTCTGCATGGTTTCGGATTATGGGCAACGGTGCTGTGAGAATGCCGGACTTTCTTTCATCGTGGAGCAAGCCTTGCGGATACTCCGGACACTCGTCGCTCGGATGCGCGACATCGATTTCTCGGCGCCCCTGCGCCTCGTGCAGCGCATGCCGCGCCAGATTCTGGCGGGCGCGTGCTGCGTCTTTACATTCGGGGCCGTCCAGGCCGCCTGCCCCCCGTCGGCCATCGCCAGCCTCGAAAAGCCGGGCATCGGCCTGCGCAACGGCGTCGATCGCGGCATGCTGTGGCGCATCGAGCGCGACGGGCGGACCTCGTGGCTCTACGGCACCCTGCACGTGGGCCGGGGCGACTGGGTGCGGCCCGGGCCGACCATCCAGAAAGCGCTGACGCAGAGCGACACGCTGGCGCTGGAGCTCGACTCGCGCGACGAGGCCACGGCCCGCACCATGGGCCAGCCGGCCGACCCGGCGCTGGTGGCGCGCGTGCTCAGCGGCGAGCGCGCGCGCCGGCTGGAGCGCCAGAACGCCGAGGCCTGCGTGCCGCCCGGCACCACCTCGAAGCTGCAGCCCATTCTTCAGGTCACGGCGCTGGCCGGCCTGGCGGGGCGCGCCGACGGGCTGTACCCCGAATTCGGCGTGGACGAAACGCTGGCGGTCTCGGCCCGCAACAGCAGCAAGCCGATCGTCGCGCTCGAGAACGCGGCCGACCAGCTGAAGGTGCTGACCGGCGAATCCGAAGACGAAGAAGGCCAGCAGATCGACGCCGCGCTCGACGAGCTGGAGTCGGGCAAGCTGCGCGGCCAGCTCAAGGAATTGGCCGAGGTCTGGGCCCGCAGCGACGCGGCCAAGCTGACGCGCTATGCCGACTGGTGCAACTGCCTGAACACCCCATCGGAGCAGCGGCTCATGAAGCGCCTGCTCGACGACCGCAACCCCGGCCTGGCCGACGGCATCGAGCGGCTGCATGCCGGCGGCAAGGGCGTGTTCGCGGCGGTGGGCGCGCTGCACATGATCGGTCCGCAGGGGCTGCCCACGCTGATGGCGGCGCGCGGCTTCACCGTGACGCCGGTGCTGACCAACGCGCAGGAGCAGACCGCGGTGCCGATGCCGGCGCTCGCGGCCCCGTCGCCGTCGCCACGGGCGCGCGGCGGCAAGGCCGTGAAGGGCCAGCGCGTGCAGAAGGGGCAGAAGGGCGCGCCCGCGGCCGCCGCGAAGGGGGGCAGGCCGGCCGCGAAGGCCGCACCCGCCGCCAAGGGTGCGACGGGCGCGAAAGCCCCGGCCAAGGCCGGCGGCAAGGCACCCGCCAAGGCCCCTGTCGCCAAGGGCAAAGTGAGCCGATAATCGCGACCGCCATGCACGCGCTGCGCCTTCCCACCCGCTCCCTCGGCCTCATCGGCCGCTGGGTGCTGCTGTGGTTCGTGCTGTCGCTGGGCGTGGCCGTGGCGTCGCCGCTGGTGCATCCGCAGGCCATGGAACTGGTGTGTTCCGGCGCCGGCCCCATCAAGGTGGTGGTCCACACGGAAGACGGCGCGCAGGAAATGGGCGCCTCGCACATGGACTGCCCGCTGTGCGTGCTGACCGGCGCGCCGCCGCCGGCCATCGCGGTGCCTGTCTTCGATCTGCCCCTGCCGCTGGGCCGCGTGGTCCAGTCCATTCCCGCCGCGCGCCTGGCCGCGGCCACCGCAGCGCCGTTGCCGGCGCGCGGGCCCCCGACTTTCTCCTGACGCTTTCCAACCGCTGCCGCATTCGCACGTCCGTCGTGTGCATGCGGCCTGTCCGGCTCGAAGTTTCGTGAAGAAGGTTCCCCTTGAAAAAGCATTCCCGCGCCTTGGCGATCGCCATGGCTTTTCCGCTCGCCGCGCCCGCGCTGGCGCAGCAGCAACCCGCCGATTCCCCTGAGGCGGCCGGCGGTCGTGCCCTCGGCACAGTCACCATCACCGGCGGCCGGCCGACCTCGCTGCCGGCGCAGATACCGACCACCATCGAGGGCGTGACGCACGAGCAGATCGTCGAGACCGTCAACGCCACCGACAGCGAAGACGCGCTCAAGTACCTGCCCAGCCTGGTGGTGCGCAAGCGCTACATCGGCGACTTCAACCACGCGGTGCTGGCCACGCGCGCCTCGGGCACGGGCAACAGCGCGCGCTCGATGGTCTACGCCGACGGCATCATGCTGTCCAACCCGCTGGGCAACGGCGCCACCTACGCGCCGCGCTGGGGCATGGTGTCGCCCGAGGAAATCGAGCGGGTCGACGTGCTGTACGGACCGTTCTCGGCCGTCTATCCGGGCAACTCGGTGGGCGCGGTGGTCGACTACGTGACGCGCATGCCCACGCAGCTGGAGGCGCACGTCAAGCTCAGCGGCTTCGCGTCGAACTTCGACCTGTACAACAGCCATTCGTCGCCGGCCGGCCAGCAGCTCGACTTGTCGCTGGGCAGCCGCAGCGGCGACTGGTCGTGGTGGCTCAGCGCCTCGCGCACCCACAGCAAGGGGCAGGCGCTGGTGTTCGGCAACCGGCTCGTCAGCGCCGGCACCGTGGGCAGCGCGGGCACGCCCGTCACCGGCGCGGTGTTGGGACTGAACCCGTCGAACCAGCCGTGGTGGCTGGTGGGCGGCGCCACCATCTACGACACTACGCAGGAGCAGGCCAAGCTCAAGGTGGCGTACGACTTCTCGCCGACCGTGCGCGCCACCTACACGCTGGGCGCCTGGAACAACACCACGCACGGCGGCGTCGACACCTACCTGCGCGACCCGCTCGGGCGGCCCGTGTACGGCGGGCGCGTGAACATCGCCGGGCGCACCTACAACCTGGATTCGCCGAGCGCCGCGCTGGCGCCGACCGAGACCGCGCTCACGCAGTACATGCACGGCCTCTCGGTGAAGAGCCACACTGGCGGCGTGTTCGACTGGGAGGTGGCGGCGAGCCTGTTCGACTATTCGAGCGACACCTCGCGCACGCCCACCACGCCGCTGCCGGGCGCCTTCAACGGCGGGCCCGGCCGCACCACCGACATGGGCGGCTCGGGCTGGAACACCTTCAAGGCCGCGGGCACCTGGCGGCCCACCGGCTCGGCCGAGGGCGTGGGCGCGCACGTGGTCGACTTCGGCTTCCAGCAGGACACCGCGCGCCTGCGCACCAACGTCGGCAACACGCTCGACTGGACCGGCGGCGCGCCCGTCTCGCCGTTCTCGGCCTTCAACGGCAACACGCGGCTGCAGTCGCTCTACGTGCAGGACACCTGGCGCTTCGCGAAAGACTGGAAGACCACGTTCGGCCTGCGCCACGAGCGCTGGGAGGCCTACGGCGGACAGCTCGGCAACGCGACTTCGCTGCTGAACTTCGCGCCGCGCAAGAACAGCTACGACTCGCCCAAGGCGGCGATTGCCTGGCAGGCCACGTCGGACTGGCTGTTCAAGGCCTCGACCGGCCGCGCGGTGCGCATGCCGACGGTGAGCGAGCTCTACCAGGGCTCGATCAACGGCAACCAGATCGTCAACACCAACCCCAACCTGCGCCCCGAGCGCTCGTGGACCACCGAACTGAGCGCCGAGCGCGACCTGAAGAACCTGGGGCTCGACGGCGTGCTGCGCACCACGCTGTTCTTCGAGAACACCAAGGACGCGCTCTACACCCAGGCGCTGAACAACCTCGTGAGCACGGTGCAGAACGTCGACGCCATCCGCACGCGCGGGCTCGAAGTGGCGCTGAACGCGGTCGACGTGGGCATCCAGGGCTTCGACCTGAGCGGCAGCCTGACGCTGACGCGCTCGAAGATCACCGCCAACAGCGGTTTTCCCGCGAGCGTGGGCCACGACCAGCCGCGCGTACCCAAGGTGCGCGCCGCGTTGCTCGCCACGTACCGGCCCGACGCCAATTGGAGCTACACCGTGGGCGCGCGCTACAGCGGCAGGCAGTACGGCACGCTGGACGGCAGCGACCCCAACGGCTTCGCGTACATGGGCTTCTCGAAGTTCTTCGTGGTCGACGCGCGCATACGCTACCGGATCGACCGGCAGTGGAGCGCGGCCTTCGGCATCGACAACCTGAACAACAACAAGTACTGGGCTTTCCACCCGTACCCGCAACGCACCTACGTGGCCGAACTCAAGTTCGACCTTTGACTCTCTCATTCCAACCGCAAAGGAACCGCGACATGACGAAACCGATGGCCATCACCCGCCACACCCTGGCCGCCTGCGCCCTGCTGGCCGGCGCCACCGCCGCCGTGGCGCACGTCACCCTGCCGCCGGGCGGCGCCACGGTCGGCAGCGACTACAACGCCGCCTTCCGCGTCGGCCACGCCTGCGAGGGCGCCAAGGCCACCACCGGCCTGGCCGTGCGCCTGCCCAAGGGCTTCGTGCTGAGCGACGCCCAGGCGCGCAAGGGCTGGAAGCTCGACGTCGCCAAGAGCGGCGACGGCGAAGTGCGCTGGACCGCCGAGACCCCCGACAGCGCCCTGCCGGGCAGCGAGCGCGCCGAGTTCGTGCTGCGCGGCAAGGTGCCGGGCACGCCGGGCACGCTGTGGTTCAAGGTGCTGCAGACCTGCGACACCGGCGTGGCCGATTGGGCCGAGGTGCCGGCTTCGGGCAATTCCACCGCCGGCCTGAAGAGCCCGGCCGCCAGACTGGTCGTGGTGGCGCAGGGCGTGGCCACGGTCGACGTGCGCGACGGCTGGGTGCGCCAGTCGGTGCCGGGCCAAAGCGGCACCGGCGCCTTCATGAAGCTCACCGCGCCAACGGGCACGAAGCTGGTGAGCATCTCGACCCCGGCGGCGGGCACGGCCGAAGTGCACGAGATGAAGATGGAAGGCGACGTCATGAAGATGCGCGAACTGCCCGGCGGCCTCGACCTGCCGGCGGGCCAGACCGTCGAGCTCAAGCCCGGCGGCTACCACGTGATGATGATGGACCTGAAGGGCGCGCTGGCCAAGGGCGCCACCGTGCCGATGACGCTGAAGTTCGAGGACGCCAAGGGCGTGAAGACCGCGCTGGACGTGGCGCTGCCGGTGGGCGCGCCCGAAGGCGCCGATGCCGGCGGCATGGCGCACCAGCACAAGCACTGAGTTGGTCTAGAGCAGCTGGTCGGGCGCGAGCGGGCCGAACAGCTTGAGCATCAGCCGCAAAGTTGCGCTGGTGTCGGGCTCGCTGGTCGCGTCCTTCAGGCCGCTGCCTTCGGGGGCACGCCACACCAGCGCGCCGTCGACCCGCTCGACGTGCCAGGAGCGCTCGCGCATGCCGCGCTCGATCTGGGCCGAGGCGGCGCGCGAGAGTTCGTTGCTGCGGATCAGCAGCGCGATCTCGGTGTTCTGCAGCTGCGAGCGCAGGTCGAGGTTCATCGAGCCGACCACCAGCAGGCGGCCGTCCATCACCAGCACCTTGGAGTGCAGCATCGCGCGCGATTGCCCGGTGACGCCGCCGCTGCCGCCGCCGCTTCCGCCAGAAGAGCCGAAGATGCTGCCGAAGCTGGACTGCTCGCTGCGCAGTTCATAGAGCTCGATGCCCATCTTGAGCAGTTCCTCGCGGTGGCGCGCGTAGCCGACGTGTGCCACGGGGGCGTCGTTCGACGCCAGCGAGTTGGTCAGCACCTGGATGCGCACGCCCCGGGCACGCGCCGCGGAAAAGGCCTGCAGCATGTCTTTGCCGGGCACGAAGTAGGGCGAGATGATGAGCAGCTCGGAGCGCGCCTGGCCGATCAGTTGCAGCAAACCCTCGACCACCGTGTCGCCGTTGGCGGCCAGGTCGGACGCGGCCTCCAGCGAGGCGGCGCCGCGCGAAGTGGCGCCCTTGTCGTCGGGCTGGCTGACCACGAGGCCCGGTGCCTTCGCGCTGCCGGGGCCCGAGTCGGCGGGGATCTTGCCGGGCTTGTCGGCCAGCATCACGGCGGGCGCCCAGACGAAGGTCGCGGTGCGCAGGTCGAGCGGCTTCTCGTCCCAGGCGCGGGCGCGCTGCTCGGCAGTGGGGGGCGCTTTGTCGCTGGGGGTGTCGTCGTGGTCGCGGGCGGCCTGCTCGATCAGTTCCTGGTCGGCCTTTTTCGCGCGCTCGCGCATCGACTGCAGTTCCTCGCGCGTGACCAGCGATTGCACGGGGTAGGCGCGCTCGTTGTTCCAGTAGCTGTCGAAGCTGCGCGAGAGGTCTTGCACGATCGGCCCCGCCGCCAGCACGTCGACGTCGACGAAGTTGCCCGTGGTCGCATTGCCGAAGTACGCATCGCCCAGGTTGCGCCCGCCGGCGACGGCCATCACGTTGTCGGCCAGGAACAGCTTGTTGTGCATGCGCTGCTGGATGCGCGAGGCGTCGTCGATCGAATTGAGCAGGCGGCTGAAAGCGGAGTCGCGCGAGCCGGCGAGCGGGTTGAACAGGCGCATCTCGATGTTCGGAATGAAGGCCAGGCCCAGCACCAGCGCGTCGCGGCCGGTGGTGTGGAAGTCGTCCAGCAGCACGCGCACGCGCACGCCGCGCTCGGCGGCGGTTCGCAGGCCGCGAACCAGCCGGCCGGTGCTGGCGTCGGCGTGGATGGCGTAGTACTGCAGGTCGAGCGTCTTCTGGGCGCCTTCGATCAGCGCGAGCCGGCTGCCGTAGGCGGCCTGCGGTCCGCCCAGCAGCAGGAAGCCGGATTCGTAGCGGGCCTTTTCGGCCTGCCGGCGCTGTTGCACGAGGTCGGCCAGCGCGGTGCCGGTGGCCGGGGCGGCGATCGCGGTCGAGACCGGGCGATCGACGTTCTGCGGCAATTGCGCGCAGGCCCCGAGTATCAGCAGCGCCAGGAGCGCGGTGGACCGACGAAAGAAGGCTTGGAATGAAGAAGGCATGCAGCTTTCCCGGTGCGTGGGATTCGAAGCCGCATATATAGCGCAGTCGGCGCCCCGCCGGCGTCGGACGGCGGGACGCAACAGGCAGGGGTCAACGCCCGGTGGCGAGTTCTTCCTGGCGCTCGAGGGCGGCCAGCAGTTCGTCGTCGATCCGGGTGTGGCGCTCGGCGAGCTCGGCCGCTCGCGAGGCGTCGTTGGCGTAGATGGCGCCGCCGTCGAGCTCGAGCATCTCGGTGATGCGCTTCTGCTCGGCTTCCAGGGTTTCGATCTGGGCGGGAAGGCCTTCGAGCTCGCGCTGCTCTTTATAGGAGAGCTTCTTGCGAGGCGCGGCGGCGCGGGCGGCGGGTTCCGCGGCGGGAGCGGGAGCCGGTGCCGAGGGGGCCGGTGCAGGGGCCGGCGCCGCGGCCAGCCGCTGCTCGGCGATTTCGCGCGCGCGCTTGGACTGGATCAGCCAGTCCTGCACGCTGCCTTCGTACTCGCGCCAGCGGCCGTCGCCTTCGTAGGCGATGGTGCTGGTCACCACGTTGTCCAGGAAGGTCCGGTCGTGGCTCACGAGGAACACGGTGCCGTCGTAGTCCTGCAGCAGGGTCTCGAGCAGCTCGAGGGTGTCGATGTCCAGGTCGTTGGTCGGTTCGTCGAGCACCAGCACGTTGGCGGGGCGGGCGAACAGGCGGGCCAGCAGCAGGCGGTTGCGCTCGCCGCCGCTCAGCGAGCGCACGGGCGAGTTGGCGCGCGCGGGGGAGAACAGGAAGTCCGACAGGTAGCTCTTGACGTGTTTCTTCTGGCTACCGATTTCGATCCATTCGCTGCCGGGGCTGATGAAGTCTTCGAGCGTGGCGTCGAGGTCGAGCTTGTCGCGCATCTGGTCGAAATACGCCACCTGCAGGTTGGTGCCACGACGGATCTTGCCGCTGTCGGGTTCGAGCTCGCCCAGGATCAGCTTGAGCAGCGTGGTCTTGCCCGCGCCGTTCGGGCCGAGCAGGCCGACCTTGTCGCCGCGCAGGATGGTGCCGCTGAAGTTGCGGATGACGGTCTTGGGGCCGAAGGACTTGGTGGCTTCGGTGAGCTCGGCCACGATCTTGCCGCTGGACTGGCCGGAGGCCACGTCCATGTTCACGCTGCCCTGCACCTCGCGGCGGGCGGAGCGGCTGGCGCGCAGTTCCTGCAGGCGGGTGATGCGGCTCTGGCTCCGGGTGCGGCGGGCTTCGACGCCCTTGCGGATCCAGATTTCTTCCTGGGCCAGCAGCTTGTCGGCCTTGGCGCTGATCACGGCCTCTTGCGCGAGCTGCTCTTCCTTCTGCAGGAGGTATTGCTCGAAGTTGCCGGGGTAGGAATTCAGCTTGCCCCGGTCCAGCTCCACGATGCGGGTGGCGACACGGTTCAGGAAGCTGCGGTCGTGGGTGATGGTGACGACGCTGCCCTTGAAGTCGATGAGCAACTGCTCGAGCCACTCGATGGAGTCGAGGTCCAGGTGATTGGTGGGCTCGTCGAGCAGCAGGACGTCGGGGGCGGCCACGAGGGCCTGGGCCAGGGCGACGCGCTTGCGGGTGCCGCCGGAGAGCGAGCCGACGCGGGCGTTGCGGTCGAGGTGGAGGCGATGCAGCGTCTCTTCGACGCGCTGTTCCCAGTTCCAGGCGTCGAAGGCTTCTATTTGAGACTGCAGGGCGTCGAGGTCCAGGCCGTCGGCCCCCGACAGATAGAGGTCGCGAATCGCGATGACCGGGCCCAGGCCCTGGCTGGCGGCGGTGAAGACATCCGCATCCATATCAAGAGCGGGCTCCTGGGCCACATAGGCCACGCGCAGGTTCTGCTGCAGCTGGAGGGTGCCATCGTCTGTCTTCTCCAGGCCCCCGAGTATCTTGAGCATCGAAGACTTGCCGGCGCCGTTGCGGCCGATCAGGCCGATGCGCTCCGATTCGAGAAGAGAGAAGTCCGCGTGATCGAGCAGGGGGACGTGACCGAACGCCAACTGGGCGTCGAGGAGTGTGATGAGTGCCATGTGGTGCGGATTATCGGAGGAGGCACCCTCGGGGGCCTGGAGCGGTCCGGCGCGAGCATCGGTGGTGAGGGGCAATCTGAATGCGATTTCGTTCAGATTGTTCGAGCCGGGCCCAAATACTGGCATATACTTGCGGGCTCGACTGACAACGCTGCAAGGTGTTTCAAGCAAACCAAGCTCCTGAGGAGCCGGCAAGCGAGAAAGTCGAAAAAACTTCCTTCGAAGTTGACGCTGAGTTAAAAAGCAGTGCATAATCGAAGGCTTCGCTGAAATGACTTCGGCGGCTGGCGATGAAAGTTGCTGACTGCTGAGAAGAAGTTGAAGAAAGCGAAA
>JAESFP010000037.1_pt1 | contig 165482 bp, 155 predicted proteins | sample 9266181 | NCBI WGS metagenome assembly JAESFP01 (sample SAMN14502547, study PRJNA617102) | algae metagenome | isolation source: Pegethrix bostrychoides GSE-TBD4-15B and co-occurring heterotrophs from... | place: USA: Grand Staircase-escalante National Monument, Utah | collected 2006-08-15 | reverse complement strand
CTTTCAGCTCCAAAAACGAGTTTGCCGAAACACCAAAACCTAAACAGGAACCTGGAAGGAAACTGGTGCCCATGGCGGGAATCGGACCCGCGACCTCTCCCTTACCAAGGGAGTGCTCTACCACTGAGCCACATGGGCGAGGACGTCGGCCTGGCCGCCGTCTTCTTGAAATCGTTGCGATCACCACCGGCAGGAGCGGCAACCTGGAGCGGGAGACGGGAATCGAACCCGCGTCATCAGCTTGGAAGGCTGGGGTTCTACCATTGAACTACTCCCGCCGCGCTGTCAGTTGCACCAACCGCTGGCAATCATCGTCATCTATCGCTGGTGGAGGAGGCTGGATTCGAACCAGCGTAGGCGTAAGCCAACAGATTTACAGTCTGCCCCCTTTAGCCACTCGGGCACCCCTCCGTCGCGAAGCCTTTGATTATGCCACGGTTTTTTGACGCCGTGCAGCCCCCGTTCGCATCGCGGGGTCAACTCACCAGCGCACCGGCGGCTGCCCCTGCTCGACCAGCCAGCGGTTGACGGCCGAAAAATGCCCGCAGCCCAGAAACGGCATCGGCGGGCGGCGGGCCGACAGCGGCGAGGGGTGGTTGGCCTGCAGCACCGCATGCCGCGCGTCGTCGATCAGCGCCCGCTTTTTCTGGGCATGGGCGCCCCACAGCAGGAAGGCCTTGGCCGGACCGGTCTGGCTGCAATGCCGGATGACGGCGTCGGTGAAGGCTTCCCAGCCCCGGCCGGCATGGCTGGCGGGCTGGCCATCCTCGACCGTGAGGCAGGTGTTGAGCAGCAACACGCCCTGCCCGGCCCAGCGCACCAGCGAGCCGTTGGCCGGCACCGGCAGGCCCAGATCGCGCTGCAGTTCCAGGAACAGGTTGCGCAGGCTCGGCGGCGGTTTGACGCCGGGCGGCACCGAAAAAGCCAGGCCCTCGGCCTGGCCCGGGCCGTGGTACGGGTCCTGTCCCAGGATGACCACCCGCACATCGGTCGGCGGCGTGAGGACCAGGGCCCGAAACGGCGCCGGCGGGTAGATGACGGCACCGGCCTGGATGCGCTGCTGCAGGTGCGCCACCAGCGCCCTGCCGTCGGGCGATGCGGCAAAGCGGTCGCGCAGTCCGGCCCAGCCTGGGTCGACCGGCCAGCCCGTCAGATCGGCGTCGCGCAGCCGGTCGTCGAACACCGCGGCCCTCAGCCGGCGAACAGCTCGGCCAGCGCCAGACCCGGATCGGGCGCGCGCATGAAGGCCTCGCCCACCAGGAAGGCGTTCACGCCGGCTTCGCGCAGGGTGTGCACATCGTCGCGCGTGAGCACGCCGGATTCGGTGATCAGCAGGCGGTCGGCCGGCACATCGGCGCGCATGGACAGCGTGGTCTGCAGCGACACCTCGAAGGTGCGCAGGTTGCGGTTGTTGATGCCCACCAGCGGGGTCTTGAGCTTGAGAGCGCGGTCGAGTTCGGCGCGGTCGTGCACCTCCACCAGCACCGCCATGTGCAGGCTGCGGGCGGTGGCCTCCAGGTCGGCCATCTGCGCGTCGTCCAGGCAGGCCGCGATCAGCAGGATGGCATCGGCCCCCATGGCGCGTGCCTCGAACACCTGGTAGGCGTCGACCATGAAGTCCTTGCGCAGCACCGGCAGGTCGCAACTGGCGCGGGCCTGCTTGAGGTAGTCGGGGCTGCCCTGGAAGAACTGGCGGTCGGTCAGCACCGACAGGCAGGCCGCACCGATGCTGCCGTCGCCCTCGGCATAGCTCTGGGCGATGTCGGCGGGAATGAAGTCCTCGCGCAGCACGCCCTTGCTGGGGCTGGCCTTCTTCACTTCGGCGATGACCGCCGGCTGGCCGCGCGCGATGCGCTGGCGCAGCGCGCCCTCGAAGTCGCGGGTCAGGATGCGGCTTTCGGCATCGGCGCGCACCTGCGCCAGCGGCTTCTTCTTGCGGGCCGCCGCGATCTCTTCGTGCTTGACCGCCACGATGCGGTTGAGGATGTCGCTCATGTCGTTTCCGTTCAGCCGGCGAAGGCCTTGAGTTGGTCGAGCTTGGCCAGGGCGGCGCCGCTGTCCAGGGTCTGGCGCGCCAGCGCAATGCCGGCCTTCATGTCGGGAACCACGTTGGCGGCGTACAGCGCCACGCCGGCGTTCAGACAGACGATGTCGGCCGCGGCCTTCAACGCCGGGTCGGGCCGGCACTGCAGCACGCCCAGCAGCATCTCGCGCGAGGCTTCGGGCGTGTCGACGCGCAGGGCGCGGTTGCTGGCCATGGTCAGGCCGAAGTCCTCGGGGTGGATCTCGTACTCGCTGATCTCGCCGCCGCGCAGCTCGCCCACCAGCGTGGCGGCGCCGAGCGACACCTCGTCCATGCCGTCGCGGCCGTAGACCACCACCGCATGCTCGGCGCCCAGGCGCTGCAGCGCGCGCACCTGGATGCCGACCAGGTCGGGGTGGAACACGCCCATCAGGATGTTGGGCGCGCCGGCCGGGTTGGTCAGCGGGCCCAGGATGTTGAAGATGGTCTTGATGCCCAGCTCCTTGCGCACCGGTGCCACGTTCTTCATGGCCGGGTGGTGGTTGGGCGCGAACATGAAGCCGACGCCGACCTGCTCGATGCAGCGGGCGATGGCCTCGGGCGCGAGGTTGATGTTCACGCCCAGGCTCTCCAGCACGTCGGCGCTGCCGCTCTTGCTGGAGACGCTGCGACCGCCGTGCTTGCTGACGCGGGCGCCGGCCGCAGCGGCCACGAACATGCTGCAGGTGCTGATGTTGAAGGTGTGCGAGCCGTCGCCGCCGGTGCCCACGATGTCCACCAGGTGGGTCTTGTCGGCCACGTTGACCTTGGTGGAGAACTCGCGCATGACCTGCGCGGCCGCCGTGATCTCGCCGATGGTTTCCTTCTTGACGCGCAGGCCGGTGATGAGCGCGGCCATCATGACCGGCGACATCTCGCCGCCCATGATCATGCGCATGAGGTGCAGCATCTCGTCGTGGAAGATCTCGCGGTGTTCGATGGTGCGCTGCAGGGCTTCCTGGGGCGTGATCTTGTGGCCTGGCATGGGTCGGTCTCCGGCGGGGGTTGTGTGGGGTGGGGAGGTCAGGAGGCGGGGGCGTCGGTCAGGGCCAGGCGCACGCCGAAGCCGATGAACAGCAGGCCGCTGGCGCGGTCCATCCAGTGCATGGCGCGGCGCACCCGGTCGACGCGGCGCGCCGCCCAGGCTGAGAGCCAGGCGTAACCCAGCGTGACCGGCAGCGCATTGACGCTGAACAGCAGCCCCAGCGCCAGGAAGGCCAGGGTCTTGTCGGCCGCATCCGGGGCAATGAACTGCGGCAGGAAGGCCAGGAAGAACAGCGCCACCTTGGGATTGAGCACATTGGTGAGGAAGCCGCGCCAGAAGATGCGGGCCAGCGGCACCGAATCGGCAGCGGCATCCGGGCTCCACTGCCCCGGGGCCGAGCGCAGCAGGCGCCAGCCCATCCAGACCAGGTAGGCCGCGCCGATCACCTTGACCACGGTGAACGCGGTGGCCGAGGCCGCCAGCAGCGCGCCCAGCCCCACGGTGGCCACCGCCACATGCACGAAGCAGCCGGCGAAGATGCCGAGCGCCGCCACCATGCCGGCACGGGCGCCCTGCCGCAGCGAACTGCTGACGATGTAGAGCACATCCGGCCCCGGCGTGAGGTTGAGCAGCCAGCCGGCCACCACGAACAACAGGAGCTGCGGCAGATCGGGCATGGCGCGGGATCAGTAGACCGCGGGCGCCGAGGCGGCCGGTGCTGCCGCACCCTGCACCGGCAGGGCGAAGAAGCGGCGCACGCTGGCGATGGCACGCTCGATGCCCTCGGCATCCACATCGAGGTGGGTGACGAAGCGCAGGCCGATCAGTCCGGTGGCCAGCACACCGTCGCGCGCCAGATGGGCCAGCAGGTCGGGGCCACGCCCGCCGTCCACGTCGATGAACACGATGTTGGTCTGGGCCGAGCGCACCCGCAGACCCTCGATGCCTTGCAGGCCAGCGGCCAGCCGCTGCGCCAGGGCATGGTCGTCGGCCAGGCGCTGCACATGGTGGTCCAGCGCGTGGCGGGCGGCTGCGGCCAGCAGGCCGGACTGGCGCAGACCGCCGCCCACCATCTTGCGCCAGCGGCGGGCACGGTCGATGAGCTCGCGCGAACCGCACAGGGCCGAGCCCACCGGCGCACCGAGCCCCTTGCTGAAGCAGACCGAGACGCTGTCGAAACGATCGACGATGCGGCGCAGTGCGGCCATCACATCACCATCCGGGCTGGCGTCGGCCACGGCGGCGTTGAACACGCGGGCGCCATCGAGGTGCGTGGCCAGGCCGTGCCGGCGCGCCAGATCGGTGGCCTGCTGCAGGTAGTCCTGCGGCATGGGGTGTCCGTTCCAGGTGTTTTCCAGGCAGAGCAGGCGGGTGCGGGCGAAATGCGGATCGTCCGGCTTGATGGCGGCCGCGATGTCGGCCAGCTGCAGGCGGCCCTGCGCGTCCTGCACCAGCGGCTGCGGCTGGATGCTGCCCAGCACCGCGGCACCACCGCCCTCGTACCGGTAGGTGTGGGCGTTCTGGCCGACGATGTATTCGTCGCCCCGGCCGCAGTGGGCCATGATGCCGCACAGATTGCTCTGGGTGCCGCTGGCCATGAACAGCGCGGCCTCCTTGCCGGTGAGCGCGGCCAGCTGCTCCTGCAGTGCATTGACCGTGGGGTCGTCGCCGAACACGTCGTCGCCCAGGGGCGCGGCCATCATGGCCTCGCGCATGGCAGGCGTGGGCTGGGTGACCGTGTCGCTGCGCAAGTCAACCGTCTTCATGCCTGCTCCAGGAAGTTCTTCAGCATGGCGTGGCCGTGTTCGGTCAGGATGCTTTCGGGGTGGAACTGCACGCCCTGGATGGGCAGCGTCTTGTGGCGGACACCCATGATCTCTCCGTCGTCGGTCCAGGCGGTCACCTCCAGCTCGGCCGGGCAGTCGCTGCGGCGGATGGCCAGCGAGTGGTAGCGGTTGACGGTGAAGCGCGCCGGCAGGTGGGCGAACACGCCCTGCTGGGTGGTGGTGATGTCGCTGGTCTTGCCGTGCATGAGCTGCTGGGCCCGGACGATGGTGCCGCCGAAGGCGGCGCCGATGCTCTGGTGGCCCAGGCACACGCCCAGGATGGGCAGGCGGCCGGCGAAGTGGCGGATGGCGGGCACCGAGATGCCGGCCTCTGCCGGGGAGCACGGGCCGGGCGAGATCACCAGGCGGTCCAGGCGGCCGGCGTCGAGCCGGGCCTGCAGTTCGTCGACCGTGACCTCGTCGTTGCGCACCACAGTGACTTCGGCCCCCAGCTCGCCCAGGTACTGGACGATGTTGAAGGTGAAGGAGTCGTAGTTGTCCACCATGAGGACTCGCATGGTCGTGCTCATTCCAGTCCCTCCTCCACCAGTTCGGCGGCGCGCAGCAGGGCACGCGCCTTGTGTTCGGTCTCGCGCCATTCCATCTCGGGCACCGAGTCGGCCACCACCCCGGCGGCGGCCTGCACATGCAGGGTCTGGTCCTTGATGACGGCGGTGCGGATGGCGATGGCCACGTCCATGTCGCCGGCGTAGCTCAGGTAACCGCAGGCGCCGCCGTAGATGCCTCGCTTGACCGGCTCCAGCTGGTCGATCAGCTCCATGGCGTGCACCTTGGGCGCCCCGGTCAGGGTGCCGGCGGGAAAGGTGGCCTTGAGCACGTCCATGTTGGTCATGCCTTCGTTGAGGATGCCCTCGACGTTGCTGACGATGTGCATCACATGGCTGTAGCGCTCGACCACGAAGGCCTCGGTCACCTTGACGCTGCCCACCCGGGCGATGCGGCCGATGTCGTTGCGGGCCAGGTCGATCAGCATGACGTGCTCGGCACGCTCCTTGGGGTCGGCCAGCAGCTCGGCCTCGGTGGCCTTGTCCTTCTCGGGTGTGGCGCCGCGCGGGCGGGTGCCGGCCAGCGGGCGGATGGTGACCTTCTCGCCCTCGTCGGTGTGCTCCTGGCGGACCAGGATCTCGGGCGATGCGCCCACCACATGGAAGTCGCCGAAGTGGTAGTAGTACATGTACGGCGACGGGTTGAGCGAACGCAGCGCGCGGTAGAGCGACAGCGGGCTCTCGGTGTACCGCTTGCTGATGCGCTGGCCCACCTGCACCTGCATGAAGTCGCCGGCCGCGATCAGTTCCTTGGCCCGGTCCACCGCTGCCAGGTAGTCGGCCTTGGCGAAGCTGCGTTCGGCCGGGTGACCCTGACTGGCCTTGACCACCGGGGCCGCCACCGAGTACTTCAGCGCGTCCTTGAGCTCGCGCAGCCGCTTCTTGCTGCTGGCATAGGCCTCGGGCAGGGCCGGGTCGGCATAGACGATCAGGTAGAGCTTGCCCGAGAGGTTGTCGATGACCGCCAGCTCCTCGCACTGCAGCAGCAGGATGTCGGGCGTGCCCAGGGTGTCGGGCGGGCAGCCCGACTCCAGCTTCTTCTCGATGTAGCGCACCGCGTCGTAGCCGAAGTAGCCGGCCAGGCCGCCGCAGAAGCGCGGCAGGCCGGGCCGCAAGGCGACCTTGAAGCGCTGCTGGTAGGCGGCAATGAAGTCGAGCGGGTTGCCGTGGTTCGTCTCCACCACCACGCCGTCGCGCACCACCTCGGTCCGGGCCTGATCCCCGAAACCGCTGGCGCGCAGCAGGGTGCGGGCCGGCAGGCCGATGAAGCTGTAGCGGCCGAAACGCTCGCCGCCGACCACCGATTCCAGCAGGAAGCTGTGGGCGCCGTCACCCCGGCCGTGGGCCAGTTTCAGGTAGAGGGAGAGCGGGGTTTCGAGGTCGGCGAAGGCCTCGAGCATCAGGGGGATGCGGTTGTAGCCTTGCTGGGCCAGGCTTTTGAATTCGAGTTCGGTGATCATGTCGGGTTCTGCTGCGGCACCGGCCCCAGGGGGCTGTGGGGGCGGGCGGTGCGGGTGTCCGGGGGGTCCGGCCAGTGGGCCGGGACGGCGGATGCCGGGCGCGGGGCCGGGGCATCCCGCTGGGGGGTGGGGCCGATTACGCTGGCTTGCGCCAGGGCCAGGCTCCCCGGCCGGGACGGCGCGGCAGCTCGCTGCAGAGGAACTTGGGAGGCGTCAACATGATCGGCGCACTATAGCAAACGCATCGGCAACCCCGCCCGTCCCGGCCGGCCCCGACATGCTTTTGTCTTAAGGCGCAACCCGGTGCCGCCCTGGACTGTCGCCGGGGACAATTGAAAAAGCACAACCGTTCTATTTTTGCCATGAAGTCGATCACCCTGCGCCCGCTGGCGCACACCCTTGCCGCCCTGAGCCTGTGGGCCGGTCTCGCCGCCTCGGCCCAGGCCGCCACGGTGGAGGTGGCCGGCGTCAAGCTGGACGAACGCATCACCCTGGCCGGCTCGCCCCTGCTGCTCAATGGCGCGGGCGTGCGCTACAAGGCGGTGTTTCAGGTCTACACCGCCGGGCTCTACCTGGAGAAGAAGGCCACCACGCCGGACGCGGTGCTGGCTGCCGCCGGCCCCAAGCGCATGACCATCACCATGCTGCGCGACATCGATTCGGCCGAGCTCGGCAAGCTGTTCTCGCGCGGCATGGAAGACAACATGGAGCGCGCCGCCTTCTCCCGCCTGATTCCGGGTGTGCTGCGCATGAGCGAGGTGTTCAGCAAGCACAAGAAGCTGGTCGCCGGCGACACCTTCCTCATCGACTGGGTGCCCGGCACCGGCACGGTGCTGACCATCAAGGGCCAGGTGGAAGGCGAGCCGTTCAAGGAGCCGGAGTTCTTCCAGGCGCTGATGCGCATCTGGCTGGGTCCCAAGCCGGCCGACAACCTGCTCAAGGACGCCCTGCTGGGCCAGCAGAAGTCAGGCCAGCAGCGCCGGAACTGAGGCCAGTGAGTCCACCAGCGCGTCGTGCGGAGCGCTGGCGATCGGCTCGCCGTGGTTGTAGCCGTAGGTCACCAGCACCACCGGGCAGCCGGCTGCGCGGGCGGCCAGCGCGTCGTTCTGCGAATCGCCCACCATCAGGGTGGCCTGCGGCTCGGTGCCCAACGACTCGCAGGTCTTCAGGAGCGGCAGCGGGTCGGGCTTGACCCGCTCGAAGCTGTCGCCGCCGAACACCTGGGCAAAGTACCGATCCAGCCCCTTGGCCCGCAGCAGCTCGCGGGCGAAGGCCAGCGGCTTGTTGGTGAGGCAGGCCAGCGGCAGGCCACGGTCCCGCAGGGCTTGCAGCCCCGCCTCCACCCCCGGATAGACCGCGCTGTGCGCCCCGTTGATGGCCCGGTAGTGCGCCTGATAGCGGGTCCAGGCGCCGTCCTGGAGGGCGGCGGCACCGGCCTCGTCGAGCCCGCCGTGGCGCAGCGCCGAGCGGATCAGGTGCGCCGAGCCCTTGCCGACCATGCGCTCGATGTCGGCGCGGGTGACGCCGGGCCGGCCGAGGTCAGCCAAAGTGGCGTTGAGGGCCGCATCGAAGTCGCCCAGGGTGTCGACCATCGTCCCGTCCAGGTCGATGATCACCGCCTTGATGGACCTCACGCCAGTGCCGCCCGCATCTGATCGATGACGGCCTTGTAGTCCGGCTTGCCGAAGATGGCGCTGCCGGCCACGAAGGTGTCGGCGCCGGCGTCGGCCACGCGGCGGATGTTGTCGGGCTTGATGCCGCCGTCCACCTCCAGGCGGATGTCGCGGCCGGTGGCCTCGATGCGGCGGCGGGCCTGCTCGATCTTGCGCAGGGCCGAGTCGATGAAGCTCTGGCCGCCAAAGCCGGGGTTGACGCTCATGATCAGGATCAGGTCGATGTCGTCGATCAGCCAGTCCAGCACGTCCAGCGGGGTCGCCGGGTTGAAGGTGATGCCGGCCTTGCAGCCGCGCGCCTTGATGGCCTGCACGCTGCGGTGGGGGTGGGCACTGGCTTCGGGGTGGAAGCTGACCAGGTCGGCGCCGGCCTCGATGAAGGCGCCGGCCAGGGCGTCGACCGGCTGGATCATCAGGTGCACATCGATCGGCACCGGGGTCCCGTCGGGCTTTTTCGCGTGCGGCTTGAGCGCCTGGCACACCATGGGCCCGAAGGTCAGGTTGGGCACGTAGTGGTTGTCCATCACGTCGAAATGGATCCAGTCGGCGCCGGCCGCCACCACGTTGCGCACCTCCTCGCCCAGGCGGGCAAAGTCGGCCGAGAGGATGGAAGGGGCGATGCGGTGGGCGTTGGCGGACATGGGGGCGTTCCTGGTGATTTCCTGCAGATGCACCGGCACAAGGCCGGAAAAGCCGCATTTTCGCAGGGCTTACGGGGACTTGCGGCGTGGCGTTAACATGCCGGCCATGCCCAAATACCTGTTCACCGTCGAGGCCGAGCCGCAATACCTGAGCGAGCAATCGGCACCCGAGGAAGACCAGTACGCCTTCGCCTACACCATCACCATCACCAACACGGGTGACGTGCCGGCGCAGCTGATCGCGCGCCACTGGATCATCGACGATGCCCGCGGCCGCACCGAACAGGTCAAGGGCCTGGGGGTGGTGGGCCACCAGCCGCTGCTGCGGCCGGGCGAATCGTTCCAGTACACCAGCGGCACCCGGCTGGCCACGCCCACCGGCAGCATGCGGGGCAGCTTCTTCTGCGTGGCCGAGGACGGCGAACGCTTCGAGGCCCCGGTGCCCGAATTCACGCTGCGCGCCGATGGCGCCAGCTCCGGCGACGCCCCTGCCCGCGTGCTGCACTGAGCAGCCCGCCCCCTGCGCCGGCGGCCCGCGCAACCCACCTGTGACCGCATGACACCTCAGACCCTGCTCGCGGCCATCGACGCCGACGCGCCGCTGGCGCAACGCCACCTCTGGCTCATGGATACGCTGCGCTGGGTGCGCGGCGATGCCGCCGACGTCATCGGTGCGGTCGCCCGCATGCGGGCCCTCCTTGACGCCCTGGACGCCGACCCGGCCCTGCGCCAGCGCTGGCGCGACTGGTGGAACACCTTCCACGAAACCGTCGACATCACGCCGCTGCTGGCCGACCATGGCTTTGCGCCGCGCACCGCCTTCCTGAGCGAGTTCGGCCACCGGATGCGGCGCAAGCTGCTGCCCGGCACGCCCGAGACCACCGACCTGGCCGAGCTGTTCAACCTGCTGCTGCCCACCGCTTTCGATGTGCAGTGGATCAAGGCACTCGACACCGCCACCCTGCAGCGCATGCAGACCACCCTGCTGGACGAGAGCGACGGCGAGCGCTGGAGCGCCGAGCTGATGGACGCCCTGACCTACTGCGTCAGCCAGGTGAGCGCCACCGGTTTTGCCTCCGAGGTGCGGGTGCGCATGTCGCCCCAGGCGCAGCGCGACCGTGCCTTCCACGCCCTGCCGGCGGCACTGGAGTCGCTGCGCCAGGCGGTGCAACAGCACGGCCCGCGCAGCCCGCAGGCCCTGCAGGCGGCCGGCGCGCTCAGCGAACTGCTCGACGCCTGCCGCCACGCGGCCTACACGGTGTATGCCCATCTGGAAGACCACGGCGTGTCGGTCGGCATCGTGTTCCGGCTGCGCCAGCTGCGCGAACGCATCGTGCGGATCAAGGTGCTGCTCGACTGCCTGCAGAGCGAGCAGCCGGGCCGGGCCAACGCCGCACTGCTGGCCGACCTGGTGCAGGTCGGTCTGGACAGCCGCAGCATCCGGGCGCTGATCGCCGCCAGCTCGCACCTGACGGCCGCCAAGGTTGCCGAGCGCAGCGCCGAGAGCGGCGAGCACTACATCACCCGCAACCGGGCCGAGTACAGCGACATGCTGGGCAAGGCCGCCGGCGGCGGCGCGGTGCTGGGCCTGACCACCTGGATCAAGTTCAGCCTGTACGGCCTGACGCTCTCGGCCTTCTGGGCCGGCTTCGCGGCCGGCCTGAACTACGCGGTGTCGTTCGTGCTGATCATGCTGCTGCACTTCACCGTGGCCACCAAACAACCGGCGGTCACGGCACCGGCCATGGTGGCCAAGCTGCGCGACATCAAGGCCACCGGCGCGGTGCGCCGCTTCGTCGACGAGGTGGCCAACCTGTTCCGCTCGCAGGTGGCGGCCATCCTGGGCAACATCGGCCTGGTGATCCCGGTGGTGCTGCTGATCAGCGCGGTGCTGCAGTTCACCACCGGCAACGCCATGATCGACACCGCCAAGGCCGAACACACGCTGCACGACCTGCACATCCTGGGGCCCACGCTGTTGTTTGCCGCGTTCACCGGCGTGCTGCTGTTCGCCTCCAGCATCATCGCCGGCTGGATGGAGAACTGGTTCGTGCTGCACAAGCTGGACTCGGCCATGGCCCACAACCCGCGCTTCACCGACGTGCTGGGCCGCGAACGGGCGGGCCGCTGGGCCGGCTTCATGCGGCGCAACATCTCCGGGCTCACGGCCAACATCTCGCTGGGCTTCATGCTGGGGCTCACGCCGGCCTTCGCGCAGTTCTTCGGACTGGGGCTCGATGTGCGCCACGTCACGCTGTCGGCCGGGCAGGTCTCGGCCGCCGGCTTTGCCCTGGGCCTGGACGTGCTGTCCCAGCCGGCGTTCTGGTCGGCCGTGGCGGCCGTGGTGCTGGTCGGCCCGATCAACCTCACGGTGAGCTTCTACCTGGCGTTCCAGCTGGCGCTGCGCTCGCAGAACATCAGCCAGGTCAACCGCCGGCTGATCCGGGCAGCGCTCTGGCGGCGCCTGCGGGTGGCGCCCATGAGCTTCCTGGTGCCGCCGGCCAACCCGCCGGAAGACGACGACGCGGATCCAGCGGCACCCACGCAGCATGGGTGAGTTCGAGCTGATCCGCCGCCACTTCCAGCGCAGCGCACCGGAAGGCAGCGCGGTGGTGCTGGGCGTGGGCGACGACTGCGCCCTGATGCAACCGCCGCCGGGCGAGCAGCTGGCGGTCTCGTGCGACATGCTGGTCGAGGGCCGGCACTTCTTCCCCGGCGCCGACCCGCAGGCCCTGGGCCACAAGGCGCTGGCGGTGAACCTGAGCGACCTGGCCGCCATGGGTGCGCGGCCGCTCGGCTTCACGCTGGCGCTGTCACTCCCTGCCGTGTCGGACGCCTGGCTGGCCGCGTTCTCGCAGGGGCTGCTGGCCCTGTCCGACCGGCTGGCCTGCCCGCTGGTGGGCGGCGACACCACGGCCGGCCCGCTGAACCTGTGCATCACCGTGCTGGGCAGCGTGGCACCGGGCCGCGCCCTGCGGCGCAGCGCTGCCCGACCCGGCGACGATCTGTGGCTGTCCGGCCGCACCGGCGAGGCGCGGCTGGCGCTGGAGCGGCGCCTGGGCACACCGTGGGCCGGCTCGCTGGCGCTCGATGCGCCCGGCGCAGCGGCCATCGAGGCCCGGCTGCACCGGCCGGAACCCCGGCTGGCCCTGGGCATGGCCCTGGCCGGCGTGGCGCGGGCCGCACTCGATGTGAGCGATGGCCTGGCCGGTGACCTGGGGCATGTGCTGGCCGCCAGCCGGGTGGGCGCCAGCATCGACGAAGCCGCGCTGCCGCTGGCGCCCGCCTTGAGCGGCCTGCCCGAGGCCCACCGGCGCGAGTGCCTGCTGCACGGCGGCGACGACTACGAACTGCTGTTCACCGCCGACCCGGCCCGCCGCGCCGAGGTGCTGGCCGCAGCGCAGACCAGCCAGACCGCGGTCACCCGCATCGGCCGCATCGAGGAACGCCCCGGCCTGCGGCTGCAGACCGCCAGTGGCGCGGTGCAGGACTGGCCGCTGCGCGGCTTCGACCATTTCGGCACCTCCGGATAATCGGCGCATGTCCTTTCCCGACGCCAGCCCCGCCGCCGACGCCCGCACCGCTCCCGCCCTGGTGCTGCGTCCGACCCTGTCCTTCCTGATGGCCCACCCGGCCCACTTCATTGCGCTGGGCGCGGGGGCCGGCCTGTCGCGGCTGGCGCCGGGCACCGCCGGCACGCTCTGGGCCTGGGTGGCCTTCCTGGTGCTCGACCCGCTGCTCTCGGCCACCGGCTGGGGCCTGCTGATCGCGGCCGCCACGCTGCTGGGCTGGTGGGCCTGCACCGTGACCGCCCGCCACATGGGCGTGGCCGATTCGGGCCACATCGTGTGGGATGAGGTGGTGGCGTTCTGGCTGGTGCTCTGGCTGGTGATGCCGGCCGGCTTCATGGGTCAGCTGGTCGCCTTTGCCCTGTTCCGGCTGTTCGACGCCGTCAAGGTCGGCCCGATGGCCTGGGCCGACCGGACCTTCAAGGGCTTCGGCCCGCGTGGCGGGTTCGGCATCCTGCTGGACGACTTCGCCGCCGCCTTCTGCACCCTGCTGGTGATCGCGCTCTGGCGCTACTGACCCGGCGCCGGAGAACACCATGCCGCACGACACCGCCGCCCTGGTCGAGGCACTGGCCGCGGCCCTGACCGCCCGGGGCTGGATGATGGCCTGCGCCGAGAGCTGCACCGGCGGCCTGATCGCCGGGGCCTGCACCGACCGGGCCGGCTCCAGCGACTGGTTCGAGCGTGGTTTCGTCACCTACTCCAACGCCGCCAAATCCGGGCTGCTCGGCGTGCCAGCCGAGCTGATCGCCGCCCACGGCGCGGTGAGCGAGCCGGTGGCCCGCGCCATGGCGGGCGGCGCGGTGCGGCAGGCCCCGGTGCAAGTGGCCGTGGCGGTGACCGGCGTGGCCGGCCCCGGCGGTGGCAGCGAAGCCAAACCGGTGGGCACGGTCTGGTTCGGCTGGGCCACGCCAGCCGGTGTGGACACCGAATGCGTGCGCTTCGACGGCGACCGCGCTGCGGTCCGGCAAGCCACCGTGGCCCATGCCCTGGCCGGCCTGCTGCAGCGCCTGCGCTGAAGTGCATCCGCCGCCATGGCCGAGCCGTTCAAGAACCTGATCTCGCCGGCCACGGTGGCGCACATGGCCGTGCACCTGGGCCGGGTGGCGCCGGGCTTCGATGCCGAGCGTTTCCAGCAACTGGCCCTGCAGGACCAGGCGGCGCTGGAGTTGAAAGCCCGCGTGCTGCGCATCGCCGATGCGCTGCAGGCCACCCTGCCGACCGACTTCAGCGCCGCCTGCGACGCCATCGAATCGGCACTCGCGGCGCCGCTGCCACTGGACGAGCGCGGCGAGCTGGTGGCCGGCGGGGCAGCACTGCGGCCGGACGGCCTGGCGGGCTGGAGCATCTGGGCGCTGGGCGAGTGGGTGGCCCGCAGCGGCGTGCCGGCCGATGCCGCCCTCTGGCCACGCGCACTCGCCTGCCTGCACGCCCTGACCCAGCGCTCGACCGCCGAATTCGCGATCCGGCCCTTCATCCAGGCCCACCCCGACAGGGTCTGGCCCACGCTGATGCGGTGGACGCGCGACCCCAGCGCCCATGTGCGCCGGCTGGCCAGCGAAGGCAGCCGCCCCCGCCTGCCCTGGGGCCTGCGGCTGCAGTCGCTGGTGGCCGACCCGGCGCCGACCCTGCCGCTGCTGCTGGCGCTGCAGGACGACCAAAGCAGCTATGTGCGGCGCAGCGTGGCCAACCACCTCAACGACATCGCCCGCGACCACCCGGGCCTGGTCAGCGACTGGCTGCAGCGCCACCTGCCCGACTCGCCGGCACCGCGCCGCGCCCTGCTGCGCCACGCCAGCCGCAGCCTGATCAAGGCCGGACATGGCCCGACGCTGGCGGCCTGGGGTCTGGACGTGCCGCTGCAAGGGCGGGCGCATTTCGCGCTGGAAGCGGCAAGGGCTGCCATCGGCAGCGGCATCGGTCTGCGGGTCGAGCTGGTGTCGGGCTCGGACCGGCCACAGGCGCTGGAGATCGACTACGCGGTGCACCACGCCCGGCCGCAGGGCGGGCATTCGGTGAAGGTGTTCAAGGGCTGGCGCTGCCGGCTGGAAGCCGGTGCCGGGCTGACGCTGGTCAAGCGCCACAGCCTGCGCGAGGTCACCACCCGCCGGCTGTGGCCCGGGCCGCACCGCATCGAGCTGCGCATCAACGGGCAGACCGTGGCCGAGGCGGGCTTCGAGCTCACGGCGCCCTGAAAAGGGCGCTCAGGCGGGCATCGTCGACGGCGCTCAAGCGCCGTGGCACTTCTTGTATTTCTGGCCGCTGCCGCACGGGCAGGGGTCGTTCCGGCCGGGGGTGGGCGCCTGGCGCACCGGCTCGCTGCGCGGGCCCAGGCTGCGCCAGATCTGGTGCAGGTCGTACACCGCCCAGATGGCGGCACCGAAGGCATTCAGGCGTTCGTCGCTGACGCTGGGCGGACCGTCTTCCACATGCAGGTTCACCGTGGGCTTGGCGGTGTCGTCCTCGGTCAGGGCCACGATGCGCTCCAGCGCCTCGTCGATCCATTCGGCGGTCTCGCGGTCGCGCACCGGCGCCCATTCCTCGCTCCAGTTCTCCACCACGAACATGAAGCCCAGCGCCCACACCTGCGCGTAGGACGGCAGGCCCTCTTCGTCCAGCTCGGGCTGCTGCTCCGGCGGCAGGCCGGCCAGGGCGCCACGCACGTCCATCACCTCCGGGTGGTAGCTGCGCTCGTCCTCCAGGGTCTCGACCGGTGCCTGCAGGGCGGCAACCACCTCGGTCATGCGCCGTTGCCACAGATCCATGAAACGTTGGTAACGATCGGTGCTCGCGAAGTGGGTGCCTTCTTCCTGCGGCAGGGTGGGCAGATCGCCCACGCCCAGCAGCACCGGCAGCCATTCGGCCGGCTCGACCGGGCGGCGGGTGCAGGCCAGCGCGGCCATGGCGCCCTCCAGGAATTCCCACTGGGGCACTTCGTCGTCGCGCTCGCGCAGCTCGTCCAGCAGCTGGTCCAGGGTGTCGAAGTCGGTGGGCTCCAGCGGAGCGGCGGGGGCGGTGGTCATGGTGGCGGTGGGGGCAGTGAAGACAGGAGTTGCGGGGCAGAAGCCCGTCAAAAGGCCGGCCAGTGTAGCGGCCGACGGTGGCAATATGCGGCCATGCTTGATCGACTCAACCAGCTCTACCCGGTGCGGTACACCGCGCTCGCCTTCTGTGTGGTGGCCAGCCTGCTCAGCCTGTTCACGCTGGTGGGCTTCGGCGTCGGGGGCCTGTGGTTCCTGGTGTTCACCGGACTCAGCGTGCTCGGCTTCCTGGATCTGCGGCAGACCAGAAGCTCGGTGCTGCGCAACTACCCGGTCATCGGCCACCTGCGTTTCATGCTGGAGACGATCCGCCCGGAGCTGCGCCAGTACTTTCTGGAGAGCGACAACGAGGCCACGCCGTTCTCGCGCAGCCAGCGCAGCCTGGCCTACGCCCGCGCCAAGGCGGAGACCGACAAGCGCCCGTTCGGCACCCAGCTCGATGTGCACGCCGACGGCCACGAATGGATCAACCACTCCATCAGCCCGACCCGACTTGAATCGCACGATTTCCGGGTCACCATCGGCGGGCCGGACTGCCGCCAGCCTTACGCGGCCAGCGTGTTCAACATCTCGGCCATGAGCTTCGGCGCGCTGTCGGCGCCGGCCATCGAGGCCCTGAATGCGGGTGCGAAGCGGGGCGGCTTTGCCCACGACACCGGCGAAGGCTCCATCTCGCAGTGGCACCAGGTGCACGGCGGCGACCTGATCTGGGAGATAGGTTCAGGCTACTTCGGCTGCCGCGATGCGCAGGGGCACTTCGACCCGGCCCGCTTTGCCGAACAGGCCACCGACCCGCAGGTGCGCATGATCGAGATCAAGCTCAGCCAGGGCGCCAAGCCCGGCCACGGCGGCGTGCTGCCCGGGCCGAAGGTGACGGCCGAGATCGCGGCGGCGCGCGGCGTGCCGGTCGGCCAGGACTGCGTTTCGCCGGCGGCCCACAGCGCCTTCTCGACGCCGCTGGAACTCATGGCCTTCGTGGCCCGGCTGCGCGAACTCTCGGGCGGCAAGCCGGTGGGCATCAAGCTGTGCATCGGCCATGTGTGGGAATGGTTCGCCATGGTCAAGGCGATGCAGGCCAGTGGCACCACGCCCGACTTCATCGTGGTCGACGGGGCCGAGGGCGGCACTGGAGCCGCACCGCTCGAATTCACCGACCATGTGGGCGCACCGCTGCAGGAAGGCCTGCGCCTGGTGCACAACACGCTGGTGGGCGCCGGCCTGCGTGACCGCATCCGCATCGGTTGCGCCGGCAAGGTGGTGAGCGCTTTCGACATCGCCCGCGCCATGGCGCTGGGTGCCGACTGGTGCAACAGCGCGCGCGGCTTCATGTTTGCGCTGGGCTGCATCCAGGCCCAGACCTGCCACACCGGACGCTGCCCCACCGGCGTGACCACCCAGGACCCGTTGCGCCAGCAGGCGCTGGTGGTGCCGGACAAGGCCACCCGGGTGTTCAACTTCCACCAGAACACGCTCAAGGCGCTGCAGGAGCTGGTGCAGGCGGCCGGCCTGCAGCACCCGAACCAGATCGGCGCCCACCACCTGGTGCGCCGGGTGAACGCCAACGAGGTGCGGCTGCTGTCGAACCTGCTGCCGGTGGTGGCGCCGGGCGCGCTGCTGGGCGACACCGGACCCGACAGCGGCCTGCACCCGGCCTTCACCACCTGGTGGGCGCGCAGCCGGGCGGAGGCCTTCTCGATCGACTGACGCCGGGTCGGGTCAGAGGCGGCGGGCGTCGTCGGCCAGCACCTCTTCGCGCTCGACCTGGCCAGCCGCGTTGTAGTGCCGCCGGCGCAGCAGTTCGCCGCCGGGGCCGTGCTCTTCGTCGCGCAGGCGCTGGCCCTGCGGACCGAAGTACCGCTGCCAGCCCCACAGGCGGCCGAAGCGTTCGGTGTTGACCGCTGCGGGCTGACCGTTTTCCCAGAAGCTGCGGGTCAGGCGCTCTTCGTGCCGACCCTGCCGACGGATCTGCTGGTCCAGCTTGAGGCGGCCATTCAGGTGCCACTGACGCACCCGCTGCTCGCGGCCCTGGGCCCAGGTGACCTCCTGGGTCAGCTGCCCGGTGTCGGCCCATTCGCGGCCGGTGCCCTCGCGGCCCTCGAAGGTGTCGGCCGGGCGTTCGATCAGCACCGTCTCGGAGCGCAGCCGGCCCGAGGGGAAATACACCCGCTTGATGCGGCGGTCCGGCTGACCGGCCTTCTGCTCGAACGCTTCGCTGCGCACCAGGGCGCCGCTGTCGTTGACGATGGTCAGCTCCCGCAGCACCCCGGACTGGAAGGTGACGGTGCCCAGCGGCCGGGCGGCGTCGCGCTGCAGCGGCGTCTGGCGGGGCTTTCCGTCGTGGCCACACAGGTCGAGGTCTTCCGGCACCAGGTGCACCGGGGCGCAGCGCAGCTCGGTGGCGCGGCCGTCGGGCAGGCGGGTCAGCGAGAACTGCACCTTGGATCCGGTGACGAACTGCAGGCGCTCCAGCGCGCCGTTGTCATGGAAGGTTTTCTGCGGACCGACCGGTGTGCCGGCCTCCAGCAGGGCCTCGCTGCGCAACACACCCTTGGGGTCGAAGCGGCGGACGATGCCGTCGCGCTGGCCCAGGCTGTTGAGCCGGAATTCCTCGCGGCTGCCGTCGGGCGCGGTGCAGCGCAGGGCACCGCCGCCCATGGGTTCGCAGCGGGTGCCGGCCGGCGGGTCGGCGGCCCAGGCGCCGCTGCAGGCCAGCGCACACCAGGCCAGCAGGTTCAGGCGACGGGAGAGGGTTCGGGCAGCAGATCGGGATTCCATTGTCGGCACACACAAACACCCAGCCGGCTCAGACGCCGCGCCATGCACAGCACGGCAGCGTCCTTGCTCACCAAGGCGGCGCGGTGCGCCACGGCCAGGTCGATGAACTTCTGATCGTCGGCATCCTTGCAGGTAAACGGCGCCTTTGCAGCGGTGGGGACAAGGCGGGTCATGGCGTCGAACGCGTCAAAGGCGGCCGCGCGCCGCGGCGAGCCGGCCGGGGCGCGGCGCAGGATCTGCGGGTAGTCCAGCACCCGGCGCCACTCCTCGCGGGTGGCCTCGGTGGCCAGCCACTGCAGCCGGCCGGCCTTCAGCGCCTGGTCCAGCGGCTGCACCGCCGGGTCGGCGAACACCAGCAGGTCGAGGGCGATGTTGGTGTCCAGCACCACCGGGGCGGCGGCCGTCTGCATGGTCAGGCCGGGTCCGGGGTGCGCGGCTGGCGCGCCTGCAGGTCGAAGCGGAACAGCCGGCATTCGATCGGGCCGTTCCACAGCGGCACCCGGCGCGATTCCTTGAAGCGCATGCGGCCGGGCAGCTTGAGGTCGGGCGTGAGCAGCCAGGCGGTCCAGCCGGCGTAGTGGCTCTTCCAGTGGGCCGCCAGCCGCTCGAAGAACTCGGAGGCATCGGCGCCGTCGCTCATCTGGGCGCTTTCGCGGCCCTGCGGTTCGGCCGGCCCGGCGGCCGGGCGGGCGCCCACGGTGAAGGTGCGCGGCGCCCGGCTGCGGGCCCGTTCGGCGGCGTTCTGGCCGGCCACGCCGGCGGCCGCAATGCGCTCGCCGTAGGGCGGGTTGAGCAGCAGCACGCCCGGGCGGGTGGCAGGTGGCATGCGCTGCAGCGCGTCACCACCACGCAGGTCGACCGCGTCAGCCACACCGGCGCGCTCGGCATTGCGCTGCGCGAAGTCGACCATGCGGAACGACACGTCGCTGCCGAACACGATGGGCGGGTGGCCCTCGGGCCAGGCCCGTTCGGCCTGCACCGCCTGCTCGCGCAGGCCCTGCCAGACATGGGCCTGGAAGGGCAGCATCTTTTCAAACGCGAAGCGGCGGTTGAGGCCCGGGGCGATGCGCAGGGCCATCTGCGCGGCCTCGATGACCACCGTGCCGCTGCCGCAGCAGGGGTCGTACAGCGGGTCGATGTCGTCCAGCGATCCGGCCGTGATGCCGTTCCAGCCGGTGGCCGCGATCATGGCGGCGGCCAGGGTTTCCTTCAGCGGCGCGTCGCCCTTGTCTTCGCGCCAGCCGCGCTTGAACAGCGGCTCGCCCGAGGTGTCGATGTAGAGCGTGACGGTGTCGGTGGTGAGGTGGGCATACAGGCGCACATCGGGCCAGGCGGTGTCCACGCTGGGGCGTTCGCCGCGCTTGTCGCGGAACCGGTCGCACACCGCGTCCTTGATCTTGAGCGCCGCAAAGTTCAGGCTGGTCAGCGGGCTGTGCTGCGCGGTGATCTCGACCTTGATGGTCTGCTTCGGCGTGAACCAGATCTCCCAGGCCACCTCGGACACAGCGGCATAGAGGTCCTGCTCGCTGCGGTAACCGCCGTGCCACAGCCGCACCAGCACCCGCTGGGCCAGCCGGCAGTGCAGGTTGAGGAGCTGTGCGTCGCGCCAGGAGGCCTGCAGTGCCACACCGGCGCGGCCCTTGTAGACACGTTCGGCCCCTGTGATGCGCTGCACCTCGTCGGCCAGGAAGTCCTCGACGCCGGCGGCGCAAGGCAGAAAGAGATGGATCTGGTTCACAAGGATTTACGGAGGTTGGCTGGGGCGATGCGCAGCGCCTCGCGGTATTTGGCGACCGTGCGGCGGGCACATTCGATGCCCTGTTCGCGCAGCAGGTCGGATAGCTGGTTGTCCGACAGCGGTTTGCCCGGCTCCTCGGACGCGATGAACTGCTTGAGCAGCGCCCGCACCGCGGTGCTGGAGGCGTTGCCGCCGGTCTCGGTGCCCAGGCTGGAGCCGAAGAAGTACTTCAGCTCGTAGGTGCCGAAGGGCGTCGACATGTACTTGGCGGTGGTCACCCGGCTGATGGTCGATTCGTGCAGACCGAGCTCGTCGGCGATCTCGCGCAGCACCAGCGGGCGCATGGCGAGTTCGCCGTGCATGAAGAAGTTGCGCTGGCGCTCGACGATGGCGCTGGACACCCGCAGGATGGTGTCGAAACGCTGCTGGATGTTCTTGATGAACCAGCGCGCCTCCTGCAGCCGCTGCTGCATGGCGGCGTGGCCGCCGTCGCCGTCGCGGGCGCCCCGGTTCTGGCGCAGCGCGCCGGCATACACGTCGTGCACGCGCAGGCGGGGCATGACCTCCGGGTTGAGCGACACCTTGAAGCCGCGCCCGGCGCGCTCGACGATCACGTCGGGCACCACCACGTTGCGCTCCACGTCCACAAAGCGCCGGCCCGGCTTGGGCTCCAGCCGGGCGATCAGGGCCATGGCGCCGCGCACCGTCTCGTCGTCGGCACCGGTCAGGGCGCACAGGCGCTTGATGTCGCGCTTGGCCATCAGTTCGAGCGGCTGCGCGACGATGGCCAGCGCCGCCCGGGCGACCGGGGTGTTGCGCTGCTCCAGCACCTGCAGCCGCAGGCATTCGGCCAGGTTGCGGGCGCCCACGCCGGTGGGCTCCATGTGCTGCAGCCACTGCAGGGCGATCGACAGGCGCTGGGCGGTAGCCTCCTGCAGGGCCAGCGCGGCATCGGCGTTCACCGCCGTGTCGGTGCCTTCGAGGTGCATCAGGCCCAGGGCCAGCGCGGACAGGTCTTCTTCCAGGTAGCCGTCGTCGTTGAGGGATTCGATCAGGTAGACCAGCGCGCGCTGGTCTTCTTCGTTGATGCGCAGGCAGCGCGCCTGCTCGTGCAGGTAGGCCTGCAGCGTCACCGGGATGCTGGCCAGGTCGGCGGCGCTGGCCGTGTCGTCGTCGCCGTCGTTGCGCTGGCGGGCCGGGGCGTCGCTGCCCCACTCGCTGTCGTCCGGGACGATGTCCACCGTGCCGTCGCCCTCCCAGCTTTCCTCGACCGGGGTGGCGCCGTCGAGGCGGCTTTCCAGATCGGCATCGGCCGCTGCCTCCGGGCCCGATTCCACCGCTGGCCCGGCCCCGTCGGCCCGCTCGGGCGGCGGCGCCAGCAGCGTGTCGGCGATCTGCTCGCCGGCACTCACCGGCACATCGGTCTGCTCGAGGCCGAAGGCCTCGCGCTCGGCGCTGTCGTCGGAGCGTTCCAGGAACGGGTTCTCGTCGAGCATCTGCTCGACCTCCTGCGCCATCTCCAGCGTGGAGAGCTGCAGCAGGCGGATGGACTGCTGCAGCTGGGGCGTGAGCGCCAGATGCTGCGAGACCCGGAGCGAGAGACCTTGCTTCATCGGCTGGCCGCAGCGCCGGGCCGCCCCCGGCAAGGCCGCGCCCCCTCGGGGGGCAGCGCGGTACACGGAGTGACAAGCGTGGGGGCCATCATCACATCCGGAAATGTTCGCCGAGGTAGACCCGGCGAACGTCGGCGTTCTCGACGATCTCGGCCGGCGTCCCGCTGGTCAGCACATGGCCGTCGTTGATGATGTAGGCCCGGTCGCAGATGCCCAGCGTCTCGCGCACGTTGTGGTCGGTGATCAGCACGCCGATGCCGCGCGACTTGAGGAAACCGATGATGCGCTGGATCTCGATGACCGCGATCGGGTCGATGCCGGCGAACGGCTCGTCCAGCAGGATGAAACGCGGGTTGGTGGCCAGGGCGCGGGCGATCTCGACCCGGCGCCGTTCGCCGCCAGAGAGCGCCGGGGCCGGCGAGTCGCGCAGGTGGTCCACATGCAGTTCGCGCAGCAGCTGGTCCAGCCGTTTTTCCACCGCCGGCTTGTCCAGCGGACGGCCGTTCTCGTCTTCCTGCAGCTCCAGCACGGCGCGCACGTTGTCGGCCACCGACAGCTTGCGGAAGATCGACGCTTCCTGCGGCAGATAGCCCAGGCCGAGCCGGGCGCGGCGGTGGATCGGCTGGCGCTCGATGGCCTGACCATCGAGCAGGATCTGCCCGCCGTCGGACCGCAGCAGCCCCACCAGCATGTAGAACGAAGTGGTCTTGCCGGCGCCGTTGGGGCCGAGCAGTCCGACCACCTCGCCCTTGAACACCGCCAGGGACACGTCCTTCACCACCAGGCGGCTGCCGTAGGACTTTTTCAGCCCCCGGGCTTCCAGCCGGCTGGCCGTTGCGCTGTCGGTCAAGGACGGCCTCCTTCGAGCTGCCGGCTGGGCTGCAGCACGGCGCCTTCGGCCGGCGGGCGGTTGGCCGGCGCCTGGCCGGCTTCGGCGGGTTTCGGGTTCGGCGTGAGCATGGCGCGCACCCGGCCGTTCGGGTTGCCGGGCTGGCGGGCGGCCTCGCCACCGTCCACGGTGAACACGTCGGTGGTGTTGTTGTAGACGATGACGTTGCCGGTGGTTTCGTCGTTCAGCTGCGTGCCCTTGTAGCGGCGCATGATCGCGTCGCCGGTGAACTTCACCGTGTCGGCCTGGCTGTCGTAGTCGATGCGGCGGGCTTCGCCTTCGATGAATTCGTCCACCCCCTCACGCTTCTGGCGGAAGAAGGCGCGCTGCCCGGTGGCCACCCCGAACTGGTTGCCGGCGGTGTCCTGCCGGACCTCCACCCGGGCACCCCGGATCACGATGGTGCCCTTGGTGATGACCACGTTGCCGGTGAACACGCTGGTCTGCCGGGCATCGTCGTAACGCAGGGCGTCGGCCTCGGCGTTCATGGGCTTGTCGCGGTCGGCCTTTTCGGCATGGACGGCGGTGGCGCTGCACAGGGCCGCCAGCAGGCACCAGACCAGCGGGCGGGACAAGCGGAAGAATGGGGATGCAGGCATGGTCGTCCAGGGCACGAAACTTGCATGCATTGTAACGACGAGGCCCCGTCAGAACGGGGCCTCGCCAGAGAGAAAAGCGCGGAAACGGGTCAGGCCTTGCGGACCTCGGCGATCAGCGCGCTGGCCACCGTCAGGGTGCGCGGACCCTGGCCGGTGATGTAGTACCGACCCGCCACGCCCATGGCCGGCGTGCCCTCGACGGCATAGGCTTCCTGCAGCGCAGCGGCCTGCTGGGCCTTGGTGCCGATAGCGGCCGAGTTGAAGACTTCGGTGAACTTCGCGCGGTCCACACCCTGCTTGACCACCCAGTCGGTGATCGGGCCGGCGGTGGTCAGCGGCAGGCGCTGGCCGTGGATGGCCTCGAACACCTTGGCATGCAGGGCCTTGACCTGGTCCATGGCCTCGAGCGTGTAGTACAGGCGCTGCATCGGCACGAAGGCCGGGCTGAAGGCCACCGGCACGCGGCGCACCGAGACGAACGCCGGCTGGCGGGCGATCCACTCTTCGAAGGCCGGCTCGAAATTGGCGCAGTGGATGCAGCTGTAGGCAAAGAACTCGACCACCTCGACCTGGCTGGGCGGGGCCTGCACCGGGGCCGGCTTGGCCAGTCGCTGGTAGTCGGTGCCTTCCTTGGGCGCCACGCGCTGAGCGAAGGCCGGCAGGGCGGCGGTGCCGGTCAGGGTGACGGCGCCGGCGGCCAGGAGGGAACGGGAGAAATCACGGCGTTGCATGCGTTGGGGCTCCTGAAGGGAATGGCGATTGGGCGACTGGCGCCGGGCAAAAGTTCCCGGATGTCCGTTCGTCAGCGCTGGACGCGCACCAGGGCCGACTCCACACCATTGACGTTGAGCTGCTCCTGGGTGAGCTCGGCCAGCGGCTTCTGGGTGAAGGGGCCGACGCGGACCCGGTAGACCGTGCGGCCGTTCTGCTCGCGCTCGCTCACCTGGGCGTCGATGCCCATCATGGCCAGCTTGGCGCGCTGGGTTTCGGCGTCTTCCGGGGTTCGGAATGCGCCGGCCTGCACAAAGTAGTTGAACGGGTCCAGACCCGGTGCGGCAGCGGCCGTCGTGGTGGCCGGGGCCGGCGCCTGACCGGCACGCTGCTGGGCCAGCTCGCCCAGGGGGTCGGCAGCCGGGCGGGCGGCCGATCCGGTGGCCGGCGCGGGCAGCGCCTTGCCATCGGCCGGCGGCACGACGATGGCGCCGGTGTTGGCCTCGGGGGCGGCCGGGGCAGCGGGCGTCGGCGCGCCCGGGGTGCGGGTGGCGGCAGCGTTCGGGTTCCAGCCCTTGTTGCGCTCGGCTTCCTTGGCGTCGGCACCGGCATCGCGGGACAGGCCGCGATCCACAAAAGGCACCGGCACCTTGGTCACATACACGGCCACGGCCAGCGCGGCGCCCAGGCCGACCAGCAGGCCGGCGACAAAGCCGATCAGGGTGCCGCCCAGGGCGTGGCGGGGATGGGAGGCGGAAGATTTTTTCATCAAAGGTGGGCCCTTACATCTTCTGCGGGGCACTCACGCCCAGCACAGCCAGACCATTGTGCAATACCTGCGCGGTGGCCGCGACCAGCGCCAGCCGCGCCTTTTTGACCGCTTCGTCGTCCACCAGGATGCGTTCTGCGTCGTAGTAGCTGTGGTACGCCGCCGCCAGCTCCCGGAGGTAGAAGGTGACGTCGTGCGGGGCGAAGTCGCGCGCCGCGTCGCTCAGCATGGCGGGGTAGCGGGCCAGCAGCAGCATCAGCGACTGGGCGGCCGGGCTGTCCAGCGCGGCCAGATCGGCCTCGCGCAGGGTGGCGGCATCGCCACCCCAGCTGGCCAGCACCGAGCAGATGCGGGCGTGGGCGTACTGCACGTAATACACCGGGTTATCGTTGTTCTTCTGGACCGCCAGGTCGACATCGAAGGTGTATTCGGTGTCGGGCTTGCGGCTGAGCAGGAAGAAGCGCACCGCGTCCTTGCTGGTCCATTCGATCAGGTCGCGCAGGGTCACATAGCTGCCGGCCCGCTTGCTGATCTTGACCTCTTCGCCCCCCCGCACCACCCGCACCATGGTGTGCAGCACATAGTCCGGGTAGCCCTCTGGAATGCCGACGCCGGCCGCCTGCAGGCCGGCGCGCACCCGGGCGATGGTGCCGTGGTGGTCGGTGCCCTGGATGTTGATGACCTTGCTGAAGCCGCGCTCCCACTTGGCGATGTGGTAGGCCACATCGGGCACGAAGTAGGTGAACGAACCGTCGGACTTGCGCATGACGCGGTCCTTGTCGTCGCCGTAGTCGGTGCTGCGCAGCCAGAGGGCGCCGTCCTGCTCGTAGGTCTTGCCGGCGGCCACCAGCTTGTTCACCGCCGCCTCGACCCGGCCGCTGCTGTACAGGCTGGACTCCAGGTAATAGTGGTCGAACTTGACCTGGAAGGCCTGCAGATCCAGATCCTGCTCGTGGCGCAGGTAGGCCACCGCGAACTGGCGGATGCCGTCGAGGTCCTGCACGTCGCCGCTGGCGGTGAACCCGCGGTCATCGGCCTGGACCGTCTTTTTTGCCAGGAAATCGTTGGCGATGTCCTGGATGTAGTCGCCGTTGTAGGCCGCTTCCGGCCAGCCGGCGTCGCCCGGCTTCAGACCCTGGGCGCGCAGCTGGGTGCTGGTGGCCAGGGTGCCGATCTGCACGCCGGCGTCGTTGTAATAGAACTCCCGCCACACGTCCCAGCCCTGGGTCGAGTAGAGGTTGCAGATGGCGTCGCCCAGCGCGGCCTGGCGGCCATGGCCCACGTGCAGCGGGCCGGTGGGGTTGGCCGAGACGAACTCCACCATCAGCCGTTGACCGTTGGCGGGCTGGCTGCCGAAGGCGGCGCCGGCCTGCAGCACCTCGCGCACGATCTGCTGCTTGGCCTCGGGCTTGAGGCGGATGTTGATGAAGCCGGGGCCGGCGATGTCGATGTCGGCCACCCATTGCTGATACACCGGCTGCGCCAGCAGCGCGCCACGCAGCGATTCGGCCACGGCGCGCGGGTTGAGCTTCAGGGGCTTGGCCAGCTGCATGGCGGCGGTGACGGCGAAGTCGCCATGGGCCGCCACCTTGGGCGATTCGAAGGCGGCACGGGCACCGGCGCCGGGAGACAGCCGCTCCAGTTCGGCGGCCAGACCAGCCAGCAGGTCGTTTTTGATGGTGAGCATGGGCCGGGATTTTAGGCGGCGGCCCCCAGGTGCTCCCGGGCGGCGGCCTTCACCGCCGCCGTCAGCCGTTGGGCCGACGGCGGTTCGTGCGCCCAGTGCTGCCAGTACAAGGCCACGTCCACCGTGGCGCCAGGCACCAGTTCCTGCAGCTCCGGGCGGTGGCGCAGGTTCTGCTCGGGCACCATGCCCCAGCCCAGCCCGAGGCCGATGGCGGTCTCGAACGCGTCCACGGCAGGCACGAAATGGCGCGGGTAGTTCACCTCCTTCAGACCGAAGTGCTGGGCCAGAAAGGTGTCCTGCAGCGCGTCCTTGCGGTTGAAGATGACCGCCGGCCACGCCAGCAGCCGGTGCGCCGACACCGCGCCGCGCGGCGTGCGGCAGCGCTGCACCACCGAAGGCGCGGCCACGCAGCGGTAGCGCATGACGCCCAGCGGCTCGGCCACGCAGCCGCGCATGGGCTCGGCCAGGGTGGTCACGCAGCCGATCACGTCACCGCCCTTGAGGGCGTCGTGCGTGTGGTCCTGATCGTCGATCACCACCTCGAGGGTCAGCCGCTGGCGCAGCAGCAGCGGCGTCACGCCGGGCAGGAACCAGCTGGCCACCGAATCGGCATTGATGGCCACGCTCAGGTTCTGCCACGCCCCCCGACCGGCCTCGGGGGCCCCGCGCAGGCCCGACAGCAGATCGGCCTCCATCAGGCGGACCTGCCGCACATGACCCAGCAGTGCCTGCCCGGCGGCGGTGGCATGCACCCGCTTGCCCCGCACCAGCAGGCGCTGGCCCAACGCGTCTTCCAGCGAGCGGATGCGCAGCGAGATGGCGGCCACCGTCAGCGAGAGCTGGCGGGCAGCGGCCGCAAAGCTGCCGGTATCGGCCACGGCGGCCAGGGCGTCGAGTTGGCGGGCGTCGAGCATGAAGGTGGGGCGCGGTTCATCAAGAAAATCTTGATGGAATGGAGAAACATCTAATCCAGTTTAAATCAGACCCGCTTGCAGGCACCATGCAGCCATGCCTGTCCACACAGGCCCCTTTTTTCCGGATGTCTCCCATGGTCCTCACCTTCCCCACCTTCACCGCCGGCATGGTGCTCAGCCTGTCCCTCATCATGGCCATCGGCCCGCAGAACGCCCATGTGCTGCGCATGGGCCTGCAACGCCAGCACCTGTGGATCACCGTGGCCGTCTGCGCGCTGGCCGACATCGTGCTCATCGGGCTGGGCGTGCTGGGCCTGGCGCAGTTGGGCGGCCTGTCGGACAAGCTGCAGGGCGCACTCATCGGCGCCGGTGTGCTGTTCCTGGCGGTGTATGGCTGGCAGGCTTTCCAGCGCTTCCGCCAGCCGGCCGCCCCGGTTCAGCGGGACGGAGAGGCGGTGGCAGCTCCGGCCCCCACCAGCCGGCGCCAGGCCGTGCTGTCGGCCCTGGCGTTTTCGTGGCTCAACCCCCACGCCTGGCTCGACACCGCCGTGCTGATCGGCACCGCCTCGCTGGCCTACGGCGAAGCCAGCCGCAGCTTCGGTCTGGGCGCCGCCGCCGGCTCGGTGGTGTGGTTCCTGGTGCTCGGCTGCGCCGCCTTCTGGCTGGGCCGCCGGCTGAACTCGCTGCGCATCTGGCGACTGCTCGACGGCGCGGTGGCGCTGATGATGTGGGGCACGGCGGTGTGGCTGCTGGCCTCGCTGGCATGAAGGCGGGGCGGGTGGCCGGTGCAGCCGGATCGCGGCGCCCTCAGAACTCGAAGATGGCCAGGTGGCGCCTGGCTTTCGACAGCAGACCGAATTCCCGGTAACAGGTCAAAGCAGCCTTCAGGTCGCCGAGGATCAGCTCGCGGTGGACCTGAAAGGTTCTGGCACCGTCCGGCGGCATCACATCCTCGAAACCGAGAAACGTCCAGCGGGTCGCGCGGGTTCCATCGCGCAGACGTGACGGTATGCGCAGCAGCACCATCCGCAGCAACGCGCCCTGCCAGCACAGCAGGAACTCGTTCTCGGCGGGGGCGTTGGTCCGTGCCCGGACCCACCGGAGATGGACATTCCGTTCCCGGTCGATGGTCCAGTACAGACCCGCACCTTGATCGATATCGGCCCTTGAATTGGCCGCCCCGATCCGGTAACGCTCGACGTCTTCAGCCGAAATTCTTTCGTTCACGAATGCCATGACACGCCCCCCTCGGAAGAACGGTCGAGTGTCATGGGCCGCAGCCCCGCATACCCGGGGCAGGTCAGCGCCCGGCCCAGTAATCCGCCCGGCCGTATTCGTGCTTGAGGAAGTCGATCCACAGGCGCACCCGCAGGGCCAGGTGGCGGCGCTGCGGGAACAGGGCGTAGATGCCGTTGGGCGGCGCGGCAAAGTCGTCCAGCACGGTGACCAGGCGGCCGGCGCGCAGGTCGGCCTCCACCTCCCAGGTGCTTCGCCAGGCAATGCCCTGGCCGCTGAGACACCATTCATGCAGCACCTGGCCGTCGCTGCAGTCCAGCGGACCACCGGGTCGCAGGTGGATGATTTCGCGTTCCCCGGCGGTCCCCGCGGGCACCGAGAACGCCCATCCGCGGGTCTGGGACGCGTCGCTGGAGAGGGTCAGGCAGTCGAATCGCACCAGGTCGGCCGGGGTGGCGGGGCGGCCGTGGCGCTGCACATAGCCCGGGGCCGCCACACACAGGCGGCGGTTGTCGGCCAGACGAACGCTGACCAGGGACGAGTCGGGCAGATCGCCGACGCGCACCGCGCAGTCGTAACCCTCGCCGGCCACGTCGACCACCCGGTCCGACAGGTTCAGGCTGAGGGTGACTTCCGGATGCAGCTCGCGGAACCGGGGCACCAGCGGGGCCACGTGGCGGCGGCCGAACCCGGCCGGCGCGGTGATGCGCACATGGCCGCTGGCCTTCACGCCGCCGGCGCTCACGCTGGCCTCCGCATTGGAAAGGTCGGTCAGCAGGCGCTGGCAGTCCTCCAGGAAAGCGCTGCCCTCGTGGGTGAGGGTGATGCGGCGCGTGGTGCGCACCATGAGCTTGACGCCGAGCCGTGCTTCCAGTGCGTCGATGCGGCGGCCGATGATGGCCGGGGCCACGTTTTCCTGGCGGGCCGCGGCGGTCAGGCTGCCGCGCGAGGCCACCGCCACAAAGGTTTCGAGCTGCTTGAGTTTGTCCACCGGGGCAGGTTACCGCACCCGGACACAGGGCTGGCGATATTGACAAGGCCGACACCGTCCCGACAATGCGCTACATACACGGAGGGGTAAGGAGTTTCATGGCCATGACGGGCACCGCGCTGCCGGACGTCGTGTCAACGTCTGCGCGCCCGAACGGGCCGGACGCTCACACAGTGGACCGCGCCAACGAAGGCGCCGGCGTCGGCCCGGCCCCCTTCAGCCTGCGGCGTCGATTCGCACTGGCCAGCCTGGTGGTGATCACGGTGATCGCGGTCGGGCTGGGCTGGATGCTGTCGCGGGTGCTGACCGAACGCATGCTGCAGCGCGAGGCCGAGGTCACCATGCACTTCGTGCACAACGTGCTGGCCACCGACGGCACATGGGCCTTCTTCAGGCGACCCGACGACAACCTGCTGCGGGCCGGATTCCTGCAGTCCATGCGGCACATCGTGACCATGCGCGAGTCGGTGCGGGGCAATGCCTACGACACGCGCGGCCATGTGCTGTGGTCGACCGACGAAGAACTCATCGGACAGACGTTCGACCACAACACCGAACTGGCCGAGGCCCTGCAGGGCCAGATGGTGGTGGAGGCCGACGAGACCGAGCCGGGCCAGTTCAGCAAGGCCGAGCACCAGGGGCTGGTGCGCCGTGGCGCGTTTTTTGTGGAAGCCTACTTTCCGGTCCGCGACCCGCAGAACGGCGCGGTGCTGGGCGTGATCGAGATCTACAAGATCCCCGAAAAGCTCTCCAGCGACATCCACCGCGGCCTTCGCCAGCTCTGGCTGGCCTGCTTCGGCGGTGCGGTGCTGCTGTTCGCGGTGCTGTACTGGATCGTGGCCCGGGCCGACCGGCTGATCACCGAACAGCAGAAGCGGCTCACCGAGGCCCAGCGCACCGCCTCGACCGTGGAGCTGGCCAGTGCCGTGGCCCACAGCCTGCGCAATCCGCTGGCGTCCATCCGGTCGGCTGCCGAGCTGCTGCAGGACGGCGCGGGGCGGCCAGAAGACGTGCGCGAACTGAGCGGCGACGTGATCGAGTCGGTCGACCGGGCCAACCGCTGGATCACCGAGCTGGTGCATGTGGCCCAGGCCCCGCAGCTGCATCCGCAGTCGGTCGATCTGGTGGCGCTGGTGCAGACCTGCCTGAAGGAAATGGCGGGCGAGCTGACGCGCCGCGACATCCGGCTCCGTGTGGAGCCCAGCGGGCCGCTGCCGGTGCTGGCGCACAGCGCCACGCTGCGGCAGGCGCTGCTGAGCATCATTGCCAATGCGGCCGAAGCCATGCCGCAGGGTGGCCGGCTGACGGTGAGCTGGAGTCGGTCGGAGGGGCTGACCGGGGTCTGCCTGACCGACACCGGGGTCGGCCTGTCGCCCGAGGCACAGAGCCGGCTGTTCCAGCCGTTTTCGAGCAACAAGGTCGGCGGGCTGGGCATGGGCCTGGCCCTGGTCAAACGCATGGTGGAACAGTGGCGCGGGGAGCTGCTGGTCACCCCCGGACAGCCGCGCGGCACCCGGGTGGAGATCCGCCTGCCGGCACCCGTCGGCACGCTGAACTAGAACATCCGGAGCACACATGGCCACCTTGCTGGTGATCGAGGACGAGCCCGCGCTGGCGCGGCACATGGCCCGCTACCTGCGGCAGTACGACCATGTGGTGGAGGTGGCCAACGACGGCCCGTCCGGGCTGGAGGCCGCGCGGCGGCTGCAGCCGGACCTGGCCATCGTCGACTTCCAGCTGCCCGGGCTGGACGGGCTGGCGCTGATCCGCGAGCTCAACCGCGACGCACCCCGCATCCGCACGCTGATGGTCTCCGGCCATGCCAATGTGGCGGTGGCGGTGCAGGCCATGAAGGCCGGCTCGTCCGATCTGCTGACCAAGCCGGTGCCGCTGCGCAGCCTGAAGCAGGCGGTTGACCGGGCCCTCGAAGAGCCGCTGCAGGCGCCGGGCGCGCCGGGCGTGCCGGTGCGGCCGATCGCCACGGCGCATGGCATCCTGGGGCATTCGCGTCCGCTGGCCAGCCTGCGCGATCTGGTGTCGGCCCTGGCGCGCCAGGAGCCCGGCGACGGTTCGCCGGTGCCGCCCATCCTGTTCTGCGGCGAGACCGGCTCGGGCAAGCTGCACGCGGCCCGCGCCGCCCATGCCACCGGGCCACGGGCCGCCGAGCCCTTCGTCGAGATCGACTGCATCGCCCTGCACCAGGGGCTCGATGCCGAGGTGGTGCCGGCCGGGGCTGGCACCGTCTTCCTGAAAGATGTCGGCGACCTCGACGAGCATGGTCAGGTCAGCCTGCTGCACATGCTGGAACGCCGGCAGATCCGGCTGGCCCGGGGCGGGGTGGAGCCGCTGCGGGCCCGCTTCATGGCCGCCACCCGGCACGACCTGGAAGCCCTGGTGCGGCAGGGCCGATTCAAGAGCGAGCTGTTCTACCGGTTGCAGGTCTGCACCGTGCGGGTGCCGCCGCTGCGCGCCTGCACCGACGACCTGCCCCTGCTGGCCCGCCACTTCGTCGACCTGCACACCCGCCGCTACCGGCTGCCCGCCATGCAGCTGGCGCCGGCCGCCGAAGCGGCGCTGATGATGCACAACTGGCCGGGCAACCTGCGCGAGCTGGGCAACGTGATCGAGCGGGCCGTCATGATCTGCCCCGGGGGCCGCCTGGACGCCTCCCACCTGCTGCTGCCGACCGGCACCACCCCCTCGTCGTTCGGTGCCCTGACCGAACTCAGCGACTGCCTGCGCACCGACGAGCTCGACCGCGCCGGACTGGTGCGGGCGCTGGAAGAGCACGCCTGGGATCTGGCCGCCACGGCCCGGCAGCTGCAGATCGAGCCCGACCAGCTGCAACGCCGCATGGACCGCCACGGCCTGTACGGCCCGACCTGAGCCATTACCCCCGAAAAAGTTGCGAATCTCTCGCTTTCCAGGGTTTGAATCAGCGTGCCGGTTGCGAATACAGTGCGGGGCATGGAACAACCGCGTGCCGTGCTCTTTGACGCCTATGGGACCCTGTTCGACGTGTACAGCGTCGGGCTGCTGGCCGAGCAGCTCTACCCGGGGCTGGGCGCGGCCATTTCGCGGCAGTGGCGCGACAAGCAGATCGAATACACCCGGCTGGTGACCACCAGCAACGCGGGCGCCCACTACCGCCCGTTCTGGGACCTGACCGAACGGGCCCTGCGACACACCCTCAAGACCCTGGTGCCGGCGGCCCGCACCGACTGGGCCGCGCACGCTCCGCTGGCCGCGCGGCTGATGAACCAGTACCGCCACCTCTCGGCCTTTCCGGAAAACCGCGAGGTGCTGCAGGCCCTGCGCGAACGCGGCGTGACCACCGGCATCCTGAGCAACGGCGACGCCGACATGCTGGGGATTGCGGTGCGCAGCGCCGGGCTGGACGGCCTGCTCGACCATGTGGTGAGCGTGGACCCGATCCGCCTGTACAAGACCCATCCGCAGGCCTATGCCCTGGGCGAGCAGGCCACCGGCCTGAAGGCCTCGCAGGTGCTGTTCGTCAGCAGCAACGCCTGGGACGCCCTGGCCGCCACCTGGTATGGCTACCGCAGCCTGTGGGTGAACCGCCAGAATCTGCCCTTCGAAGAACTGGACACCCAGCCCGAACGCACCGCTTCATCGCTGCGCGGCGTGCTGGATGTCTTTGCCTGATCCCTTTCACCTTTCCACCTCACCCGACGCACCACCATGACCCAGCGCACCACCATCCACGGCCTGCAAGTGGCCACCGAGCTGTTCGACTTCGTGAACCAGAAAGTGCTGCCCGGTACCGGCATCGACCAGGGCGCCTTCTGGAAAGGCTTCGACCAGATCGTGGCCGACCTGGCTCCCAAGAACGCCGCCCTGCTGGCCGAACGCGACCGCCTCCAGGCCGAACTGGACAAGTGGCACAGCGCCAACCCCGGCCCGGTGCGCGACATGATGGCCTACCGCAAGTTCCTGGAGACCATCGGCTACCTGGTGCCGCAGCCCAAGGGCGTGAAGGCCACCACGAAGAACGTGGACGCCGAACTCGCCACCCAGGCCGGCCCGCAGCTGGTGGTGCCGATCCTGAATGCCCGCTATGCGCTGAACGCCGCCAACGCCCGCTGGGGCAGCCTGTACGACGCGCTCTACGGCACCGACGTGATCAGCGAGGACAAGGGCTGCGAGAAAGTCGGCAAGAAAGGTGGCTACAACCCCAAGCGCGGCGCCAAGGTCATTGAGTGGGCCCGCCATGTGCTGGACCGCACCGCACCGCTGAAGAAGGGTTCGCACGTCGGCTCCACCGGCTACAAGATCAACAAGGACGGCGAGCTGGTCGTCTCGCTGGCCGAGGGCGGCACCAGCAAGCTGGCCGACAAGTCGCAGCTGGTGGGCTACCAGGGCGAGCCGAAGAACCCGTCGTCGGTGCTGCTGGTGCACAACGGCCTGCACCTGGACATCCGGATCGACCGCAACACCCCCATCGGCAAGACCGACGCGGCTGGCGTCTGCGACCTGGTGGTGGAAGCCGCTCTGTCCACCATCCTCGACCTGGAAGATTCGATCGCCGCCGTGGACGCACAGGACAAGGTCGTGGCCTACAGCAACTGGCTCGGCATCCTGCAGGGCACCCTGGTGGAGACCTTCCAGAAGGGCGGCCAGACCCTCACCCGCGGCCTCAACCCCGACCGCGAATACACCGCCCCGAACGGCAAGAGCGTGCGCCTGCACGGCCGCTCGCTGATGTTCCTGCGCAATGTCGGCCACCTCATGACCAACCCCGCGATCCTGTGGGGCCAGGACGGCCAGGAAATCCCCGAGGGCATCATGGACGCGGTGGTCACCACCACCATCGCCCTGCACGATCTGAAGCGCACGAAGAAGGACGCCATCCGCAACTCGCGCAAGGGCTCGGTCTACATCGTCAAGCCCAAGATGCACGGCCCGAAGGAAGTGGCCTTTGCCGCCGAGCTGTTCGGCCGCGTCGAGCAGCTGCTGGGCCTGCCGGATTCGACCGTCAAGCTGGGCATCATGGACGAGGAGCGCCGCACCTCGGTCAACCTCAAGGCCTGCATTGCCGCCGCCGCCAGCCGCGTGGCCTTCATCAACACCGGCTTCCTGGACCGCACCGGCGATGAAATGCACACCGCCATGCTGGCCGGCCCCATGGTCCGCAAGGGCGACATGAAGGCCAGCGCCTGGATCCAGGCCTACGAGCGCAACAACGTGCTGGTCGGCCTGCAGTGCGGCCTGCGCGGCAAGGCCCAGATCGGCAAGGGCATGTGGGCCATGCCCGACCTGATGAAGGCCATGCTGGAGCAGAAGATCGCCCACCCCAAGGCCGGTGCCAACACCGCCTGGGTGCCCAGCCCCACCGGCGCCACCCTGCACGCCATGCACTACCACCAGGTGCTGGTGAGCGACGTGCAGAAGGGCCTGGAGAAGGTCAACGCCGACGCCGAGCGCGACAACCTGCTCACCGGCCTGCTGACCGTGCCGGTGTCGAGCAACCCGAACTGGAGCGAGGCCGAGAAGCAGGCCGAACTGGACAACAACGTCCAGGGCATCCTGGGCTACGTGGTACGCTGGGTTGACCAGGGTGTGGGCTGCTCCAAGGTGCCCGACATCAACGACGTGGGCCTGATGGAAGACCGCGCCACCCTGCGCATCTCCAGCCAGCACATTGCCAACTGGCTGCACCACGGCATCGTCACCGAAGCCGAGGTGCGCGAGACCTTCGAGCGCATGGCCGCCAAGGTGGACAAGCAGAACGCCGGCGACAAGCTCTACCAGCCCATGGCCGGCAACGCGAAGACCAGCAAGGCCTACCAGGCCGCCCTGGACCTAGTGTTCAAGGGCAAGGAGCAGCCCAGCGGCTACACCGAGCCGCTGCTGCACGCCTGGCGCCTGAAGGTGAAGGCGGGCTGAACCCCTACCCCTTCAGAGTTTCATCAAGACTTGCCAGGGCAGCCTGCCTATGCTGCTGTCTCCCCCCACCCGAGGAGACAGCACATGCAGACCGACGCAAGACACCTGCGGCCCTGGTGGCCGCAACACAGCCTGGACAGCCTGGAGCCGCCACCGGTCCTGCGGCCCTGGCTGCTGCACGCCGGCTCCATGACCCAGCGCCTGCAGACCCTCTGGCCCGACCTGCAGGTCTGTCTGGTCCACGTGGGCACAGGGCGCCTCACACCTGAGGAAGCGGTCCGCCTCGAGTGTTCGCCCCAGACCCCCAGCTGGATCCGCTGCGTCTCGCTGCGGGGCGGCGGCCGGACCCGCGTGCGGGCCCGGGCCGTCATACCGGACTGGCATGGCTACAACGCCTGGTCCCTGGTGGCCGACCTGGGGCCACGGCCCCTGGGCGAGTGGCTGTTCCGGCAGACCGGCGTGCTGCGCAGCCCCTTTGAATGGGCCTGCCCCGAGAACCCCGAAGGGGCCGGCAGCTGGGCACGTCGCTGCTCTTTCGTCCGGCATGGCGCTCCGCTGCTCCTGACAGAATGGATGGTCGACCTGGAAACCACCCCGAACCGGCCCGAAAACGGCAGCTACACGCCCCTGACCGCATGAGACCCGCACCGCCCGTCTGCGAATACCTCAGCTTCGACGCCGTCGACAACGGGGACGACACCGGCACCTGGGAGGCCATGGCCAGCGCACCGTCCGGTGACCCGCGGCTGGGCCGCATCCTGGCCGAAATCCATGCCGTGCTGGCCTGGGCGGGCTGGCATGCCCCGGGCCCGAGGGGCCCGATGGAAGAAGGCGGTGAATGGGACGCCCACATCGCCGAAGACAGCCAGGACGGCTGGACCACCATGACCCTCACCCTGACCGGCCCCTGGGTGTGGGGGGAACAGTGCATCACCTGTTGCCAACCCATGGGTGGCCCGGGGGTTGCTTGAACCCGGGGCATGAACAGCCCCACTCCGTCTGCCGCCCCATCCGCCCCATCCGCCCTGAGCAAGCTCGACAGCTCGCTGCTCAACATCCTGGTCAAGGACGGGCGTGCCTCGTTCGCCGACATCGCCCGCCAGCTCGGCATCTCCCGGGCCCATGCCCGGGCGCGGGTGCAGGCCCTGCAGGCCAGCGGCGTGATCGAGATGTTCGGCGCGGTCATCAACCCGGAAAAACTCGGCCAGGTGGTATCGACCTTTCTGGACATCCAGGTGGCGCCGATGGCCCTGGAAACGGTGGCCCAGGAACTCGCCGACTGCCACGAGGTGGTCAGCCTCTACATCATGAGCGACCTGCGCAGCCTTCATGTGCACGCCCTCACCGACAGCGTGCCGAGCTTCGAGGCGTTTGCGCGCCGCCACCTGTTCAACCGGCCTGAAATCCTGTCGGTCGACTGCAAGACGCTGCTCACCCGGGTCAAGAACCGCCGTGGTGGCGCCCGGTTGTGAGCCACCGGGGCCTTCCGTCGCATTTGGTGCGCCTGCACCGACGGGGTGCGTGCTGAACATTCGTCAACGGCACCCGGCTCACCGGCTTCGTTGGCATGCCAACAGTTGCCATCCGGCACCCAAAACACACCAAACGGCATCTCAGCCAGACGTTTGAAAACATTCGGCACCGGATCGTGCTGTCGGCGTGCCCAGGAAGGGGAGCGGCGCCTGACCGGCATCAAGGCCGTCAAGCAGGAAAAAGCCTTTGCAAATCAAAGATCTGCAACAGATTTCGAGGTTGGCACGGCGGTTGCTGAAGGGAGTGCAGCCTGCCGAACAAATGAACAGACGGCAGCCCCAGCCCTTCCGCCCAACCCACCCCGCAAAGGAGTTCCGCCATGTCCCTGATCCGCCGCCAGTTCCTCTCCCGCGCTGCCCTTGCCGGCGGCGTTCTCGGCGCACCGGCCATTGCCACCGCCCAGACGGCCCGCTTCAACTGGAAGATGACCAGCGCCTACGGCAAGGGCTCGCCCTTCTACATGGACGGCCCGGGCAGCGCCACCGATCTGGCCAAGCGCATCCGCGAGATGTCGGACGGCCGCCTGAACATCCAGGTGTTCGGTGCCGGCGAGCTGATCCCGGCCTTTGAAGGCTTCGACGCGGTGCGCGCCGGCACGGTCGAGATGAACCATGCCAACGCCTATTTCTGGACCGGCAAGACCGCTGCCGCCCAGTACTTCACCGCCGTGCCCTTCGGCATGAACTTCCAGGGCATGAACGGCTGGCTGTACGACGGCGGCGGCATCGACCTCTGGAACGAGGTCTACGCCCCCTTCGGCATGGTGGCCATGCCCTGCGGCAACACCGGCGTGCAGATGACCGGCTGGTTCAAGAAAGAGATCAAGACCGTGGCCGACCTCAAGGGCCTGAAGATGCGCATCCCCGGCCTGGCCGGCAAGGTGTACGCCAACCTCGGCGTGGACGTGAAGGTGCTGCCGGGCGGCGAGATCTTCCCGGCGCTGGAGCGCGGCGTGATCGATGCCGCCGAGTTCGTCGGCCCGTTCCAGGACCGCCGCCTGGGCCTGCACAAGGCGGCCAAGTTCTACTACACCACCGGCTGGCACGAGTCTTCCACCGTGTCCGAACTGCTGATCAACAAGGCCGCCTGGAGCAAGCTGCCGAAGGATCTGCAGGCCATCGTCAGCAACGCGGCCGCCGCCTGCAACGTGATCAGCGAGGGCTGGTGCCAGAAGGCCAACTCCGAGGCCATGGAAGACCTGATCAAGAACCAGGGCGTGACCGCCCGCCCGCTGCCGGACGACGTGATCAAGGCGCTCAAGGCAGAGACCGACAAGGTGCTGGCCGAGGCCGTGGCCAAGGACCCGCTGACCAAGAAGGTGCACGACTCCTACATGTCCTTCAAGGCCAAGTACGACCGCTGGAGCGAGATCAGCGAAGAGGCCTACCACCTCAAGGTCCGCGGCTAAATCGGAGTCACCATGCAACAACCCCTGTCGAAGGCGGCAGGGGGCATCGAGGCGGTCATTGACCGCCTCGGGTCCCTGACCGCCTGGATCGCCCTGATCATGATCGGCCTGGTGGCCACCAACGTGATCCTGCGCTACGCCTTCAGCTTCGGCTCGGTGTGGGCGCAGGAGCTGGAATGGCACCTGCTGGCCGCCCTGATCCTGCTGGGCATGAGCTACGCGCTGCAGCGCGGCGACAACGTGCGCGTCGACCTGTTTTATGCGCGCTTCTCGCCGCGCACCAAGCAGGTGGTGGACGTGGTCTCCGCGCTGCTGCTGATCGCCATCAGCGTGCACTTCATCCAGCTCTCGCTGGGCTATGTGGAGCAGTCGCGCTCGATTGCCGAGGCCTCGCCCGACCCGGGCGGCATCCCCTACCGCTGGCTGGTGAAATCGCTCATTCCGCTGGGCTACGGCCTGCTGGTGCTGCAGCAGCTGGCGCATCTGGTGCGGCTGCTCCAGCAGAAGCACCCGGCCACCGGAACCACCGACGTCACCGCTGCCGTCACCACCGCCAAGGAGGACGGCCATGTTTGAGCTGTCGACCTACGCCATCTTGATGCTGGTGGGCTTCTTCGTGCTGCTGATGATCGGCATTCCGGTCGCCATCAGCCTGGCCACCGTGGGCTTCGTGTTCGGCTGGCTGGGCTTCGGCGACGGCCTGTTCAACCTGCTGCCGGCGCGCTTCTACGGCATCGTCTCGGGCTACCAGTGGATGGCCATACCGCTGTTCGTCTTCATGGGGGTGATGCTGGAGAAATCACGCCTGGCCGACGACCTGCTGGACGTGATGGGCCACATCGCCGGCGGCACCAAGGGCGGCATGGCCGTGGGTATCGTGCTGTTCGGTGTGCTCATGGGGGCCACCACCGGCATCGTGGGGGCGACCATCATCACGCTGGGCCTGCTGACCCTGCCCACCCTGATCCGGCGCGGCTACGACAAGAGCGTGGCCTGCGGCGTGATCTGCGCCTCCGGCACGCTGGGGCAGATCATCCCGCCCAGCCTGATCCTGATCCTGCTGTCGGACATCATGCAGCTGTCGGTGGGCACGCTGTTCGCGGCCGCCGTGGGCCCGGGCATGCTGCTGGCCGGGGTGTACATCGTCTACATCCTGGTCATGGGCTGGCTCAAGCCCGAGTCGATGCCGCCGATCCCGGTGGCCGAGCGCGACGCGGTCTCGCGCCGCCAGCTGTGGGTGCGCTTCTTCAAGGTGCTGCTGCCGCCGGTGCTGCTGGTGGTGGCGGTGCTGGGCTCCATCGTGGGCGGCGTGGCCGCACCGACCGAAGCCGCCTCCATGGGTGCCGTGGGCGCGGTGCTGATCACCGCCTTCTCGGGCCGCTTCACCATGAAGACGCTCAAGGACACCGCGCTGGAGACCAGCAAGATCACCGCCATCATGATGTTCATCCTCATGACGGCCCAGGTGTTCGCGCTGTCCTTCCGGGGCCTGCAGGGCGAGGAGCTGATCGCCAGCCTCTTCGAGGCGCTGCCGGGCGGCGTGAACACCGCCATCTGGTTCATGATGCTGATGATCTTCGTGCTCGGTTTCTTCATCGAGTGGATCGAGATCAGCTACATCGCGGTGCCGCTGTTCCTGCCGATCCTGCTCAACCTGGGCGTGGACCCGGTGTGGCTGGCCATGCTGATCACCATCAACCTGCAGTCGAGCTTCCTGACGCCACCGTTCGGCTGGGCGCTGTTCTACCTCAAGGGGGTGGCGCCACCGGAGGTGAACATCAAGGACATCTACCGCGGCGTGGTGCCCTTCATCGGTCTGCAGTTGCTGGCCCTGGTGCTGGTGTTCTTCTATCCGCAGATCGCGCTCTGGCTGCCCAAAGCCATCGGCTGGTAAGGCCCCGCCATGGAACTCCTTGCACAACACAGCGGCCTTTGGCTGCTGGGGCTGGCCGTGGCCCTGGCGGCCACCGGGCTGGTGGCTGGCGTGATGGCCGGGCTGCTGGGCGTGGGTGGCGGCATCGTCATCGTGCCGGTGCTCTACCACCTGTTCACGCTGCTCGGCATCGACGAGTCGGTGCGCATGCATGTGACGGTGGGCACCTCGCTGGCCACCATCATTCCGACCTCGATCATGTCGAGCCGGGCGCACCGCCGCAAAGGCAGCCTGAACATGGACCTGATCCGCTCGCTCATGCCCGGCGTGGTGGTGGGCGTGGCGCTGGGTTCGGTGGCCAGCCGCTTTCTCGACGGCAGCGTGCTGACCGCCGTGTTCGCCTGCGTGGCGCTGCTGGTGGCACTCAACATGGCCTTCAAGCGCGACGGTTTTGCCGTGGCCGACGGGCTGCCCGGCCGGGCCGGCACCGCCTTGCTGGGCGGGGGCATCGGCGGCATCTCGACGCTGATGGGCATCGGCGGCGGCACGCTGTCGGTGCCGCTGCTCAATGCGCTGAAGGTGCCGATGCACACCGCCGTGGGCACCGGGGCCATGCTGGGCATGGTCATCAGCATTCCGGGGGCGCTGGCCTTCGTGGTCAACGGGCTGGACGTGCCGATGCGCCCGCCCTTCAGCCTGGGCTATGTGAACCTGCTGGGCTTCGCCCTGATCGTGCCCGCCACCATGGCCACCACCGGCTGGGGTGCGACACTCGCCCACCGCATCGACGCACGCCGCCTGCGCCAGGTGTTTGCCGCCTTTCTGGCGCTCACCTCGCTGCGCATGTTCTACGGCCTGCTGACCTGAACCGAACCGACATCACCCGGAGACAACGACATGATCCATACCCTCAAAGCCCTGGGCGGCATGCAGGTGGCACCGCACCACCTGGCCGCACAGGCCGGCCGCGACGTGCTGCGCGACGGCGGCAATGCGGTCGAAGCCATGGTGGCCGCCGCCGCCGCCATTGCGGTGGTCTACCCGCACATGAACGCCATCGGCGGCGACGGCTTCTGGCTCATCCATGAGCCGGGCAAGGCCCCGGTGGCCATCGACGCCTGCGGCCCCGCCGCCGCCCTGGCCACGCCCGACTTCTACGCCGGGCTCGACACCATCCCGCCGCGCGGCGCCACTGCGGCCCTCACCGTGGCCGGCACCATCGGCGGCTGGGACCGTGCGCTGCAGGTGGCCTCGGCCTGGGGCCCGGCCCTGCCGCTGACCCGCCTGCTGCAGGACGCCATCCGCCATGCCCACGACGGCGTGGCCGTGACCACCAGCCAGTCGGCCCTGACCCGCGACAAGCTGCCCGGCCTGAAAGACGCCCCCGGCTTCGCCCAGACCTACCTGGTGAACGGCCAGCCGCCCGAGCCCGGCCATGTGCTGCTCCAGCCGGCGCTGGGCCGCACGCTGGCCCAGCTGGCCGAGCGCGGCCTGGACGACTTCTACCGGGGCGAACTGGCGCAGCGCATCGGCGCCGAGCTGGAGCGCGTGGGCAGCCCGGTGCGCACCAGCGACCTGGCCGCCTACCGGGCCCAGATCGTGGAGCCGCTGGCGGTGCGCCTGAACGACAGCACGGTCTACAACCTGCCGCCGCCCACGCAGGGCCTCTCGGCCCTCATGATCCTGGGCCTGTTCGAGCGCCTGGGCGTAACCGAGGGCGAAGGCTTTGCCTACCTGCACGGCCTGGTGGAATCGACCAAGCGCGCCTTCCGGGTGCGCGAGCGGGTGGTGACCGATCCGCAACGTCTGCCGGCCGACCCGCGCAGTTTCCTCACGCCCGAGGCGCTGGACGAACTCGCCGCCCAGATCGACCCAGCCCGCGCCCTGCCCTGGCCCGACGCCACCAAACCCGGCGACACCATCTGGATGGGCGCCATCGACCGCGAAGGCCGCGCGGTGAGCTTCATCCAGAGCGTGTACTGGGAGTTCGGCTCCGGCACCGTGCTGCAGGACACCGGCATCTGCTGGCAGAACCGGGGCACCAGCTTCTCGCTCGACCCGAAGGCCCTCAACAGCCTCAAGCCCGGTCACAAGCCGTTCCACACGTTGAACCCGTCGATGGCCCTGTTCGACGACGGCCGGGTCATGCCCTACGGCACCATGGGCGGCGAAGGCCAGCCCCAGACCCAGGCCGCCGTGTTCACCCGCTACGCCCGGTTCGGCCACAGCCTGCAGCAGGCGGTGACGGCCCCGCGCTGGCTGCTGGGCCGCACCTGGGGCGACGTCAGCACCACCCTCAAGCTGGAAAGCCGGTTCGACCCGTCGCTGGTGCAGGCCCTGCGCGATGCCGGCCATGTGGTCGAGGTGCTGCCCGAAGCCTTCAGCGACACCATGGGCCATGCCGGAGCGCTGGTGCGCCACCCGAACGGCGTGATCGAGGGCGCAGCCGACCCGCGCAGCGACGGCGCGGTGGCCGCGGTCTGAGTTCAGGCCGGGCGCAGGGCGACGGTGAACACTGCGCCCTCGCCCGGGCGGCCTTCGGCCGTCACGGTGCCGCCGTGGCGTTCGACGATGCGCTTGACGTTGGCCAGCCCCATGCCCTCGCCAGTGAACGATCCGGTGGTGTGCAGGCGCTGGAACGGTCGGAACAGCCGGCTGGAGAGCGTCGGATCGAAACCCACGCCGTTGTCTTCCACCAGCACCCGGACCAGCCCGTCCGGACCGACAGGGCCGGCGCGGACCGTCACCTCCGGGTGCGGGCGGGCAGCGCTGTACTTCACGCCGTTGCCCAGCAGGTTCACGAACACCTGGTGCAGCAGCCCGGCATGGCCCAGCACGGTGGGCAGGGGGTGGAGCTGCACACAGCAGCCCTGTGGCGGGTGCAGGGCCCGCACATCGCTGCGGGCCTGTTCCACCAGCGGCCCCAGGGCCACCGGCTCCAGGGTGAGTTCGCGGTTGCCCAGGCGGGCAAAGTCCAGCAGGTCGCGCACCATCTTCAGGGCTGTGTCGCCCGAACGCACGCCTGCCCGCACCAGCTCCACCATCTCGGCGGGCAGGGCCGCGCCATGTTCCTCGGCCACCAGCTGCAGGATGCCGCGCATGTTGGCCACCGGGCCACGCAGGTCGTGCGAGAGGCGGGCTGCAAACGCATCCAGCTCCTGGTTCACCACCAGCAGCTCGTCGAACTGCCGGCGGATCTCCTGCTGCAGCTGGCTGTTGCGCCGGCGCAGCCGCTGCAGCGCCAGCGCCCGCTCCACCGTGGAGATCATGGTGCTCAGGCGGAACGGCTTGGGCACGTAGTCGACCGCGCCGCTGCGCATGGCGTCGACCGCGCTCTCGATGCTGGCATGGGCCGTCACCAGGATGGCCGGCAGGTCGGGGTGGCGTTCCTGTGCGCGGCGGATCAGCTCGATGCCGTCGATGTCCGGCATCTGCAGATCGGTCACCAGCAGGTCGATCGAGGCGAGGTCCTGCTGCAACGCCTGCCCGGCGGTCTCGCAGCCGGTGGCCTCATACCCCTCCAGGCGCAGCACGTCCACCAGCGCCTGGCGCTGCAGCGGCTCGTCGTCCACCACCAGGATGCGGGTGGGCGGCTCGGGTTCGGGGTGATCGGACATCGGGTGGGTCATGCAGAGCCCTCGCGGCTGGGGCCAGCCGCCGCCGGGAGCTCCCCGGTATATCACGAACACCGCGGCAGAAATGCGGGAAGATGACACACCCCCGGGGGTTGTGCAGTGGCGCCCGGACCGGGGTACCCACAACAGGTGACAGGGATGACACGACAACGCATCGGGATGAGGAGCCTGCTGCTGATGCTGGTGGCACTGGCGGTGCTGCCGGCACTCTGGCTGGCCTGGCTGAACTACCGCCAGGACCTGCGCCTGGCCGAAGACCAGGTCCGCCAGGAACTGGCCGCCGTGGCCCAGGTGGCCGAGGCCGGGCAGGAAGCCGTGATCAGCGGCGTGCGCAACATGATGGAGACCGTGGCCAGCGGCCCGTCGGTGCGGCGCACCGATCTGCGCGAACTGTGCTTCTCGTTCCTGGCCAACATCGTGTCCCGCTCGCCGGACTTCGCCAACCTGGGCTTTGCCAACCGCCAGGGCAACATCGAGTGCATGGGCCGGCGGACCGCCGGGGCCATCAATGTGAGCGACCGCGACTACTTCAACAAGGTGATGGAGGACCCGCGCTTCACCATCGGCAGCTACATGCTGGGCCGGGTCTCGCGCACACCGGCGCTGGGCTTCGGCATGCCGGTCTACAACGACGACGGGCAGTTCGTGGGTGTCGCCTTTGCCGCCGTCAATGTGAACCGGCTGGCCGACGCCTTCGGCAAGCTGGGCCTGCGGCCCGGCCTGCATGTGACCCTGCTGGACCGCAACGGGGTGCTGCTGGCGACGACCCGGGCCGGTCTGGGCCAGGTGGGCGAACCGCTGGCCGACACCGTGCTGCGGCAGGCGGCGCAGGGGCCATCCATACAGCACACCCAGCTGCAGACCCGCGAAGGCGAGGCCGGCACCTGGCTGCACGATGTGCGCCCGATCTCCATCGGCGACGCCGGCTCGCTGCGGCTGCTGGTCAGCACCCGGCTGGACGAACGCCTGGCACCGGCGGTGCAGCGCCTGCAGATCCAGCTGCTGGTGCTGGCCAGCGTGCTGGCGTTGGTCCTGCTGCTGGCCTGGCAGCTCTCGGTGCGGGTGCTGGCACAGCCGATCTTCGGCCTGCGCCAGCGCATGCAGGCCGCGGCGGCGGGCCAGTTCGACCCGGCCGACGGCCCGCTGGCGCGGACGCGTGAAATCTCGGAACTGCAGGCCGGTTTCGACGACATGATCGGCCGGCTGCGCGAAGGCCAGGCACAACTGCTGCGGGCACAGCGGCTGGCCGGCATCGGTTTTTACCGGGTCGATCTGGTCAGCAGAATGCTGGGCTTCGACAACACCATCGCCGGCTGGCTGCGCTGCGAACCGGGCACCACCGACATGGATCTCGACCGGTTCTCGGCACTGATCCACCCCGACGACCGGGAGCGGGTGGAAGCGCACCGCAGCCACCTGCGGGCCTCCGGGCAGGAGGGGCGCATCCAGTTCCGCATCCGGCTCTCCGATGGCGATGTGCGCTGGCTGGAGAGCTTCAGCCTGGCGCGCTCGCCGGGCGATGCCCCGGACGTGCTGGCCGGTGCGCTGCAGGACGTCACCGCCGCGGTACGACTGCAGCGCCTGTACCGGCTGCTCAACGCCATCAACGAGAGCATTCACGGCGCCACCGATGCCGACAGCCTGTTTCACACCCTGTGCGGCGTGGCGGTCAAGGCCGGCGGCTTCCGGATGGCCTGGATCGGGCGGGTCGACAGCGACGGACCGGACGGCGGCACGCGGATCATGCCGGTGACCAGCGCCGGCGTCGACGACGGCTACACCGACAGCATCCAGCGCGAGCCGGACCGGTTCGTGCAGAGCCGGCTGGTGGCGGTGCAGGCCCTGGGATCGGGTTCGCTGGCGGTCATCGACGACCTGGCCGCAGAGCCTGCCGACGACTGGGTGCAGGCCGGTCTGGAACGCGGTTACCGCGCCGCCGCCGGCATACCGGTGCGGCAGGCCGGCACCATCGTGGCGGTGATGGTGATCATGTCGGAGGAGCCCAACCGCTTCGGCGGGCCGGAGCGCGAGCTGCTGGTCTCGCTGGGGCGCAGCGTCTCGCGCGCGCTCGACTTTGCCCACGCCGAGGCGCAGCGGCAGCAGGCGCTGGAGGCGGAACGCAGCGCTGCATCCCGGCTTCAGCGGGCCCAGCAGCTGGCCCGCCTGGGCCATTGGGTGCGCCAGGACGAAGGGCGCCAGGCCGAGTGGTCCGAGGGGCTGTACGGCATCATCGGCCGCGACCCGGCACTGGGCCCGCCCACCGTGGCGGAGACATTGGCCACCTTGCACCCGGACGATGTGCAGACCTACCGCGACGCCATGGACAGGGCGCTGCACGGCAACGGCGGCGGCACCCTGCGCTACCGCTGCCAGCACGCCGACGGCTCCATCCGCTGGTACGAGGAGATCATCGACGCGCCGCTCCGGGACGCCTCCGGCCGCGTGCTGCAGGTCAGCGGCACGGTGCAGGACATCACCGACCGGATGGAGGGGGCGCTCAAGCTGCAGACCCAGCTCTCCAGCACCGAGCTGCTGAACCAGATTGCGCGGGCCACCGAGGAGCGCCACGATCTGCAGAGCGTCTACCGCGTGGTCTGCGAAAAGCTCGACACGCGGTTCCAGATCGACCTGTCGCTGGTGCTGCAGCGGCAGGGCAACGGCGCCAGCGTCCGGGTGGTCCATGTCGGCCCGGCCGGCACCGACCGGCTGACCGAAGCCCACCTGCAGCCGGGCACCGAACTGGTGGCCGACCGCAACGGCCTGGCCCGTTGCCTGGGGGGCGAGCTGGTGCACGAGCCCGACACCCGCCTGCTGGACTTCGACCTGCCGCGCCGGCTGGCGGCCGCCGGGCTGCACAGCGTGGTGCTGGTGCCGCTGCAGGTGGGTGGCGCGGTGTTCGGCGTGCTGCTGGTGGCCCGGCGCCGGGCCGACGCTTTCGTCAGCAGCGAATGCGAATTCATGCGCCAGCTGGGCGAACACGTGACGCTGGCCGCCGGCCAGGCCCGGCTGCTGGAGTCGCTGCGACAGGCCTACGACGATCTGCGCGATGCCCAGCAGGTGGCGCTGCAGCAGGAGCGGCTGCGGGTGCTGGGGCAGATGGCCAGCGGCATCGCGCACGACATCAACAACGCCATCTCGCCGGTGGCGCTGTACACCGAGTCGCTGCTGGCCCGCGAAAAGGGCCTGAGCGAACAGGGCCGGCAGCAGCTCACCACCATCCAGCTGGCGGTGGACGATGTGGCCGACACGGTGGCCCGCATGCGCGAGTTCTACCGGCCCAGCGCGGGCATGGCGGAGCGGCGCGATGTCGATCTCAGCCGGCTGATGCGCCAGGCCCTGGAGCTGACCCGCGCACGCTGGCGCGACCTGCCGCAGCAGCAGGGCATCTCGATCGAGATCGCCACCGAACTGGCCGACCCCTGCCCGCCGGTGCGCGGGGTGGAGGGCGAGCTGCGCGATGCGCTGGTGAATCTGCTGCTCAATGCGGTCGACGCCATGCCGCAGGGCGGGCGCATCACGCTGCGCAGCCGGCTGGAGCTGGCAGGGGGCGGACACGGTGCACCGCAGCTGGTGGTGGAGGTCGAGGACAGCGGCATCGGCATGGACGAAGACACCCGGCGCCGCTGCATCGAGCCCTTCTTCACCACCAAGGGCGAACGTGGCTCGGGCCTGGGCATGGCCATGGTGTTCGGCTGCCTGCAGCGCCACGACGCCAGCCTGGACATCGACAGCCAGCCCGGCCGGGGCACCCGGGTCCGCCTGCAGTTTCCGGTGCTGGCCCCGCAGGACGGCAGCGGTGCGGCAGGCCTGCTCGCGCAGGAGCCGGCGGTACCGCGCCGGGCGCTGGATGTCCTGCTGGTGGACGACGATCCGCTGCTGCTGGAGGCGGTGGGCGAGATCCTCAGCCAGGCCGGGCACCGGGTGGTCCGGGCCAGCGGCGGGCGCAGCGGTGTGGAGCAGTTCGAGGCGGCGCTGGCCGGGCGGCCGTTCGATGCGGTCATCACCGACCTCGGCATGCCGGAAGTCGATGGCCGGAACGTCGCGCGGCGGGTGCGCCAGCTCTCGGCCACCACCCCGGTGATCATGCTGACCGGCTGGGGCCGGCGCATGGAAGAAGACGGCGAAATGCCGGAAGGTGTCGACCTGCTGCTGTCCAAGCCGCCGCGCCGGCGCCAGCTGCTCGACGCGCTGGACCGGCTCGCGGGCCAGCGCTGAGGCCGCCGGGTCAGCGCAGCCGGGCCACGTCCAGCGCCGTCACTTCGCCGGCCCGGTTGCCCCACGACTGCCGGATGAAGCTGGTCACGGCGGCCACTTCGTCGTCGCTCAGGGTGCTGCGGTAGGGCGGCATGCCGTAGGGCCGGGGGTGGGCCCGGGTGGCCGGCGCAAAGCCGCCGCTCAGGATGGCCTGCACCGCATTCACCGGGCTGCTCTGGGTGACCGCGCGGTGCCCGGCCAGCGGCGGGTAGGCACCGGCGGCCCCCTCGCCCGCGTCGCCGTGGCACTGCGCGCAGTGCTGCTCGTAGAGCCGGCCACCGCGGGTCAGCACCGCATCGGGCGCCGGCTCGAATCCGGGCTGCTTCACCGGCTGCACCGGCAGCTCGGCCAGGTAGACCGCCATGGCGCGCAGGTCGGACTCGGGCAGGTGCTGGGTGCCGTGCAGCACCACCTCGGCCATCGGGCCCAGGGTCGAGGCCTGGCCGCTGGCATGGGCATTGCGGCCGCCGGCCAGCAGGGCCACGGTGGCGTCCACGCCCCAGGCCTGGGTGCCGCCCTCGGCCGGGTCGTGCAGCGAGGGCGCCCACCAGCGGCCATCGGGCATGAGGCCGCCGCCGAAGCGGTCGACCGATCCGCCACCGAACACATCGCGCTCGGCGTGGCAGGCCGCGCAGTGCGCCACGCCGGTGACCAGGTAGGCGCCCCGGTTCCACTCGGCGCTGCGGGCGGCATCGGGCTGGTAGGTGCCGGGGCTGAAGTACAGGATGCGCCACAGCGCCAGCGCCGCCTGGGTGTTGAACGGGAAGCGCAGGCCGTGCTCGCGCGCCGGCTGCACCACCGGCGGCAGCGTGCGCAGGTGGGCATACAGCGCGTCCACGTCCTCGGTCGTCATGCGGGTGGTGTGGTTGTACGGAAAGGCCGGGTAGAGCAGGCGGCCGTCGCGCGACTGGCCGTGCAGCAGCGCACGCCGGAAGTCGCCCGCACTCCAGCGGCCCAGACCGGTCTCGGGGTCCGGCGTGAGGTTGCTGGCGTAGATGGGACCGAACGGGGTGTTGACCGGCCGGCCACCGGCCCAGGGCTCGCCGCCCCGCGCGGTGTGGCAGGCCATGCAGTTGCCGGCGGCGGCCAGCTGTGCGCCGCGTTCCAGCAGGGCCGGGGTGGCGGTCACGCCATCGGCGCCCAGGGCCGCCACCGGCACGCCCTGCAGTTCGGTGCGAACCGCCAGGGTCAGCAGGCCGATGCCCAGCAACAGGCCGGCGGCGATCAGCCAGAGCGCGAGCGCCCGACGCGGACGGGGCAGTGCAGCGTGGGTCATCGCGTCGCCCCCTTCATGGCGGCCGGCCCCTGCAGGTCGTGGCCACAGTCCAGGGGCAGCGGCGCGGGCAGCCGGTCGATCGGCTTCGCATCGGCCGGCACCGGCTGCGCTGCGAGCCAGGCGGCCACCGCCGTGACATCGGGGCCGCTCAGGCGGCGCGCCACGGTGGCCATGCAGTCGGGTGCAGTGGCCCGCCGCAGGCCGGTCTGCCAGCCACCGAGCTGGCTGATGAGGTAGTCGCGCGGCAGCCCCAGCAGGCCCGGAATGGCCGGCTGCACACCGGTCATGCGGTCACCGTGGCAGCTGTTACAGGAAGGAATCTGGCGCGCCGCATCGCCCACCTTCACCAGCTGCTCGCCCCGGCGCAGGGTGGCGGCATCGGCCACCGGGGTGGCCGGCACCGGGTACGGCAGGTCGAGCGCGGCAAAGTACTGCGCCATCTCCATCAGGTAGGCATCGGTCAGCGGATCGAGCAAGGCGGTCATGCCCACGGCCTGCCGGCGTCCGGCCTTGAAGTGCAGCAGCTGGTTGTACAGGTAGCCGGCCGGCTTGCCCGCAATGCGCGGGAAGTAGCCGTCGGGCGTGGCTCGGCCCTCGATGCCGTGGCAGGCGGTGCAGACCAGCATGCGCTGGGCCATGGTGTCGGGCACGGTGCGGGGTGGTGCGGCCAGCGCGGTGGTGGCGGACGCTGCGCACAGCAGCGGCGCCATCAGCCAGGGCCGCAGGCGCGACAGGATTTCAGGGAACATGGCATGGACTCGGCCCCCCGGAAGATCGGGGACAGGCCGTTGAAATTACCATACCCCCTCCCCCCATGATGGCGCCCACCTCCGTCGACCCCACCCGCTGCCCGCTGTGCGGCGCGGACAACCGCTGCGCGCTCGAGATCGAGCGCGCCACCGGCCAGGCCCAGCCGCCCTGCTGGTGCACCACCACCACCTTCCCGCCCGATCTGCTGGACCGCCTGCCCGAGGCCGCCCGGAACCAGGCCTGCATCTGCGCCACCTGCGTGGCCGCCCACCGGGACGCCAGCCGCCCATGAGCGGTCAGCCGGGCTCCATCGATGCCCTGCGCGCGCAGCACGGCGAGCGCTACCGCTGGCTGCTGCTGCTCTCGGTGATGGTGGGCACCATGGCGTCGATCATGTCGTCGACCATCATCAATGTGGCCATTCCGGACATGAGCCAGCACTTCACGCTCGGCCAGGAACGGGCGCAGTGGGTCAGCTCCGGCTTCATGGCGGCCATGACGGTGTCCATGCTGACCACGCCCTGGCTGCTGGCGCGTTACGGCTACCGCGCCACCTACGCCGGCTGCATGTGGCTGCTGCTGGTCGGCGGTGTGGCCGGCGGCCTGGCCAACGACTACCCGCTGGTGCTGGCCGCGCGCGTGGCCGAGGGACTGGCCGCCGGTGTGGTGCAGCCGATCCCGGCCATCATCATCCTGCGGGCCTTCGAGCCCAGCGAACAGGGCCGGGCCAGCGGCATCTTCGGCATGGGGGTGGTGCTGGCGCCGGCCCTGGGGCCGAGCATCGGCGGCCTGCTGGTGGACGGCTTCGGCTGGCGCTCGATCTTCTTCATGGTGGTGCCGTTCTGCCTGGCCTCGCTGTGGCTGGCCCGCCGCTATGTGCCCGACGTGGCCCCGGGCGGCCAGGCCGCCAACCCGCAGGGCGCGGCGCTCGACTGGCGCGGCCTGCTGCTGGCCGCCGCCGGCACCCTGTGCCTGCTCAATGGCCTGGTGGAACTGCAGGGCGGCACGCCGCTGGCGGCCACCGTGCTGCTGGGCTCGGCACTGGCGCTGCTGGTGGGCTTCGTGGCGTTGCAGCGCCGCACGCTGCTGGCGCGGCGCCGCCACCCGGACCAGGGCATCGACCCGCTGATGAACCTGTCGCTGTTCGCCGACCGGCGCTTCGCCATGGGCAGCATCGTGGCCTTCATCTACGGCGTGGCGCTGTTCGGCTCGACCTATCTGCTGCCGGTGTTCATGCAGCTCGGGCTGGGCCTGTCGGCCTCGTATGTGGGCACCATCCTGCTGCCGGCCGGGCTGGTGCTGGCGGTGTGCATCGCGGTGGTCGGGCGGCTGGCCGACCGTCAGCCGACCCACCGGCTGGTGAGCATCGGGCTGGTGCTGCTGGCGGCGTCCTTCGCGCTGATGGTCACCATCCAGCTGGACCGGCCGGAACGCATCATCCCGCTGCTGGTGGCCTGGGCCATCCTGGGGCGCATCGGTCTGGGCTTCATCTTGCCGTCGCTCAACATCGGCGCCATGCGCGGGCTGGAGCGCCACCACATCCCGCAGGGATCGAGCGTCATCAACTTCCTGCGCATGCTGGGGGGTGCCGCCGGCGTGAGCCTGTGCGGCATCGTGCTGGAGTGGCGGCTGGCCGCGCGCGGCGCCGGTCTGGAGGCTGCGGCCAGCACGCCGGCCCGCATCGCCGCCTTCGACGACACCTTCCTGATGCTCGCCGGCATCTGCGCCCTCGCCCTGGTGGCCGCCCTGCGCCTGCGCGACAGACCCTGAAGCACAATCCGCCCATGTGCCAATTGCTGGGCCTGAACTGCGCCACCCCCACCGACGCCACCTTCAGCTTCACCGGCTTCCGGGAGCGCGGTGGCCACACCGACCACCATGCCGACGGCTGGGGCATCGCCTTCTTCGAGGGCAAGGGTGTGCGGCTGTTCATCGACCACGAGAGCGCGGCGCAGTCGCCGATGGCGGCCTTCCTGCAGGCCTATCCGCTGAAAAGCCGCAACATCGTGGCCCATGTGCGCAAGGCCACGGTGGGCGAGGTGGCGCTGGAAAACGCACACCCTTTCGTGCGTGAACTCTGGGGCCGGCCCTGGGTGTTCGCGCACAACGGCGACCTCAAGGACTACCAGCCCCGGCTGCACAGCCACTTCCGTCCGGTGGGCAGCACCGACAGCGAGCGCGCCTTCTGCTGGCTGATGCAGGAGCTGCACAAGTCGCACGCCGCGCTGCCCACGGTGCAGGAACTCACCCGCACGCTGCAGGAACTGGTGCCTCAGATCCGCGCCTTCGGCACCTTCAACTTCCTGCTGTCCAACGGTGAAGCGCTGTGGGCCCACTGCAGCACCAACCTGCACTGGCTGGTGCGCCAGCACCCGTTTGCGGCAGCCACGCTGAAGGACTGCGACTGGACGGTGGATTTCGCCGCCGTCAACCAGCCGGGTGACCGCGCGGCGGTGATCGTCACCACCCCGCTGACCAGCAACGAGACCTGGACCGCGTTCGAGCCGAACGAACTCAAGGTGTTCGTGGACGGGCTGCCGGTCGAGCCGGCCTGACCGTTCAGCCGCCCCGGCGCCGCTGCTCCCGCAGCATGAACAGGTAGAGCCCTTCCACCTTCTCGCGCGCCCACGGCGTCTTGCGCAGGAAGCGCAGGCTCGACGGCACGCTCGGGTCGATGTTGAAGCAGCGCACCGGAATGCGTTCGCCCAGACCGTCCCAGCCGTAGTGGTCCACCAGGGCCGTCACCACCGCTTCCAGCGTCATGCCGTGCAGCGGGTTGTTGGGCTGGGCCGGGGCCGGATCGGGCGTCGTCATGCCAGCGCCGCCTCCAGCGCATCGACGAACATGGCCGGCACATCGAAGCCGGTCTGCTGCTGGATCTCCTGGAAGCAGGTCGGGCTGGTGACATTGATCTCGGTCACCTTGTTGCCGATCATGTCCAGCCCCACCAGCAGCAGGCCGCGCGCGGCCAGCACCGGCGCCATGGCCTCGGCCACGGCACGGTTCTCGTCCGACAGCGGCTGGGCCACGCCCTTGCCGCCGGCGGCCAGGTTGCCGCGCACCTCGTTGCCCTGCGGAATGCGGGCCAGCACGAAGGGCGCGACCTTGCCGCCGATGAGCAGCAGGCGCTTGTCGCCCTGCACGATCTCCGGCAGGTAGCCCTGCACCATCACGCTGGTGCTGCCGCCCTGGTTGAGCGTCTCGATGATCGAGCCCAGGTTCATGCCGTTGTCGGTGACCCGGAAGATGCCCATGCCGCCCATGCCGTCCAGCGGCTTGAGGATGATGTCTCGGTGCTCGGCGTGGAAGGCGCGGATGGCGTCTGCCGAGCGGGTCACCAGGGTGGGCGGCGCGAACTGGCCGAACTCCATCAGGGCGAGTTTTTCGGGGTGGTCGCGCAGGGCGCGCGGGCTGTTGAACACGCGGGCGCCTTCGCGCTCGGCCTGCTCCAGCAGATGGGTGGCGTAGAAGAACTCGCTGTCGAAGGGCGGGTCCTTGCGCATCAGGATGGCCGCGAAGTCGCGCAGCGGGCGGCGGGCAGCGGCCTTGACCTCGAACCATTCGTGCTCGCGGCCGGTGAGTGCGATCTCCCGCACATCGGCACTCACCAGGCCACCGGTCTGCCACTGCAGATGCTGCGGCTCGCAGGCCGCCAGGGCAAAGCCCCGGCGCTGCAGCTCGCGCATCATGGCGAAGGTGGTGTCCTTGTAGGTCTTGAAGGTTTCGAGCGGGTCGGCGACGACGAGGATGGTTTTCATGCGCATCAGGCTTTTTTGGGCAGCCCGTACTGTTGCACAAACAGCGCCAGCGCGCCGGCCACCACGCCCCAGAAGGCCGAGCCGATGCCGGCCACCACCACGCCGCTGAGCGTGACCAGGAAGGTGATGAGCGCGGCCTCGCGGTGGCGGTCGTCCTGCAGCGCGGCCTGCAGCCCTCCACCGATGGTGCCCAGCAGCGCCAGGCCGGCAATGGCCAGCACCAGTTCGCGCGGGAAAGCGATCAGCAGCCCGGTGACCAGCGCCCCCACCAGGCCGATGGCGATGTACAGCGCCCCGCAGACCACGGCCGCGGTGTAGCGGCGTTTCGGGTCGGGGTGGGCTTCCGGCCCCATGCAGATGGCGGCGGTGATGGCGCTCAGGTTGAGCGCAAAGGCACCGAAGGGTGCCAGCACCAGCGTGACCAGACCGGTCAGCGTGATGAGGCGGGAGATGGGCATGGCGTAGCCGGCCGCGCGGATGGCCGCCACCCCGGGCAGGTTCTGCGAGGCCATGGTCACGATGAACAGCGGCAACGCCAGACTGACGAAGGCCTGCCACGAAAACTCGGGGGCGGTGAACACCGGGCGGGCCCAGTCCAGGCTCACGGCCCCGGCCTTGAACTGCCCCTGCGACACCACCCAGGCCACGGCCACCAGCAGCGTGATCGGCACCGCGTAGCGCGGCAGCAGACGGCGCCCCAGCAGGTAGGTGGCGAGCATCAGCACCACCAGCACCAGCGCGGTCTCGGCAGCGGCAAAGGCCTGCAGACCGAAACGCGCCAGCACACCGGCCAGCAGGGCGGAGGCAATCGCCATCGGAATGCGGTTCATGAGCCGCTCGAACAGGCCGCTGGCGCCAGCCACCACGATGAGCGCCGCACACAGCATGAAAGCGCCGACCGCCTGCCCCATGCTGAAACCTCCGGCCAGGCCGGCCGAGGCCAGCACCGCTGCACCGGGCGTGCTCCAGGCCACCATCACCGGCTGGCGCAGCACCAGCGAAGGCAGCGCCGAACACAGGCCCATGCCGAGCCCCAGCGCCCACATCCACGAGGTGATGACCTCCGGCGTGGCGCCGAACGCCTGCGCGGCCTGGAACACGATGGCCACCGAACTGGTGAAGCCCACCAGCACGGCCACGAAGCCGGCGGTGGCGGAAGACAGGCTCAGGTCACGGAAGAATCGCATCGGGCGATTGTCGCCCGGGGCGTTGCGCGAGCCCGGTCAGATCTCGATCTTGGAGCCCAGCTCGATCACCGCATTGGCCGGCAGGTTCAGGAAGGCCGCTGCCGCACCGGCGTTGTGGTGCATCTGGGCGAACAGCTTCTCGCGCCACGGTGCCATGCCGCTGCCCAGCGTGGGTGTGACCACATCGCGCGACAGGAAGTAGCTGGTGGTCATGGGGTCGAGATCGCAGCCCCGGCCGCGCAGCCCCTGCAGGGCCTTGGGAATGTCGGGGTCGTTCTTGAAGCCGTAGTTCACCGTGACGGCCCAGCAGTCGCGCCCCAGCGACTCCACCTGCACACGCTCGTCCAGCCCGATCCACGGCACCTCGTGGCTGCGCACCGTGACGAACAGGTTCTGCGCATGCAGCACCTTGTTGTGCTTGAGGTTGTGCAGCAGGGCGTTGGGCACGATGCCGCTCTCGGCCGACAGGAACACCGCCGTGCCTTCCACCCGCTGCGGCGGGCTCACGAACACCGCCTCCAGGAACGACGGCAGCTCGATGGCGTCGGCCTCGTGGGCCTTTCGCATGAGCGAACGCCCGCGCTTCCAGGTCATCATCAACATGAACACCACGCCGCCGATGACCAGCGGGAACCAGCCGCCGTCGAGCAGCTTGAGCAGGTTGGAGCTGAAGAAGGCCAGGTCGATCACGAAGAACACCCCGGTGGCGCCCAGGCACAGCCACAGCGGGTACTTCCATCCGTAGCGGATGACGAAGAAGGTCAGCACCGTGGTGATGAGCATGTCCAGCGTGACCGCAATGCCGTAGGCCGCCGCCAGGTTGGAGGACGACTTGAACATCACCACCGCCAGCACGATGGCCGCGAACAGCGCCCAGTTGACGAAGGGGATGTAGATCTGCCCGGTGTCGCGCACGCTGGTGTGGCGCAGGTTCAGCCGCGGCAGGAAGCCCAGCTGCACCGCCTGCTTGGTGACGCTGAAGGCGCCGGAAATGAGGGCCTGCGAAGCAATCACCGTGGCCATGGTGGCCAGTGCCACCAGCGGCAGCAGCGCCCATTCCGGCGCCATGTTGAAGAACGGGTTCTTCACCGCCTCGGGGTTGTCCAGCAGCAGCGCGCCCTGGCCGAAGTAGTTGAGCGTGAGCGCGGGCATGACGATGCTGAACCAGGCCACCCGGATCGGCTTCTTGCCGAAGTGCCCCATGTCGGCGTACAGCGCCTCGCCGCCGGTGACGCACAGCACCACCGCGCCCAGGATGATGAAGGTGGTGCCCGGCTGCTCGATCATGAAACGCAGCGCATGGTGCGGGCTGATGGCGCCCAGGATCTCGGGGTGGTGCGCGATGTGGCTGATGCCCAGCAGCGCGATGGCGGCGAACCAGACCAGCGTGATCGGCCCGAAAAACTTGCCGATGCCCCCGGTGCCGCGCTTCTGCACCGCGAACAGCAGGAACAGCACCACCAGCGTGATGGGCACCACATAGCGCTTGAAGGCCGGCGAGACCACCTCCAGGCCCTCCACCGCCGACAGCACCGAGATGGCCGGGGTGATGACGCCGTCACCGTAGAACAGCGAAGTGCCGAAGATGCCGATGACCACCAGCGTGGAGCGCAGCCGGGGCTTGTGCTTCACCGCCGTGGAGGCCAGCGCCAGCATGGCGATCAGCCCGCCCTCGCCGCCGTTGTCGGCCCGCAGCACCAGCACCACGTACTTCAGCGAGACGATGGTGGTGAGGGTCCAGAAAATGATGGACAGCACCCCATACACGTTGGCGTGCGTGAAGGGCACATGGCCGGAACCGAAGATTTCCTTGACGGCGTACAGCACGCTGGTGCCGATATCGCCATAGACCACGCCGATGGCGCCCAGGGTGAGCGCGGCCAGGGATGAAGAGGAGCGGGACACGTGAAAACCCCGCAGCACGGCGGGGTGTTGATCGCGAAGCCGCCATTCTGCTCCCGCTTGCTGCGTTGCAGCAAGCGGGAGGGCGGCCTAAACCGGCGGGCGGTTCAGTCGTAGTTCTCGGCGTCGGGGTCGGTGGCTTCGAGCTCGTAGCTGGCCGCCAGCATGGCCAGACGGCCGATCACGCCGTACATGTAGAACCGGTTGGGCACGCTGGCACCCGGCTTGGCACCGGGTTGCGGCAGTTGGGCGCTCTGCTCGAAGGCCAGCGGCACGAAACTCGAACCCGGTGCGTTCAGGTTCTCGTCCACGCCACGGTCCGCGTGGATGCGGTAGAAGCCGCCCACCACATAGCGGTCCATCATGTAGACCACCGGCTCGGCCACGGCGCTGTTGATGCGTTCGTGGGTCAGCACGCCTTCCTGGATGATCACCTCGGACACCGCGCGGCCGCCCTGGGTGGTGGCCATGCGGGCCCGGGTCTGGGGCGTCAGGGTGTCGATCTCGCGGGCATCGCGCACCGTCATGATGCCCATGCCGCCGGTGCCGTTGTCGGCCTTGATCACCACGAACGGCTTCTCGTTGATGCCGTATTCCTTGTACTTGCGGCGCACCTTGGTCAGCAGGGCATCGGCATGGCTGCGCACGCATTCCAGGCCCTGCGCCTCGTTGAAGTCGACCTCGCCGCACTGGCTGAACATGGGGTGGATCAGCCAGTGGTCCATGCCCAGCAGCTTGCCGAAGCGTTTGGCCACTTCCTCGTAGGCCTTGAAGTGCGTGCTCTTGCGCCGGGTGGCCCAGCCGGCATGCAGCGGCGGCAGCAGGTACTGTTCGTGCAGCTCTTCCAGAATGCCCGGCACGCCGGCCGACAGGTCGTTGTTGAGCAGGATGGTGCAGGGGTCGAAGTTCTTCAGGCCCAGGCGGCGCTTGCTGCGCAGCAGCGGCTCCAGCACGATGCTGCCGCCCCCGGGCAGCTCCTTGGTGACCGGCTCGGTGATGTCGTTGGACAAGGAGCCCACCCGCACATTCAGGCCGGCCATGTAGAAGATCTGCTGCAGCGTGGCCAGGTTGCTCAGGTAGAAGCTGTCGGTGGTGTTCTCGGGCACCAGCAGCAGGTTCTTGGCCTCGGGGCAGATCTTCTCGATGGCCGCCATGGCGGCCTGCACCGCCAGCGGAATCATCTCCGGGGTGAGGTGGTTCCAGCCGGCGGGGAAGAGGTTGGTGTCGACCGGGGCCAGCTTGAAGCCGGCGTTGCGCACGTCCACCGAGGTGTAGAACGGCGGCGTGTGCTCCATCCACTCCAGACGGAACCAGCGCTCGATCACCGGGGTGGATTCGAGGATGCGCTGCTCGAGTTCGTTGATGGGGCCGGTCAGGGCGGTGACGAGGTGAGGGACCATGGTCGGGTGTACTTGGGGCCTGTGGCCGTGCTTGCAAGTCCCTGGCGGCGCCGGTGGCGCGGCGTCAGGTTCGGATTTCGCCTTCGCCCAGCACCACGTACTTCAGCGAAGTGAGCCCCTCCACACCGACCGGGCCACGGGCGTGGAACTTGTCGGTGCTGATGCCGATTTCGGCACCCAGCCCGTACTCGAAGCCGTCGGCAAAGCGGGTGCTGGCATTGACCATCACGCTGGACGAATCAACCTCGCGCAGAAAGCGCTGGGCGTGCACATGGTGGGTGGTCAGGATGGATTCGGTGTGGTGGCTGCTGTAGCGGTTGATGTGAGCGATCGCTTCATCCAGTCCGCCGACCACCTTGATGCTGATGACCGGCGCCAGGTATTCCTCCGACCAGTCGGCCTCCGAGGCCGGGGCCAGGACGGCACCGGGCACGGCGGCCAACAGCGCGAGGGCTTCGGGGCAGGCCCGCATCTCGACACCCTTGGCCGCGTACACCGCACCGATGCGGGGCAGGAAGGCCGGCGCCACGCCGCGCGCCACCAGCAGGCTTTCGGTGGCGTTGCAGGGGCTGTACTTCTGGGTCTTGGCGTTGTCGGCCACGCGCACCGCCATGTCGATGTCGCAGGGGTCGTCCACATAGGTGTGGCAATTGCCGTCCAGGTGCTTGATGACCGGCACCTTGGCCTCGGCGCTGATGCGCTCGATCAGGCCCTTGCCGCCGCGCGGGATGATCACGTCCACGTACTGCGGCATGGTGATCAGCTGACCCACGGCGGCGCGGTCGGTGGTGGGTACCAGCTGCACCGCCTCAAGCGGCAGGCCGGCATCGGTCAGGGCCTGCTGCACCAGGGCCGCCAGGGCCCGGTTGGAGTCGATGGCTTCCGAGCCGCCACGCAGGATGCAGGCATTGCCGCTCTTGATGGACAGGCTGGCGGCCTCGATGGTCACGTTGGGCCGGCTCTCGTAGATCATGCCGAACACCCCGATGGGCACCCGCATCTGCCCCACCCGGATGCCGCTGGGCATCTGCCGCAGACCGGAAATCTCGCCGATCATGTCCGCCATGGCGGCCAGCTGTTCGCAGCCCAGGGCGCAGGTCTCGATGACCTTGGGCGTGAGCTTGAGTCGGTCGACCATCGGTTCGGCCAGGCCGGCGGCGCGGGCCCGGGCCAGGTCGAGTTCATTGGCGGCCTGCAGGCTGGCCAGGTTGCCGCGGAGCAGGCGTGCCAGGCCCTGCAGCGCCGCCACCTTGGTGGCCGCACCGGCCCGGGCCATGTGCCGCGAGGCGGCCTGGGCCTGCTGGCCCAGGGTGTGCATGAGTTCGGTGGTGTTGCTGGCGTTCATGCCGGCGATTGTCTCACCGGGGCCTGACCACGGTGACCGGTCGCACCGCCGTAACCCGGCCCGCCGCCCATACCCCCCAGGGATTCAAGCGCCGGCAGCGCATTGAATGTAGCCCATGGGATACACTGATTTCGAACGCGCCGACCAGACTGCCGAGTTCCGACACTGGCTGATGCACCTCAAGGATCCTTCGGGCAAGGCCCGGATCCTGATGCGCATCGACCGGCTGATGCACGGCAATCCGGGCGACCACCGCCACCTTGTGGAGGGAGTCTGCGAATTGCGGATCGACTTCGGTCCGGGTTATCGCGTTTATTACTTGCGGCACCGGCAGACGCTGCTGCTCCTGCTGGCCGGGGGAGACAAGTCGACCCAGAGCAGCGACATCCGGCTGGCGTTGTCGCTGGCCCGCTTACCGAGGAACTGACCGATGCCGATCCGCAAACATCCAGACGCCGTACCTTCTGGCGACATCGGTCCATTCGATGTGGCCGAGTACCTTGATTCGCCCGAAGACATGGCCGCTTACCTGGACGCCTGGCTGACCGATGCACCGGATGACGTGGCGGGCATATCCCGCGCGCTGGGCGACATCGCACGGGCCAAGGGCATGAGCCAGGTCGCCAGAGATGCCGGTCTGAGCCGCGAGAGCCTCTACCGTGCCCTGAGCCCGACCGGCAATCCCAGCTTCCTGACCGTCCTCAGGGTGACCAGGGCATTGGGTGTGCGGCTGCACGTGACAGCCGCACCCTGAGTCCCGATCAGAACGGGTAATGCCGTGGCGTGGTCTGGATGGTGATCCAGCGCAGCTCGGTGAACTCGGCCACGCCGGCCTTGCCGCCGAAGCGGCCGAAGCCGCTGCCCTTGACGCCGCCGAACGGCATCTGGGCTTCGTCGTGCACCGTGGGGCCGTTGACGTGGCAGATGCCGCTGTCGATCTTGCGGGCCACGTTATAGGCACGGGCGATGTCGCGGCCGAATACCGAGGCCGAGAGGCCGTACTCGTTGTCGTTGGCGCAGGCGATGGCTTCTTCGGTGTTCTTCACCCGCACGATGCACTTGAGCGGCGCGAAGGTTTCTTCGCGGTAGACGCGCATGGCCGGCGTGACATGGTCGAGCACGGTGGCCGGCATCAGGGTGTCCTGGCTCTTGCCGCCGCACACCAGCTTCGCACCTTTGGCCAGGGCGTCGTCGATGAGCTCGTTGCAGAAGTTCACCGTGGCCATGCCGATGACCGAGCCCAGCACCACCGGGTCGGGCTTGCGCGGGTCGCCGACCGGCAGGTTGCGGGCCTTGTCGCCGAACTTCTTCACGAAGTCGTCGGCGATCTTCTGGTCCACGATGATGCGTTCGGTGCTCATGCAGATCTGGCCGCTGTTGGCGAAGCAGCCGAAGGCGGCGCCGTTGACGGCGTCGTCCAGATCGGCATCGTCCAGCACCACCATGGGGGCCTTGCCGCCGAGCTCCAGCACCACCGGCTTGAGGTAGCGGGCGCAGGTGGCGGCGATGATCTTGCCGACCTTGGTCGAACCGGTGAAATTGACCCGGCGCACCGCCGGGTGCGACACCATGGCCTCGACCACGGCGCCCGCATCGGCCGGGGCGTTGGTGATGTAGTTCACCACCCCGGGCGGGAAGCCGGCGTCCTCGAACGATTCGATGATCAGCTGGTGGGTGCGCGGGCAGTTCTCGCTGCCCTTGAGCACCACCGTGTTGCCGCAGGCAATGGGCACGCAGATGGCGCGCACGCCCAGGATGACCGGGGCGTTCCAGGGCGCGATGCCCAGCACCACGCCGGCCGGCTGCCGCACCGCCATGGCCATGGAGCCGGGCACGTCGGAGGGGATCAGCTCGCCGCTGATCTGGGTGGTGAGGCCGGCGGCCTCGCGGATCATGCCGGCGGCCAGCATGCAGTTGAAGCCGGCCCACATGGCGGTGGCACCGGTCTCGGCGGCCATGGCCTCGATGAAGCGCGGGGTCTTGGATTCGAGCGCATCGGCGGCCTTGAGCAGCAGGGCGCGGCGGGCGCCGGGGCCGGTCTCGCCCCAGGTCTTGAAGGCTTCGGCGGCGGCCTCCACCGCCATCACCGCGTCGGCCGCGCTGGCGGCCGGGGCGCGGGTGGCCACGCTGCCGTCGAGCGGGTTGCGGCGTTCGAAGGTGGCGCCTTTTTCGGCCGTGACCTTCAGGCCGTTGATGAGCATGGACAGATCGGACATGGTGTTCTCCTGATGGGGGTGTCGGTGGGGTTCAGGCGGCGGCAGCGGCGGGCTTCTTCGCGGGCTCGCTGCCGGCGCCCAGGTAGGCTTCGCGGATGACGCTGGAGCGGGCCAGCAGGCGGGCCGGGCCGCTGGCCACCAGGGTGCCGCGCTCCAGCACATAACCCCGGTCGGCCACGGCGAGCGCCTTGCGCACGTTCTGCTCGACCATCAGCACGGTGGTGCCGGCGTCCGCGATGCGGCGGGCAATGGTCAGCAGCTCGTCCACCATGCGCGGCGCCAGGCCGAGCGAGGGTTCGTCCAGCATGAGCAGGCGCGGGGCGGACATCATGGCGCGGGCCACGGCCACCATCTGCTGCTCGCCGCCGCTCATGGTGCCGGCCAGCTGCTGGGCGCGTTCGCGCAGCTTGGGAAAGTCGGCAAAGGCCTGCTCCAGCCGGCGGGCGCGTTCGGCCTTGGGGCAGAGCCAGCCGCCGAGTTCCAGGTTCTCGGTGACGCTGAGCTGCGGGAACAGCTGGCGGCCTTCGGGCACCAGGGCCACGCCGGCCTGCACGATCTCGTGGGTCTTCTCCGGCAGGTCGACGCCGTTCAGGCGCACATCACCCTGGCGGCGGATCAGGCCGTTCAACGCCTTGAGCAGCGTGGTCTTGCCGGCGCCGTTGGGGCCGAGCACCACGGTCAGACCGGGGCGGATGTCGAGCTCGATGTCGCGCAGCACCAGGAAGGCGCCATAACCGGCGCTCAGGCCTTCGATCTTCAGGTGGGCTCGGCTGGAGCCGCCGAGCTCGAACGGTTGTGGGCGGTACCACATCATGCGGGGGCTCCTGCGGCGGCTTCGGTGGGGTCGGTGGTCATCTCGTCGCCCAGATAGGCCTCGATCACCTCGGGGTCGCGCACCACGTCGGCGGGCTTGCCGTCGGCGATCTTTCGGCCCTGGTGCAGCACGATCACGCGCTCCACATGGCGCAGCAGGGTGGTCACGGCGTGCTCGATCCAGACCACGGTGAGGTCCAGCTCGTCGCGCAGGCGGCGGATCAGCCGGGCCATCTCTTCCACCTCGCTCTCGGTCAGGCCGGCGGCCACTTCGTCGAGCAGCAGCATGCGCGGGCGGGTGGCCAGGGCCATGCCGATCTCCAGCAGGCGCTGCTGTGAGGGCGTGATGGCCGCAGCCGGCAGATCGGCCTGGGCCGACAGGCCGATGAGGGCCAGGATGCTGTCGGCCGTGCGCAGCGCCCACGGCACCGAGGCTTCTTCGCCCCAGAGCCAGTAACGGCGGCGCCGGCGGCCGGCGAACTTGAGGCCGAACTCGATGTTCTCGCGCACCGCCATGTCGGCAAAGGTGCGCGGCGTCTGGAAGGTGCGGGCCAGGCCGCTGGCCGCAAAGCGGTGCGGGCCCCGGCCGCTCAGGTCGCGCCCGGCCACCAGCAGCCGGCCGCTGGTGGGCCGGGTGACGCCCGAGATGGCGTTGAAGAAGGTGGTCTTGCCGGCGCCGTTGGGCCCGATGATGCCCACCAGCTCGCCCGGCATGAAGGTGGCCGACACCGCGTCCACAGCGGTCAGGCCGCCAAAGCGCACCGTGACCTCGCCGGCCTGCAGCAGGGGTTCAGTAGCCATGGCGACGCTCCCGCAACTGCTTCTCGCGCGCCTCGCGGCGGCGCTTCTCGCCACTGAGCTCGTCGCGCAGGTCGGCCCACCAGGCCCGCAGGTCGCGGCCCCAGCCCCGGAAGGTGTCGGCCCGCACCGAGGCCAGTCCGCCCGGCAGGTACAGCACCGACAGGATCAGCAGCAGGCCGAGCGACATCATGTAGATCTGCGGCACCTGCAGGCGCAGCGTCTCGGCCAGCACGCTGAACACGATGGCCGCGATCAGCGGGCCCCACAGCGTCATGGCACCGCCGATGAGGGCGATCAGCACCGTCTGGAAACCGATGAAGGGGTTGAACACGGTGTGCGGGTCGATGTAGGTCCAGCGCACGCTCATGGCCGCACCCACCGCACCGGCCACGGCGGCGGTCAGGGCGAAGCCGGCGATCTTGATGATGCGGGTGTTCACGCCCAGGGTCTGGGCACGTTGCTCGTCGGCACCGATGCCCAGCATGGCAAGGCCGAAGCGGGTACGCCGCACCACGATGGACAGGGCCACCGCCAGCACCGCCAGCAGCAGCACCGTGTAGTAGACCGTGCTGGCCTCGGGCACCACCATCAGCACCCGGCCCACCGTGCCGGTCACGCTCTTCTCGAAGTAGCTGATGGCATGGCGGATGAGTTCGGTCATGCCGAAGGTGAGCACCGCGAAATAGGTGCCGCGCAGGTGCAGCACCGCCGCACCCATGACGATGGCCACCGCTGCCGCAATGAGGGCACCCAGCATGACCGCCTGGGCCCAGGGCATGTGCTCCAGCGACAGCGCGCTGGTGTAGGCGCCGATGCCGAAGAAGGCCGAGGTGGCCAGCGACAGGTAACGGGTGGTGCCGCAGAACATCGCCCAGCTCGACGAGAGCGCCACGTACATCAGGCAGGTGAGTGCCATGGAAGTGACGAACTCGCTGGCAAAACCGGGCAGCGCCACCGCCCAGCCGGCCAGGCCGAACAGGACCAGCAGGTCGCGGATGAGGATCTGGCGGGCGTTCATGCTTTGCGTGTCTTTCGGGCGAACAGTCCTTCGGGCCGCAGCAGCAGCACGCCGATGAACACCACATAGCTCAGCAGGGCCTTGAGCGACGGGTTGGTGAAGTGCATGCCGAGCGCCTCGATGACGCCCAGCAGCAGGCCGCCGGCCAGCGCACCGCCCATGCTGCCGAAGCCGCCCAGGGTGATGACGATCAGCGCCGTGACGGTGTAGGGCTCGCCCATGGACGGGCTGATGGTGTAGGCCATGGACAGCAGGCAGCCGGCCACGCCCGAGAGGCCCAGGCCGATGCCGAACATCAGCGGGTGCAGGCGCCGGGTGTCGATGCCCACCAGCTGCGCGCCCACCGGCGACTGCATGAGTGCCCGCACGCCCTTGCCGAGCAGGGTCATGCGCAGCAGCGCGATCAGGCCGCCGGCGAACAGCAGGGCCAGCGCGAACACCAGCAGCTTGTTGACCGCGAACTGGGCCTGGCCGCCGGGCAGCGGAATGGCCACCGGCTGGGTCAGGAAGTCATAGCCCCGCAGGTCACCGCCCCAGATCCAGGAGATGGCGTTCTGCACCAGGAACATCAGGCCGAAGGCCACCATCAAGCCGCGCGCCTCGAACACGTCGAGGTTGGGCGAGGTCGCGGTGAGGCGGCGGAAGCACAGCCAGTGCACCGCCACGCCGATGGCCATCAGCAGCGCGAACGAGACCGGGATCATCCACAGTGGCGAGAGCCCGAACGAGGTCTGCACCATCCAGGTGATGAAGGCGCCGACCATCAGGAACTCGCCGTGCGCGATGTTCAGGATGCGCATCAGCCCGTACTGCAGGTTCAGCCCGAGCGCCACCAGGGCATAGATGCCCCCGGTGATGAGACCGGAGGCGATCAGCTCGATCCAGGACGAGAAGGACATCACTTCCAGGCGGGCTTGTTCGGGTTCAGCCTGGCGGTGGCGATCTTCGCCGGCCATACCACCTCGAACTCGCCGTTCTGCCACTGGCCCACGCTGCCCGGGGTGCCCACGTTCTCGCTGCCCTCGAAGCGGATGTCGCCCAGGATGGTCTTGTGGGTGGTGCCCGCGACGTAGTCACGGATGGCCTTGCGGTCCAGGCCCTGCGCCTTGACCGCCGAGGTCAGGATCTCCAGGCCGGCCCAGCAGGCGCCGCTGGCCCAGCGGTCCGGTTCCTTCTTCTGGCTGGCCACGTGGGCATCGAAGTAGGCCTTCGCGCCGGCGCTGGTCTTGCTGTTCCAGCTGCCCATGCCCAGCACGCCTTCGGCACCGGCAGCGGTGATGACGTTCTTGTAGAGCGGGAAGGCGGTGCCCACCGAGGCGTAGAAGAACTTCGGGTTGAAGCCGATCTCCTTGGCCTGGCGGCTGGCCAGGATGGTGTCGGGCGGGTAGGTGAAGCCGACGAAGGCATCCGGGTTCTTGTCCTTGATGGAGCGCAGCGTGGGCGACAGGTCCTTGACGCCGCCGGGGTAGCTCTTGTCCTCCACCAGCTGGATGCCGGTGCCCTGCAGCGCCACCTTGAGCGCGGCGTAGTTCTCCAGCCCGAACAGGTCGTCCACATAGATGCAGGCCACGGTCTTCACGCCGTTGGCCTTGAGCATGTCGACCACCGCGTCGCACATCGGCTTGGGCTGCTGCAGCAGCGAGAAGAAGTACGGCAGCTTCATCTCGATCAGGCGGCGCGACAGCGCGGTGGGCGCCAGGAACGGGTAGCCGAAGCGGTTGGCCAGCGGAGCGGTGGCGAAGTTGGCGTTGCTGCCCCAGGGCGGCAGCACCAGGTCGACCTTGTCGCTGCCCATGAGCTTCTGGTAAGTGCGGACCACGGTCTCGACGTCGCTGCGGTCGTCGCTGCTGATGAGCTCGATGCGGCGGCGCACGCCCTTCACGTCCAGGCCGCCGGCGGCGTTCTGCTGCTCGGCCCACAGCAGGTAGTTGGGTTCCTGGCTGGTCTGGGCACCGCCGGTCCAGGGGCCGGTGCGCGACATCGAATAACCCACGCGGACGGGGGCGGACTGGGCCAGCAGCTGCGGCGCGACCGACAGGGCACCCACCGTGGCGGCGGTGCGCTGGATCATGACTCGGCGGTTCGTGTTCACCATGGTGTTGTCTCCTGTTGTGGATTGACGGACCTGTTCATCGTAGGTGGCCGCGCCGTTTCGCGCTTGGCTGGCGATGCACTAGCTGCTTGATCAAACGTGCATGGCGATCAGGGTTTTCCCGAGGCGCGGGCCGCGACGCAAGACGCGACGGCGGCGCGTCCGGATAATCCGCCGACCATGTCCGACCCCTCCGCCATGAACACCGACCAGGTCGCGCCGGCCGAGCGCGCCGCGGTCTGGCGCGACTGGATCTGGACCCACTTCGGCGGGCTCGAATCCGACCTCTACGGCGACGACACCTTCGACGGCCGCATGGCGGCATCGCGCGCGGGCGACGTCATCCTCACCCGGCTGGAGGCGAACCGGCACCGGGTCATCAAGAGCCCGCGCATGGCGCAGGCCGCCGACCGCGCCTACCTCAAGATCGTCGCGCCCTGGCAGGGCAGCGCCGGCGTGCAGCAGATGGGCCGGCAAACCTGGGTTCGGCCGGGCGGCTGGGCCATCTACGACACCTCGGGCGACTACGAGGTGGCCAACCCGGAGCGGGTGGAGCACCTGATCGTCATGCTGCCCAAGGACGAGCTGGCCGAGCGCGGCCTGCGGCTGGAGCCGCTGATGGCCCGGCATGTGGGCGGGGTCAGCGGCATTGCGCGGGTGGCCCTGGAGACCATGCGCACCACCTACCAGGAGCTGCCCGGCATGAGCGAGACCGCAGCGCGCGGCGCCGGCGAACTCATCCTGCAGCTGGTTCGGCTGTCGCTGCAGGAGCTGGCCGGCCGGGCCGACGCCACCACCCAGCTGCAGGCCTTCCGCGACCGCATCCGGCTGCACATCGGGCAGCACCTGCGCGACCCGTCGCTCACGCTGGACCAGATCGCCAGTGCGCTGAACTGCAGCAAGCGCCACCTGCACAACGCCTTCCAGGACGAGGAAGACACGCTGGCCCACTACATCCAGCGCCAGCGCATCCAGGGCTGCATGCGGGAGCTGGCCGACCCCGGCCGGGCGCAGCGCACCATCACCGAGGTGGCGCTGTCATGGGGCTTCAACAGCAACGCCCATTTCAGCCGCGTCTTCCGGGAGCACACCGGCTGCTCGCCGAGCGACTGGCGGGCCAGCGCCCTGCGCCACCTGGCCTGAGGGCGCGGCGGCTCAGCGCAGGGCGCAGCCCTGCGCCACCTTCATGGCCAGCTGGTGCAGCGCCAGCCACGGATCGGCCGGCCAGCCCGGCTTCTTCAGGCCCTTGACGATGCCGTCCACCACATGGGCGTCGTCCAGCCAGCGCGCCAGGGTGGCCGGCGCCAGCAGCGGCAGCAGGCGCTCCATGAGCTTCTCGCGCACGCCCCACACCCGGCTCTCGCGCAGGGCCACCGGCAGCGGGCGGCCGTCGTCCATGGCGGCACGCACGCGGTTCAGGGTGCGCACGTCTTCGGCCAGCGCGTAGTGCACCAGCACCGGCGCTTCGCCCTCGGCCTGCAGACCGTCGAGCATGCGCTGCACCCGGTGCACCTGCCCGCCCAGCACCGCCTCGGCCAGTTTGAAGGCGTCGTAACGGGCCACGTTCAGCACCGCCGCCTCCACCTGGGCAAAGCCCAGCTCGCCGGGCGGGTGCAGCAAGGCGAGCTTCTGGATCTCCTGGTGGGCGGCCAGCAGGTTGCCCTCCACCCGGTCGGCAAAGAACTGCAGGGTGCGCTGGCCTTCGTCGCCGGCCACCACCCGCTGGCCCTGGGCCTGCAGGCGCTGGGCAATCCAGGCCGGCAGCGCCTTGCGGTCCACCGGGTCGATCTTGACGGTCACGCCGTGGGCGTCGAGCGCGGCAAACCAGGCCGACTTCTGGGTGGCCATGTCCAGCCGGGGCAGCAGCACCAGCAGCAGGGTGCTGTCGTTGCCGTCGGCCGATTCGGCCAGCTGCTGCAGCGCCTGCGAACCGTCCTTGCCCGGCTTGCCGGAGGGAATGCGCACCTCGATCAGCTGGCGGTCGGCGAACAGGCTCAGCGAGGCCCCGCTGGCCAGCACACCGCTCCAGTCGAAATGCGCGCCGGCCACGGTGTGCACCGTGCGCTCGGTGTGACCCTGGGCGCGGGCCGCCGCGCGGATGGCGTCGGCCGCTTCCTGCACCAGCAGCGGGTCGTCGCCGTGCAGCGTGTACAGGCTGCGCAGGCCGCGCTGCAGCTGGGCGGCGAGTTGCGGCGCGGCCACCTGCATGCTCAACGCGCCTTGACCGTGGCCAGCCGGCGGACCACCTGCTGCACGATGTCGCTGGTCATGTCCGCGAACAGCCGGGTTTCCTCGGCGGCCTTGGACAGCACCACCGTCTCGTTGAAGCTCAGTTCCCGCTCGATCAGGATCTCGGTGTCCTCGATCAGGTCGCGGCCGTCGGCGGTACGCAGGCGGAAGCGGAAGCGGGTGCGCAGCTGCAGCTCACGGATCTGCCCGGCGGCCGTCTGGCCCACGGCGGCGCGCTCGTACTGGTCGGTCAGCACGGTCAGCACCACCTCGGGGCCCGGCGCGGGCACGCCGTCGACCGGGGGCGGCACCGGGTCGGCACCATTGACGGCGCGCAGGCCGTTGATGCGCAGCTCGCGCCGCAGCTCGACGGCCACCGGGTTGCCCTCCAGGCCGGCGATGCGCAGCGACGCGAAGTCGAAGCGCGGCGCCTCACGCAGGCGAAAGCCGCAGCCCGCCAGCAGCAGCGCGGGCACGGCCAGCAGCAGGGATCGACGCGGGTGGGACGGCGCGGCCATGTCAGACCACCACGTTGACCAGACGGCCCGGCACCACCACCACCTTCTTCGGCGCGGCACCGGCAGCGGCCTTCTGGAAGGCCTCGCTGGCGAGGGCGGCGGCCTCGATGGCGGCCTTGTCGGCGCCGGCCGGCACGGTCACGCTGCCGCGCAGCTTGCCATTGACCTGCAGCACCAGCTCGATCTCGTCCTGCACCAGCGCGGCCTCATCCACCGCCGGCCAGGGGGCGTCCAGCAGGTCGCCCACGGCGCGGGCGTAGCCCAGTTCTGTCCAGAGCGCATGGGTGATGTGCGGGCAGGCCGGGTAGAGCATGCGCACCAGCAGCGACATGCCTTCGCAGCGCACCGCCGCATCGCCCGGGCTGTCGTCGAAGCTGAAATCGTCCAGCGCATTGAGCAGCTTCATGCAGCCCGACACCACCGTGTTGTATTGCATGCGCTCGTAGTCGTAGCTCACCTGCTTGAGCACCAGGTGCATCTCGCGGCGCAGCTTGCGGGCCTCCGAGCGCAGGGTGGCACTGCTCAGATCGGCCGCGGTGGCGGCGCGCAGCGCATCGGCATGGCGGTGGCCAAAGGCCCAGACCCGGCGCAGGAAGCGGTAGCTGCCCTCCACCGCCGCGTCGTTCCACTCCAGCGTTGCCTCGGGCGGCGCGGTGAACATGGTGTAGAGCCGCGCGGTATCGGCGCCGTACTTCTCGATCAGGTCCTGCGGGTCGACGCCGTTGTTCTTGGACTTGGACATGGTGCCCACGCCCTCGTAGTCGATGGCGGTGCCCACCGGAAGATCGCCCACGGCGTTCTTCAGCTTCGCGCCGACGATCTTGCCGCCCTCGTCCAGCACATGCTCCACGTCGTGCGGCCAGAAATACTCCTTGCCGCCCTTCTCGGTGCGGCGCGAGTAGATGTGGTTGAGCACCATGCCCTGGGTGAGCAGCCGGGTGAAGGGTTCGTCCACCTTGACCAGCCCGAGATCGCGCATGACCTTGGTCCAGAAGCGCGCGTACAGCAGGTGCAGGATGGCGTGTTCGATGCCGCCGATGTACTGATCCATCGGCATCCAGTAATCCGCGCCTTCGGCGACCATCCTGTCGCTGTTCTTGGGATCGCAATAGCGCATGAAGTACCAGGACGAATCCACGAAGGTGTCCATGGTGTCGGTCTCGCGCCGCGCGGGCTTCCCGCAGCAGGGGCAGTCCACCTTCAGGAAGGCCTCGCACTTGTTGAGCGGGTTGCCGCTGCCGTCCGGCACCAGGTCTTCGGGCAGACGCACCGGCAGGTCCTGCTCGGGCACCGGTACCGCACCGCAGGCCTCGCAGTGGATGATGGGGATCGGCGTGCCCCAGTAGCGCTGGCGGCTGATGCCCCAGTCGCGCAGGCGGAAGGTGGTCTTCTTCTCGCCCAGGCCTTGTTCAGCCAGCAACGACGCGACCTTGTCCACCGCAGCCTTCTGGTTCAGGCCGTCCAGCACGCCGGAGTTCACGCACACGCCACGCTGCTTGTCGCCGTACCACTCGGCCCAGGCGTCGGTGCCGAAGGTCTCGCCCTCCACCGCCACCACCTGCCGGATGGCCAGTCCGTACTTCCTGGCGAAGGCAAAGTCGCGCTCGTCGTGGGCCGGCACGCCCATCACCGCGCCGTCGCCATAACTCATGAGCACATAGTTGCCCACCCACACATCGACCTTCGCGCCGGTGAGCGGATGCGTCACCTGCAGGCCGGTGGGCATGCCCAGCTTGTCCTGCGTGGCCAGCTCGGCCTCGGTGGTGCCGCCCTTGCGGCATTCCTCGATGAAGGCGGCCAGCTTCGGGTTGCCCGCGGCGGCGTGCTGGGCCAGCGGGTGCTCGGCCGCCACGGCGCAGAAGGTCACGCCCATGATGGTGTCGGCCCGGGTGGTGAACACGTACAGGCGACCCTCGTTGATGAGCGCGCCGTCGGTACCGCGGATGTCGTGCGGGAAGGCGAAGCGCACGCCCTCGCTCTTGCCGATCCAGTTCTCCTGCATCAGCCGCACCTTGTCGGGCCAGCCGTTGAGCGTGGCCTTGTCGTTGCCCAGCTGCACATGGTTCAGCAGCTCGTCGGCGTACGCGGTGATGTTCAGGTAGTAGCCCGGGATCTCGCGCTTCTCGACCACCGCGCCAGTGCGCCAGCCCTTGCCGTCGATCACCTGCTCGTTGGCCAGCACCGTCTGGTCCACCGGGTCCCAGTTGACGATCTGGGTCTTGCGGTACGCAATGCCCTTGTCCAGCATCTTCAGGAACAGCCACTGGTTCCACTTGTAGTAGTCGGGCGAGCAGGTCGCGACCTCGCGGCTCCAGTCGATGGCCAGCCCCATCGCCTGCATCTGCTTCTTCATGTAGGCGATGTTCTCGTAGGTCCACTTCGCCGGCGGCACACCGTTCTTCAGCGCCGCGTTCTCGGCCGGCAGACCGAAGGCGTCCCAGCCCATCGGCATCAGCACGTTGTGACCGTTCATGCGCAGGTGGCGCGTGAGCATGTCGTTGATGGTGTAGTTGCGCACATGGCCCATGTGCAGCTTGCCGCTCGGGTAGGGCAGCATGGAGCAGGCATAGAACTTCTTCTTGCCGGCGACTTCGGTCACGCGGTAGGCGTCGTTGGCGGTCCAGTGGGCGTGCGCGGCGCGCTCGACGTCTTGGTGGGCGTATTTGTCTTGCATGAAGCAGATGTCCGGCACGGGGCCGGTGGCAAAGGGAATTCGGGGGGCGGGCGGGCACCGGGCCCGGCAACACCGGGCGGATCGCGGATTTTAGGCCGGCCCCGCCACCCGGGACGGTCGCGGGCGGCTGCGGAAGATTCCGTCCGGCTTCAGCGGCCCGCGCGGTCCGTGGCCGGATCGGCCGGGGTGGCCATGAAGCCGATGCGCGAAAGCCCGGCCGCCTGCGCGGCACCGATCAGCCCGGCCACCCGCCCGTAGGGCACGGCGGTGTCGGCCTGCAGCAGCAGTTCGACCTCGGGGTCGGTGCGGGCAGCATCCTGCAGGCGCTGGGCCAGCCGGGCGTCGGACACCGGCTCGTCGTCGAGCGTGACCGCACCGCTGGCGTCGACCACCAGCCGCAGGCCGGCGGCGGGCAAACCGGCCGAAGTGCCCTGGGCACGCGGCAGCTCCAGCGCCAGCCGGCTGGCCATCAGGGGCGCCGCCACGATGAAGATCACCAAGAGCACCAGCATCACGTCCACCAGCGGCGTGACATTGATCTCGCTCATGGGCTGGGCCCGGCGGCCCGGGTTGAGGCGGCCGAAGCTCATGCGGTCGGGCCGGACGGGGCGAGCAGTTCGCGCAGGTCGTGGGCGAAGCCTTCCAGATCGGCTTCCAGCCGGGCGATGCGCCGGCCCATCAGGTTGTAGGCCAGCACCGCCGGCAGGGCCACCGCCAGGCCGGCGGCGGTCATCGCCAGGGCTTCGCCCACCGGGCCCGCCACCAGCTCGATGCGCAGGCTGCCTTCGGAGCCGATGGCCGCCAGCGCCTGGTGGATGCCCCAGACCGTGCCCAGCAGCCCCACGAAGGGTGCGGTGGCGCCCACCGTGGCCAGCCAGACCTGGCCGGTCTGCAGGCGTTGCACGACCACCGCCAGTGCATCGCGCAGACCGCGCGTCAGCCGCGCGTGGCGGTCGCCGCTGGTGGCCAGGGTGGCGCCGGGCGCAGCATCGGTGTCGGCGGCGGCCTGCAGCAGCGGCCCCAGGACCCCGGCCGCATCCATGGCCGCCACCCGCGCCGGGGCGGCCGAGAGATCGGGCGATTGCCAGAAGGCCGCCACCGCCAGCGGCAGGCTGGCCGCCGCGCGCTGCAGCAACCACCCCTTCCAGAAGATGATGACCCAGCTGGCCACCGACATCGCCAGCAGCACCAGGGCCACGCCGCGCCCGAGTGCGTCGGCCCGGGCGAGCAGTTCCAGCATGGCGGCAGGCCGGGGTGCGGCAGGGCTCAGCGCAGGCCGAGCACGTCGAACATGTCGTGCAGGCCGCTGGTGCGGCCGGCCAGAAAACGCACCGCCCGCAGGCTGCCCTGGGCATAGGTGGCCCGGCTGCTGGATTTGTGGGTGATCTCGATGCGCTCACCGGTGCCGGCGAACAGCACCGTGTGGTCGCCCACGATGTCGCCACCACGGATGGTGGCAAAGCCGATGGTGGACGGGTCACGCTCGCCGGTCACGCCTTCGCGGGCATACACCGCGCAGTCCTTCAGATCGCGGCCCAGCGCGTCGGCGATCACCTCGCCCATCTTGAGCGCGGTGCCGCTGGGCGCATCCACCTTGTGGCGGTGGTGGGCCTCGATGATCTCGATGTCGTAGCCGGTGGACAGGGCCTTGGCCGCCATCTCCAGCAGCTTGAGCGTGACGTTCACGCCCACGCTCATGTTGGGCGCCATGACGATGGCGATGTGTCTGGCCGCGTCGGCGATCTCGGCCTTCTGGGCCTCGGTGAAACCGGTGGTGCCGATCACCAGATTGACCCGCTGCTTCACGCATTCGCGCAGGTGCTGCAAGGTACCTTCGGGCCGGGTGAAGTCGATCAGGGCATGGCTGCCCTGCAGGCCGGCCGCCACATCGGCGGTGATGGGCACACCCAGCGCCTGGCCGGCATAGGCCCCGGCGTCATGGCCGATGGCGGGGCTGGCCGCGATGTCGAGCGCGCCGGACAGCACGCAGTCGTCGGCGGCACGCACCGCGTCGATCAGCATCTGGCCCATGCGCCCGCTGGCTCCGGCCACGCACACACGGTGGCTCATCGGGCGCTCCCGGGGTCCAGCGGCGGGAAGCTGCTGGTGGTCGGGGCCGGCTCGGCGGCGGGGGCCGGTGCCGGGTTGCGCGGACGGTTGGATTCCTCGAACTTCTTCAGCTGCTCTTCGGTGGCTTCGAGCACCGGGGTCTTGCCGGTGCCGCGCTTGACGTCCAGCGACGCGACGAACTCCAGCTCGCTCGGGAGCTCATCGGCCTCGAAGCGCTCCAGCACATCGCCCTTGAAGAACACCGCCACCTTGCGCTGCTGCCGGGGCTGGCCCTGGCGCGAGAAGCTGAAGACATAGTCCCAGCGGTCGGCGTGGAACACGCTGGCCACCAGCGGCGAGCCCAGGATGCCCCGCACCTGTTCGCGCGACATGCCGGTGCGCAGCGCCTGCGCCTGCTCGCGCGTGACCACGTTGCCCTGCACGATGTCGATGCGGTACGGGGTGACCAGGCTGGTGACCGAAGGCAGGCGCTCGGTCACGCTGGAACAGGCACCGAGAATGCCCACAGAGACCAGCAGCGCCAGACGGGCCACAGCGGTTCGGACACGCGACGATGGGTGGTTCATGGGCACGGCTGGCGATATCATCCGGCCATTGTAGCCACCGGGGTGGGCCCTCTGCCCCGTCTCCAGCGCCCGCGCACCGACCATGACCAACATCGAAGAACTCAAGAGCACGGGCCTCAAGGCCACGCTGCCGCGCCTGAAGATCCTCGAAGTCTTCCAGTCGGCCAGGCAGCGCCACATGACCGCCGAAGACGTGTTCCGCGTGCTGCTGGAGGAGCGATCCGACATCGGGCTGGCGACGGTGTACCGGGTGCTGATGCAGTTCGAGCAGGCCGGCCTGCTGACCCGCAGCAACTTCGAATCGGGCAAGGCGGTCTACGAGCTCAACGAAGGCCAGCACCACGACCACCTGGTCTGCCTGGACTGTGGCCGGGTAGAGGAATTCTTCGACGCCGAGATCGAGAGCCGGCAGCACATGGTGGCCCAGACCCGCGGCTTCAAGCTCCAGGAACACGCCCTGTCGCTCTACGCCAACTGCACCAAGACCGACTGCGAACACCGCCAGAAGAGCGGCACCCGCTGAGCCGGCACACGGCCGGAATCACTCGCCCCGGCTCATGGCCGCCCGATGCCGGGCGACGAATTCCTGATAGGTGTCGATGCCGCGCAGCTGCAGGATGGTGTTGCGCACCGCCGCCTCCACCAGCACCGCAATGTTGCGGCCGGCCACCACCTGGATCACCGCCTTGCGCACCGGCACCCCGAGCACATCCTGGTGCAGCGGCTCGTGCGGCATGCGCTCGTAGTCGCGCTCCATGGTCTCGCGCCGCACCAGGTGCACGATCAGCTGCAGCCGCATCTTCCGGCGCACCGCGGTCTCGCCGAAGATGGCCTTGATGTCGAGCAGGCCGATGCCGCGCACCTCCAGCAGGTTCTGCAGCAGCTCCGGGCAGCGGCCCTCGATGCTGGTCTGGTTGATGCGGTACAGGTCGACCGCGTCGTCGGCCACCAGACCGTGCCCGCGCGAGATCAGCTCAAGCCCCAACTCGCTTTTCCCGAGTCCGGACTCGCCGGTGATCATGACCCCCATGCCCAGGATGTCCATGAACACGCCGTGCATGGTGGAGCGGTCGGCGAAATGGCGCGAGAGGTAGGCCCGCAGCACATCGATCACGAAGGCCGCCGACTCCTGGGTCGCGAACATCGGGATCTGGGCGCGCTCGCACATGGCCAGCAACTCGTCCGGGGCGGTCTGCCCGTCGGCCACCACCAGCACCGGCGGCTCCAGCGTGACGATGCGGGCCACCCGGCGCCGGTTGTCTTCGTTGCTCGGGCTGGTGAGGTAAGCCACCTCCCGCTCGCCGATGACCTGCAGCCGGTACGGATGGATGTAGTTGAGATAGCCCACCAGATCGGCACCCGACCGGGCGGCACGCACCGCCACTTCGTCGAAGCGCCGTTCGGAAGCGCCCAGACCGGCAATCCATTGCCATTTCAGCGGTTCGCGGTGGTCCTCGAAGAGGACGTCGGCACTGACGACGGTGGGTTTCAAGTCGGTGTGCCGGAGGCCGGGCTCAGGCCGCGGCGTGGGCCGATTGCCAGCCAGCGATCAGGGCATGCAGGACGGCCGCATCGTCCGAGGTCTTCATGCGTTCGCGCAGGGCGCTGTCGCTGAGCAGCTCGGCGATTTCGGACAGGATTTCCAGGTGCTTCTGCGTGGCCGCCTCGGGCACCAGCAGAAAGATCATCAGCTGCACCGGCTGTTCGTCGGGGGCGTCGAAGCCGATGGCTTGCCCGAGCTGGAACACCGCCGCCAGGGGCTGCTTGAGTCCCTTGATGCGACCGTGCGGAATGGCCACGCCATGACCCAGACCGGTGGAGCCCAGCCGCTCGCGGGCGAACAGGCTGTCGGTGATGAGGGCGCGGTTCAGGCCATGCAGACTTTCGAACAGCAGCCCGGCTTCTTCGAACGCGCGTTTCTTGCTGGTGGCGTCAACACTGACCAGCACCTGCGCTGCGGGCAATATGGCGGATAGACGGTTCATGCGGGCCCTTTCGGACCGCGAATTATGCCGACTTGGTCCCCCGTGGCTAGAGACAGCGGACAAAAAAGCCGCTTGACACAGCGGCTGCTTGCTGCAATGCAACACACGGGGCCGTCCGGGACGGCCAACCGTGCGTCACATCACGAATCGCATCACATCAGACGCTTGGCGGCGTCGTGGTGATGGTCCTGGGTCTTGTCCTTGTAACGCAGGACCTGACGGTCGAGCTTGTCGGCCAGATCGTCGACCGCCGCATAGAGATCGGCGTGGGCGCTTTCGGCGAACAGGTCGCGGCCCTTGACGTGGATGTTGCACTCGGCGCGCTGGCGGAGGTCCTTCTCCTTGAGGTTGTCGACCGTCAGCAGGACCTTGATGTCGACCACCTGATCGAAGTGCCGCGATATCCGTTCCAGCTTGGTGGTGACATATCCGCGCAGGGCGGGTGTGACTTCCAGATGATGACCGCTGATCGTCAGGTTCATGGATGAGCCTCCTATTGCTCCGGGTTGACACAGGCCGCCAGCCGGAGGGCTGCGGCCACGGGGATGGCTTCGGTTCACTATGCCCCCGAACCCGTCGCCACGCAAGCCAATACCGCAAATGCATGCTTTCGGATTAGCATGCGCACCCGATCACCCACCGGCCTGCCTGCGATGAATGCATCCGCCACGGACACCGAAGCCGAGGGGCCGGTCGCTCGCGACCCGACCACCGATGCCGGGCAGCGCCTGCTGCGGCTGCAGGTCGACATCCTGATCGGACACCTGCCGGGCATGGTGCTGGGCACGACCGTTCTGTCCAGCGGCGCGGCACTCATCCTGCTGCACCAGGGCATGGGCCGCTGGCAGGTGGCCCTGTGGTGGGCCGCCATGGCGGCTTATTCGGCGGCACGGCTGCTGCTGTGGCGGGTGCTGCGCCGGCAGGCCACGACGGCGTCCAGCGCCACGCGCCGGGCCCGCCTGCTGACCCTGAGCAGCGGACTCGCCGGCGCCCTGTGGGGCGCGCTCTCCTGGTTCTTCTTCACGCCCCAGGACCCGCTGTCGATCGCGCTGGTGGTGGCCATCCTGTGCGGCATCCTGTCCAGCTCCACGCAATCCATCGGTGCCTACTGGCCGGCCCATGCCGCCTTCGCGCTGCCGTGCACGCTGCCGTTTGCCATCCGCTGCCTGATGGAGCCGTCGGAGAGCCTGACGATCCTGGGGGTGCTGTCGCTGCTGTACCTGGCGTTCACATCGGCCTTTGCGCGCACCATCCCGCGCTCGCTGGCGGCACAGCTCGGGCTTCAGCTGCAGAACGAAGCGCTGGTGCGGGAGCTCACGCAGGCACGCGATGCCGCCATCGCGTCGGAGCGCGACAAGTCGCGCTTCCTGGCCGCTGCCAGCCACGACCTGCGCCAGCCGCTGCATGCCATGGGCCTGTTCGTTCCGGCCCTGCAGGCGCAGCTGGAGAGCCGTCAGCCCGCCACCGACGTGATGCGACAGATCCTGGAGCGCATGAAGATGGTGCTGGCCGGCGTGGGGCACCTGCTCGACCTGCTGCTCGACATGTCGCGGCTGGAGGCGGGAACGGTCGAACCCCGGCGGTCTGCCACCCATTGCAGCGCCGCCATGCACCGGGCCTGCGCCTCGGTCCGGGCACAGGCCGACGCACGGGGTCTGCGCCTGCGGGTGCTGGGGTCCGGACTGTGGGTGCACACCGACCCGGATGTGCTGCACACCATCCTGCTCAACCTGGTGTCGAATGCGGTGCGGTACACGCCCCGGGGCAGCGTGCTGCTGACCGCGCGCCGCCGTGGCGGTTCGGTGGAGCTGGCGGTGCGGGACAGCGGCATCGGCATTCCTCCGGACGATCAGCCACGCCTGTTCGAGGCGTATTTCCAGGCCCGCAACGCCGGCCACGACCCGACCCGCCTGCGGGGTTTCGGGCTCGGGCTGGCCATCGTGCAGCGGCTGGCCGGGCTGCTGGGCACCGAGGTGACCGTCCGCTCCCGGCTGGGGCAGGGTTCGGTGTTCCGGTTCGACCTGCCCGGCTGCGTGCCGCCGGCACTGCTGCCGGACCTGCCGGACCGACCGCTGCTGGCGGCCGGGCAGTGCGTGCTCGTGATCGATGACGACGAGCAGATCCTGGTAGCCATGTCGCTGCTGCTCGACAGCTGGGGCGTCGCCGCGCTGACGGCCCGGACCCTGGCCGAAGCCCGCACGCGCATGGCCGAGGCGTCGGTCAGGCCGTCGCTGGCACTGCTGGACCACCACCTCAGCCACGGCGCATCGCCACAGGACAACGTCGGCCGGCTGCGCAGCTGGCTGGCGCCGGGCGTGCCGATCGTGATCGTGACCGGCGACACCTCCAGCCAGGCCATGCGGCAGGTCGCGGCGCTCGATGTGCAGGTCTGGCACAAGCCGGTCGACCCGGTCCTGCTGCGCGGCCTGCTCCAGCCCGCCGGCCCGGCGGCGGATTGACGACAATCCGGCCATCGCTGCGGAGCCGCTCATGTCACTCGATACCCTGATCAGCCACAACCTTGGCCAGACCACCCGGCCGGTACGCGACGGCGGCTGTGCGCTGGTGCTGATGGGCGGCGGCGCCCGCACGGCCTACCAGGCCGGTGTGCTGAAGGCCGCTGCCTCGATGCGCCGGTCGTCCAGCGACCGCTTCCCGTTCCGCTGGCTGTTCGGCACCTCGGCCGGCGCACTGAACGCGGCCTACCTGGCCAGCCGGGCGGCCGAGGGGCTGAGCGCGCTGGACAGCATGGCCGCGTTCTGGGCGCAGCTGCGGTCGGAACGGGTGTACCGGCTGGAAGCACCCTCCTGGGTGCGGGCCAGCCGCCTGCTGGCCGGCTGGACGCTGGCCCGCCAGGTCAAGCGCCACCGCGCGCTGCTCGACACCCTGCCGCTGGTGGACACGCTGCACAAGGCCATCGACCTGCGGCAGCTGGAGACGGCCCTGGAGGGCGGCGTGATCGACGGGCTGGGCGTGACCGCATCGAGCTACACCACCGGTGAACACTGGACCTTCTGCCAGGTCGCCAGCCGCAGCACGCTGCACCCCTGGCGGCGCCCGGGCCGCCGGGCCGAATTCCAGCCGATCACCATCGAGCACCTGATGGCGTCCAGCGCCATCCCGTTCCTGTTTCCGTCGGTGCCGCTGTGGGTCGAGGGACACCAGGAGCATTTCGGCGACGGCTCGATGCGGCAGCTCTCGCCGCTGTCGCCGGCCATCCAGGCCGGGGCCCGACGCGTGCTGGTGATCGGTGTCGGCCAGCCGCAGCGCGCCGGGCTGGCGCCGGCCCACGCCGGTCAGCCCACCGCCGGCACCATTGCCGGCCACGCCATGGCCAGCGTGTTCCACGACACGCTGCAGGCCGATGTGGAGCAGACCACCCGGGTCAGCCAGACGCTGGCCAAGCTGCCGCCCGACCTGGCGGCCGCGCTGCCCTACCGCCCGGTCGAGGTGCTGGCCATCCAGCCCAGCCTGTCGCTGGACGAACTGGCCATGAAGCACCTGCGCGAACTGCCGGCATCCACCCGCAACACCCTGGTCGGCCTGGGCGCGCTGGACGATGCCCGGGGCGCCGCCGGCAGCGCTGCGGCGCTGGCCAGCTACCTGCTGTTCGAGCCGGGTTTCGTGCAGGCCCTGATCCAGCTCGGCGAGCACGACGCCTGGCGGCGCAAGGACGAACTGACCGCGTTTCTGGCCGATCCCGCCACCGCGGACCGTCACGGCCCGGTGCCATAATCCCGACCTTTCCCACGCATGGAGAACCGCATGGACAGCACGCCCCCCAGTTGCGTGCTTTCAGCCTGCCCCGCGGCCGTCTGACGGATCTGGCGGCACAGCCGGCTGAAAGCAGCCCCGAACCGCCCCACCCAGACCGAAACCCGCCGGGAGCCATCCATGCTCAACGTCTTCACCCTGGCCAACGGCCGCCTCTTCCAGGAAGAGATCGAATCGCTCGAGGAACTCGCGCGGTTCAAGCCCATCTGGGTCGACCTCGAAGACCCCACGCCCGAGGAGCGGCGTTGGGTCAAACAGCACTTCGGCCTGTCCATCCCGGAAGACGCGATGGACGAGGACATCGAGGAGTCGGCCCGCTTCTTCGAGGAAGACAATGGCGAGCTGCATGTGCGCAGCGACTTCCTGATCGATGACGAGGAAAACCCGCGCGCGGTCCGGGTGGCCTTCATCCTCAACGAACACAACGACCAGCTCAAGAGCCGGGGCGTGCTGTTCTCGATCCACGACGAGGACGTCCCGGTCTTCCGCCTGCTGCGCATGCGCGCGCGCCGCATGCCGGGCCTGATCGAGAACGCCAAGGACGTGCTGCTGATGCTGTTCGACGCCGACGCCGAGTACTGCGCCGACACCCTGGAGGACATCTACGACGATCTGGAGAAGGTCAGCCGGCAGGTGCTGGCCGGCGAGGTGACCGACAACAAGGCCGGCGAGGCGCTGGCGGCCATTGCCCGCCACGAAGACATGTCGGGCCGCATCCGCCGCAATGTCATGGACACCCGGCGCGCGGTGAGCTTCATGATGCGCAGCCGCCTGCTGAGCGCAGAACAGTTCGAGGACGCCCGCCAGATCCTGCGCGACCTCGACTCGCTGGACGGCCACACCGCCTTCCTGTTCGACAAGATCAACTTCCTGATGGACGCCACGGTCGGCTTCATCAACATCAACCAGAACAAGATCATCAAGATCTTCTCGGTGGCCAGCGTGGCCCTGCTGCCGCCCACGCTGATCGCCAGCGTCTACGGCATGAACTTCCAGCACATGCCCGAGCTCGCGCAAGAGTGGGGCTACCCCTACGCGCTGGCGCTCATGGTGCTGTCGGCCGTGGGTCCGATGCTGTACTTCCGCAAGCGGGGCTGGCTGAAGTGAACAGCGCCTCGACGATGCCGGCGCTGTAACGGCTGGCCACCTCGCGCAGGAAGCGCGAAAAGTCGACGTGCGCCGCATCGTCGGCGCGGTCGGAGATGGTCCTCACCACCGCCAGGGGCACGCCCAGGTCGTGGCACACCTGGGCCATGGCGGCCCCTTCCATCTCGACCGCCAGGGCGTCCGGCAGCTCGGTCGCCAGGGCCCGGCTTTCGGCGGTGGTGGACACGAAGCGGTCGCCACTGATCAGCAGGCCCTGGTGCAGCCGGGGCGCCTGCAGGCCGAATGCCTGCACGGTGGCGGGCGGCAATCGCTCGGGCAAGACAGCCAGCATGCGCTCGCTGGCGAGTTCCAGGGCCTCGGTCAGGAGCGGGTCGGCGTCGAAGCGGGCACGCCCGTGCCCGGGCACTTCATGGCGCGGGAACAGCGGCGAGACGTCCAGGTCGTGCTGCAGGAACTGGCGGGCCAGCACCACATCGCCGACCCGAACGCCCGGGCCCAGGCCGCCGGCGACACCGGTGAACACGATCCGGCCCACCCGGTAACGCTCGACCAGCAAGGCCGCCGTGACGGCCGCCGCCACCTTGCCGATGCCGCACAGCACCACCACCACCGGCTGCCGGTGCAGATGCCCGCGCCAGAAATCGCGCCCGGCATGGCGTTCGCGCTGCCCGTCGGGCATGTGGGCCACCAGGCCGGCAATTTCCTCGTGCATGGCCGCCACGATGGCCAGCGGCGAGCCCATGGAGCCCTGGGTGTGCACGCCGGGGTCAGCCGCGCAGCTCGCGGCGCAGAATCTTGCCCACCGGTGTCTTGGGCAGTTCGGTGCGGAACTCGACCACCTTGGGCTGCTTGTAGCCGGTGAGGTTGGCGCGGCAGTGGGCTCGCACCTGCTCCTCGGTCAGGCTCTCGCCCTTGCGCACGATGACCAGCTTGATGGCCTCACCGGCCTTCTCGTCGGGCACGCCCACGGCCGCGCACTCGAGCACACCGGGCAGCTGCGAGACCACGTCTTCGACTTCATTGGGGTACACGTTGAAGCCGGCGCACAGGATCATGTCCTTCTTGCGGTCGACGATGCGGAAGAACCCGCGCTCGTCCATGGTGCCGACGTCGCCGGTCTTGAAGTAGCCGTCGGCCGTCATGACCTTGGCGGTCTCGTCGGGCCGCTGCCAGTAACCGGCCATGACCTGCGGCCCCTTGATGGCGATCTCGCCGGGCTGTCCGGCCGGTACCGGCTGGCCGTCGTCATCGAGACAGACCATCCAGGTGCCGGGCAGGGGCACGCCGATGGTGCCGGTGAACTCGGTGCTGGTGGTCGGGTTGCAGCTGGCCGAAGGGCTGGTTTCGGACAGGCCGTAGCCTTCGCAGATGGGGCAGCCGGTCTTCTCCAGCCAGAGCCTGGCGGTACCGCTCTGCACCGCCATGCCGCCCCCCACCGACACCTTCAGGTTGCGCCAGTTCACGGTGCCGAAATCGGGGTGGTTGGCCAGACCTGCAAACAGGGTGCTGACCGCCGGGAAGCTGTGGAAGGTGTGCCGAGACAGCTCCTTCAGCACCGCCGGCAGATCGCGCGGGTTGGGAATGAGGATGGCTTTGCCGCCGGTGCGCATGCCCAGCATCATGTTCACCGTGAAAGCGAAGATGTGGTACAGCGGCAGCGCGCACACCGCCGTGGGCTGCTCGCCGGCCGGCACGCGCGACATCACCGGCTGGTTCCAGGCCTCGGACTGCAGCACGTTGGCCAGGATGTTCCGGTGCAGCAGCACGGCGCCCTTGCTCACACCGGTGGTGCCGCCGGTGTACTGCAGCACCGCCATGTCGTCGGGCTGCAGTTCGGGCTGCTTGAGCGAGCCGCGGGTGCCCCGGGCCACCGCCTCGTTGAACCGCACCGCACCGGGCAGCTGGAAGGGCGGGACCATCTTGCGCACATGGCGCACCACGTAGTTCACCAGCGCGCCCTTGAGCAGACCGAGCAGGTCGCCCATGGCGGTGAGCACCACATGCTTGACCGAGGTCTGGGCCACGCACTGCTGCAGGGTGGTGGCGAAGTTCTCGATGATGACGATGGCCTTGGCGCCGGAGTCCTTGAGCTGGTGCTCCAGCTCGCGGGCGGTGTAGAGCGGGTTCACGTTCACCACCACGAAGCCGGCCCGCAGGATGCCGGCCACCGCCACCGGGTACTGCGGCATGTTGGGCATCATGATCGCGACCCGGTCACCCTTGACCAGCCCCAGCCCCTGCAGGTAGGCCGCGAAGGCCTGGGACAGGCTGTCGACCTGGGCAAAGCTCACGTCCTTGCCCATGAAGCTGTAGGCCGTCTTGCCCGCATGGCGCTCGAAGCTCTCCTCCATGAGGTGGACCAGCGAGCGGTACGGACGGGTGTCGATGTCGGCCGGCACGCCTTCGGGATAGGCGGCCAGCCAGGGGCGGTCGGCGGTGGCAGCGGTCATGGGCAGGGTCTCCTCCGGTGGGACATCACTCGATGGCCTTGGTCATGTCCTCGACCACCTTCTTGGCGTCGCCGAACACCATCATGGTCTTGTCCATGTAGAACAGTTCGTTGTCCAGACCGGCATAACCGGCGGCCATGGAACGCTTGTTCACGATCACCGTCTTGGCCTTGTAGGCCTCCAGGATCGGCATGCCGAAGATGGGCGAGCCCTTCTGCAGCGCGGCCGGGTTCACCACGTCGTTGGCACCCAGGATGATGGCCACGTCGGCCTGGCCGAACTCGCCGTTGATGTCTTCCATCTCGAACACCTGGTCGTACGGCACCTCGGCCTCGGCCAGCAGCACGTTCATGTGGCCCGGCATGCGGCCGGCCACCGGGTGGATGGCGTACTTGACGGTGATGCCCTTCTCGGTGAGCTTGTGCGCCAGCTCCTTGACCGCGTGCTGGGCACGGGCCACGGCCAGACCGTAACCCGGCACGATGACCACGGTTTCGGCGTTGCCCAGGATGAAGGCGGCATCGTCGGCGCTGCCGCTCTTGGCGGTGCGCTGCACGCCACCGCCGGTGGCTGCCGTGCCGGCCTCGCCGCCGAAGCCGCCCAGGATCACGCTGATGAACGAGCGGTTCATGGCCTTGCACATGATGTAGCTCAGGATCGCCCCCGAGCTGCCCACCAGCGAGCCGGCAATGATCAGCATCGGGTTGTTCAGCGAGAAGCCGATGCCGGCCGCCGCCCAGCCCGAGTAGCTGTTGAGCATGGACACCACCACCGGCATGTCGGCGCCGCCGATGGGGATGATGATCAGCACGCCGAGCACGAACGACAGGGCCAGCATGACCAGGAAGGCGGTCCAGTTTTCGGTGAAGGCGAAGAACACGCCCAGGCCGATGGTCAGGATGCCCAGCACCAGGTTCAGCAGGTGCTGGCCACCGAAGGTGACCGGGGCGCCCTGGAACAGCCGGAACTTGTACTTGCCCGAGAGCTTGCCGAAGGCAATCACCGAGCCGCTGAAGGTGATGGCACCGATGGCCGCCCCCAGGAACAGCTCGATCTTGTTGCCGAACGGGATCTGCGTGCCTTTGGCCGCGATGCCGAAGGCCCAGGGTTCGGCCACCGCCGCCACCGCAATGAATACCGCGGCCAGGCCGATCATGCTGTGCATGAAGGCGACCAGCTCGGGCATCTTGGTCATTTCGACGCGCTGGGCCATGACGGCACCGGCGCCACCGCCGATCACCAGGCCCACCAGCACCCACACCATGCCTTCGGCCTGGCCGCTGGAGAGCTCGACGATCAGGGCCGACGTGGTCAGGATGGCGATCGCCATGCCGGTCATGCCGAAGATGTTCCCCCGGATCGAGGTGGTGGGGTGCGACAGGCCCTTGAGTGCCTGGATGAAGAACACCGAGGCGACCAGGTACAGCAGGACAACCAGATTCATGCTCATGCTTTGTCCCCTGCAGCCGGCGCCTTGCGCTCCTTCTTCTTGAACATCTCCAGCATGCGGCGGGTCACCAGGAAGCCGCCGAACACGTTGACCGCCGCCAGCGCCACGGCCAGCACGCCCATGGTCTTGCCGAGCGGGGTTTCGGTCAGGGCGGCGGCCAGCATGGCACCGACGATGACGATGGCCGAGATCGCGTTGGTCACGGCCATCAGCGGCGTGTGCAGGGCGGGCGTGACGTTCCACACCACGTGGTAGCCCACGTAGATGGCCAGCACGAAGATGATGAGATTGATGAGGGTGGGAGATACGGCGTCCATGTCACTTCCTTTTCACTTCACCGCCCTGGGTCATCAGGCAGGCGGCGACGATGTCGTCATCCATCGGAACCTGGACGGCAGTGGCGTCTTTGGGCAGCACGAGCTTGAGAAAGTCGAGCACGTTGCGGGCGTAGAGGGCCGAGGCGTCGGCGCCCACCATGGCCGGCAGGTTGGTCTCGCCGATGATGGACACACCGTGCTGCACCACGGTCTGGTCGGCCACGGTGAGCGGGCAGTTGCCGCCGACACCGTCCGGCCCCTTGCCGGCGGCCAGGTCGACGATGACCGAACCCGGCTTCATGCTGCGCACCATGTCTTCGGTGATCAGCGTCGGGGCGGCCCGGCCGGGAATCAGGGCGGTGGAGATGACCACGTCGGCCTGGGCCACGCGCTTGGCCACCTCGGCCTTCTGGCGGTCCAGCCAGCTCTGGGGCATGGGCCGGGCGTAACCGCCCACACCTTCGGCAGCCTCTTTCTCCTCTGCGGTCTCGTAGGGCACGTCGATGAACTTGGCGCCCAGCGATTCGACCTGCTCCTTCACCGAGGGGCGCACATCGCTGGCCTCGATCACGGCGCCCAGGCGCTTGGCGGTGGCGATGGCCTGCAGGCCGGCCACGCCCACCCCCAGGATGACCACCCGCGCGGCCTTGACCGTGCCGGCCGCGGTCATGAGCATCGGGAAGAAGCGCTGGTAGCGGTTGGCCGCCAGCATTACCGCCTTGTAGCCGGCGATGTTGGCCTGCGACGAGAGCACGTCCATGCTCTGGGCGCGGGTGGTGCGGGGGGCTGCTTCCAGCGCGAAGCTGGTGAGCCCGGCCGCCGCCAGCTTCTGCAGCCCCGGCGCATCGAACGGGTTGAGCATGCCGACCAGGGTCGCGCCGCCCTTCATGTGGGCGAGTTCGGCCTCGGACGGGCTGCGCACCTTCAGCACCAGCTCGGCGCCCAGCGCTCCGGCAGCGTCGGTGATGGTGGCGCCGACGGCCTGGTAGGCCTCGTCGGTGGCGCTGGCGGCCACGCCGGCGCCGGACTGCACCTGCACGGTGTGGCCCTGGGCCACCAGTTTCTTGGCCGTCTCGGGGGTGACGGCAACGCGGGTTTCGCCCACCGCGGTCTCAGTGGGTATGCCTATCAGCATCGGGGGTCTCCTCGCTCGGGGTGATCGTTCGCGCGGGAGCTTACCCGAAAGCCCGGTGTCAGCTTCGTCGCTCGGGCGGCAACCGCACCCCCGGCGCAGATAATCCGCCGATGGACTACCGATGGAAACCCAGCGTCACCGTGGCCGCCATCATCGAGCGCGATGGCAGCTACCTGCTGGTCGAGGAGCACACCCCCGAAGGCCTGCGGCTGAACAACCCGGCCGGCCACCTGGACCCCGGGGAAAGCCCGCAGCAGGGCGCTGAACGGGAGGCCCTGGAGGAAACGGCCTGCACCTTCCGGGCCGAGGCGCTGGTGGGCATCTACCTGTCCCGGTTCCAGCGCGGCGATCAGGACATCACCTACCTGCGGCTGGCCTACTGCGGCCGGGTCGGCGAGCCCGACCCGGGTCGGACGCTGGACCACGGCATCGTGCGCACCCTGTGGATGACACCGGACGAAGTACGGGCCAGCACCGACCGCCACCGCAGCCCGCTGGTGCTGCGCTGCATCGAGGACCACCTGGCCGGGCGCCGGCTGCCGCTGGACGCCGTGTTCACCGATACGTCGGTGCTGCAGGGACCGGGCGCATCGCCTGACCACTCAGCGCCAGCGGGATCTTGATCCAGAAGCACGACCCCCGGCCAGGCCGGCTGCGCATGCCCAGCGCAATGCCCAGCAGGGCCGCCGATTCGCGCACGATGAACAGCCCCAGACCGACGCCACTGTCGGTCTCGGTCTCCGGAACGCCCCGGAAATAGGCATCGAAGATGGTGTCGGCATGCTCCGGCAGCACGCCGATGCCGGTGTCCCAGACCTGCACCAGCAGCCCGTCACGGCGCGGCCGGCAAGCCACCACCACCCCGCCGCGCTGGGTGTAACGCACCGCGTTGGCCACCAGATTGCCCAGGATGCGTTCCAGCAGGATCGGGTCGCTCAGAACCCGCGCGATGCCGGGCGTCACCGTCCAGCGCAGCCCCTTGGACCGGGCCTGCAGGCCGTACACCACATCCATCCGCTCCAGCAGCGGCTGGATCGAGAACGCGGTGATCTGCGGCCGCAGACCGCCCACCTCCAGGCGCGACATGGTGTGCAGGGTGTCCAGCAGGTGGTCGGCCGACGCGATGGCCTCGCGCATCTGCGTCAGGGCGACGGTGGGCACCGGTCGATCCCGTTGCTGGGCCAGGCTGTCGGCGGCCAGCGTGATGGCATACACCGGTTGCCGCAGGTCGTGGCAGACGGCGGCCAGCAGCCGGGATTTTTCGGCCGATGTCCGACGCGCCTCGTGCAGCCGGGCCGCCTCGCTGATCTGCTGGGCCTGCGCCTGCTGCCGGGCGCGCCGCTCGGACCGGATGTGCTCGCCCAGCGCAAACGCCATCAGGATCATGTCGCAGGTCGACCCGATCACCAGCGGCTGGCTGACGGAGTCGGGGCGGTCCCACCAACCCACCCGGATGACCAGCTCCAGCAGCGAGCCGGCCAGCATGGCCGTCCAGGCGGCGAGGAATTGCGGTGCACCGATGAGCCCGAGCCGCAAGGCCAGAATGCCCAGCAGCACCAGGGCGGCCACCGTGGCCACGGCCAGCATCAGCAGCTGCGGCACGAACGGGTGCTGCGGCCACAGGCTGGTCAGCACGAAGCAGGCCAGCCACACATGGCGCAGCCTCAGCAGATGGCGGTCCACCTGCGGCAGGCGCTCCCCGGTGCCCAGAAAACGGCGTGAGAACTCCAGCGCCAGCACGCCGGCCAGCGTGATGCCGAGCTGCTGCAGGGTGCGGTTCCAGTGCCCGCCTTCGGTCCACATGAACTCGGCACCCAGCCCCGACAGCGCCAGCAGGCCCAGCCCCACGGTGAGCCGCAGCCCGGCGTACAGCAGGTAGACCCGGTCGCGCATGGCCGCATACATCACCAGGGTCTGGCCCATGAGACCCACCGACAGGCCGAAGTACAGCCCCAGCAGCAGGTAGATGGCGTGATCCCGCCGGATCAGCGCCTCCGGCAGCCACACGTCCACCGGAATCTCCAGCGAACTGGCCGACTGCACCCGCAGGTGCAGGTCGATCGACTGGCCGGGCAGCAGGTCGATCGGGAACACATGCTGGCGGTGGGGCACGGCACGGTGATCGAACGGCAGCTGGTCGCCGCCCCGGTCATGGGTGACCAGCTGCCCCTGGCTGCCGATGAGCAGGTCGATGCGGTCCAGGTGCGGGTTGCCCACCACCAGCCAGCGGCGCATGGGCGAGGTGCCGCTGTGACGGAGCCGGACCTGGAACCACTGGACCTCCTGGCTGAAACCCAGCCGGTTGGCCGCGCCGGGGCCCTGGACCGGCACGAAGTCCGGCTCGGCCGCGTCGGCCCGCAACCGACCCAGCCCGTCGTACGGCCACCAGGTGCCGGAGCGGTCTTCGGCGTGCAGCAGGTGCGGCACCAGATCCTGCCGGGGCTCGCTGTCGATCGGCACCACCGCCGGGGCGGCGGCGCCCGGAGCGGCCGCAAGGGCCTGCGCGACGGCCAGCAGCAGGCCGGCCAGGCAGGTCATTCCGAATCTCGACACCCACCGCATCGCGCGCATGCAACCCTTCTTGCCCCGTGCAGGAACAGGCGTGGGAGTATCGAAATCGCCGACGGGGCGGCCCATACCGCCATTGCAGTATTCGGCCCCGGCAGGCCCTGCGCTTTGACATACAGTGAGGGGCATTGCACCCTGACGCCTCGACCATGTCTGAACCCACCGCCATCGCCGCCGACGGACTGCCACCGGACGATCCGCTGCGCCACGAGCTGCACAACGAGGTGCACGCCCGACCGCCGGCCCGCATCCGGCTGCCGGCCGTGGTGGTTTTTGTGGCAGTGCTCAACGAAGGCGTCGGCCGGACAGCGGAATGGGAACACCTGCGGCGGCTGCCCGGACAGGACGGTCTGGCGCTGGACGCGCTGGCCGGCAACTTCACCCGGCTCAGCCTGGGCAACAGCACCCTCAAGTGGGAACGCCACACCGAGTTCACCCGCTATTCCATCGTGCAGCCCTTGCCGGACGACACCTCCCTGGCCGACACCGCTGCCCTGCTCGCGGCGATCGACGAGGTGCCGCCGGCCTGGCTGCAGCAGATCCCCGGCCGCACCGTGGCCGCGATCCGGCTGGCCATGATCCATGCCGATCTGCCCGACGCCTCACCCCAGGCCCAGGCGGCACTCATGGAGCCGGCGGCGCGCTGGTTTGAAGGCCGCACCGTGGTGGCCTCGCAGCTGGGCGGCGGGCATTCCTGGGCGGTCACCGACTTCCACCTGCGGCCCTCCGGCTTCGAGCACATGCTGGTCATTGCGCCGCCCGGCACCACCGCCACCCGCGCCGGCCGCATCTCGCAGCGCCTGCTCGAACTCGAAACCTACCGGCTGATGGCCCTGCGTGGCCTGCCGGTGGCCAAGGCGCTCGGCCCCACCCTGGCCCAGGCCGAACAGCAGCTATCCACCATCACGGCCCAGCTCGAAGGCAAGGCCACCTCGGAGCAGGCCCTGCTGGATGCGCTGGTGGCGCTGGCCGCCAGCGTGGAGCGGGCCACGGCCGAAAACGTCTACCGCTTTGCCGCCACCCGCGCCTACGACGCGCTGGTGTCGCAGCGCATCCATGAACTGCGGGAAAAGCCGATTCCGGGCACGCAGACCATCGGCGAATTCATGCAGCGCCGGCTCTCGCCGGCCATGGCCACGGTGGTGGCTTCCGAACGGCGGCTGACCTCGCTGTCGGAGCGGATCGCGCGCACCAGCGCCCTGCTGCGCACCCGGGTGGACATCGTCACCGAGGCCCAGAACCAGCAGCTGCTGGCCAAGCTCACGCGCGGTCAGGAACTGCAGCTGCAGCTGCAGACCACGGTGGAGGGGCTGTCGATCGCGGCCATCTCGTACTACGTGATCAGTCTGCTGCTGTATGTGGGCAAGGGTGCCAAGGCGGCCGGGCTGCCGGTGCACCCGGAGATCGCCGCCGGCGCCCTGGTGCCGCTGGTGCTGTGGGGCGTCTGGCGCACCACGCGCCGCATCCACGCCCGACTCAACCGGCCGGGCGAAAGCAGCTGACCGGTCAGGCCGTTTCGGCCGACGTGGTGATCACGCCGCCGCCCAGACAGACCTCGCCGTCGTACAGCACGGCGCTCTGGCCGGGGGTCACCGCCCATTGGGGGGTGTCGAAGTCGAGCGCGAAACCGCCTCCGACGTCGGCCTGCACCGCGCAGGCCGCGTCGCTCTGACGGTAGCGGGTCTTGGCACCCAGGCGGCCCGGCGTCGGTGGCTCGCCGGCCACCCAGCTTGCATCCTGTGCGCTCAGGCGCGGCGACAGCAGCCAGGGGTGGTCGTGGCCCTGCACCACCCACAGGGTGTTGGCCGCCATGTCCTTGCGGGCCACGAACCACGGCTCGTGCTCGCTGCCGCCCTTCTGCGCGCCCTTGGCCTTCACGCCGCCGATGCCCAGCCCCTGGCGCTGACCCAGGGTGTAGAAGCTCAGGCCCACATGCTGGCCGATGGTGCGACCACGCTCGTCCTTGATCGGGCCCGGCTCCTTGGCGATGTAGCGGTTGAGGAAGTCGCGGAACGGCCGCTCGCCGATGAAGCAGATGCCGGTGCTGTCCTTCTTGCGGGCATTGGGCAGGCCGATCTCGGCCGCGATGCGCCGCACCTCGGTCTTGGGCAGCTCGCCCACCGGGAACAGTGTTTTGGCCAGCTGCGCCTGGGTGAGGCGGTGCAGGAAGTAGCTCTGGTCCTTCAGCGGGTCCAGGCCCTTGAGCAGCTGCACCCGGCCGTCACGCTCGCGCACGCGGGCGTAGTGGCCGGTGGCGATCTTTTCGGCGCCCAGCCGCATGGCGTGGTCGAGGAAGGCCTTGAACTTGATCTCGGCGTTGCACAGGATGTCCGGGTTGGGCGTGCGGCCGGCCTGGTACTCGCGCAGGAACTCGGCGAACACCCGGTCCTTGTACTCGGCCGCGAAGTTGACGTGCTCGACATCGATGCCGATCACGTCAGCCACGCTGGCGGCGTCGATCCAGTCCTGCCGGCTGGTGCAGTGCTCGCTGTCGTCGTCGTCTTCCCAGTTCTTCATGAAGATGCCGACCACCTCATGCCCCTGCTGCTTGAGCAGCCAGGCGCTGACGGCGGAGTCGACCCCGCCGCTGAGGCCGACCACCACACGCTGGCGGACATGCTGTTTGTTACTCATGTCGCAATTATCCGCAGTCGTGGTTAAGGCTCGGATCACCCGAGGGCATTGCAATACGGCTACCGGTTCACAGAAGCCGGCATCTCCCTCCCTCACCCACCCACTCACTCACTCACGAAAGATCCTCCATGAAACACATCCTCACCGCCGCCGCCCTCGCCCTGACCGCCGCCGCCGCCTCGGCCGGCCCGACCTGCACCGCACCCAAAGACAGCTGGAAGCCCGAGGCGCAGTTCCAGCAGGAACTCAAGGCCCAGGGCTACAGCATCAACAACTTCAAGGTCACCAAAGGCCAGTGCTACGAGATCTACGGCACCGACAAGACCGGCAAGAAGGTCGAGATCTATTTCGATCCGGCCACCGGCCGCGCCATCGAGAGCAAATGAGCTCCGCATCTGCAACGCACACGGCGCGCCGTGTGCACGTCTGGGACCCGCTGGTGCGGGTCTTCCACTGGTCGCTGGTGGGCTGTGTGGTGCTCAACAGCTGGGTGGTGGAAGAAGGCGAGTGGCTGCACGAATGGCTCGGCTACACCGCCGCCGGCCTGGTGGCGCTGCGCCTGGCCTGGGGCCTGATCGGCAGCCGGTACGCCCGCTTCACCGACTGGTTTCCCACCCCCCGGCGCGTGCGCGACCATGTGGCCGCGCTGGTGCAGGGCCAGGTGCCCGAACACACCGGCCACAACCCGCTGGGCGCCCTGATGATGCTGGCGCTCATGGCCCTGGTGGCCGGCCTCGGCTTCACCGGCTGGCTGCAGGGCACCGACACCTTCTGGGGTGTGGAATGGGTGCAGGAACTGCACGAGGGCCTGGCCGAAACGCTGGTCTGGCTGGCCGCCCTGCACGCGGTCGCCGCGCTGGTGATGGGCCGCATCGAACGCACCCGGCTGGTCAAGGCCATGTTCACCGGGGTCAAGGAACACTACTGACGCCGCCACCGGCGCTGGCACACTGCGGCCATGCGTCCGGTCATCCAGCCCCACGAGGTCGAGTTCACCGCCATCCGCGCCCAGGGCGCGGGCGGGCAGAACGTCAACAAGGTCTCCAACGCGGTGCACCTGCGCTTCGCGGTGCATGGCTCCTCGTTGCCCGAGCCGGTGCAGCACCGCCTGCTGGCCCTGAGCGACACCCGCATCACCCAGGACGGGGTGATCGTCATCAAGGCGCAGGGCAGCCGCAGCCTGGAACAGAACAAGGCCGACGCCCTGGCCCGGCTGCAGGCGCTGGTGGACAGCGTGGCGCTGCCCCCGCGCGAGCGCAAGGCCACCCGCCCGACCCGCGCCTCGCAGCAGCGCCGGCTGCAGGGCAAGGCGCAGCGCAGCGCCACCAAGCAGGGCCGCTCCCGGGTCCAGGACTGAGCCGGTTCAGCGCGCCTCGCCGGGCGCCCGGCTGTGCGCGTTGTTGGTCTCGACCAGTCGGTGGAGCAGGCGCAGGAAGGTCTGGCGGTCGGCTTCATCCAGCGGCGCCAGGATCTGTTCCTGGGCGCGCTGCACCGCCGGCACCGCCTGGGTCAGCACCGCCTGCCCCGCGTCGGTGAGCCAGAGCTGGCGCACACGGCGGTCCTGGGGCGAGGTGCGGCGCTCCAGCCAGCCGCGCTGCTCCAGCCGGTCGACCACGCCCCCGGTGGTGGAGGTGTCCAGCGCGATGCTGCCGGCCAGGGTGCGCTGGTCGACACCGGGTGCATCGGCCACTGTCTGCAGGGCGGCAAACTGCACCGGCGTCAGACCGGCGTCGCCCAGCTCCTGCAGGAAGATGCCGACCGAAATCTGGTGCAGCCGCCGGATGCGGTGCCCCGGCATGGCGTCGATGCGCGGCGCGGGGGAAGCGGGCGTGTTCATGGACCGGCGTGCGGGCTGCCGTCCGGCTCAGCCCCGGGCGCGGCGGGCCAGCACCTCGAAGGCGGGCAGGGTCTTGCCTTCCAGCACCTCCAGGAAGGCGCCGCCACCGGTCGAGATGTAGTCCACATCCTTCTCGATGCCGTACTTGGCGATGGCCGCCAGGGTGTCGCCGCCGCCCGCAATGCTGAAGGCCGAGCTGGCCGCGATGGCCCGGGCCATGGCCTCGGTGCCGCCGGCAAAGGCGTCGAACTCGAACACGCCCACCGGGCCGTTCCAGACGATGGTGCCGGCCGACTTCAGCTGCGCCGCCAGCAGGGCAGCGGTCTCGGGGCCGATGTCCAGGATCAGGTCGTCATCGGCCACCTCGGTGGCCTTCTTCACGGTGGCCGGCGCGTCGGCCGCGAAGGTCTTGGCGGTGACCACATCGGTGGGGATGGGCACCGCCGCGCCACGGGCCTTCATGGCCTCGATCACGGCCCGGGCGTCGCCGACCAGATCGGGCTCGGCCAGGCTCTTGCCGATCTTCAGGCCGGCGGCCAGCATGAAGGTGTTGGCAATGCCGCCGCCGACGATCAGGTTGTCGACGTTTTTCGCCAGGCTCTGCAGGATGGTCAGCTTGGTGCTGACCTTGCTGCCGGCCACGATGGCCACCAGCGGGCGCTTCGGGTTGGCCAGCGCCTGGGCGATGGCGTCCATCTCGGCGGCCAGCAGCGGGCCGGCGCAGGCCACCGGGGCGGTCTCGGCGATTCCGTAGGTGGTGCCTTCGGCGCGGTGGGCGGTGCCGAAGGCGTCGTGCACGAAGATGTCGCACAGGGCGCCGAGCTTCTTCGCCAGTTCCGGGGTGTTCTTCTTCTCGCCGACGTTCAGGCGGCAGTTCTCCAGCACCACCACTTCGCCCGGGGCGACGCTGAAGTCGCCGTCGACCCAGTCGGCCACCAGCCGCACCGGGCGGTCCAGCAGCTGGCCCAGGCGGGCAGCCACCGGGGCCAGGCTGTCCTCGGGCTTGAACGCCCCTTCGGTGGGGCGTCCCAGGTGCGAGGTCACCATGACCGCTGCGCCGGCCTCCAGCGCCATGCGGATGGCCGGCACGCTGGCGCGGATGCGGGTGTCTTCGGTGATGCGGCCGCTGCTGTCCTGCGGCACGTTCAGGTCGGCACGGATGAAGACACGGCGGCCCTGGGCCTGGCCGCTGGCGCACAGATCGGAAAAGCGGATGAATGAAGACATGGCGGACTCGGTTGGACTGAAGGACAGCTGGCGATTGTAGGAAACCGCCATGCCCCGCCACACCCCGCCGCGCCGCGCAGCATCAGGTGCCGCAGGGGCTGAACAGGTTGAGCGTGTCGTCGCGCACAGCGGTCTGCACCCCCATCAGACCGAGCACGCTGTGGAACAGGTGATCGTGCGAGACCGGGCCGGCCGCCCGGCTGCCCAGGCAGGCCGGGTCCACGCCGCTGGCCCGCTGCAGCGGCGCCGACAGCCAGGCCACCATCGGCACCCGCTTCTGTTCGGCGGGTGCAAACGCGTAGGGCAGGCCGTGCAGGTAAACCTGCCCTTCGCCCAGCGACTCGCCGTGGTCCGACACATACAGCAGGCCGGGCGCGAACGGGCCGCTGCGCGCCTGGGCCTCCAGCCAGCGCAGGGTCAGTCCCAGCACATGGTCGGTGTAGGCGATGCTGTTGTCGTAGCCATTGCGCAGGGCTTCGGTCGGGCAGTCCGCCAGGGAGACGGTGGTGCACTCGGGCTGGAAAGGCTTGCGGTCGGCCGGCGAACGCTTGAAGTAGGCCGGGCCGTGGCTGCCCATGGTGTGCAGCACCAGCACCGTGCCACGCGCACGGCGGGCCGGATCGAGCTCTGCCAGCCGCTGTTCCAGACCCTGCACCAGGGCTTCGTCCAGACATTCGTCGCCGTCGCACAGGGCCGGGTCGGGCGCCGGGCGGGCCGAGGGCACCCGGGCGCACACCCCCTTGCAGCCGGACTGGTTGTCCAGCCACAGCACCGCCAGTCCGGCACGCTGCAGCACATCGAGCAGGTTTTCATGGCGGGCGGGACGGTCGCCGCCCTGCTCGCGCGTGAGCGGGGAAAACATGCAGGGCACCGACACCTGGGTGTTGGTGCCGCAGGAGGTGACATCCGGAAAATTCACCAGCCCCTGGCGGGCCTGCCAGTCGAGCAGCTCGGGCGTGGTGGGGCGTGCGTAGCCATTCAGGCCCCAGTCCGAGGCGCGGGCGGTTTCACCCACCACCAGCACCAGCAGGGGCGCCGGGCCGCCGGCGGCCACCGGACGGGCCAGCACCGCGTCCTCGCCCACCGGGATCAGGGCCTGCACCTGCTGCGGAATCTGATCGGCCACCAGCCGTGCCGACGCATAGACCGTGTTCAAGGGGTTGACCATGTAGCGCAGCGGCTTGTGGTTGCGCGCCAGCGAGGCCAGGTGCGGGTAGCCCGGCACCGCGACGGCCACGGCGAGCGCCAGACCGATGCCCACCCCGGCCAGGTTGCGGGCGGTCTGCGCCACCGGCCGGCGCCAGCCGACCGGGCGACGCCAGATCCACCACAACGGCGGGCCGGCCACCCCCAGCAAGGCCAGCGGCAGCGACCACGACAGCAGGTCGCGCACCTCGCGCACGTCGGTGTGGACCACGTTGGCCATCATGGTCGGGTCGATCACGGCGCCGTATTGCCACATGAAGTGGCTGTTGAAGGCGGCCACCACCACCAGCCCGCTGGCCAGCGGGCGCAGCAGGCGCGGCCAGGCCAGCAGGGACAGCAGCGCCGCCAGAACGCCGAACACCGGGAACAGCAGGGCCGGCCCGCCGGCCGTCAGGCCCAGGCCGGACAGGCGCTGCCACAGCGGCAGATTGCCCACCGTGGCCAGCCACAAGGCCACTGGCCAGACCACCCATGCAACGGGCATGGCAGGGCGGACGGAAGCCGAAACGGACCGGCGGGATGACAGGGATGGCGGGGATGACAGGGGCATCCCGGCAGTGTTGCCAGCCGAGGTTAAGCGTACCTTTAGGCTCCAGGGTCCAGGCTTCCGGCTTCAGGGGCCCATCAGCGGTCCGCGGGCGGTTCGCCGGCCGGCCAGCACAGCATGAACCGGGTGGTGGCCGGCGGTTCGCCGGTGTCGCGGATCAGGCTGCCGCCCTGCTGCTCGGCCATGCGCTGCACCAGCCGCAGCCCGAGCCCCAGGCCCTGGGAACCGGCGGCGCGGGGCGGGGCGCCGGGGCGCTGGCCGTCGTCGCTGACCGACGCGCAGACCGTCTCGCCCTGAGCGGCCAGGTGGACCACGATCTGGGTGCCGGCCGGGGTGTGGCTCACGGCATTGCCGATCAGGTTGCGCAACGACAGCTCCACCAGCATCGGCGGTGCCGCCACCCAGATCGGCGCGTCGGCGCCCGACAGCGACACCTCCTGCCCGGCGCCGAATGCGGCTGGCGCCAGTTCGGCCACCAGCGAAGCGGCCACCGCCGACAGATCGGTCCGGGCCGCCTGGTCCTGCTGCGCCCGGGCCAGATCGAGCAGCTGCTGCAGGATGCGTCCGGCCCGCAGCGCGTCGTGCCCGAGCTGGTCCAGCCGCTCGGGGTTGGGGTCCTGGCGGGCATTGGCTGCCTGCAGCGACAACGAGGCCAGGGGCGTGCGCAACTCGTGCGCCACATCGTTGGCGAACTCCCGCTCGCGCCGGGCCTGCGCCTGCAACCGGTCGACCAGGCCGTTGATGGCCTGGACGGTGCTGGTGAACTCGCGGTAGCGGTGCTCCGCGCCCAGGCGCTCGCCGGACCGGGCGTCGAGGGCGGCGACGTCTTCCGAGAGGTGGGTCAGCGGCCGCAGGCCGCGGTGGATCGCCCAGCCCAGCAACAGGGCCACCAACGGCAGGATCAGCAGCGCAGGCCGGGCCAGCTGCAGCGTGATGTCCCAGCCCAGGTCGATCCGGTGTTCGATGTCCATCAGCACCGAAACCGCCCGGGTCGGATCGCCCGGCACCGGGGCGGTGAAGATGCGCCAGTGCACCGGGTGGCCGTGCAGCTCGCCGCGCACCGACAGGTAGCCGGGCCGGGGCTGGCCATCCCGCTGGCCCAGGGTGCCGGCGAGCCGGTGCGTATCGGTTACCGGCCGGCCTTGCTGCCATTCGATCACCGCCACTTCCTGCACATAGGCCCGGGGGCGCTCTTCGGTCCAGGGGGCCGGCACCGGTTGCGCGCGACCGGGCGCAGCGTCCAGCCACAGGCGGGCGACCGACTCCAGCTGCCCGTCGGTGATTTCTTCGGCTTCGTGGTGGCCGATCACCCAGGCGGCCACCAGCAGGGTGGCCCAGACCAGCACCAGCGCGGCGCAGGTCCAGCCCCACAGGGTGAACCACAGCCGGGGCTGGGCGGCACCGTCGGTTCGGCGGGCGGCCGGGTCGGCGTTCATGCGGCGGGCGGCACGAAGTAACCCACGCCCCGTACGGTGCGGATCAGGCCTTCACCGAGCTTGCGCCGCAGATGGTGCACATGCACCTCGATGGCGTTGCTCTCCAGCGCCTCGCCGAAGCCGTACATGGCCGCTTCCAGCCGCGACTTCGACAGCACCTGAGGGCTGGCCTGCAGCAGCACCAGCAGCAGGCCGAATTCGCGCGCGCCCAGCACCACCGGTTCGCCGGCCTTGAGCACGGTGTGGGCCGCCGGGTCGATGACCAGATCGCCATGCTCGATGGTCGGCTGGCTGCGGCCGTGGGCACGGCGCTGCATGGCGCGCAGCCGGGCCATCAGTTCGTTGGCATCGAACGGCTTGACCAGGTAGTCGTCGGCGCCGCCGTCCAGGCCGGTGATGCGGTCGTCCACGCCATCGCGCGCGGTCATGATGAGCACCGGCAGGTCGTTGCGGGGCAGCGCGTCGCGGCCGGGCTGCGGCGCCGGCTGGCGGCGGATGCGGGCCAGCAGGTCCATGCCGTCGCCGTCGGGCAGGCCCAGATCGAGCAGCACGGCATCGAAGGGTTCGACCTTCAGCGCCCCCCAGGCCGAGTCGAGGGTGGCGCACACATCGCAGGCGTGGCCGCCCTGGCGCAGCGACGCCTGCAGGCCGGCGGCGATGCCGGGATCGTCTTCAACGACAAGTATCCGCATGGTTCAGAAAGGTGTTCGGACCGGGGCGGGTTCGCCCGTAGCCGCCCATGATGGCGCCGCCAGATTATGGAAGGCTGATGCCGGCGCGGCAGCTCATGTCGGCATAAGCCTCGCGGAACACACTGCGCGGATGCCCGGCACCTTGACCACCCCCATCACCGCCAACACGCCCATCAACCGAACGGCCCGCACCGATGCCCTGCGGCCGCTGCTGACGGGCTGGCTGGTGCTGCTGGCCCTCACCCTGGCCTGGGACTTCAGCGGGCTGGACCTGACCGTGATGCGACTGATCGGCACGCCCACCGGCTTTGCGCTGCAGCACCATCCGCTGCTGGAACACCTGCTGCACGACCGGTTGCGCCAGGCGGCCAGCGTGGCCCTGGTGCTGGCCTGGATCTGGGCCCTGCTGCCGTCGCGGTTCAGCGCCGTGCCGGCGCCGGATCGGCGTCTGGCCGTGCTGCTGGTCACGGCCGGGCTGCTGGCGGTCAATCTGATCAAGAACCGCAGCGCCACGAGCTGCCCCTGGGACTGGCAGCTGTTCGGCGGCACGGCAGAGGTGGTGTCGCATTGGGCCTGGGGCCTGCGCGACGGCGGTCCCGGGCGCTGCTTCCCCGGCGGGCATGCGTCGTCGGGCATGGCGTTCGTGGCCCTGGCCCTGCCCTGGCTGGCACCGCGCCATGCGGCTGCACCACCCGCACCCGCACCCGCACCCGCACCCGCGTCCGCGCGCCGTGGCTGGCAATGCCTGGCGCTGGCCATCGCCGCCGGACTGCTGTGCGGGGCGGTGCAGACCCTGCGGGGCGCGCACCCGCCGAGCCACACGCTGTGGACGCTGCTGATCTGCGGTGGCGTGGCACTGGCCGGCTGGTCGCTCGGGCCGGCAGGCGGCCGGCGCAGCGCGGCCTCACCAGCCGAGTCCGAGGCGCAAGGGCAGGTAGACCAGCATGCCGACCACGATGGTCCCGAGCACGCCGCCGCGCCAGAAGAACCAGGCCGCGCCCGCCGCCGCTGAAAACAGGCGGGCGTCCTGCCAGGTGGTCACCAGGGCCCCCTGGCTGACCACGATTTCGGGTACCACCACCGCCGCCAGCGCCGCGATCGGGGCGTACTGCAGGCCGCGCTGGGCCCAGCCGGGCAAGGTCCAGGGCTTGCTGCTGATGAAGAAGAACGACCGGGTGATCACCGTGATCGCGCCCAGCAGCACGATGGTCAGCAGGGTCCAGGGGTCGATGTCAGGCATGGTGCGTTCCCGCATCGGTCGGGCGCAGCCGGTCCAGCACCAGACACAGGGCCACGGCGCTGGCAATCGCCACCACGATGTTGAGCTTCAGCGGCAGGGCGTAGGCCGCCACCGCCGCCGTGCCGGAGATGCCCAGCGACACCACCCGCAGCTTCGAGGTGGCCAGCGAACACAGCACCCCCAGCAGCGCCAGGATGCCGGCAAAGCCCAGGCCCCAGGCCACCGGCACCACATTGGCCAGGGCAATGCCGGTCAGGCTGGCGCCCATCCAGGCCACATAGTTCACGCCGCAGTTGCCCATCAGGTAGGCCTGCTGGGCCGCCAGCTCCTGCGGCGTGGCGCCCGGCCTGGGGTAGCGCCGGGCAAAGAAGACATAGCTCAGGTCGGCGGTCACATAGCCGGTGACCAGGCGCTGCCAGCGCGGCAGGTGCATCAGGTACGGCCGCAGGTGGGCCGAGAACACCACGAAGCGCAGGTTCACGCAGAAAGCCGCCGCCAGGATCACCCACAGCGGCGCGCCGGCCACGATCATGGGCGTGGCGGCCAGCTGGGCACTGCCGGCGTAGACGATCAGCGTCATCAGCAGCGCCTCCAGCGGCGACAGGCCGCTCTGCACCATGGACACGCCGGTCATCAGGCCCCAGGCGGCAATGCCCATGGCGGCGGTGGCCTGATCGCGCACCCCGTCCCGGAACTCGGGGTGCGCCCACTGGGCGCGCTGGAAGAACATGGCGTCTCCTTCAGCCGGCCTGTGCATCGGCGGCAGCGCCGAGCACCTGGCCCACCTTCAGCGGAAAGCCCCGCTGCACTTCGGCGGCCGGCAGGCGGCGGCCGCCCGGGCGCTGCAGCTCGGTCAGGACCAGCACGCCCTCGCCGGTCGCCACATGGATGCCATCGGCGTCGACCGCCTGCACCGTGCCCGGCGCCAGTCGGGCCGGGCCCTCGGCCAGCCGGGCTGCCCAGACCTTGAGCGGCTCGCCGTCGGCCGTGGTGCTGGCGGCGGGGAACGGGTCGAAGGCCCGCACCTGCCGGTGCAGGACCGCGGCCGGACGGCGCCAGTCGATCGGCGCCTCGGCCTTGTCGATCTTGTGTGCGTAGGTGATGCCCTCGGCGGGCTGGGGTTCGGGCCGCAGCCCGCCGCAGGCGGCCAGCTCAAGCGCCTCGACGATCAGCCGCCCGCCCAGATCGGCGAGCCGGTCGTGCAGCAGGGCAGTGGTGTCCGAGGGCGCGATCGACACCGGCTCGGCCAGCAGCATGTCGCCGGTGTCCAGGCCTTCGTCCATCTGCATGATGGTCACGCCGGTCTTCGCATCACCGGCCTCGATGGCCCGGTGGATGGGCGCCGCGCCGCGCCAGCGGGGCAGCAGGGAAGCGTGGATGTTCAGGCAGCCGAGCCGGGGCAGGGTCAGCACCCAGGCCGGCAGGATCAGGCCATAGGCCGCCACCACCATCACATCGGCCTGCGCGGCCGCCAGCGCCTCGCGGGCGGCCAGCGCCTCCTCCAGGTACTTGCCGTCCAGCCGCAGGCTGCGCGGCTGGGCGACCGCGATGCCGTGGCCCACGGCGCACTGCTTGACCGGCGAGGCCTGCAGCTTCATGCCACGGCCGGCCGGCCGGTCGGGCTGGGTCAGCACCAGCGGCACCTGAAACCCGGCCTTGAGCAGCCGCTCCAGAGCGACGCGGGCGAACTCGGGGGTACCGGCGAAGACGACGCGCATCACCGCACCGCTCAGCCGCGCACCGCTTCGCGCTGGGCCTTGGCCAGACGCGTCTTGATGCGGTTGCGCTTGAGCGGCGACAGGTATTCCACGAACACCTTGCCCATCAGGTGGTCCATCTCGTGCTGGATGCACACCGCCAGCAGGCCCTCGGCTTCGATGGTGCGCTCCACACCGTGCTCGTCGAGCGCGCGTACCCGCACCGCGACCGGGCGCTCGACGCCGTCGTAGATGCCGGGCACAGACAGACAGCCCTCCTCGCCCTTGCGGGTTTCCGGGCTGGCCCATTCGACCGTCGGGTTGATCAACACCATCGGCTGGTTGCGCTCTTCACTGACGTCAATCACGATCAACCGTTCATGAACATCCACCTGGGTGGCCGCCAGCCCGATGCCGTGGGCGTCGTACATGGTGGCGAACATGCGGGCGACGAGCGCACGGATGCGGTCGTCCACCGCCGCCACCGGCCGAGCCACCGTGTGAAGCCTGGGGTCGGGGTAACGCAGGATGGGAAGCAGCTCGGGCGAGGTCATGGTCGGGGTGCGTGAATGCTGTACGGGGGTACCGCCAGCGACGACAGGCAGGCGCCCGGCGACCAGCGGAATGAATGTCGGTATTTTCGCCACTTTTGCGACGGCACACCCGGCCGGTCCCGCGCAAACATTGCCTAATCAAGGGCTTGGGCGCAAAATCAAAAGCGACTTGTCAAGACACGAGCGCTGCCGCGCGCCGCTCCAGGGGCCCTACATGCCATCGAAATTCCCGTTGAAGTCTGTTTCCTTCGCCGCTGTGGCCACGCTGGTCGCGCTGACGGCATCCAGTGCTTCAGCCCAGAAGTTCCCCATCACGGACGGCCAGAAGGCCACCGCCAGCCAGGTGGCACAGGCGGGCGTCCCGCTGTCCGAGCTCTCCCCCAACGCGCCTGACAGCTACACCGTCAAGCGGGGAGACACGCTCTGGGCCATCTCGGGTTTGTTCCTGAAGACCCCCTGGCGCTGGCCCGAGCTCTGGGGCATGAACATCAACGACATCCGCAACCCGCACCTGATCTTCCCGGGGCAGGTGCTCTACCTCGACAAGACCGGCGGACGCGCCCGCCTGACCACCCGTGGGCCGGCCGACGGCACCATCAAGGTCACCCCCCGCGTCCGCTCCGAAAGCCTGTCGGCCAGTGCCATTCCCACCGTCAACATGGCGGTCATCGAATCGTTCCTGGCCGAGCCGCTGATCGTCGACGAAGCCACCTTCTCCAAGGCGCCCCGCATCATCGCCACCCAGGAGAACCGGGTTCTGCTGAGCCGCGGTGACCGCGCCTACGCCCGGGCCCGCTCCGCCGAGAACCCGGAGGCCGCCCCGCTGGCCGTGGTGAACGGCCAGTCCAGCTCGTACCGGGTCTTCCGCAATGCCGTGCCGCTGCGCGACCCGACGACCAACGCCATCCTCGCCTACGAGGCCCAGTACGTCGGCAAGGCCACGGTGGTGGGCAGCGAGTCGGTGGTGGACAGCACCGACAGCAGCGGCAAGAAGGTCACCGAGATCGTCCCGGCCAGCCTGGACGTGGTCTCGGCCAAGGAAGAGATGCAGGTCGGCGACCGGCTGCTGCCCGAGCCGGAGCGCGAGTTCACCAATTTCGTCCCCCGTGCCCCCGCCTCGCCCCAGACCGGCCAGGTGGTCTCGGTCTACGGCAACGCAGTGCGTTTTGCTGCCCAGAACCAGGTCGTGGCCATCAACCGCGGCCGCGAACACGGCATCGAGCGCGGCCATGTGCTGGCGGTCCTGCGCGAGAGCAACGTGCTGACCGACACCACCGACAGCGGCCGACCGCAGGTCCGGCTGCCGGGCGAGCGCAATGGCCTGATCATGGTGTTCCGCACCTTCGACAAGATTTCCTACGCCATCGTCCTGGACATCCAGGACGGCGTTCAGGTCGGTCACCGCTTCGTGAATCCCTGACCCGTCATGGGTCCATCCGAGCGGGCCGCCTGGCTCCGGCTGCTGCTGACACCAGGCATCGGTCGGGTCACCGCCCGGCAACTGCTCGCCTCCTTCGGATCGCCCGAAGGCATCTGGCAGGGCGACGGCGCCGATCGGGGCCGTTGCGTGGGTCCGGCAAAGGCCCGGGCCCTGACCGAACTCCCGTCCGACTGGCCCGCTGAAGCCGAACGGCTGGAGGCCTGGCTGGCATCGGACAACGACCGGCACATGGTGGCCCTGGGGGACCCCCGCTACCCACCGCTTCTGCTGGAAACCCCGGACCCGCCGCTGGTCCTGTTCGTGCAGGGCCAGGTTGAGGCGCTGACATCTGCCCGGGCGCTGGCTGTGGTCGGCAGCCGCAACCCCACACCCCAGGGCGCCGACCATGCGCGGCGCTTTTCGCAGACGCTCGCCGAGGCCGGCGTCACCGTGGTGTCCGGGCTGGCGCTGGGCATCGATGGTGCAGCCCACGAGGGTGCGCTGGCGGGCGGTGGTCGCACAGTAGCCTTCGTGGCCACCGGGCTGGACCGGGTGTACCCGTCCCGCCACCGCGAGCTGGCCCACCGCATTGCAGAACAAGGCGCCCTGGTGAGCGAACATCCGCTGGGCACGCCACCGCTGGCGCCCCACTTTCCCCAGCGCAACCGGCTGATTGCCGGGTCGACCCAGGGCACGCTGGTGGTCGAGGCCGCGCTGCAATCGGGCTCGCTGATCACCGCCCGGCTCGCCACCGAGATGGGCCGCGAGGTGTTCGCCATCCCCGGTTCGATCCATGCGCCCCAGTCGCGCGGTTGCCACGCCCTGATTCGTCAGGGCGCCCGCCTGGTGGAGTCGGTGGACGACATTTTTGAAGAGCTGTCCTGGCGTGAAGCCCGCGCGCCGGCCACCCCGCAGGCAGCGCCTGAAACGGCCGAAGACGCATTGCTCGGCGCCATGGGGCACGATCCGATCGGGCTGGACGCGCTCCAGGACCGCACCGGCTGGGACACCGCCCACCTCATGGCGCGCCTGCTGGAACTTGAACTGGAAGGCAGCGTGGGCCGGCTGCCGGGCGGGCGCGTGCAGCGGCTGGGAGCCGCCTGAACCGGGACCCGCCTCAGGCCAGCAGCCGGCCGGGGTTGGCGTCGAGCCGCTCCAGAGCGTCGCGGGTGGCGCGCACCGTGAGCGCTTCCTCTTCGGTCGGCACCAGCAGACCCGCCTGGAGATAGGCCGCCAGCCGCTGCGCCTGGATCAGGTAGCAGCGGCCCGAAGGGGCGACGAACATCGAGATCTGGCCGCGTTCGCTGCGCCACGCCAGCTGCACATTGACCAGCCGGGAGGCGTGGTCCAGCCCGAACCAGGCGCCGATCTGCAACTCCTGCGCCCACTGGCGCATGGCCTCGGACGGCTTGCTGCCCCCCGAGTTGATGACCTCGATGTTGCTGGCGTCCACCCCGGTGATCATCTCGATGCTCTCGGCATCCAGGTCGAGATCGCCCACACCGTCCTGCGGCAGGTAATCCTCCAGGTTGGCCAGCCGCTGGGAGAGGCGGTCGAGCTTGTCCTGGGAAATCGGCTCGGTGCGGGACATGAAGGCATCGGCCAGGGTGTCGCTGATCGACTTGATGTGCTGGTCCTGGAGGCCCTGCGGATAGCCCAGCAGCCCCATGCCCTGGCGCAGCCGCTGCAGGATGCCCGGCAGCTGCTGGATGACCCGGGCGCGGTCGTTGCGGCTGGGCTTGGCCCCGGCGGCCCACAGGAGGTCGGAGGCCACCTGCTTGAGCACCTGGGTCTCCTCGGACTTCAGGCCGTGTTTCACGCTGGCCACGGCCAGCACGTCCACCCAGACCTTGAACAGGAAGCTGCGGATCTCCTCGCGCACCGGCAGGTCGTCCAGGAGCTTTCGCAGCTCGATGGTGTACTGCACCGACAAGGTCTCTTTCTGCTCGACCTGCTGGGCGACGCTCACCACCTTGCTGACGTTGCCCTGCCCGCGCAGGTGGGAGGCGAGGAACTTCTCGAATTCGTCGAAGACCAGCTGGAACACCCGCCGCCCGGTCTCCGGGTACTGCTCGATCACCTGGACCACCCGCTTGATCTCGGATTCCAGCGCCGTCGATGCCACGTCGGACTCGAAGCCCATCACGCAGGATCCCATCCGGTCGATCAGCTTGCGCGCCGGGTGCTGCAGCGCACTGAAGAATTCGGGTTCGGCCAGCGCGACCCGCAGCACCGGGATCTGGAGCCGCGCGAACCACACCCGCACGGTAGCCGGGATGCGCTCTTCGGCCAGGATGCTCTGGAACATGAGCGCCACCACCTCGACGGTGGCTTTTTCGGTCGGGGTGCTGGCGGCCTGCTTCAGCTCGGCCGCGCGCTGGCGCAGGGCAGACGCAGTGCGCTCGATGTCGACCGCATCCACGCCGGCAGCGGCACCGCTGCTGCGGTACAGCCCGATGCCCATGCTCGGGGAAGCCGCCGACCGGGCCATGGCCTGCTGCAGCTGGGGCGAGGGCGGCAGGACCTGGGTGGCCTCGAAATCGCTGCTGACATGGTCCATCAGCAGGCGCTTGAGCCGACCGACCACCCCTTGCGCCCGCACCTTCGCGCGGGCCAGGGGGGAGGTGCCGGTCATCATGCGGGTCTCTTCGGACACCGAAGAACCCAGCCCGCTGGAACGGGAACCGGTGCTCTCGTCAAACGAGGGCGGGCGCGGCTCGGTGCGACCACCGGGGGTTCGCCGCACCAGCGACTGAAGGTCGATCTCCTTCATGACGCCGCTGGCCACCAGAAACTGGTTGGTGGCCTCGTAGGCCTCCAGCATGGTCTGCGGCAGGTGCGTGGCCACGGTGTCCTGGATCATGAGCCAGGCTTCGCGGGTCATGCCGCTGGCCACCCACTGTTCGATGAACACCCGGCTGGCCACCTCGGGCAGCAGGATGTCGTTGCGCGACATCTCCTGGCGCCGCTCCAGGTGCTGGATGCGCAGGCGCAGCTCGTTGATCTCGCGGGAAGCCTTGTCGAGCACCCGCATGGCCAGGCGGGAGGCGACGATCTGGTCGTTGACGGTGCTGTCGTCCACCAGCTCCAGCTTGCCGGGCTGGCTGGCGGCGGCCGTCTGGGTGCTGAAGTTGCGGTAGGCGTCGTGCAGGGCGCTGCGGGTCAGCTCGGCCCACTGGCCCTGAACGCGCTGGAAGGTCATCCAGGCCTCGCGCCGCTGCGTGGCCTCGAGCGGCGAACACATCTGGTCGCGCAGCTCGGTCAGGCGGCCCTGGACCGCAGTGACCAGATCGGGCATGACCCGACCCACGCGAACCACGAACAGTTCGCGCGCCTGACGGGCCAAAGGGGATGTGTTCTGTTGTGGCAGGGACACGGTCTTGTCAGTATGACATGAACACTGTTACATCCGACAGCCGCCCTGGCTCGCCTGGGGGACGCATGTTGCGTCTTACACCACAGCACCGCCGTTCGGGTCGTCCGGGTCGCCCGAAGCCTTGGCCGGCTTGATGAGGTCTTCGCGCCGGATGCCCAGCCACATGGCGATGGCGGCGGCCACGAACACCGACGAATAGATGCCGAAACAGATGCCGATGGTCAGCGCCAGAGCGAAGTAATACAGCGTGGGGCCGCCGAACAGCAGCATGGACAGCACCATGATCTGGGTCGAGCCGTGGGTGATGATGGTGCGGCTGATGGTCGAGGTGATGGCATGGTCGATGACCTGGACCGGCGTCATCTTGCGATGCTTGCGGAAGCTCTCGCGGATGCGGTCGAAGATCACCACCGACTCGTTGACCGAATAACCCAGCACGGCCAGCACCGCCGCCAGCACGGCCAGCGAGAACTCCCACTGGAAGAAGGCGAAGAAGCCCAGGATGATGACCACGTCGTGCAGGTTGGCGATGATGGCCGACACCGCGTACTTCCACTCGAACCGGATGGCCAAGTAGATCATGATGCCGACGATCACCAGGCCCAGCGCCAGCAGGCCGTTGTTCACCAGCTCCTGACCGACCTGCGGGCCGACGAACTCGGTGCGCTTCAGCTCCAAGGCAGAGTTCTGGGCCTTGAGCGCTGCGAACAGCTCTTCGCTCTGCTGACCCGAACTCTTGCCCTCTTGGGCGGGCAGGCGCAGCAGCACGTCGCGCGAAGAACCGAAGTTCTGCACCGGCACCTCGGCGTACCCCAGCGACTCCACCACCTTGCGCACCGATTCCAGATCGGCCGGCTGTTCGTAGGCCACCTCCATCACCGTGCCGCCGGTGAACTCGACCGACAGGTGCAGGCCCCGGGTGACCAGGAAAAATACCGCCAGGATGAAGGTGATGGACGAAATCGCGTTCAGCAGCAGCGCGTGCTTCATGAACGGGATGTCGCGGCGGATGCGGAAAAATTCCATCGTGGTGGCCTTGTTCGGGTTCGTTCGGTCGGCGGGTCGGGCGGTCAGTCGGCCTTGGGGGCCGGGGTCTGGCCGTCGGCACGCCAGACGGTGCCGATGGAGACGGTCTTGAGCTTCTTCTGCCGGCCGTACCAGAGGTTGACCAGGCCACGGGAGAAGAACACCGACGAGAACATGCTGGTGACGATGCCCAGGCAGTGCACCACGGCAAAGCCGCGCACCGGGCCGGAACCGAAGATCAGCAGCGCCAGACCGGCGATCAGCGAGGTGATGTTGGAGTCCAGGATGGTGGCCCAGGCGCTGTCGTAACCGGTGTTGATGGCCACCTGCGGCGAGGCGCCGCGGCGCAGCTCTTCGCGCACCCGTTCATTGATCAGCACGTTGGAGTCGATCGCCATGCCCAGCGCCAGCGCCATGGCGGCGATGCCCGGCAGCGTGAGGGTGGCCTGCAGCATGGACAGCACCGACACCAGCAGCAGCAGGTTGAAACCCAGGGCAATGCTGGAGAAGGCGCCGAACACCATGTAGTAGATGCACATGAAGGCCACGATCACCACGAAGCCCCAGATCACGCTGTTGAAGCCCTTCTCGATGTTCTCGGCACCCAGGCTCGGGCCGATGGTGCGTTCCTCGACGATCTCCATCGGGGCGGCCAGCGAGCCGGCGCGCAGCAGCAGCGCGGTGTCGTTGGCTTCCACGGTGGACATGGCGCCGGAAATCTGGACCCGGCCGCCACCGATCTCGGTGCGGATGACCGGCGCCGTGACCACCTCGCCCTTGCCCTTCTCGAACAGGATGATGGCCATGCGCTTGCCGATGTTGTCGCGGGTGACGTCACGGAAGATGCGGGAGCCCTTGGCGTCCAGCGTGAGGTGCACCGCCGGCTGCTGGGTGTCGTCGAAACCGGCCTGCGCGTCGGTGAGGTTCTCGCCGGTGAGCAGCACTTCGCGCTTGACGATGACCGCCTGCCCCGACCGCTCCGGGTAACGCTCCGAGCCGAACGGCACCGGGCCGTTGCCCTGCTCGGCCGCGCGGCCTTCGGTGCTTTCGTCCACCAGCCGCACTTCCAGCGTGGCGGTGCGGCCCAGGATGTCCTTGGCTTTTGCGGTGTCCTGCACGCCGGGCAGCTGCACCACGATGCGGTCGGCGCCCTGCTGCTGGATCACCGGCTCGGCCACACCCAGCTCGTTGATGCGGTTGTGCAGCGTGGTGATGTTCTGCTTGAGCGCCTGGTCCTGCACGGTGCGGGCCGCCTCGGGCCGGATGTTGGCGGTGATGCGGGTGTCGGTCCCGTCGGGGGTGGTGGCCACCTGCAGATCGGGGAATTGGGTGCGGATCAGGTCGGTGGCCGCGTTCAGGGTGGCGGTGTCGCGCACCTTCAGCTCGATGGCCTGGCCGTTGCGGCTGATGCCGCCGTGGCGGATGTTCTTTTCGCGCAGGGCGTTGCGCAGGTCGGTGGTCAGCACGTCGACACGCCGTTGCAGGGCAGCCGCCATGTCGACCTGCAGCATGAAGTGCACGCCGCCCCGCAGGTCGAGGCCCAGGTACATGGGAGACGCGTGCAGCGCGGCCAGCCAGCCCGGGGTGCGGGGCACCAGGTTCAGGGCAACGATGTGGTCGGGCGTTGCCGGGTCGGGGTTCAGGGCGCGGTCGATCGCGTCGCGGGCCTTGAGCTGGTCGTCGGTGGAGGCGAAGCGCGCCCGCACCGAAGTGCCCTCCAGCTGGATCACGTCGGGCGTCAGCGACTGCTCGGCCAGCGCCCGCTCCACCCGGGTGACCGTGGCCGAGTCCACCTTGACGGTGGCCCGCGCCGGCGACACCTGCACCGCCGGCGCCTCTCCGAAGAGGTTGGGCAGTGCGTAGATGGCGCTGATGACCAGCACCACCAGAATGATGGCGTACTTCCAGAGCGGGTAACGGTTCATGGCGCGGGCGGCGTGGGGAGCGGGGTTCCGGGATTACTTGATCGTGCCCTTGGGCAGGACCTGCACCACGGCGGAGCGTTGCATCTGGACTTCCAGGCCGTCGGCAAGTTCCACGCCGACGTAGGTTTCGCCCAGCTTGGACACCTTGCCCAGGAAGCCGCCGGCGGTGACGACTTCATCGCCCTTGGCCAGGGCCTCGACCATGGCCTTGTGCTCTTTCTGGCGCTTGAGCTGGGGGCGGATCATCACGAAATACAGCACCACGAACATCAGCACCAGGGGCAGCATGCCCAGCAGGGTCGACTCGGTGCCGCCGGCGGCGGCTTGGGCGTAGGCAGGGGAAATCAGCACGGGAGACTCCGGTTGCGGGTTCGACAGGCGCCGGCAGGCTTGGCCCCCGGCGGGGGCCGGCCAGCCGGCAGACAGCCGGAGATTGTATGCGGGGGGTCAGGCGGCGCCCGCCTGCGGGGCCGGGTCGGCCGCCGGCCCGGCGTCCCAGCGGGCCAGCAGTTCGGAGCGGCGCTGGCGGGCGGCCACCAGATGCCGCTCCTTCACATGGCCGAAGCCCTTGATCTGCTCCGGCAGCCGGGCCAGATCGACCGCCAGCGCATGGCGGCCGGCGTCCAGCCCCTGGCACAGGCGGTCGAGGTCGGCCCCGTACTCGGCAATCAGGGCGCGTTCGGTGCGGCGCTCCTCGGTGCGGCCGAACACGTCCAGCCAAGTGCCGCGCAGGCCGCGCAGCTTCGCCAGCCAGCGGAAGGCGGTGAACATGCCGGGGCCGAACCGGCGCTTGACCAGTTCGCCACGCTCGTTGCGGCGCGAGAGCAGCGGCGGCGCCAGGTGCACATGGAGCTGGTAGTTGCCCTCGAACTGGCTCGCCAGCCGGGCATGGAAGGCCGGATCGCTGTGCAGGCGGGCCACCTCGTACTCGTCCTTGTAGGCCATCAGCTTGAACAGGTTGCGGGCCACGGTCTCGGCCAGCAGGGTCTTGCCCAGCGGGGCCTCGGCCTGCCGCACCCGCTCCACCTGCTGGCGGTAGCGTTCGGCATAGGCCGCGTTCTGGTAGCCGGTGAGGAACTCCACCCGGCGGGCGATCAGGTCGTCCAGCGACTCGCGGCGGCGGATCTGCACCACCTGCGCGGTGGCCGGGCGCACCAGCGCCATGACGGCCGGGGTGTCGTGGGCGGCGCGGCGGCCCCATTCAAAGGCGGCCTTGTTGCGGTCGACCGCCACGGCGTTGAGTTCGATGGCGCGCATCAGCGAGGCCAGCTGCAGCGGCACCCAGCCCTTCTGCCAGGCGTAGCCCAGCATCATGGGGTTGGCATACAGGCTGTCGCCCATGAGGCGGGTGGCGGCGGCTTCGGCATCGAAGGTGCCGACCGACTCGGCCCCGAGAGAGGCCACCAGCGTGTCCACACAGGCCTGCGCAGGGTTCTGCCAGTCGGGGTTGCGCACGAAGGCGGCCGTGGGCGTGGCGCTGGCGTTCAGGGCCACATGGGTGCGGCCGGCGCGCAGGCGCTGCCAGGTTTCCTTGTGGGCGGCCACGATCGGGTCGCAGCCCAGCACCAGATCGGCCGACGCGGCCGACACGCGCGTGGTGCGGATGACGTCCTGGTCGGCCCCGATCAGCACATGGCTCCAGGTGGCGCCGCCCTTCTGGGCCAGCCCGGCCGCGTCCTGGGTGACGATGCCCTTGCCCTCGATGTGGGCCGCCATGCCCAGCAGCTGGCCGATGGTGATGACACCGGTGCCACCCACGCCGGCCACGATCACGCCCCAGGCCTCGTCGGCCAGCACCGGCAGCGCCGGGTGGGGCAGGGTGCCGCCGGTCCATTCGGCGCCCACGCCCTTGTTGTCCTTCTTGCGCAGCTGGCCGCCTTCGACGGTGACGAAGCTCGGGCAGAAGCCCTGGGTGCACGAAAAGTCCTTGTTGCAGCTGCTCTGGTTGATCTGCCGCTTGCGGCCGAACTCGGTCTCCAGCGGCTCCACGCTCAGGCAGTTGGACTGCACGCCGCAATCACCGCAGCCCTCGCACACCGCCTCGTTGATGACCACCCGCTTCGCCGGGTCGACCAGGGTGCCGCGCTTGCGGCGGCGGCGCTTTTCGGTGGCGCAGGTCTGGTCGTAGATGATGACCGTGGTGCCCTCGATCTCGCGGAAGGCGCGCTGCACCGCGTCCAGCGTGTCGCGGTGCTGGATGGCGATGCCCTCGGGCAGGCCGGTGACGCCCTGGTACTTCTCGGGCTCGTCGGTCACGATGGTGATGCGCTTCGCCCCCTCGGCCCGCATGCTCTGCGCGATCTGCACCACGCTGTGGCCCTCGGGCCGCTCGCCGACCTGCTGGCCGCCGGTCATGGCCACCGCGTCGTTGTAGAGCACCTTGTAGGTGACGTTCACCCCCGCCGCGATGCTCTGGCGGATGGCCAGGATGCCGCTGTGGAAGTAGGTGCCGTCGCCCAGGTTGGCGAACATGTGGCGGTCGTGGCTGAACGGCTGCTGGCCGACCCAGGGCACGCCCTCGCCGCCCATCTGGGTGAAGCCCACGGTGGCGCGGTCCATCCAGATGCTCATGAAGTGGCAGCCGATGCCGGCCATGGCGCGCGAGCCCTCGGGCACTTTCGTGCTGGTGTTGTGCGGGCAGCCGGAGCAGAACCAGGGCTGGCGCTCGGCGCCCTGCACGCCTTGCGTCAGCAGAGTCTGCATCGAGCGTTCCTGGGCATCGAGGATGGCCAGGTGGGCGTCGATGCGGGCCATCACGTCGTCCGGCATCTGGCCCAGCTTCTTCAGGCGGCGGGCCAGCGCGCGGGCGATGATGGCCGGGGTCAGGTCGGCCTTGGCGCGCAGCAGCGTGTTGGCGCTCGGGTTGGGGCGCGACCATTCGCCACCGCTGAAGTCGCCTTCGTCCTCATCGAACTTGCCCAGCACATTGGGGCGCACATCGGTGCGCCAGTTGTAGAGCTCTTCCTTGAGCTGGTATTCGATGACCTGGCGCTTTTCCTCCACCACCAGAATTTCGCGCAGGCCGGTGGCGAAGTCGCGGGTGATCTGCGCCTCCAGCGGCCAGACCACCGCCACCTTGTGCAGGCGCAGGCCGATGCGGCGGCAGGTGGCGTCGTCCAGGCCCAGGTCGATCAGGGCCTGGCGGGTGTCGTTGAAGGCCTTGCCGCTGGCGATCACGCCGAAGCGGTCGTTCGGGCCGGCGATCACGTTGTGGTTGAGGCGGTTGGCCCGCACATAGGCCAGCGCGGCGTACCACTTGTGGTCGAACAGGCGGGCTTCCTGGTCCAGCGCATGGTCGGGCCAGCGGATGTGCAGGCCGCCCGGGGGCATGTCGAATTCGGGCATCACGATCTGCACCCGGTGCGGGTCGATCAGCGCGGTGGCGCTGCTCTCCACGATCTCCTGGATGGTCTTCATGCTGGTCCAGACGCCGGCAAAACGGCTCATGGCAAAGGCATGCAGGCCCAGATCGAGGATGTCCTGCACGCTGGCCGGGAAGAACACCGGCAGGCCGCAGGCCTTGAAGATGTGGTCGCTCTGGTGGGCGGCGGTGCTGCTCTTGGCCACATGGTCGTCGCCGGCCACCGCGATCACGCCGCCCCAGGGCGTGGTGCCGGCCATGTTGGCGTGCTTGAACACGTCGGAACACCGGTCCACGCCCGGGCCCTTGCCGTACCAGATGCCGAACACGCCGTCGAATCGGTGGCTGTCCGGCGGCGCAAAACCCAGCTGCTGCGTGCCCCACAGGGCGGTGGCGGCCAGCTCCTCATTCACGCCGGGCTGGAACACGATGTTCTGCGCCTGGAGGTGGGGCGCCGCCTTCTGCAGCGCCTGGTCGTAGCCCCCCAGCGGCGAGCCCCGGTAACCGCTGATGAAACCCGCCGTGTTCTTGCCGGCCAGCGCGTCGCGCTGGCGCTGCAGCATGGGCAGCCGCACCAGGGCCTGCACCCCGCTCATGAAAGCCCGGCCGTGATCGAGCGTGTACTTGTCGTCCAGGGTGACCGATTCGAGGGCCTGGCGGATGGACTCGGGCAGGGGCGCATTCATGGGTGTGTCTCCGGTGTGCCCCGTCGGGGCCATCAGACGCCGAGTGTAGGAGGACGCTACCGAGAGGTGTTTGCGTTTCATGCCCGATTGCAGACCCGAATCGGATGATCGTTTCTGTAAAGTCCATTTTCAAGAAACAATCGTTCCTGAATGCCGACACAGGAGCACGCCATGGACAGTCTGGACAAATTCGACATCGCCATCCTGCAGGAGCTGCAGGCCGACGGCCGCCTCACCAACGCCGAACTCGCACAACGGGTGGGCCTGTCGGCCGCGCCCTGCTGGCGCCGGGTGCGTGCGCTGGAAGAGGCCGGCTACATCCGCGGCTACCGGGCCGAGATCGACCGCGAGAAGGTAGGGCTGGGCGTGCTGGCCTTCGTGCGGCTGGACGCCGACCGCAACAGCGGCGACGTCACCCGCAGCCTGGAAGCCGCCATCCGCCAGGTGCCCGAGGTGGTGTCCTGCCACTACATCAGCGGCTCCGGCACCTTCGAGCTGCAGGTGGTCAGCCGCGACCTGAACCATTTCAGCCGGCTGGCCCGCGAGGTGCTGATCAACCTGCCCAATGTGAAGGACCTGCACACCAGCTTTTCGCTCGGCGAGGTGAAGGCGGCGGCGGCGCTGCCGCTGTCGCACCTGCTGGATCGGCACGGCACCTGAAGCTTCCCCGGCTTCCGTGCGGTGTTCCACGGGCCGGGACCCCAGCGGTCAATGGGGCTGAGCGGGCGGCGTTGTCGGGAGAGATCGCGGTCGATAGAGTACGAAACACTTACTTTCTATAACAGGTAAGTATCTTGTTAGTACTTTCAAAGGACTCGATCATGAAAACCTCCATCTCCCGCACCCTCGTTGGCCTGCTGGCCGCTGCCGGCCTGGTTGGCGCTTCGGTGAATGCCCAGGCAGCCACCGCCACCAGCAACTTCAACGTCACTATCAACCTGGCCGCCAAGTGTGAATTGACGAGCTCGCCGACCGACCTTGTTCTGAATTACACCGCCTTCCAGACAACCGCCGCCACCGCCACAACCTCTTTCGGGGTCCGCTGCACCGAAGGCCTGCTCTACACCCTGTCACTGGGCACTGCTGCCGCCTACGGTGCATCCGCAGACACCACTACCGGCCTGAATTACGGCATCGAAGTTCTGAACGGGACGACACCCGTTGCCAGCAAGACCAAGGTCACCTCCGACGCAATAACCCCGGCCACTGGCGGCGCAAACACCGCCTACAGCATCACGGCAACCATCCCGGCCAACCAGGCTGGCGTTTGCTCCACGGTCGGAGGCGCCTGCAACGGCACAGCTGTGCAGAAGACGCTCACGATCGAGTATTGATCAACGCCTTGGCGGCGGGACGGCACATGCGCATGTCACTGACATTCTGGTCATTGGCATCCAGCCTGCTGCTGTGCGGCAGCGCACTGGCCCAAGCCAGCACTTCAGCCAGCTTCCGGGTGACCATCCAGCTGGCCGTGCCAGGCTCGCCCGCCGCCGAACCCACCTCCCGCTGCGAAACACAGACCCTCACCTCGGCGCCCAACGCTGTGGTGCGGGTGGTCTGCAACAGCGGGCGCTTCGTCAGCATCGCCCCCGACCCGCGCAAGCCCTTCGTGGGCAGCCACGGCGGGGCGTACCGCTTTCACCTGCAACCCAGCTCCGTGGTCAGCGGCCTGCTGGACGAAGGCCTGGACCCCCTGTGGTGGGGCCGGGGCACCGTGACCGCCATGCGCATCTACGGCGCCCCCCGTGAACCGACCGACCCCCTGGAAATGCTGGTGAGTTTCTGACCGCCCCGCACGCCAGTCACACCTCAACACCATGACCTCCGCCGCCGCCCCCACCCCTGCACCCGGCCGCCTGCGCCGGACCCTGCTGCCCCTGCTGCTGGCCAGCCTGTGCTCCACCAGCTGGGCCGGCTCTTTTTCGGTCTCGCCGGTGCGCATCTACATGAAGCCGCGCGACCGGGCGGTGGCCATCACCCTCACCAACGAAGGCGACACTGCCGTGGCCCTGCAGGCCGACGTGTTCGTGTGGTCGCAAACCCCCGAGGGAGCCGACCAGCTCGAACTCTCCGAAGACCTGATCCTTTCCCCGCCCATCATCAAGCTGGAAGCCGGCGCCAGGCAGGTGGTGCGCCTGGCGCTGTTGCGGCCGGCCGACGCCAGCCAGCAGCTCACCTACCGGCTGATCGTGCGCGAGGTGCCCGAAATCACCCAGCCCCGTCAGCCCGGCATCCAGCTGCCGATTGCGCTGGCCCTGTCCATGCCGGTGTTCATCACCCCGCCGCCGGCCCGGCGCGAAGTGGCCTGTGAGCTGGTGAAAGGCGAAGCCGGGGCACCGGCGGTGAGCTGTGCCAACACCGGCACGGCCTATGCCCAGATGCGCGAGGTTCGCCTGCAGCGCAACGACCAGACCCTGGCCCGCTTCGAGGGTGGGTCTTACCTCTTGCCGGGCGCCCGCCGCACCGTGGTGCCCAAGCCCGAGGGACCGGGTCTGACCGGCACCGAGCCCTTGACCGTGGAGGTGCAGTTCGACGACGGACAGACCAGCCGCTTCACGGCACGTCTGCCCTGAACGCGGAGGGCCGGGTGAAGCCGTTCGCTGCCCCTTCGCCTGCTGGCCGGATACCGTGGCGGGTTGTCGGGTTCGGCCTCGCGGCCCTGGCGGTGGGGCTGCCGTCGGCCTGGGCCGATCCACCCGCCCGGGCGGCTGAGCCCGCCGCGCCAGGCCGCACCCTCAGTGTGGATGTGACGGTGAACGGGGTGCCGGTGGGCCGGTGGCCGGTGCTGGACCGCCAGGGCGTGGTGCTGGCCCCTGAGGCGGCCTGGGGCCGCTGGGCGCTGCGGCGACCAGCGTCGGCACCCGCGCTGCAGCAGGACGGGCAGACCTGGTACCCCTTGCTCGCCCTGCGCGGTGCAGAGATGCGGCTCTACCCGGCCGAGCACCGGATGGAGCTGTCGGTGGCACCCGAACAGCTGACCGGCGCGCCCCTGGCGGCACAGCCGACCGCCAGCCCCGAGGTCGCGCCGGTGATGGCGGTGACACCGGTGGTACCGGTGGTACCGGTGGTACCGGTGGTACCGGTGCTGCTGGCAGCCGCGGCATCGGCGGCCACACCGGCGCTGGGCACCGCGCTGGGTTCGCCCACGCCACCGCCGGGGAGCCTGCGCTGGCGTCCGCTGGATGTGACCATCAACACCGTACCGGTGGGCAACTGGGTGCTGCTGGAAGTGCAGGGCAAGTTCTACGCGCCGGCCGACGCGTTCCCGGAATGGCGGCTGGCCCGCCCGCCGGAGCAGGGCAGCCTGCGTGCACGGCAACAGACCTGGTACCCGCTGGACGCCATTCAGGGCTTCACCGCCCGCTTCAATGCGGCCGAGCAAAGTCTGGCCATCGACTTTGCGGCCAATGCCTTTGCGGCGACACGGCTGGGGCAGCCCATGGGCCAACGCCCGGTGGTGAGCCCCTCGGAATTCGCCACCTTCCTGAACTACGACCTGAACTACAACGCCAGCCAGTTCAAGGGCGCGGGCCACTTCCAGGACGCCGGCGCGCTGCTGGAGCTGGGGGTGACCGGCTCCATGGGCGTGCTGACCTCCAGCCACATCGGCAACAACCTGCTGGCCGACGCGCTGGAAACATCGTCCCGCTGGCGGCGGCTGGAGACCACCTTCACCCGCGACTTCCCCGACCACAACCTCACCCTGCGGCTGGGCGACAGCACCAGCCGCAGCGGACTGACCGGGCGGGGGGTGTACTTCGGCGGCATCCAGATCGGGCGCAATTACATGATGTCGCCCGGCCTCATCACCCAGCCGGTGCCGGTGATCAGCGGGACATCCACCGCACCCAGCACGGTGGAGCTGTATGTGAACGATGTGCTGCGGCAGACCTCCAAAGTGCCCACCGGGCCGTTCACCATCGCCAACTTCCCGCTGCTCACCGGCGCCGGGCAGGCACGGGTGGTGGTGCGCGACCTGCTGGGGCGCGAGACGGTGCTGGTGCAGCCGTTCCTGAGCGGCGGCAACATGCTGGACGAGGGTCTGACCGACTGGAGCGCCGAGGCCGGGTTGATGCGCCGCCGGCTGGGCGAAGCCAGTGCCGACTATGGCGACCCCTTCGTCTCCGGGCTGTGGCGCGGGGGCATCAGCAAATCGCTCACCCTGGAGGCGGCCGGTGCCTGGAGCCGCCAGGTGATCAACCTGGGCGGAGCCGCCACCACCGGACTCTTCGACAAGTGGCTGGGTGAACTGGCCTTGGGTCTGAGCCGCAGCGCCGTTGCCGGCGTGGGACGGCAGTGGACGGTTGGCCTGAACTACCCCGGCATGCAGCACCAGATGAGCCTGCGCCTGGAGAGCAGCAACGACCGCTACCGGGCGCTGGGTTTTGATCCGGCGTTCTCGTTCGGCACCGCGCGTCGGCAATGGTCCTTCAACCACAGCATGGCATTGGGCGACGGCCAGAACCTGGGCTGGGCCGTGGCCCGCATCGTCTACGACGGGCAAACCCCCATCACCACCAGCAGCATCAACTACGGCCTGCGTGTGGGCCAGCGCAGCAACCTCAGCTTCAGTCTCAGCCGGGCCAGCGGCGCCAACGCCGGCACGTCGGTGGGGGTGGCGTTTTCGTTCCCGCTGGATGGCGGCACCTATGTCAACACCCATGTCACCCGCGCTGGAAGAGAGACCAGTGCCCATGCCTCGGCATCGGACACCACGAAGGGCGACAACCCGCTGTCGTGGCGGGTGCTGTCGGGCTACCGCAGCGGCGAAGCCCTGGCGGAAGGCGGTCTGTACTACCGGGGCACCCGCAGCCAGCTCACCGGCGATCTGAGCGCGTCGTCCGGCCAGCAGGCCATGCGGCTGGGCATGCAGGGCGGTCTGGTGGCCATGGACGGGCAGCCGTTCGCCACCCACACGGTGCGCGACAGTTTTGCGCTGGTGGAGGTGCCGGGCCATGCCGACATCCGCGTGGGTCGTTACGGCAACGCCGACGGCGTGACCAACGCCGACGGCGTGGCGCTGGTGTCCAACCTGTCCGCTTACAACACCAATCCGCTGCGGCTCGATGCGTCAGACCTGCCGGTCACGGCCGAGATCGACGCCATCGAGATGAATGCGGTGCCGGCGTGGCGCAGCGCGGTCCGGGTGAGGTTCCCGGTGCGCAGCGGCCGTGCCGCCCTGCTGCGCATCGTGCTGGACGACGGCCAGCCCGCTCCGGCCGGTGCCGAGATCGACCTGCAAGGCGATGCCCAGGTGTTCTATGTGGCCCGCCGTGGCGAGGCCTACCTGACCGGGTTGCAGCCCAGCAACCGGCTGCGCCTGCGGCATGGCGAGGCGGCCTGTGACATCGACGTGGTGCTGCCGGAGGGCAAGGCGGACGAGATCGTGCGCCTGGGGCCGCTGAAATGTGAAGGAGTCAAAAGATGATGCGCACACACCTGGCCTGGGTTCTCTGGCTGGCCTGCAGCCTGTGCACCGTGTCCACGCCGGCACAGGCCAACATCCGGTGCCTGATCGCAACCCAGTCGCCCGTGAACGGCGCGATCACCGTGCTGGATCCCTCGACCGCCAGCCAGACCTTCACTATCCGGGTTCAGTTCAGTTGCCAGTCGACCACGTCGACGACCAAGACGGGCCTCCTGACCGTGCGCCTTCAATTCACCGATGGCAGCAACACCGGTTCCGGAACCTACCTGAAAAACGGCTCCAACGCCGTTGCCTACACCTTCAACAACAACCCCTCGCTCAATGTCAACAACGTATCGACCACCTTTCCGACGTGTACGACTGCTGCGCCCAGCAACACGAGTCCGGATACCTTCAACGTCCTGACCGACATCAGCATTTCTGCACCGGGTGGCTCGTCAGCCAGGTACTACTACTGGAACACCTGCGTACGGATTCCCGTGCAGACCGTGTCGGTGCCAGGGACCTATATGGGGAAGGTGAGGGTCTCGACGCAAGGCACCGTCTCCAGCGGAGGGGGCAATTTTCTGGCTGTGGGGCCCGTCGATGTGGCCACCATGACATTGACCAAAAGCGGCAGCTGCTCGGTCGCTTCGATTACCGGCATCTCCCTCACCTACCCGGCGTTTTCACCCACCCCCGTCGAGGCCAGCACCGTGGCCAGCGTCACCTGCTCCAGCGGCCTGCTGTGGAATGCCAGTTTCGAGACCGCGCCAGGCGTCTTCGGCTCGACCCTGAGCAACCAGAACCTGCTGGGGTTGAACTACGCCGTGAGCGCAACGCCCACCGGCAACATGACCGGCACCGGCACCGCCCAGACGGTGAACCTCAAGGCCACGGTCGGGGCAGGGCAGGCCGGCATCTGCAGCGGCGCTTCCTGCCAGGCCAGCAACGGCCACACGCTGACCATCAGCTACTGACGCCACGCTGCCCCGACCCGATGCACCACGCCCGCCCCGGTCCACGCTGCTGTCTGGTTGCCTGGCTGATCGGACTGTGGCTGGCGGCGTGGCCGGGCCTGGTGCAGGCCGCGTATTCCTGCAATGTGGTGGCGCAACGGGTGAACCTGCTGGCCGAGGTGTTTGCCGCCCAGACGGTCGTGCAGTCGCTGACCGTGACCTGTAACCGCGCACCCGGCGATGCCAGCAACCTGACCTACCGCATCGTGGCGGGCGATGGCAACCACCTCAATGGAGCGCAGCGGCGGGTCAGGCGCGAGCTGACCATCAACAACTTCCTGAACTACGGACTGGTGCGTGCCACCGCGGCCGGTGAGGCCCCCACCTGCTCCGCCACCACCAACTGGCGCGGTACGGGGGCCAACGTGATCTCGGGCACGCTGAATTTCGGTACCGCCCTGAGCCAGTCCGTCACCTGGAACTACTGCGTTCGAGCGGCCGCGTCGAGCTTTGCGAATGCCGGCATCTACACCGATTCCGTGCTGCTCACACTCAGGTACCCGAACACCGGGGCAGGTCAACTGAACACGGGGCCCCTGGACATCCAGGTGGGGGTGCAGACCTCCTGCCTGCTGGACAAACCACTGCCCGGCCTGACGGTGGCCTACACGTCGCTGCAGTCCATGGCGGCCATCCTGAACACGTCGGTGCTGTTGCGCTGCAGCACCGGACACCCCTGGACCGCCGGCCTGCTGCCCGACCCCGCCTCGGCCGCGGCGCCGGTCACCACACTCACCAACCAGAGCCTGCTGGGTCTGACCTACAGCGTGCAGGTGTCGCCGGCGTCCGGCACGGGCACCGGCAATGCCGCCGGCGGCGGGCAGGCCGTGACCCTCGGTGTCACGGTACCGGGGGGGCAGGCCGGCATCTGCAGCATGGGCAGCTGCACCGCCAGCAACACCCATGTGCTGGTCATCACCTTCTGACCGGGCCGATCAGGGCGGCAGCGCCCCGCCCCGGGGCCACAGCACCCACATCTGCAGCGGCTGCTTGAGCGCCGCGGCCAGGAGGTAGGCGTCGCCCTGGCTGTCGCCCCAGCCGGTGAACAGGTCGGCCCGCACCGCACCGACGATGGCGCCGCCGGTGTCCTGGGCCATCACCAGCCGGGCGGTGTTGAGCGTGGGGCCCTGGGTGGCGAGCCACACCGGGGTGCCGTACGGAATGCTCTGCGGGTCGACCGCGATGGAGCGGCCCGGGGTGAGCGGCACGCCCTGCGCCCCGCGCGGGCCGAAGCGGGCGTCCAGTTCGTTCAGGGCCTCTTCGCGGAAGAACACGGTGCGCGGGTTGGCCCACAGCATCTCGTTCAGGCGCCCCGGGTTCTGCGCCACCCAGGCCTTGATCGACTCCCACGAGGCCTCGCGGATGGCGCCCTGGTCCAGCAGCCAGCGGCCCACGCTCTGGTAGGGCTGGCCGTTGTGGGCGGCAAAGGCCAGGCGCACGGTGCGTTCGGTGCCGTCCACCTCGCGCACCAGCAGCCGGCCCGAACCCTGGATCTGCAGGATCAGCGCGTCGATCGGGTCGGCCAGCCAGGCGATGGCCCGGCCCGCCAGCGCGGCCTGCGCGGCGGGCAGGGTGTCGATCTGCTGGCGGCTGTACCAGACCTGGCCGCTCTGGAGGCCGGCCGGGGTGGCGTGCAGCGGCACCCGGAAGGTGGGCGTGGCCACCCGGCTGGCGCGCAGGATGGGTTCGTAATAGCCGGTGAGCAGGCCGTCGGGCAGGCGGCCGTCGGCCTCGGTCACGCGGTAGGGCTGGAAGCGGCTCACCACCCAGGCGACCTGTTCGGCCGGCGTGGCGATGCTGCGCTGCCGCACCTCGGCGCACAGCGCCGCATGGCCGGCCACCGGGCGCTCGCAGCCGCGCACCCAGGCGTTCCAGACCTCGTGCAGGCTGTCGTTGCCCCAGCCCGGCAGCTCGGCCCAGCGCACCGGCACCCAGCGGCTTTTGCTGCGCTGCACCGGCGGCGGCAGGGCGGCGGTGTCGGCCGGGGCGGCGGCCGGCGGGGGGGTGGCCACCGGTGCGCCGGCCGGCGCCGGCACGGTGGTGACCCCGGGGGAGAAGGCACACGACGCCAGCAGGAAGCACAGGCTTCCTAGAATGCCGGCCATGACCCTGCTGTTGCTTGAAGCGCTCGGTGCGCTGCTGTTGCTCATCTTCATCGTGTGGTGGACCATGTTCTCGGGCCGCCGCAAGGGGGAGTTGCCGGAATCGGTGGAAGCGGAAAAACAGGCCGCCGTGCGCCAGACCGAAGCGCCTCGCGGCGCCGGGCCCGACGGCAGCGACCGGGGTGATGGATCAGGACCGCGCTGATCACGTTCCCCGCAGGATGTTGGCCAGCTCCACGGCCGACTTCACACCCATCTTGTCGAACACGCGCGAGCGGTGGACCTCCACCGTGCGCACGCTGATCTGGAGCTGGTCGGCGACCAGCTTGTTCGGCAGGCCGGCCACCACCAGGTCCATGACGTCGCGCTCGCGGTCGGTCAGGCTGTCGAGCCGCTGCTGCAGGTCGCGCCGCACCCGGCGCTGGGCAATGACCTGCGCCGACTGGGCCAGCGCCTGCTCGACCCGGTCGACCAGGGCGTTGTCGGAGAACGGCTTCTCGCAGAAGTCGAAGGCCCCGCGCTTGACTGCATCGACCGCCGTGGGCACGTCGGCATGGCCGGAGAGGAAGATCACCGGCAGCGCGGCCTGCCAGGGCTGGGCCAGCAGCCGCTCGAACAGCGCCAGACCGCTCATGCCGGGCATGCGCACATCGAGCAGGACACAACTGGGCACCAGGGGTTCGGCCGCCCAGGCCGGGCTGGCCATGAAAGCCTCGGCGCTGTCGTAGGCGTCGCTCACCAGCCGGCGGGTGCGCAGCAGCCAGGCCAGCGCCTCGCGGACGCCGGCATCGTCGTCGACCAGGTGGATGCGGGCGTCGGGGAACGGCGTCATGGCGCGATGATAGGTGAGCCCTGCCCGTCGGTCGGACGCTGGGCCACCGGCAGCCGGAACCGGAAGGTGGTGCCGCGCGGCCGGGCCGGCTCGAAGCTCAGGCCGCTGCCGTGCTGCTCGATGACGGTGCGGCACAGGCTCAGACCCAGCCCCATGCCTTCGGCCTTGGTGGTGAAGAACGGTGTGCCCAAGTGCTGCTGCACGTCGTCGCTCAGGCCCTGGCCATGGTCGGTCACCTCGAAGGCGACCCAGGCCGGATCGGTGTCCGGCGCGGCGGCGATGCGCAGGCGCCGCAGGCCGCTGTCCATGGGCGGGTCGCCGGGCGGCATGGCCTGCATGCCGTTGCGCGCCAGGTTGAGCAGCACCTGCTCGATCATGGTGCGGTCGCACTGCACGGCCGGCACGTCGGGGTCGATGGCCACCTGCAGCCGGATGCCGTCCTTCTTGGCCTGCAGCACCAGCAGCGGCTGGATGGCGGCCACCAGACTGGCCGGCGACACCGCTTCGCGCACCTGGTCGCGCCGGCGCACGAAATCGGCCACGCTCTTGATGACCCGCCCGGCCCGGTCGGCCTGCTCGGCCACCCGCTCGATGACGCGGCGCAGGTCGGCCGGCGGCAGCGGCCCGGCGGCCTCGTCGCGCAGCATGTTGAGAGTGCCGTTGGCATAGCTGGCAATGGCGGCCAGCGGCTGGTTGAGTTCGTGGCTGATGAGCGAGGCCATCTCGCCCACGGTGGCCAGGCGCGCGGTGGCCTGCAGCCGTTCCTGCGAGGCGCGGTTGAGGTCCTCCACCCGGCGCTGTTCGGTGAGGTCGAGCACCGCGCTCATGTAGCCGGTCTGCTGGCCCTGGGCGTCGATCAGCGGGGCTTCGATGATGAGCACCGGCACGCGGGTGCCGTCGGTGCGCTGGAACACCGACTCGAAGCCTTCGCGCGGCAACGTCTTGCCGGCCAGCCGCACCGCCTGGCGCTGCTGGTATTCGTCCACCAGCTCGGGCGGCCACCAGGGTGCGGGCAGGCCGGTGCCGACCAGTTCTTCCGAGGTGCGGCCGACCAGCTGGCAGAAGGCCGGGTTCACATAGGTGATGCGGCCGTTCATGTCGCGCGCCCGCAGGCCGGTGACCAGCGAGTCCTCCATGGCCTTGCGGAAGGCCAGCGCATCGGCCAGCTCCTGCTCGGCGCGCTGGCGGCGGCGGATGTCGCGCCCCAGCAGGGCCAGCACCGCCAGCAGGGCCAGGCACAAGGCCCCGACCACTGCCGTGAGCACATTGGGGAACAGCCCCAGGGCGCGGCGCTGGGCTTCGAGCTGCAGGATCAGGGTGTGGCCGGGCAGGTCCAGCACGGTGACCGAGCGCAGGTTGCGCCGCCCGCCCTGCAGGCTGCTGTGCACCGCCAGGCGGGTGCCGTCGGCATCGTTGAAGGCCAGTCCGCGGTTGCGCAGCAGGTCGCGGTTGGTCAGCTCCGACAGCAGCCCGGTCAGCGAGTAGGTGGCCACCAGCGCACCGGCCGGTTCGCCGGCCTGGAACAGGGGCAGGCACATCTCGATCAGCTCCAGCCCGGTGCCTTCGCGCACCGGCCAGAAATAGCTGCGCGAATAGGCGGGCCCGGAGAGTCGCCGGGCGTTGTCGCAGGCCAGCCGGACCTCGGGCTCGGCCTCGCCGCGCGCCATGAAGCCGAACACCGGGCGCAGGTAGGGCGTTTCGGCATGTGCGCGGATGCCGCCGTCGCGTCGGGGCGAACGCCATTCGATGCGGACCAGCTCGCGGCGCAGGGCCAGCACGCCCCCCGCGCGGGCCGCCCAGGCCTCGTCGGCCAGGGGAGTGACGTGCAGCGACTGCAGGGTCTGCACATTGCGCAGCAGGGCGCTGCGGATGTCGCTGGCCAGGGCGGCGGCGTCCTGGTCGAGCTCGGCCTGGTCACTGGCCTCTTCGTACTCGGCGGCCAGGAACACCAGCACCGTCAGCAGCACGCCGACCAGCAGCAGCAGCACGGCCCACAGCAGCCAGCGCGGAGACTTCACGTTGCGGGCCACCCGGGCGTGCGCCGCTCAGAGCCGGCGGTGCTGCAGCGACGGCAGCTGGGTGCGGACCGACTGCAGGAAGGCGCGGTCGATGTCGGCCAGCACCACGCCCGGGCCTTCGGCCTGCAGGGCCATGATCTGGCCCCACGGGTCGATGACCATGCTGTGGCCCCAGGTGCGCCGGCCGTTCTCGTGCACGCCGCCCTGGGCGCTGGCGATCACATAGGCCTGGTTCTCGATGGCGCGGGCCCGAAGCAGCACTTCCCAGTGGGCCTGGCCGGTGGTGTGGGTGAAGGCCGCCGGCATGAGCAGCACGTCGGCGGCCAGGGCGCGGTACAGCTCGGCAAAACGCATGTCGTAGCAGATGCTCTGCCCGACCCGCCAGACATCGCCGCCCTTGCCGGTGCAGTCGAAGGTGGTGGGGGTGTCGCCGGCCTGCAGCACGGCGGCTTCGTCGTAGCGCTCGCGGCCGTTGTCGTAGCGGAACAGGTGGATCTTGTCGTAGCGGCTGACCTGGTGCCCGCGCGGGTCGTAGACCATGGAGGCGTTGGCGGCGTGCGCCGGGTCGTCGGTGGCCATGGGCAGGGTGCCGCCGACCAGCCAGAGGTGCAGGTCGCGGGCGGTGTCGCTCAGGAAGTCCTGCACCTTGCCCAGACCGGGCGTTTCGGCCAGCACCAGCTTGTCTTCGTCGCGGGCGCCCATGAAGCAGAAGTACTCCGGCAGCACCGCCAGTTCGGCGCCCGCCGCAGCGGCCTGGCGCAGCAGGCGCAGGGCCTCGCTGAGGTTGGCGTCCAGGCCGATGCCCGAGACCATCTGGATGGCGGCGACTCTCATGGTGTTTCTCCCTCGTCGAACAAAAGGCGCGGTCGAGCTTACTGCAGTGGCGTGGCCGGCTCGGTCGCCGGTGCCGCCAGCGACCGGTCCAGCTTCTGCACCTGCGGATCGGCCCAGCTGCCGGTGACCCGGAACTCCTGGGTGGTGACCGAGCGCAGCGGCTGACGCAGCACCAGCTGGGCCAGCAGCGTGCCGATGCCCACCACCGGGTTGACGGTGGCCGCCAGCAGCGAGGCCGCGCCGGCATTGATCTCGGGCACCACAAAGACCTGCAGGTCCTGGGTTTCGCGCACCAGGTCGGCCGAGCCTTCCATCATCACGGCCGCGTTCACGCCCTTCATCTGCAGGTTGCGGGTCGAGAGCACGCCTTGTTCGATCTGGCCCTGCCCGCGGAAGAAGTCGAAGGCGAAGCCCTGCGAGAACACATCGCGGAAGTCCAGCACCAGCCGGCGCGGCAGCGACTGCAGGCTCAACACCCCCAGCAAGCGGCCGGCGCCGGGCTCGATCTGCAGGAACTGGCCGCGCTCGATGTCCACCGAAAGCTGGCCGGAGAGGGTGGACAGGTCGGGCGACAGCGGCGAGCCGATCCAGCCCACATTGCCCTCCAGTCGGCCCTGACCGCCGCGCACCGTGCCTTCGCGGCCGAGCCGCTCCAGCAGGCGTCCGGCATCGTCCACCGCGAGCTGGAACCCGATGGCGGTGCGGCGCTGGCCACCGCCGCCCGCACCCTGGGCATTGCCCAGCGGCACCCAGTTGCCGGAGGCGGTGAGCCGGGCTTCGGGCACGGTGGCGTTGAGCCGGGTCAGGCGCCATTCCGGCTGGCGCAGCGGAGCGCCCCGGTTCACCGCCTGCAGCTCGATGCGGCCCAGCGACCGGCTGCCCCAGCGCAGGTCGTCGATGCTCAGGTCCAGGGCCGGCACGCTGTTGGGCTGGTCCAGCAGGCGCTCGACCTCGCTGCGCGCCTCCCGGGCCAGGATCAGCCGGCTCAGCCGGGCCGTGACCTGGCCCGGGTTGCGCGCGGTGCCGGGCCGGTACTCGACCCGCCCGGCCACTTCATCGGACTGCACCGTGGCGCGCCACAGCGTGCTGTCGCGGCTGGCATCGAGCTGCAGGCGCTGGAAGTCGCGCCCGCCGGCCCGCAGGCGTTCGGTCTGCAGTTCCAGGCGGTCGGGCAGCCAGGCGCCGGCGTCGGCCACGGCCGGCTCGCGCGCTTCGCCAGCGCCGGGCCAGATGCCGGTCAGGGCGGTCTGCCATGCGTCCAGGTCGAGCTGGGGCAGCTGCAGGCGGGCCAGCACCCCTTGCTCCGGCAGGGCGCCGGGTTCACCGGCGGTGGTGCCGGCGGCCACCACGCCGCGCCGGACCGCCCAGCCGGCGCCGCTGCGCTGGCGTTCGATGCGCGCATCGAGCAAGGGGCCGGCGGGGGACTGCCAGCGCAGGGCCAGCCGGTCGGCCAGGGCGCGGCCGGCGCCCGGCGCGGCGGCACCGGCCACCTCGGTCACCGCCAGATCGACCCGCAACGGCCAGCTGGACTCGGCCGCCTTGGCCAGGGGCGCCGGCAAGGACAGCGCCAGACCCTGCAGGTTGCTGCTGAACTGCAGCTCGGGCGCACCACCCCGCCAGCCGACCTGGGCGGTGTAGGCCAGACCGCCGGCGGCCGACTCGGCCAGCTTCGACAACGGCCCCAGCCCGGCGCCGCGCAAGGCCTCGGCCGTCAGGTTGCCCTGGCCGCGCAGCGCCAGGCGCGAACCGCCCTGGGGATCGGGCCGCAAGCCGCCGTTGAAGCTGACATCGCCACCCAGCAACCGGGCCTGGGCGGTGGGCACGTTGAAACCGGTCTCGGTGAACTCCAGCTGCCCGCGCAGGCGGCCCAGCGAAGGCAGGTCGGGCGAGAGCTGCAGATCGTTGCCGGCCAGCTTCACCTGGCCCTGCACCCGGGTGGCCTGCGCGTTGTCCAGCGGCACGGTGAGCTGGAAACGGGTCTGGGCGGTGCCGGTGATGCGGGCACCGTCCAGCGCCCCCTGCATCAGCCCCGCCAGCGGCGAGCGCTGCACAAAGCCGAGCTGGGCCGGCGCCGGCCCCTGCACATCGGCCTGGGCGGTGAGCACGCCGTCCGTGGCCAGCCGGTCGATCGCCAGCCGACCACGCTGGAGCTGGACGCCGGCGCTGTCCTGCACCGTCCCGGACATCTGCTCGATGCGCAGCGCCAGCCGGTCCAGCACCAGATCGCCGCTCATGCGCCGCAGCCCCGGCCAGGCCGGTGTGCCGGCGTCCTGCAGGAAGGCGGGCAGGTAGTCGATGTCCAGACCCTGCAGCCGGGCGCTGATGCGGAAGGTGCCGGGACCGGACTCGAAGGGCGCGCGATCGACCTCACCCTGGACCCGGAAGTTCACCGCGCTGCCGGTGCCGGCGCGCACCGCCTCGCGCAGGTACCGCCGGGCGTCCACCCCGACGGTGAGGGGCAGGTAGCGGTGCACCCGGGTCAGGTCGGCCTGTTCGAGCGTGGCGGACAGGTCCAGCACGCCGGGAAAGCGGGCCGCGCCCTGCGCACCGGGCAAGGTGGTCCAGCGGGCCTTGAGCTTGCCGCGCGCATCCGCATTGGCCACCGGGGATTCGTCCAGATCGACCTCGATGCGCTCGCCATCGATGCGCCAGCGGGCCTGGGCGTCAAGCCGGGTCAGCGGCAGCCGGGGGTCTTCGAACACGCCGGGCAGCCAGAGCGCGCCGTCCTGCACCGACAGGCGCGCCGAGCCCCGGTCGCGCTGCAGGTCGAAGCTGATGGTGGCGCCCTCGATGCCGGGCCGGCCAGGGGTGGCCGATGCGGCGTCGGCGGCCGGCGTGGCCCCGGCCAGCGACAGGCCCTGGACCTGGCCGCTGGCCTTGAGCCCGGCCAGATCCGGACCCTCCCAGCGCGCGTCGAGGCTCTGCACCCGGCCAGCCGGCTGCAGCGTCTGCACCCAGTGGTGCACCCGGCCCGGCAGCGGGATCCGTTCGGCCAGTGCCGCCACCGCCGCCAGCTCGATGCCGCCGGCCGACAGTTCGGTGTGCGCCGAAGCGGTCCGGCCGCGGGCCGGCGGGCCGGCAGGCACCTGCGCCAGGCTGATCCGCCCGCCGCTCCAGGCGACCCCCTCGCGGGTCAGGAAGCGCAGGTCGTCGGTGGACAGGCGCCAGGCCGCGCTGGACCACTGCGCCTGCAGCCGACCGGTGATGTAGGACAGGGCCAGCGGCGGCAGGTCGGCCGCGAGCTGCACATCGACCGAACGCAGGTCGACATCGGCCTGCACCCCGCTCAAGCGACCATCCTCCACATCGGCCCACAGCTGCAGCTGGCCGCGACCCCCCCGCACCAGCAGGCCGGGCAGGGCGGGCAGGTCGGCCGGCAGGTAGGGCTGCAGGCGCTGCACATCCACCCGCGGCAGCGCGGCATGCAGCTCGCCGCTCCAGCGGGCCCAGGGCAGCTCGTCCGGCTGGCGGCCAGCGTTCAGCAGCGGCGCGCGCAGCTGACCCTGCAGGGTGAAGCGGTCGCCCCATTCGGTCGGGGGGCTGGCGTCGAGCCGCCAGCGGTGCTCGCGGGCGCGGTTGCGCACCACCAGATCGACCGCCGACAAGGCCAGCGGCGGCGCCGCGCGGAGCTCGTCGGTCCAGCGCAGCGTGCCGCCCCGCACGGCGAATTCGGTCTGGTCGAAAAACCAGTCGGCACCGCCACCGGCACCGGCAGACCCGCCCAGCGACAGACCGGCCACCTCGATCCGGCCGTCGCGGGTGCGCCGCACATCCAGCACCGGCGCGTCGATCACGATCTGCTCGAAGCCCAGCCGCCACAACGAACGCACCGACACCGAGGCCTGAACCCGGGGCAGCTCCAGTGCGGGGCGGCCCTGCGCATCGAGCAGCCGCACTCCCGAGAGTTCGAAGGCCGGCATGAACGGGGGCAGGCCGAAAGGGGTGTCGGGGCGGTTGGTGGCGCGGATGTCGGCGATGGTCACCGGAACCCCCAGCGCGTCGCTGGCCCACCGTTGCAGCTCGGGGCGCCAGCTGTCGATTCGCGGCACAATGACCGCGTTCAGGGCCACCCAGGTCAACAGGCCGAGACCCCAAAGCGCCACCACCAGCCAGAGCAGCCACCGGGTCGCGCGGGCCCACAGCCGCAGCCCCCGGGAGGCGGGTGCATCCGAAGAGAAGACCGCACCGGGCGCCTGACTACTGTGATTCATGTCCACTGCAAATTATGACGGCCCGTCATCTCCCCGGTTCCTCTCTTGATGCTGCTGCACTGTCAGCGGCTGTAACACCCGGCCGCGCTGGCGCCGCCGGCTGCGACGCCGCGCACAGCCGGTTCGTGCAGCGGGTGCGGCGCCGTTACCCGGCCGAACTCGGCTGCCTGGCGCCCGGCATGCCGCGCCGCGCCGCCATGGAAGACGCGCTGCAGGCCCTGACCCGGCTCGGGCACCCCCGCACCAGCGCCCTGCGGGTGCTGCGCCAGCTGGTGCTGGAGCGGCTGGCGGTGCTGGATTGCGAGCAGATGGCGCCGCTGGCCGATGTCACGCTGGCCGTCACCGAACTGGCGGAGCTGGCGCTGGACCAGGCCTGCGAACTGGCCTTTGCCGACCTGGACGCGCTGCACGGCGCCCCGCTGATGGCCGATGGCCAGCGCGCCCAGCTGTGGGTGATCGGCATGGGCAAGCTCGGCGCGCGCGAGCTCAATGTCTCCAGCGACATCGACCTGATCTATGTCTACGAACAGGACGGCGAGACCGCCGGCAACGCCGAGGGGCGCAACCGGGTCAGCCACCACGAGTATTTCGGCAAGGCCGTCCGCCACATCTACAACACCATCGGCGAGACCACCGAGCATGGTCAGGTGTTCCGGGTCGATCTGGCGCTGCGGCCCAACGGCAACTCCGGGCCGAGCGCGGTGTCGCTGGGCGCGCTGGAGGAGTACTTCATGGTCCAGGGGCGCGAGTGGGAGCGCTTCGCCTGGCTCAAGAGCCGGGTGATCGCCCCGCGCAGCGCCATCACCGGCGGCAGCGCCCAGTCGCTGCGGGGTGTGGTGCTGCCGTTCGTGTTCCGCCGCTACCTCGACTACGGCGTGTTCGAGGCGCTGCGCGCGCTGCACCGGCAGATCCGCGACCACGCGGCCAAGCGCGCCGCCGGCCACCCGGGCCGGGCCAACGACGTCAAGCTCTCGCGCGGCGGCATCCGGGAAATCGAGTTCACCGTGCAGTTGCTGCAGGTGGTGCGCGGCGGGCAGTTCCCCGAGCTGCGCACCCGGCCCACGCTGGACGCCCTGCAGCGCGTGGCCAAGGCCGGCCTGATGCCGGCCACCACCGCACAGGCGCTGACCGAGGCCTACAGCTTCCTGCGCCGGGTGGAGCACCGCATCCAGTACCTGGACGACCAGCAGACCCATGTGCTGCCCACCCGCGACGACGACCTGGCCTGGCTGGCCGCCAGCATGGGCTACCCCACGGTGGCCGGCTTCCTGCACGCGCTGGACGCCCACCGCGAGGCCGTGGCCGAAGAATTCGACATCCTGCTCGGCGGGCCGGCCAAGGGCCAGTGCAGCGGCAAGGGCTGTGCCGGCAACCGCACGGACGGCGCCAGCCCGGGCACCGATCTGCAGGCGGTGCTGCCCTCCCTGCCGCGCGAGCTGGCCGAACGGGTGGCGCAGTGGAGCACCCACCCCCGGGTGCTGGCCCTGCGCGAAGACACCCGAAGCCGGCTGGTGCGGCTGGTGCAGCGCACCGGTGCCTGGATCGACGAAGGCCGGGTGACCGAGCAGGCCGCCCTGCGCATGGCCGACTGGATCGAGCCCCTGCTGCGCCGCGAAAGCTACCTGGCCCTGCTGCAGGAACGCCCCTCGGTGCACGAGCGCCTGCTGCGCCTGCTGGGCGCCGCCCGCTGGCCGGCGCGCTACCTGCTGCAGCACCCGGGCGTGATCGACGAGCTGGCCAGCCAGCAACTGCTGGCCGAACGCTTCGATGCGCAGCAGTTCGAGGCCGACCTGGAAGACCGCCGGGCCTCGTTGCACCGCACCGGCGAGGACGACGAGGAAGCCCTGCTCAACCTGCTGCGCCGGGCCCACCATGCCGAGGTGTTCCGCACCCTGGCACGCGACCTGGAAGGCGTGCTGACGGTCGAGCAGGTGGCCGACGACCTCTCCGCCCTGGCCGACACCATGCTGGCGCTGACCGCGCGCTGGTGCTGGCAGCGCCTGAAGAACCGCCACCGCGAGGAACCGTCGATGGCGGTCATCGGCTACGGCAAGCTCGGCGGCAAGGAGCTCGGTTACGGCAGCGACCTGGACATCGTCTTCGTGTACGACGACCCGCACGAGAACGCGGGCGAGATCTACGCCGGCTTCGTGCGCAAGATGATCAACTGGATGACGGTCAAGACCGGCGAGGGCGACCTGTACGAGATCGACACCGCCCTGCGCCCCAACGGCAACTCGGGCCTGCTGGTGACCAGCCTGGACGCCTATGCCCAGTACCAGCAGCAGCGCGGCAGCAACGCCGCCTGGACCTGGGAACACCAGGCCATGACGCGCGCCCGCTGCGTGCTCGGCAGCCCGGCCATGCACCAGCGCTTCGACCAGGTGCGGGAGGCGGTCATCACCGCGCCGCGCGAGGCGGCCGATCTGGCGCGCGAGATCGTGAGCATGCGGGCCAAGGTGCGGGCCGCCCACCCGGTGCGCGGCGGCGGCTTCGACGTCAAGCACAGTCCGGGCGGCATGGTCGACGTGGAGTTCGTGGTGCAGTACCTGGTGCTGCTGCACGCCAGCACGCACCCCGAGCTGCGGCTGAACACCGGCAACATCCACCTGCTGCGCCGCGCCGAAGCGGTCGGCCTGCTGCCGGTCGGCATGGGCGCTGCTGCGGCCGATGCCTACCGCGAGCTGCGCCAGATCCAGCACCGCGCCCGGCTGGACGAGACCACCACCCAGGTCGACCCGGCCAGCGCCGCGTCGGCCGCCACCGCGGTGAGCGGGCTGTGGCAACAGGTGCTGGGGCACGTGCACCCATGAAGGCTTCGCGCGGCTGGCTGCTGCTGTGCGCGGTGCACGGCGTGGCCAGCATGCTGCTGTGGTGGGCGCGCGAGCCGGCGCTGGCGGCACTCACCTGGCAGGCCGACGCCTGGGACCGCCACCCCTGGACGCTCTGGACCAGCGCCTGGGTGCACGCTTCCACGCCGGAGCTGATCACGCATCAGGTCGGCCTGGGCATGCTCGCCCTGCTGGCCTGGGTGCTGCGGCCGCCGCGTGCCGCCACCGCCGCGTGGCTGCTGTGCTGGCCGCTGATTCCGCTCTGCCTGCCCTTGTGGCCCCATGTGGACCATGCCGGCGGACTGTCCGGCGTGCTGCACGCCGGGGCGCTGGTGATCGCGGTGATGCTGCTGGCCCGGCGCATCGCCGTGCCGAAAGCGCGCCGCTGGGGCGCCTTGCTGCTGCTGGCGATGCTGGCCAAGCTGGCGCTGGAGCGGCCCTGGATGTACCCGGTGGTCTGGGACCCGGGCAACGAAACCTCGGTGGTGCAGGCGGCCCACCTGGTGGGCGCCGCCTGGGGCCTGCTGTTGGGGCTGCTGGCCAGCGTCAGCTGGCGGCGGCGGGCGCCGCGGGCGCGGCCAGCGACTTCCGGAACCGGTTGAGCTCCTGCACCGTCTTGAAGCTGCTGTCCATCAGCAGGCTCATGTTGTGCAGGATGCGCTCGACCACCTTGTTCTCCCAGACCGCATCGAAATCGATCTGCTTGTCCAGCCAGTGCTCCAGCCACTCGGGGTCGGGCAGGCGGCTCTGGATGGTGTCGTTGGGGAACAGCGCCTTGTTGACGTGCAGGTTGGTCGGATGCAGCGCCTGCGCGGTGCGGCGGGCGCTGGCCATGAGCACGCCCACCTTGGCGAACGACGAACGCGCCTCGTCGCCGAACTTGGCAATGGCCCGCTTCATGTAGCGCAGGTAGGCGCCGCCGTGGCGGGCTTCGTCCTGGCTGAGGGTCTGGTAGATGTGCTTGATGACCGGCTCGGTGTGCCATTCGCTGGCGCGGCGGTACCAGTGGTTCAGCCGGATCTCGCCGCAGAAGTGCAGCATGAGCGTCTCGAGTGCCGGGGCCGGATCGAACTCGAAGCGGATCTGGTGCAGCTCTTCCTCGGTCGGCACCAGCTCGGGCCGGAAGCGACGCAGGTACTCCATCAGCACCAGCGAGTGCTTCTGCTCCTCGAAGAACCAGATCGACATGAAGGCCGAGAAGTCGGAGTCGTCGCGGTTGTCGCGCAGGAACATCTCGGTGGCCGGCAGCGCCGCCCACTCGGTGATGGCGTTCATCTTGATGGTCTGTGCCTGTTCGTCGGTGAGCAGGCTGGCGTCGAACCGGTCCCAGGGGATGTCCTTGTCCATGTCCCAGCGGACCGATTCGAGTTGCTTGAAGAGTTCGGGGTACAGCATGTTCATCCTTCGAAAACCGCCACAATTTTAGGCGTTTGCCTGTGTCAGCGGTCTTAAAGCGTGTCGAGGTGGTCCAGCAGGTACGCGGCATGCGTCCGGATGGATGCGCGGGTGGGCTCGTCGAGCTTCTGCAGGTTTTTCACCATGAGCGCGGTGCGCGGGCTGGCGGCCAGTTCGGTTTCGTGCCGGTCCAGAAAGTTCCAGTACAGGGTGGTGACCGGGCAGGCACCCTCGCCGCTGCGCTGCGCCGGCGCATAGGCGCAGCCCTTGCAGTAGTTGCTCATGCGGTCGATGTACTGGCCACTCGCCACATAGGGCTTGCTGGTGAAGCGCCCGCCGTTGGCAAACAGCGCCATGCCCGCCACATTGGGCAACTCGACCCATTCGATGGCGTCCACATAGACCGCCAGGTACCAGTCGGCCACCTGCTGCGGAGACAGCTCGGCCAGCAGCGCGAACTGCCCGGTGACCATGAGCCGCTGGATGTGGTGCGCGTAGCCGTGCTGGAGCGTCTGGCCGATGGTGTCGCGCATGCAGGCCATGCGGGTGTTGCCGGTCCAGTACCAGGCCGGCAGCTTGCGCTGGTGGCCGTAGTGGTTGGCCTCGCGCAGGCCGGGCATGTCGAGCCAGTAGACGCCGCGGATGAATTCGCGCCAGCCCAGGATCTGGCGGATGAAGCCCTCCACCGCGGCCAGCGGCAGGCCGCGTTCGCGCCAGGCCGTCTCGGCGGCGGCCACCACCTCGCGCGGGTCGATCAGGTGCAGGTTGAGCGCCACCGACAGCAGCGAATGCCAGCCGAACGGGGTGTCGGTCCACATGGCGTCCTGGTAGGCGCCGAAGGCGATCAGGCGGTCGTCGATGAAGCGCTGCAGCGCCTCGCGGGCCTGTGCCGGCGTGACCGGCCAGCCGAACTCGGCCAGCGAGCCCGGGTGGTCGGGGAACCGCCGCTGCACCAGCGCCAGGACCTCGCGGGTGATGGCGTCGGGCTCGAAGCGGGCCGGCTCGGGTATCCAGCCCGGGCCGGCCTTGGGGAAGCTCTTGCGGTTGTCGGCATCGAAGTTCCACTGGCCGCCCGCCGGCTCCTTGCCCTCCATCAGCACCCCGTGTTCGCGGCGCATCTCGCGGTAGAAGAACTCCATGCGCCATTCCTTGCGGCCGTGGGCCCAACGCGCAAAGCGCTCGCGGCTGCACAGGAAATGGGTGTCCGGGTGCCAGTGCAGGGGCACGGCGGCCTGCGTGGCGGCGGCCTCGATGTCCTGCTGCAGCCGCCATTCCCCGGCCTCACACACCTGCAGGCCGGCCGGCCGCAGGGCTTTCAGTTCGGCCAGCAGCCGGTCGACCAGGGCGGGGCGGTCGGCATGGGCCGGGTCGTCCAGCTCGATGTAGGTCAGCGGCCAGCCCCGGGCCTGCAGGTCGGCCCGGAAGTGGCGCATGGCCGACAGGAACAGGGCGATCCGCGCCGGATGGCTCCAGACCGCGGTGGCCTCGCCGGGGGCTTCGATCATCAGGACCCGGTCCTGCGCCGGATCAAAGCCGGCCAGGGCGGGGTTGCCCGACCAGAGCTGGTCGCCCAGCACCAGCACCAGGTGGCGGATCGGGCCGCTCATGGCACGGAGCGGCGGGCCGCGTCGGCCCGGCAGCGGTCACTGCAGTACTTGACCTGTTCCCAGGTGCGCTCCCATTTTTTCCGCCAGGTCATGGGTCGGCCGCAGGCCTGGCAGGGCTTGCTCGGCAGGCTGGCCTTGTTGCCCCGGAAACCGCCGTCGCGGCTCATGCGGGCTGTCCGGCTTCGGCGCGCCAGCGCGAGACCGCCAGCGGAATGTCCTGCAGGCGGCCCAGCGGCCAGAAGGCACGGCCGCGCGCGGAGGCGCCGGTGCGGCCGCGCACCGGTTTGTAGAGCGCCGGGCAGGCGCCGCCAGCCCAGATTTCCACCTCCGGCGGCAACAGTTCGCGCAACTGGTCCAGCGCGGCGCGCACATCGCGCGGGTTCTGGGCGGCGGTGAAACTGAGCGCCACCACATCGGCCTGGGCCGCCGCAACGGCGTTGACCAGATCGGGGATGGGGGTCTGCACCCCCAGCGGCACGGTGTTGCAGCCTTCCAGCACCATGAAGCATTCGGCCATCAGCAGCCCCAGACCGTGCTGCTCGCCCGGCAAGGTGGTCAGCAGGACCCGGGGCGGCCGGGCCGGCGGCTGCAGGGCCACCATGGCGTGGCGCAGCGTGCCCTGGACCACCTCGGTGTAGAGGTGTTCCTCGTGCACCGCCAGCCGGCCTTCCAGCCACGACTGCCCGACCAGCACGTTCATGGGGGAGATGCCCTCGATCAGGGTGCGCGCCAGCCCCCGTTCATTGATCATGCGCACCAGCGCGTGCCGCAGCCCGCCTGCGTCCTGGCGGCGCAGCAGGTCGAGCCAGGGGTGGACATCCTCGGTCTCCGAAGGGGATTCCCCGCCCGGCTGCATCTGGCGCGCCGGTTGCGGCGTAGTGGAAGAAGACAGCGCGAGCAGGCGTTCCAGCGGCAGCGGAACAATCTGGCCAGGCCGGTGCCCGGCGTCGATCAGCCGGCGGATGTGCCGCAGCCGGGTGAGGTCGTCGTCGGTGTAGCGGCGCTCGCCCTGCGCGTCGCGCCGGGGTTGCGGAAACCCGTAGCGGCGCTCCCACACCCGCAAGGTGTCCTTGCCCAGGCTGGTGTCGCGCTCGACATCGGCAATGGTGTGGGGGGCGGCGGGTGATGGGCTTGTATTTGTCATGGACAACCGATCCAATCGGTCGCGCATTATGGAGGTCTCAAGATGAAATCACGGAATGACGGTCTGCAAACCCGAGCGCAGCACCCCTGCATGCCCGCCCTCGGCCTGTTTGCGCTGCTGACGCTGGGCGCGCTGGTATTGGCCCCTGCGGCCAGCGCCCAGACCCGCCCCGCAGCGCCGGCCACGGCAGCCCCGGCCCCGGCCGACAATTGCCCCGCCCTGCTGCAGCACCGCTTCGACCGCCTGCAGGACGAAAAGCCGCAGTCCCTCTGCCAGTACGCCGGCCGGGTGACCCTGGTGGTGAACACCGCCAGCTTCTGCGGCTTCACCCAGCAGTACGGCGCACTGGAAGCGCTCTACAGCCGCTACAAGGACCGCGGCCTGGTGGTGCTGGGCTTTCCCACCAACGACTTCGGCCGCCAGGAGCCCGGCAGCAACGCCTCGATCGCGGCCTTCTGCGAAAGCACCTTCGGCGTCCAATTCCCGATGTTCGCCAAGACCACGGTGGTCGGCAGCGGCACCAACCCGCTGTACCAGCAGCTCGCCCAGCGCACCGGCGAGCGGCCACAGTGGAACTTCCACAAGTACCTGATCGACCGCTCCGGCCGCGTGGTGCGGAGCTATGCCAGCTCGGTCGACCCCAAAGACCCTTCGCTCGTGAAGGATATCGAGCGAATGTTGTCGGAAAAATCGTGACTGGTCAGTCACAATGAGACTGCTCAGTTTAAATACACCCACATCCCGCTGCAGATTGCCCCGCAGTTTCGGGACAGATTCAGGAGTCTTTTGCATGGTCTTCAGCATCTGGCGGAACTTCCGCTCCCGCACGGCACTCCATGCCGGTGTGGGTGGACAGCCGGTTGGCGACCACTCCCCGTTTTCCGAACTGCGAAGTCTGACGGCCCTCCCCGGCCGGGCTGAAATCCCGAGGCGTTTCTCCTCCTCCTCCCTCCCTCCCTTGTTCGTTTCGGGGCGCTTCGCAGTTCTTTCTTATTCCGGGCACCGCAGCGCGGTCGCCCTCGGGGCCAGCCGGTGACTGCCATGTACCGCGACGCCCCTTCTTCCCCCGCCCGCCCCATGCCACGTGTTGCCATCGTGGGCTCCGGCATCTCGGGCCTGGCGGTGGCCCACACCCTGCAGGGCCTGGCCGACCTGACCCTGTTCGAGGCCAACGACTACTTCGGCGGCCACACCCACACGGTGGACATGACGCTGCCCGACGCCCAGGGTCGCCCGACCACCTTCGGCGTGGACACCGGCTTCCTGGTGCTCAACGAACGCACCTACCCCAACCTGCTGGCGCTCTTCTCGCAGCTGGGGGTGGAGATTGCGCCTTCCGACATGTCGTTCTCGGTCCAGGCGCCGGGCGCGGCGCCCGGGGGCGGTGCGCTCGAATGGAGCGGCTCCAGTCTGTCGACCGTGTTCTCGCAGCGCCGCAACCTGCTGAACCCGCGCTTCTGGCGCATGCTGGCCGACATCCTGCGTTTCAACCGCATCACCACCCGCCTGGCCGAGCGCGGCGACGACCTGGGCGAGAACAGCCCGCTGCTGCAGCCGCTGGGCGATTTCCTGCGCGAACAAGGCTTCTCGGACGAATTCCGCGACTGGTACTTCCTGCCCATGATGGGCTGCATCTGGAGCTGCCCGACCGACCAGATGCTGGCCTTCCCGGTCGCCACCATGGTCCGCTTCTGCCACAACCACGGCCTCATCCAGGTGAGCAACCGGCCGCAGTGGTACACGGTGCGCGGCGGTGCCCGGCACTACGTCGACAAGATCGTGGCCGAGGTGCCGGATGCCCGCCTGTCCACCCCGGTGCGCCAGGTGCTGCGCGACAGCCAGGGCGTGCGCATCGTCACCGACCGGGGCGTCGACCGCTTCGACGCGGTGGTGATGGCCTGCCACACCGACCAGACGCTGCGCCTGCTGGGCGGCGAGGCCTCGGCCAACGAACGCGAGGTGCTCGGCGCCATCCGCTACCAGGCCAACCGCGCCGTGCTGCACACCGACGCCCGGGTGCTGCCCGCCAGCCGCCGCGCCTGGGCGGCCTGGAACTACGAACGCGCGCCCAGCGCAAGCCGCGAATCGGCCCAGGTCTGCCTGCACTACCTGCTCAACCAGCTGCAGCCACTGCCGGTGGAGCAACCGGTGGTGGTGTCGCTCAACCCGCAGCGCCCGATCGAAGACCGGTTCGTGGTCGGCGCCTGGGACTACGACCACCCGGTGTTCGACCTGGCCGCCATCCGCGCGCAGGCGCGTGTGCCGGCGCTGCAGGGACACCTGGCCACCTTCTACGCCGGTGCCTGGTGCGGTTACGGCTTCCACGAAGACGGGCTGAAGTCCGGTCTGCGGGCCGCACGCTCGCTCATCGAGTACCTCGGCCTGGTGCCGGTGACCGACGACCAGGCCGCGCGCCGCGCCGCCCTGCCCGGGGTGTTTGCATGAATGCGGTGGCGCAGATCGGCTTCGGCCAGGTGCGCCACACGCGGCACCGCCCGCGCCGCAACGCCTTCGCCTACCCGACCTATTTCCTGATGCTGCCGATGCGCAGCCTGCGCCGCGACGGCCCGGGCGCGCTGGCCCGCAACCGCCGCTCGGCCCTGTCTTTCCACGACCGCGACCACGGCGACGGCCGCGACGACGCGCTGGCCTGGCTCGAATCGGTGCTGGCCGAGCACGGCATCGGCGATGCCGACGGCGAGGTCTGGCTGCACACCTACCCGCGCGTGCTGGGCTACACCTTCAAGCCGGTGAGCTTCTGGTACTGCCACCGGGCCGACGGCTCGCTGCGGGCGGTGCTGGCCGAGGTGAACAACACCTTCGGCGAGCGCCATTGCTACCTGCTGGACGAACCCCGCTTCGGTGTGCCGTGCGAAGCTGCCAAGGTGTTCCATGTCTCGCCGTTCTGCCCGGTCCAGGGGCGCTACCGCTTCGTCTTCATGCGCACCGCGCAGGCCGGCCGGGAACGCACCGTGGTCCGCATCGACTACCACGACGATGAACGCCCCGGCTCGCCGGTGCTGCTCAACACCAGCGTCTGTGGCGACCTGCTCCCGCTCACCGGCCAGACCCGCCGGCGCGCGCTCTGGAGCCACCCGGTCATGACCCTGGGCGTCATGGCCCGCATCCACTGGCAGGCCGTTCGCCTGTGGCTGCGCAAAGCCCCGTTTTTCCGCCAGCCGCCCGCTCCGGGCGACTTCGTGACCACCGCGCCGGCCCAGCAGCCGGGCGCCGAACCCCGTCCTACATGAACAGCACCACCGCCACCCGACAGCCCGCCGGCTTCGCGCTGCCGCGCAATGCACCCGCCGCCGCCCGCACCACCCTGCAACTGCTGCAGCGCCTGGTGCACGGCAGCCTCACGCTGACCCTGCCCGACGGCTCGGTGCAGCGCTTCGGCAGCACCGAAGGCCCGCACGCCAGCATGAAGCTGCACAACTGGAACGTGTGCAGCGCCGCGCTCAAATCGGGCGACATCGGCTTTGCCGAGAGCTTCATCGCCGGCGACTGGACCACGCCCAACCTGACCACCCTGCTGGAGCTGATGATCGCCAACCGCCGCGAGGTGGAAGACGTCATCTACGGCTCCTGGTTCGGCCGCCTGGCCTACCGCATCAAGCACCTGCTCAACCGCAACAGCAAGACCAACAGCCGCAAGAACATCCATGCCCACTACGACCTGGGCAACCCGTTCTACCGGCTCTGGCTGGACGAGACGATGAACTATTCGTCGGCCTGGTTCGAGACCCCCGGCCAGGACATGGCCGCCGCCCAGCACGCCAAGGTGCGGCGGGCCCTGCGCATGGCCGGCGTGCAGCCGGGTCACCGGGTGCTGGAGATCGGCTGCGGCTGGGGCGCGCTGGCCGAGAAGGCCACGCTGGAGTTCGACGCCAGCATCACCGGCGTGACCCTCTCCACCGAGCAGCTCGACTTCGCCCGCGAACGCATGGCCGGCATCGGCCGGGCCGATCGCGCCGACCTGCGCCTGCAGGACTACCGCGACATCCGCGACGAACCGTTCGACGCCGTCTGCTCGATCGAGATGATCGAAGCCGTGGGCCGCGAGTACTGGCCGACCTACTTCCAGACCGTGGCCCGCCTGCTCAAGCCGGGTGGCCGCGCCTGCATCCAGAGCATCGTGATCGAGGACGCCCTGTTCGACCGCTACATCAAGGGCACCGACTTCATCCAGCAATACATCTTCCCCGGCGGCTGCCTGCCGTGCCCGACCGAGTTCCGCGCGCAGGCCCGCGCCGCCGGACTGGAGGTGGTGGACGAATTCCCCTTCGGCCTGGACTATGCCGAGACGCTGGCCCAGTGGCGCGATCGCTTCCTGCACGAGCACGACCGGGTGCTGGCACTCGGCTTCGACCAGCGCTTCATGCGCATCTGGGAGTTCTACCTCGCCTACTGCGAGGCCGGCTTCCGGGGCGGCAACATCGACGTCGTGCAGTACACCCTGCGCAAGCCCGCCTGACCCCACCACGGAGGACCGGCATGAAACCGCGCACCCCCTCGCTGCTGGCCTCACTGGTCTGTGCCGCCGCCCTGGTCGGCGCACTGCCGGCCCGGGCCAACCCGCCGGAACCCACCCTGACGGCCGCGCTGCAGGACAAGACCAGCGTCGGCCAGGCGCGCCTGAAGGTCTGGGGCTTCGATGTCTACGACGCCACCCTGTTCGCCCGCAGCGGCTTCGACCCGGCGCGCTACGGCGAACAGCGCTTTGCGCTCGAACTGGCCTACCTGCGCAACTTTGAAGGGGCCGACATCGCCGAACGCTCCATCGAGGAAATGCGCCGGGTCGCGCCGTTCGACGACGCCCGGGCCGCCACCTGGCTCAAGGCCATGACCGACCTGTTCCCCGACGTGAAGAAGGGCGACCGCATCACCGGCGTGCACGTGCCCGGCAGCGGCGCCCGGTTCTACCTGAACGGCCGTCTGCTGGGCGAAGTGGCGGACGACGCCTTCTCGCGCCAGTTCTTCGGCATCTGGCTCTCGCCCCGCACCTCGCAGCCCCGCATGCGCGAGACGCTGCTGCAATCGGTCGCGGGCGTGTCGCCGCGCAACCCATGAACCCGACACAGGACCCGGCAGCACGTTTCATCGGTCCGGGCGCCTGGCGCCACGGTCTGAGCTACGGTCTGCTGGGCCTGCCGCTGGCCTTCGTGGCCCTGCCGCTGTATGTGGTGCTGCCCAACCACTACGCACGCGAATTCGGCGCGCCGCTGGCCGCCCTGGGCGCGGTGCTGCTGGCCGCGCGGCTGGTGGACGCGGTGCTCGACCCCATCATCGGGCGCTGGTGCGACCGGCTGGCCGCGCGCTCGCCGGGCGCGGTGCTCGGCGTCAGCGGCTTCGCGGCCGTGCTGCTGGCACTGGGCCTGTGGGCGCTGTTCTTTCCGCCGGCCGCCGTGCGCGACGGCAGCACCCTGCTGCTGGGCTGGGCCGGGCTGGTGATGGCGCTGAGCTACACCGTGTTCAGCGTCATGAGCGTGGCGCACCAGGCCTGGGGCGCCCGGCTGGGCGGCAACGAAGCGCAGCGCAGCCGCGTGGTGGCCTGGCGCGAGGCGCTCGGTCTGTGCGGCGTGCTGACCGCTGCGGTGCTGCCCGGCACGCTCGGGCTGGGTGCCATGGTGGGCAGCTTCGCCGTGCTGCTGGCCCTGGGCTGGTGGGCCTGGACCCGCAGCCTGCGCCCGGCGGCGTCGATCGACCTTGCGCACGACGCTGCGCCGCAAGGCCCGTCCCCGCTGCGCCAGCCGGCCTTCGTGCGGCTGCTGGCGGTGTTCATCATCAACGGCACGGCCAGCGCGGTGCCCGCCACCCTGGTGCTGTTCTTCGTGCAGGACCGGCTGCAGGCACCGACCTCGATCGAACCGGCCTTCCTGGGCACCTATTTTCTGTGCGCGGCGCTCTCGATGCCGCTGTGGGTGCGCGCCGTGGCCCGCTTCGGGCTGGCGCGCAGCTGGCTGCTGGGCATGGGCCTGTCGGTGGCGGTGTTCGTGTGGGCGGCCACGCTGGGCACCGGCGACATCTGGCCCTTCATCGTGGTCTGCGCCCTCTCCGGCATGGCCCTGGGGGCCGACCTCACCGTGCCCGGCGCCCTGCTCGCCGGCCTGATCGGCGACCTGGGCGAGCGCGGACGGCGCGAAGGCGCCTACTTCGGCTGGTGGAACTTCGCCGCCAAGCTCAACCTGGCGCTGGCCGCCGGCCTGGCGCTGCCGGTGCTGGCCTGGCTGGGCTACGAGCCGGGCTCGCGCGATCCGCAGGCCCTCATGACCCTGACCGCTGCTTACTGCCTGCTGCCCTGCGTGCTCAAGCTGATCGCCGGTGGCGCGCTGCACTGGCTGGTGATCCGCCGGCCGGTGCAGAGCGCCATCCAACCTGTCTGAAACCCTTGCTGAAACGGAACCCCACCATGCAACGACGTCTCCTGCTGGCGGCCGGTCTGACCGGTGCCGCCACCCTGGCCGGCTGCGCCGGTCCCCAGATCGCGCAGTACGCCAGCGAAAAGCCGGTGCTGGACCTGCGCCAGTACTTCAACGGCACGCTGGACGCCTACGGCATCTTCACCGACCGCTCCGGCGCGGTGGTCAAGCGCTTCACCGTGGTCATGCGCTGCAGCTGGAACGGCGAGGAAGGCGTGCTCGACGAAGACTTCGTCTACTCCGACGGCACCACCCAGAAACGCATCTGGCGCCTCAAGCACCTGGGCGATGGCCGCTATGTCGGCCGGGCCGACGACGTGGTCGGCGAAGCACTCGGCGAGACCCGGGGCAACGCCTTCCGCTGGGGCTACACGCTGGCACTGCCGGTGGACGGCAAGGTGTGGGAGGTGCAGTTCGACGACTGGATGTACCTCATGGACGACCGCGTCATGCTCAACAAGGCCGAGATGAGCAAGTTCGGCATCCGGCTGGGTGAAGTCACGCTGACCTTCGTGAAGCGGGCACCATGAACCCGCGCCTGACCGATTGGACCGACCGGCGCGTGTGGCTGGTGGGCGCCTCCAGCGGCATCGGCGAGGCATGCGCCCATGCACTGCATGCGCGGGGCGCCCAGGTGCTGGTGTCGGCGCGCGGCGCGGCCGCCCTGGAAGCGTTTGCGGCCCGCCACGGCGGCAGCCACCCGGCGCAGGCCTGGCCACTGGATGTGACCGACCCGGGCGCGGTGACCGCCACGGCGCGCGCCATCCTGGCCGACGGGCCGCTGGATCTGGTCGTGTACTGCGCCGGGCACTACCGCGAGATGCGGGCCACCGCCATCGACATGGCCGATCTCAACCGCCACTGGGCCATCAACTACCAGGGCGCCCTGCATGTGCTGGACGCCGTGGTGCCGGCCATGCTGGCGCGCCGGGCCGGGCACATCAGCCTGATCAGCAGCGTGGCCGGCTTCCGGGGCCTGCCGAAGAGCCTGGCCTATGGCCCGACCAAGGCAGCGCTGACCAACCTCGCCGAAAACCTCTACCTCGACCTCGGACCCCACGGCATCGGCGTGAGCGTGGTGCACCCGGGCTTCGTGCAGACGCCGCTGACCGCGCAGAACCAGTTCGAGATGCCGGCCCTGATCACGCCCGAGGAGGCCGCCGAAGCCATGCTGGCCGACTGGGCCCGTGGCGCGTTCGAGATCCACTACCCCAAGCGCTTCACCCATTTCATGAAGCTGCTGCGGCTGCTGCCCTACCGGCTGTTCTTTCCGGTGGTGCGGCGCTTCACCGGGCTCTGAACCATGGCCATCGACACCGCCGCCGCGCGCGCCGCGACCGAGCGCATCTGCCACTATTTCGAGCACCTGTCGCCCGCCTCGCTGGGCGAGATCGACCGGCTCTACACCCCGCTGGCCCGGTTCAAGGACCCGTTCAACGAGGTGCACGGCACGGCGGCCATCCGCGGCATCTTCGAGCACATGTACGCCTCGCTGCACGAGCCGCGGTTCGTGGTGACGCAGCGCATCGTCGACGGGGCGCAGGTGTTCCTGGCCTGGGAGTTCCACTTCCGGTTCCAGCGCTTCGACCCGCAGCAGCCACGCGTGATCCGGGGCGGATCGCACCTGCAGCTCGACGACGACGGCCGCATCGCCGACCACCGCGACTACTGGGACGCCGCCGAGGAGCTGTACGAGAAGCTGCCGCTGGTGGGCGGCCTGATGCGCTGGCTGAAGAAAAAAGCCGGGCAGTGATCAGACCGGGCGGGTGTCGATGAAGCTCTGGCGCTGGTTGAGCTTCTCGGCCAGACGCGACAGGTTGGGGTACGGGTCGCGCCAGTTGATCACCGGGAAACGGAAGTCCAGGTAACCCAGGGCACAGCCCACCGCCAGATCGGACAGCGAGAGGTGGTTGCCGGAACAGAACGGCTTCTCGCCCAGCCCCTGGCTCATGGACTTCAGGCTGGCCTCGATCTTGCCGATCTGCCGGTCGATCCAGGCCTTGCTGCGCTGCTGGTCGGTCCGGCCGGCCCAGGTGGCCTCCAGACGGGCCAGCACGGCGGCGTCCAGCAGACCATCGGCCAGCGCCTCCCAGGTCTTGACCTCGGCGCGCTCGCGGCCGCCGGCCGGAATCAGCTTGCCCACCGGGGAGAGGGTGTCGAGGTATTCGACGATCACCCGCGAGTCGAACACGGCCTCGCCGCCTTCCATGACCAGACAGGGCACCTTGCCCAGGGGGTTGGAGGCGGTGATGGTGGTGTCTGCCGACCAGACGTCTTCCTGCACGAACTGGTAGTCGAGCTTCTTCTCGGCCATGACGACGCGAACCTTGCGCACGTACGGGCTGGTGACGGCTCCGATGAGTTTCATGTTGGACGGTAGGGAGTATTGATACGACGAACGATTCTAGCGACGCACCCCCCGACGACGCTGACGAATGGCCTCCTACAATCCCGGGATGCGACCGACCCCAGCCTCCCCCGCCTCCGCCGCCGGCTCCCCGGCAAGCCTGTCCCCCATTTCGGCCCTGTCGCCCCTGGACGGGCGCTATGCCGGCCGTCTGGGCAGCCTGCGCCCGCTCATGAGCGAGCTGGGCTACATGCACCGGCGCGTGCAGGTGGAAATTGCCTGGTTCATTGCTCTGTCGGATGCCGGCTTCGACGAGTTCAAGCCGCTGTCGCCGGGCGCCCGCACCTACCTGCTCGGGCTGGTCAAGAACTTCAGCGAGGAAGACGGCGAGGCCATCAAGGCGATCGAGAAGACAACCAACCACGACGTGAAGGCGGTCGAGTACTGGATCAAGTCCAAGTTCGAGGCCCGGCCCGAACTGGAGCGCGCCGCCGAATTCGTGCACTTCGCCTGCACCAGCGAGGACATCAACAACACCAGCCACGCCCTGCAGCTCAAGGGCGCGCGCGAGCAGGTGCTGCTGCCGAGCCTGGACGCCGTGATCGACAAGCTGCGCGAGATGGCACAGGCCTTTGCCGATGTCCCCATGCTCAGCCGCACCCACGGCCAGACCGCCAGCCCCACCACCGTGGGCAAGGAAATGGCCAACGTGGTGGTCCGCCTGCAGACCGCCCGCGAGCGCATCGCGGCGGTCCGCCTCATGGGCAAGATGAACGGTGCCGTGGGCAACTACAACGCCCACCTGAGCGCCTGGCCCGAGTTCGACTGGGAAGCCTTCAGCCGCCATGTGGTGGAAACGCCCGAGCCCCTGGGCCTGGGCCTGACCTTCCAGCCCTACAGCATCCAGATCGAGCCGCACGACTACATGGCCGAGCTGTTCGATGCGGTGGCCCGCACCAACACCATCCTGATCGACCTCTCGCGCGACATCTGGGGCTATGTGAGCCTGGGCTACTTCAAGCAGAAGCTCAAGCCGGGCGAGATCGGCTCGTCGACCATGCCGCACAAGGTCAACCCGATCGACTTCGAGAACGCCGAGGGCAACCTGGGTCTGGCCAACGCGCTGCTGCGCCACCTCTCGGAAAAACTCCCCATCAGCCGCTGGCAGCGCGACCTGACCGACTCCACCGTGCTGCGCAACATGGGCGTGGCGCTGGGCTATGCGGTGCTGGCCTACCACGCGCTGGGCGTCGGCCTGAACAAGCTGGAACTCAACCGCGAAGCCCTGGACCAGGACCTCGACGCCTCCTGGGAAGTGCTGGCCGAGCCGATCCAGACCGTCATGCGCCGCTACGGCGTGCAAGGCGCATACGAGAAGCTGAAGGAAGTCACGCGCGGCAAGACGGTCACCGCCGAAGCGCTGCACGGCCTGATCCGCAGCCTGGACATTCCGCAGCCCGAAAAGGACCGCCTGCTGGCCATGACGCCCGGCAGCTACGTGGGCAAGGCCGCCGAGCTGGCCCGCCGGGTCTGAGGCGCCCCGTCCTGCACGGGGACGTCAGTTGCCGCGTGCGCGCTCGGCGTAGCGGTTGAAGCGCCAGGCATCGCCCTCCAGGGTGATGCGGCGCCAGGTGGCGCGCTTTTCGCCCGGCGTCATCTCGGTCCAGCGCTGCACCTCGTCGAACGAGCGGCCGCAGCCCTTGCACATCTCGTCGCCCTGGCTGGTCGAGCAGATGGCGATGCAGGGCGTGTCCGGCGTGCTGGCGTACCAGGCCAGCCAGGCCTCGCGGGCGGCCGCCGGCAGGGTGTGCTCGTCGGCCTCGGTCTCCCGGAAATACACCAGCAGCGCGTACACCTCGGCCAGTGCGCGCAGGGGCGCCGCCAGCGACACGCCGTCGGGCGAAGGTGAGCGCTCACGCCAGTGGTTGATCGCGGCCTCGATGTCGGAAATGTGGATGCCGGCCATGGGGGGTATCTGAGAGGGAGGCCGATCATAGCCACCCGGCCATGTCCGAGGCGACCGGAGGCCCAACCCCCTGCGGCAATTGCGTACACCCAAAAATGGTGCGGCCGATAGAATCGTGGGCTTTGCCGAGGGAGGGGGAGTCCGCGACCGCGACGGGCAGAACCTTCGGCCACAACCCCTGGAGAACCCGCATGGAATTCATGTCCGCCGCCTGGTGGTCAGCGCTGCTGGCCATCATCCTGATCGACCTGGTGCTCGCTGGCGACAACGCCATCGTGATCGCGCTGGCCGCCCGCAACCTGCCCAAGGAGCACCAGAAGAAAGCCATCATCTGGGGCACGGTGGGCGCCATCGTGGTCCGTTCGGCCATGACCCTGGCCGTGGTCTGGCTGCTCAAGATCCCCGGCCTCATGCTGGTCGGCGGTGCTGCCCTGGTGTGGATCGCCTACAAGCTGGTGGCCGAAGACGAGGGTGACGGCGAGGAGCACGGCGCCGGCGCCACCACCTTCTGGGGCGCCATGAAGACCATCATCATTGCCGACGCCGTGATGGGCATCGACAACGTGCTGGGTGTGGCCGGCGCAGCCCAGGGCTCCTTCGACCTGGTGGTCATCGGCCTGCTGGTGAGCATTCCCATCGTGGTGTTCGGCAGCACCATCGTGCTGAAGCTGGTCGAGCGTTTCCCCTCGATCATGTACATCGGCGCCGGCGTGCTGGCCTTCACCGCCGGCAAGATGATGGTCAACGAAAAGCTGCTCTCCGACTGGTTCAAGCCGGAAGGCTCTGCCAACGTCCTGTACTGGGCCGTGGTGGCGGTGGTCATCATCGGCGTGCTGGCCGCCGGCTGGCTGCACAACCGCCGCGCTGCCGAGCGCGCCGCCACCGCCGGCCAGGCCTGATGCCATGGGCCGCCTGATCGTCCGGTGGCTGCTGGCGGCCTGTGCGCTGCTGGCGGTGACCTACCTCTACAGCGGCGTGGAAGTCCGCAGCTTCGGCTCGGCCCTGCTGGCCGCGGCCGTCATCGGGCTGTTCAATGCCACGCTGCGGCCGGTGCTGGTCATCCTCACGCTGCCGGTGACGGTGGTCACCCTCGGCCTGTTCCTGTTCGTCATCAACGCCCTGCTGTTCTGGGCAGCGGCCAGCGTGCTGGACGGCTTCTTCGTCGCCGGGTTCGGCGCGGCCCTGCTGGGTTCACTGATCTATTCGGTGCTGATGCTCCTCATCGACCAGGCCATGCGCGGCCTGTTCGGGCGCCGGGCCTGAGCGCCCTCGCGGGCACTCAGTCCTCGCGCATCGATTCCTTCAACAGCAGCTCCACGTCGCGCCGACGGCTGTCCACGATGGCCAGCTCGATCGGGTCGGCGTTGCGCTGGGCTGGCGGCAGCGCCTGCGCAGCCTTCAGCCGCTCCAGAGCCCCGCTGAAATCCCGCTGAGCCACCCGGGCCTCGGCATCGGCCCGCACCGACCGCAACACCTGCCCCTGGGTCTGGTGCGCGCGCGACAGCAGCTGCCAGGCCTGCGCATCGCGGGGCCGCGACACCACCCATTCCTGCAGCCGGCCCACTGCCCGCGCCGGCTCGCCGGTGGCCAGCGCGGCTTGCGCCCCCAGCAGCAAAGAAGTGCGGGAACCGCCGGACAACGCGGCGTCGCGCAACTCGGCCAGCCGCGGCGTGTGGTTGGGCGACAGCTGCCCCGGGGCCAGCAATATCTCCAGCAGCAGGGCATCGGCCCACGGACGACCATCGGCCGGCACCTGGCGACGCAGCTGTTCGGCCAGTTCGATGGCGCGGTCGCGCTGGCCGAGCCGCAGCGCGGACAGCGCGGCCGCATAACGAGGCCCCACGCCGGCATCGGCCCCTTGCCCTGCGGCCAGCAGGGCGCGCCAGCGGTCCGGGCTTTTTTCGGACATCACCCGCGCGCGGGCCGACACCTGGGCATGAAAGGCGATCGAGGGGTGGCCGGGCCGGGGAGCCGCCGAGGCCAGCGGGCCGGCCGGCAGACGCAGCCGCATGTCGGCGATGCGCTCGCCGGTGAGCGGGTGGCTGCGCAGGTAGGGGAAGGCGCCGTCGTCGTTCAGGCGCGACGCCTGCTGCAGCTTGTCGAACATGGTGACGAAGCCCTGCGCGTCGAACCCCGCATCGGTCAGCACGCTGAAGCCGATCCGGTCGGCCTCGCGCTCCATGTCGCGCGAGAAGTTCAGGGCGTTCTGGGCCGCCACCGCCGAGCCGCCGATGATGGCCGCCCCCGCCGCCTGCGGGTTGGAGCCGGCGGCCAGCGCGCCCAGGATCATGGCGCCCAGCATCCACGGCGCCATGCGCTCGTCGTTCTCGATCAGCCGCGAAATGTGCCGCTGCGACACATGGCTGAGCTCGTGCGCCAGCACCGACGCCACCTCCTCCGGTCGCTCGGTCAGGGCCAGCAGCCCCAGGTTCACCCCCAGATACCCACCCGGCAATGCGAAGGCGTTGACGCTGCGCTCGCGCGAGATCATCAGCTCCCAGGCCAGCCGCTCAGACTGCTCGGGGGTGATCTCGCCCCGCTGCCGGGCAGCGGTCATGAGCGGTCGCCACAGGGCTTCCAGGTAATCCCCGACGACCGGATCGTCGAGGTAGTCGGGGTCGCGGTAGATGCGGGAGGCGATGCGGTCACCCAGGCGCCGCTCGGCCGACAGCGATATGCCCGAGCCTTCGCCCAGGCTGGGCAGCGCCTGGGCGCGCGGGCCGTCGCGCACCACCTGGGCCGACAGCGGATAGGCGGAGCACAGGGCCAGGGCCAGACCCAGGAAAGCCAGCGGACGGATCTTCATGCCCGTATGATGCCGCCTCCGATGACCGGTTCAACGAACCCCGCGTAAAAGCCGCCCCATGTCTGTCACAGAAACCACCCCGCAGCCCCTGACCCACTTTGATGCCCAGGGCCAGGCCCACATGGTCGATGTGGCCGCCAAGGCCAGCACCCACCGGGTGGCGGTGGCGCAGGGGCGCATCGGCATGCTGCCGGCCACCCTGGCACTGATCGAGGGCGGCACCGCCAAAAAAGGCGACGTGCTCGGCATCGCGCGGCTGGCCGGCATCATGGCCGCCAAGAAGACCAGCGACCTCATCCCCCTGTGCCACCCGATCGCCCTGACCCGGGTGGCGGTGGACTTCGAGATCCAGCGCGACACCACCAGCGTGCTGTGCACCGCGCGCGCCGAATGCACCGGTCAGACCGGCGTGGAAATGGAAGCCCTGACCGCCGCCAGCGTGGCCCTGCTCACCATCTACGACATGTGCAAGGCGGTGGACCGCGGCATGACCATCGATGGCGTGCGCCTGATGGAGAAGATGGGCGGCAAGAGCGGCCACTTCGTGGCCGACTGACCTGCCCGACTGACCCAGCCGACTGAAGCAGTCGGTCAGTACGGATCGACCGGCAGGTACTCCAGCGGCAGGCCGGAGGCAGGGTCGATCAGCGCGGTCCAGAACAGGTTGCGCCCCGCCACCGGCAGGTACAGCAGACCGTCCACCGGTCGGCCCAGCTGCTGCGCCATGGCCTCGGCGGCCGGGCGTGCATCGGGCTTGCGCTGCAGCAACTCGGGCAAGGGCTTGGCCTCGGCCTTCACGGCGGCCACGGCATCGGGGTAGGGCATCCAGAAATCGGGGCGGGCGCCGAGCGTTGCACCACCCAACTCGGCGAACATGGCGTCGCTCCGCTCTTGGTCGGAGCGGAACGGCCGCACCGCCACCAGCTGCGGGCGGCCGATCGGCAGCTGCCGCCATTCTTCGGGGGCCTGGGCCAGCAGGTTCGGGTCGACATCCACCGCGTGGATGACCCGGAAACGGTCGACCTCGAAAGCCATGTAGACCGGGCGGGCCTGCACCATGGTCCAGAGCCCGTAACCCAGCGCGCCGAGCTGCAGCAGGCTGATGAGGGCCACATCCATGCGCAACTCCCGCAAGGACTTTCGCGCATTCGCGACGATCAGCGTGGCCGCCGGACCCATGATCACGTCGACCGCGACGATGATCAGGAACAGCTTGACGCCACCCGCCAGCTCTCGGAACGGGTGGGGAAACCAGACCAGGAAGACCAGTGCAGCCACCAGGGCGGCAATGATCAGACTGGCGACCAGATGGGCTCCGGCCCACTGAATGCGTCGGGACATGGACAACCTGTGCGAGGCGAGTTGAACAGCGGCAGGATTATGGCGCCGACAACGGTTCCGCTTCAAAGCGGAAAGTCGACAGGCGACCCTGGTAAGGCGGCCAGTCGACGCCAGCCAGCTCGGGGTGCTTGCGTTGATCGCGGGCCCAGATCAGCTGAGTCTGTTGAACCAGCTCGGGCGGGGTGATCGCGTTGTAGCGGACCATCCAGACCCGGGCTTCATCCGTCCGCCCGGCCACGGTCAAGGCCAGGGCAGTCCTGTAGATGGCGGGTGCCGTGGTGACCGCCTGAGCCGTTTCCTGCATCCAGTCGAGCTGCTCGGGGCTCAGTGGCCGATCAAGATCCATCCGGTAAACCGCCAGCTCGTCATGGAGCTGGTCCAGCACGAGGGGCGGCTTGATGGGAATGTTCAGCCGGTAGCCGATGTTGACGTTGTCGAATCGCCACTCGTTGAACCGTTCCTGGTACGGGAAGTAGTCCCAGGCGGTCGCTCCGGCTGTGGCAAAAACGGCAGCAGCCACAGCCGCATTGACGCGGCGGGATGACTGGAACAGCTCGGCAGCACCCGTGGCAGCGCAAACAATGCCGACACAGATGCCGGCCGGCACCAGCATGTACAGGTACTGGTGCGGCAGCTCCAGCATCGCATGCAGCGTCAGGGTCATGAGGATGAGCAGGGGAATCCACAGGGCCGGCGCAGCCACGGCGTCCCTCAGGCGGCGCACCCCCCATACGGTGGCCGACACCAGCAGCAACAGCGCCAGCGGCACCCCGACCCACAACATCAGGTCAAGGATCAGGTTGTGGGCATGGCCGAAGCGCTGCCCGATGTAGAGCGCCGGTTCGATGTCGGCGCGAAGAAAGTAGGCATAACCCACATCGGTGATGCCATACCCCCACCAAGGGCTGTCGAGGATGGCCTTGCCAAACGCCAGCCAGGCGTCGATACGGGCACCGTCCACCGCCGACAGGCGCCCCTCGGCAGCACCGAGCACTCCCAGCGCGTCGGCCACCGCCTGAAAGTTGAGCGACCACAGCACCAGCAACGCAAGCATGGCGCCCCAGGTGATGCAGACCGTGGTACCCGCCCAGCGCCGGGCCACCACCGCCAGCACAGCGGTGCACAGCGCCATCTCCAGCATGCCGGCACGGGACTGGGTCAAACCCAGGCCCACCACGATGAGCACAAAAGCCAGCCAGAAAACCACCCGGTTCAGACGCCGCTCGAGATGCAGCCAGGTCAGTCCGAGCAGGGCCCAGACTTGCAGCGTGGCCAACAGGTTGGGCTGGAGAATCGAGCCTGATGGCCGGCTTTCGCGGGCGATCGGCGTGATGAGCATCGATGCGATCGACGTCATGTCGTCCGGATACAGCTGGAACCACTGGATCAGCTGGATGGGCAGGTTCAGCAACGCAGCCAGCACCAGCGCCAGCATGAGGATGCCAGTCAAGCGCTCAGCGGCCGTGCCCCGCGCGCTGAAACCCAGCACCACCGCGAGTGCCAGGCCTGCGATGTAGGCGCTCGAAATGAAGGCAGTACCGGACTTGGGCAACATCCCGGCCGCCCACTGCAGCCATGGCACCACCGCCAGTGCCATGAGCACCAACGCAAACACCGGCCACCGCAACCCCTGCCGCGCCTGCCCTGCCAGCAGCAGGAACATCACACCCAAGGCCAGCGCCACCAGCAGCTCGTGGTGAAAGGCGGTCCAGGGCAGCTGGTGGTTGGGCACCAGCCAGACCAGCGACAGCAGGAAGGCTGCCAGCACATCCTCGAACTGCTTCAATCGGGCGGCTGCCGGGGTGTCGATCATGGACAGGTTCTTGAAGGTACAAAAAAAATGGGCCGCTTGCGCGGCCCATTCTGGCTGAGTCAAGCTCAGGTATTACGGCAAGAGCCGGGCAGGAAGCGAGCGTCAACGCCAGCACCAGCGGCAGTGGCGGGACCGCAAATCCAGCGGGCGATGACGTTGCCAGCAACAGGGGTGCCGCCGGTAGAGGTTTGGGGAAGAAGGCGGATCTGGTCGCCGGTACCAGCGGTTTGGCCAATACCTCCACCAACCAACGAAGTGGCTTGCACAATGATTTCTGCGGTGGTGTTGTTGACGCTTGCGCCAGACACGAAACGGGTCGGCTGAACGTTGCAAGTGCCCGTAACCATGGACTGCATCGTGGTGCCGGCGGGCGCAGTCTGGATGGCCTCAGTGATGGCGGTGCGGCACGACGAAGCGGCCAGAACCACCTCGGACATGCGGGCACGGACCGTGTAGTCCTGATAAGCCGGCAGGGCGACGGCGGCCAGAATACCGATGATGGCCACCACGATCATCAGTTCGATCAGGGTGAAACCTTTTTGCAGGGTGCGCTTCATTGAAACTCCTAGGAGGGGTACGGGTTGAGGACGCGTGGAGAGCAGCAGGATGCGTGCCAGCTGTTGTATGCCCCGTTCGTGTCAGATTTGTCACAGCTGCAGACGCCGACTGACAAATATCGACACGGCGGCCTCCGACAGCGCCAACAATTTTTGTCACTCTTGGGCTGAAAACTTTCAATTGCGACAGGAGCCAGGCAAGTACCGAGTCGCCATGCCGTTGCTGCCGGCAGGGCCGCAGCGCTACTCGGCGATCGCCTGACCACCATGGGTGGTTGCGCTGAAGGCCACACCGCCAGACACGAACGGCGCCATCTGGATGGCGGCGGTGTTGGCGGTGACGCCCCCGCCCAGATTGGCGGCATTGCCGACCACCGTGATGATCGCCGTGGTCCCGTCCACGCTGCCCGACGAGACCATGCGGGTGGGCGTGATGGTGCAGGCCGTGGCCAGAGCGCTCTGGAGGGTGGCGCCCGAGTTGCCGTTGATGATCGTATCGGTGACGGTGGCGCGGCAGGTGGACGCCGCCAGAATGACCTCCGACACCCGCGCCCTCACCGTGTAATCCTGGTACGAGGGCAAGGCCACGGCGGCCAGGATGCCGATGATGGCCACCACGATCATCAATTCGATCAGGGTGAAACCGCGCTGGAAGATTCCGGGTTTCTCGAGCTTGCGCATGCTGACTCCTCCTGGGAATGAAGCGACCCGGGGTCGCACCACCGAAGGAGTCGGTGGCCCAGCATGAGTACCGGGGGGTCTGGCGGACATCCGGGCGGGCGACGGGTCTGTGCCGCCACGGGATGACCGGTCGGGTCAGATCTCGAAGACCTGCCCGGCCGCGAGCCAGCGGATGTCGTGGCGCGCGGCGGCGTCGAGACGGTGGATCTCGTCCATGATGAGCTCGGTCTCGGCCGGCTTGGTGTGGGTGATGCAGATCGGGTAGCGGCTGCCGGGCGCGATGGCGGCCAGTTCTTCGGCCAGGCTGCCGGGTGACAGGTGCTGGCTGCGCCGGGCCAGCTCGCTCTCACGGTCGCTGAAGGCGGTTTCAATGACCAGCTGCGCCACCGGCAGCTGGTTCACCCGGGCCCAGAAGGCCGGGTTGCGGCCGGTGTCGCCGCTGAAGACCCAGGCGCCGCCGGAGCCCCAGGCGGCAAAGCCCACGGCCGGGACACTGTGCACCGCCGGCAGGGCTTCCACGGTCTTGCGCCCGTCGGTCCAGCTTTCGCCGACCTGCAGCGGCGCAAATGCCAGCAAGGGGTGGTCGGTGCTGGGGATGGCGGTGAAGTCGGGCCAGATGAGGCCGTTGAACAGGTGGGCCCGCAGCGCGGCAATGGTGTCGGGCAGGGCATGCACCTGTACCGCACCGGCCCCGCGGGCCAGCCGGGAGGAAGCAACCGCATCCAGCATCAGCGGCAGCGCAGCCACATGGTCCAGGTGCGCGTGGGTGATGAACACATGGTTGACGGAGGCCATTAGCGCCAGCGGGAGGTCGCCCACGCCGGTGCCGGCGTCGATGAGGACGTCGTCATCCAGCAGGAAAGCGGTTGTTCGGCAGCCCTGCGCAATGGCGCCGGAACAGCCCAGAACCTGGATCTTCATGGCGGGCGGAACTCGGGTCTGATCTTCGGAAGTGAGGCGTCAGACTAACCGGTCGGCCCTGTCAGGCACAGGACTTATTTGGCAAAAATCCGATCCGGAGCGGGCAAGGCAGCCCCGGAGGCCCGAAAAAGACTCACTGGAGCACGAACTGCATCTGGGTGCCGGCCAGTTCGAGCAGATCGCCGTCGCGCAGCTCGACCGATTCGTCGCCCAGCGCCTGGCCGTTCACCGACGGGCGGACGACGCCTTCCACCACGGCGATCACGTAGGCGGTCTGGCGCCGGGTGATGGCGGCCACGGCGACCCCGGGCTTGCCGATGGTGGTGACCACCTTGACCAGGGGCACCTCGCGGCCGGCTGCCGAGCCGGACATGACCCGGATGGCGGCATTGCCCACCGGAGCGGCATTGGCGCCGACCACGCTGCCGGCGTTGATGACCATGGTCTTCTCGTAGGACTCGGCCGGGATGTCGGCGCCTTCCTGGATGAACCGGATCTTGTACTTGCCGATCTCGACCGTGTCGTTGCTGGCCAGCGGCTGCTTCTTGACCGCCTTGCCGTTGACGTAGGTGCCGTTGGTGCTGTTGAGGTCTTCGATGGTGACGGCAGAACCCGACATCTGGAGCACGGCATGCTCACCGCTGACCGCCAGGTTGTCGATGACGATGTCGTTGTACGGACGGCGACCAAGGGTGGTGCGGTCTTTGGTCAGCTGAACTTCCTTGATGACGACGCCGTCGATGGAAACGATCATTTTCGGCATGGCCGACTCCTGTGTCCTGTCCGTTTTTGAGGTTGTTTATCGTCCGAGCATGCGGGACAGCAGCCCTTTGCGGACCTGCCGATCACTTGCCTGCGTCAGTATCACCGAAATATTGTCGCGTCCGCCCGAGTCGTTGGCCGCATCGACCAGAGCGTGGCATTTTTCCTCCAGTGTTCCCGCGGTGACCAGCAGGGTGGCCATGCGTTCGTCCCGGACCATGTCGCTCAGGCCGTCGGAGCAGAACAGGAACAGGTCGCCGTCTTCCACCCGGAATTCGTTCACCTCGAGCTGGACGCTGTCCTCCACGCCGAGCGCGCGCGTCACCAGGTTCTTGTGGGTGGCGTACTGGGCCTGCTCCAGCGAGATCAGGCCGGCATCGATCTGCTCCTGCAGCAGCGAGTGGTCGCGGGTGATCTGCACGAACTCGCCGCGGCGCAGCCGGTAGCAACGCGAGTCGCCGACGTGACCGATCATGGCCCGTCCGTCCATGAACACGCCCATGACCAGTGTGGTGCCCATGCCGGCGTAACCCGCGTGGGCGTTGGCGGCGTTGAAGATCGAGCGGTTGGCGTTGTCGACGCACACCTCCATGGCGCGGCGCAGCTCGCGCGGGCTGGACTCGAAGCCCCCTTCGGCGATCCAGCGGCCCAGTTCGGTCTTGATGAAGCCGGTGGCCATGGCGCTGGCCACCTCCCCGGCGTTGTAGCCGCCCATGCCGTCGGCCAGCACGGCGATGTGGGTCTCGGTGTCCAGGGCCACCGAGTCCTCATTGTTGTCTCGCACCATGCCGGTGTCGGTGAGACAGTAGTACTCGAAATTCATGATTGGTCGGCTTTATAACCGTATATCCGGTTGATCCGGACCGGGAAGCGATCGGACGGTCGATACAGAGAGGGGTAGGGTGACTTCCGCCTCAAACGGGGCAGTCGGCGGCGTTTCGTCCGGTATCAGGGCGATGAGTCGGCGCAGCTCGGCCGCCATCTGGGCGCCGGTCTGGAAACGGTCTTGCGGCTGCTTGGCCATGGCACGGGCCACGCACTCGCCCAGCTCGGGCGGCAGGTCGGGGCGCAGGGTGGCCAGCGGCGTCGGCGGCTCGTTGGTGATCCGGAACATGAGCGCGGCGAGCGACTCCCCCTGGAAGGGCAGGCGGCCGGTGAGCAGCTGGAACAGGGTGACGCCCAGGGCGTAGAGGTCGGCTCGGCCGTCGACCCGCTGCCCGGCCAGCTGCTCCGGCGACATGAAGCTCGGGGTGCCCAGCACCAGGCCGGTCTTGGTGCGGCTGCTGTCGGTCACCCGGGCGATGCCGAAGTCGGTCACCTTGACCACCTGGGTGGCCGGGTCGACCATGATGTTGCCCGGCTTGATGTCTCGGTGAACCACGTTCTGGGCATGCGCATGGTCCAGCGCCAGGGCCACCTTCTCGCCGATCTCCAGCACGCGCGCGGCCGGCAGGCGGTCCTCCGGGCGGGTATGCCGGGTCAGGTCGTGACCGGAGAGCAGCTCCATGGCGATGAAGGCCAGGTCGTGTTCCTCGCCGGCATCGAAGATGGTCACGATGTTGGGGTGCTGCAGACGGCCGGCGGTTTCGGCCTCGCGGAAGAAGCGTTCGCGGGCCTCCTGCAGCTCCTGGCCTTCGAATTCGGCCGACAGCGCCAGGGTCTTGATGGCCACCGAGCGGCCGATCTTCGGGTCCCGCCCGAGGTACACCACGCCCATGGCGCCTTTGCCCAGCGGCTTCTCCACCCGGTAGCGGCCCAGCATCGGCTGCTCCACGCCCGGCTCGCCCAGCACCAGGGTGCCGCCGGGGTGCGACGGGCCGCCGCCCAGCACCACGGCGCCGGCCAGCTGCCGGGCGCGCTCCAGCCGGGTGGCAGCGTCGGCGTCGGCGGCATCGAGCCGCAGCATGTGCTCGTAGACCGCAACAGCCTTGTTGAACTGCCGCTTGCGTTCAAAGTCCTGGGCCAGCAGACGCAGGTTGTCGGCCACGGCTTCGGTCAGCGGAACACGCTGCAGCCGGTCGAAGGCCTGGTCCAGCTGCCCCTGGCTCTGCAGCTGCAGGGCCATGAGGCGGTTGGTCTCGGCCGACTCCTGGTCCGAACGGCGCTTGAGGGTCTCGGTGACCAGGAAGCGGCGGGTCGTCAGCGCCAGATGGCCCACCAGCAACAGCAGCAGCGGCAGCATGAACTGCAGCCACAGGGCGCCCTTGACCAGCAGCAGCCAGGCGCCGGCGGCCATCAGAAGGGTGCCGGCTGCGGTGAACACCGCCGCCGGGGCAGCCCGCAGCCGGGGCAGCACCAGCACCAGATACAGGCCGACCAGCAGCACCGCCCCGGTCTCGGCCATGGCGGCCCAGTGGGGGCGGGTGAAATGGTGGCCCTGCAGCAGGCTGGAAACGCTGTGCGCGACGATGGTCACCGGGGACGTGGCCGGCGAGACCGGCGTCGGGAAAGCGGTACCGACCCCGGCGGCGGTCGCGCCGATGATCACGATCTTCCCGGCGTACTTGGCCGCATTGATGCGACCGGTCACCACGTCGTAGAAGGAGTCGGTGGCGAAGGGCGGCTGGCCATCTGCATCGGGGTAGAACTGGGGCAGCAGCCGGCCCGACGCATCGGTCGCCATGAACTCGTTGCCCAGGCGCACGCCGGCGCCCGGCACCTGGTTGATGTCACCGGGTCGCAGGTTCAGGCTGTGGGCCGCCACCGCCAGCGCCAGCGAGGGAACGGCAAACCCGTCGTAGTCGACCAGGAGGGGCTCGCGCCGCACCGCGCCGTCGGCGTCCGGTTGCTGGTTCAGGTGGCCCACCGCCACCGCCGGCTCGCCGAGCAGGGGCAACGGTTGCAGGCTGCCCCGGGCGGGCAGCCCCATGCCGGTGATCTGGCCGACGGCGTGCCGCTGCGCATAGGCCGGCAGCGGGTTGTCCAGGCGCCCGCGCGGCGCACCCAGCTCGAACACCGAGCCCAGCACCACATTCCCGGCCTGGCCGATGCTGCGCGCCAGCCGGGCGTCGGAGTCCAGCCGGGATTCGGTCTGCCCGATGAAGGCGAGCAACTGCTCCCGGGACAGCGGGCCGAGGTCGAGAAAGGCACTGGGCATGCTCGATCGACCCTCGATCTGCTCGCGCAGGTCGCGCAGCGGCGCAAGTGCGCGCTCGCTTTGCGGCTCGACGAAGAATGCCGTGTGGGCAATGGTCTTGGCGCCGCCGGCCACCAGCTGGTCGATCAGGTCGGCATGCACCTCGCGCGGCCAGGGCCAGCGGCCGATGTTGGCGATGCTGGTGTCGTCGATGGCGATCACCGCCACCTGGTCGCTGGGCTCGCGCCCGCTGGCGGTGCTGGCCCGGTCGTAAAAGCGGCGGTCCAGCCCCTGCACCAGGTCGGTGCCGAGGTACAGCAGCATCACGGCCAGCAGCACCACCGCGCCCACGATCATGTCGGGACGGCGCGGGCGCTGGCGGGAGTTTCGCGATGAATCTGGGCGGGAGGACACAGGCGAGCGGGGACAGGCGGGGTTTCAAGGCCCCGGAACGGGGACGGTCCAGCGCACCCGGGCATGTGCACCCGACCATCGGGCGCACGGTTGCATTTTGTTGCATGCACCCATGCCGGGCAACGGCACCAGGGAGGATCGTCGTGCAAAACGGCACGATCCTTGTCGACAGACGGCATCGCCATGCAAAAAGGGCAACGTTTCCGTTGCCCTTTTCCTACGGTGCGCCTTCGTCACCGGCTTCAGCGGCACCCGGACCCGGCGGGTCCGGCGCCCGCTCAGATGAGCGATTTGAGGATGCGGCCCATCTCGGACGGGTTGCGGGTCACCTTGAAGCCGCACTCTTCCATGATGGCCAGCTTGGCGTCGGCCGTGTCGGCACCACCGGAGATCAGCGCGCCGGCGTGGCCCATGCGCTTGCCGGGAGGGGCGGTCACACCGGCGATGAAGCCGACGATGGGCTTCTTCATGTTCGCCTTGCACCACAGGGCGGCCTCGGCCTCGTCGGGGCCACCGATCTCGCCGATCATGATCACGGCGTCGGTGTCCGGATCGTCGTTGAACGCCTTCATGACGTCGATGTGCTTCAGGCCGTTGATGGGGTCGCCACCGATGCCCACGGCGCTGGACTGACCCAGGCCGATTTCGGTCAGCTGGGCCACGGCTTCATAGGTCAGGGTGCCCGAGCGGGACACCACGCCGATGCGGCCCTTGCGGTGGATGTGGCCGGGCATGATGCCGATCTTGATCTCGTCGGGCGTGATCAGGCCGGGGCAGTTGGGGCCGAGCAGCAGCGTCTTCTTGCCGCCGGCGGCTTCCTTGGCCTTCATGCGGTTGCGCACTTCCAGCATGTCGCGCACCGGAATGCCTTCGGTGATGCAGATCGCCAGGTCGAGGTCGGCCTCGACGGCTTCCCAGATGGCGGCGGCTGCGCCGGCGGGCGGCACATAGATCACCGACACGGTGGCGCCGGTCTGCTGGGCGGCTTCCTTGACGGTCGAGTAGATCGGGATGTTGAAGATCGACTCGCCGGCCTTCTTCGGGTTCACGCCGGCCACGAAGCAGTTCTTGCCGTTGGCGTATTCCTGGCACTTCTCGGTGTGGAACTGGCCCGTCTTGCCGGTGATGCCCTGGGTGATGACCTTGGTGTCTTTGTTGATGTAGATCGACATGTTGCTTCTCCGGGGCTTAGGCTTTGACGGCGGCAACCACTTTTTGAGCGGCTTCGGCCATGGTGTCGGCGCTGATGATGGGCAGGCCCGACTCGGCCAGCATCTTCTTGCCCAGCTCTTCGTTGGTGCCCTTCATGCGGACCACCAGCGGCACATTCAGGTTCACGGCGCGGCAGGCGGTGATGACGCCTGTGGCGATGGTGTCGCACTTCATGATGCCGCCGAAGATGTTGACCAGGATCGCCTTGACCTTGTCGTTCTTCAGCATGATCTTGAAGGCTTCGGTGACCTTCTCGGGGGTGGCGCCGCCGCCCACGTCCAGGAAGTTGGCCGGCTCGGCGCCGAACAGCTTGATGGTGTCCATGGTGGCCATGGCCAGACCGGCGCCGTTGACCAGGCAGCCGATGTTGCCGTCCAGGCTGATGTAGGCGAGGTCGAACTTGGAGGCCTCGATCTCGGCGGGATCCTCTTCGTCCAGGTCACGCAGGGCCACGATCTCGGGGTGGCGGAACAGGGCGTTCGAGTCGAAGTTGAACTTGGCGTCCAGGGCGACCACGTTGCCCTTGCCGTCGCGGTTCAGCGGGTTGATCTCGACCAGCGACGCATCGGTGTCCATGTAGCACTTATAGAGCTTCTGGCAGATGTCGATGAACTGCGCCTGCGAGTCGGCCGGCATGCCGATGCCGCGGGCCAGTTCCTCGCCCTGCGCCTGGGTCAGCCCGATCAGCGGGTCGACAAACAGGGTGATGATCTTCTCGGGCGTGGAATGGGCCACTTCCTCGATGTCCATGCCGCCTTCGCTGGAGGCGATGAAGGCCACCTTCTGGGTCGCGCGGTCGGTGACCACGGACAGGTAGTACTCCTTCTGGATGTCGGCGCCGTCTTCAATATAGAGGCGGCGGACCTTCTGGCCTTCCGGGCCGGTCTGGTGCGTCTTGAGCTGCATGCCCAGGATCTGGGCGGCCAGTTCCTTGACCTGCTCGATGCTCTTGGCCACCTTGACGCCGCCACCCTTGCCGCGGCCACCCGCGTGGATCTGGGCCTTGACCACCCAGACCGGGCCGCCGAGTTTCTGGGCGGCTTCCACCGCTTCCTGCACCGTGAAGGCCGGGATGCCGCGCGGCACCGGCACACCGAACTGGCGCAGGATGTCCTTGCCCTGGTATTCGTGAATCTTCATGAGTTCTCTCTCAAGGATGGGTCAGATGTCCGGCGCGGCGAGGGTGGCCGGGGACGGGGCTCGGGTGAGCAACCGGGGACTGTATCATGGTGCGATGCACCAAACCGGGTCGCGATCCCGGCCGTAATTATGGCCAACTGGCCTGAAACCCAACTGACACGGAGCGCGCCATGGCCCAGGTTTTCATCGACGGCGAAGCCGGCACCACCGGACTGCAGATCCGCGAACGGCTGCAGGGCATGGCCGGCGTGGAGCTGGTGAGCATCGATCCGGCCCGCCGCAAGGACCCGGCGGCCAAACGCGAACTGATGGCCGGGGTCGACCTGGTCATCCTGTGCCTGCACGACGACGCGGCCCTCGAATCGGTGGCCATGATCGACAGCCTGCCCGGCCGCAAGCCCCGCATCATCGACGCCTCCACCGCCCACCGCTGCGCACCGGGCTGGGTTTACGGCTTCCCGGAACTGGCCGCCGGCCAGCGCGAAGCCGTGGTGCAGGCCGACCGGGTGGCCAACCCCGGCTGCTACGCCACCGGCGCCATCGCGCTGCTGCGCCCGCTGGTGCAGGCCGGCCTGATTCCGGCCGACTTTCCGCTGGCCCTGCCCTCGGTCAGCGGCTACTCGGGCGGCGGCCGCAGCATGATCGAGGCCTACGAGGCCGGCCAGGCTCCGCTGTTCGAGGCCTATGCGCTGGGCCTGTCGCACAAGCACCTGCCGGAGATCCTGCGCTACACCGGCCTGAGCCGCCGACCCATCTTCATTCCGGCGGTGGGCAACTTCCGCCAGGGCATGCTGGTGCAGTTGCCGCTGCACCTGGACGATCTGCCGGGCCGCCCGACCGCCGCCGATCTGCACGACGCACTGGCGCGCCACTACGCGGACAGTGCCGCCGCCGGTGGCTGGGTGCAGGTGCTGCCGGCCACCGACAACGGCAAGCTCGACGCCACCGCCCTGAACGACACCAACCGGCTGGAGCTGCGGGTGTTCGCCAACGAAGCGCACCGCCATGCGGTGCTCATCGCCCGCCTGGACAACCTGGGCAAGGGCGCCAGCGGCGCGGCGGTGCAGAACCTGCAGCTGATGCTGGGGCTGTGATCAGTCGTCCCCGCCGCTGACGACGCGGCGGATGGCCTCGGTGCCGAAGCCGCGCGAAGCCAGGAAGCGCATCTGCCGGGCCCGGCCCGCCGCATCGGGCGCCGGTTCGCCGAACTTGCGGCGCCAGACTTCGCGGGCCCGCTCGACCTCGGTGCGGCGCAAGGCGTCCAGCGCCTCGGCCATGGCCTCGGGGCTCACGCCCTTGGCCTGCAGTTCCTGCTTCACACGGCCCGTGCCCAGCCGGGCGGCACGCCGGTGCACCACCGACTCCACCACCCGCTGCTCACTGATGAAGCCCTTGGCCTGCAGGTCGTCCAGCGCCCGGGCCAGTTCGCCGGGCTCGGTCTCGTGCGGGGCCAGCTTGCGCTCCAGCTCGGCCCGCGAATGCTCGCGGCCGGCCAGCAGGCGCAGGGCGCGGCCCTTGAGCGAGAGCGTCTGGAAGCCCACCGGTGCAGCGACAGGGAAGCCCGGGACGGCTTATTCGGCGACTTCGGCGTCGGCCTTGGCTTCCGCCTTGGCCTTGGACTTGCGGCCGGCAGGGGCTGCGGGCTCGCCGGCACCGCCGTCCACCGGCAGCAGGGGCACGCCCAGCTCGGTGCGCACCTTGTTCTCGATCTCCAGGCGCAGTTCGGGGTTCTCGCGCAGGAATTCGCGGGCGTTGTCGCGGCCCTGGCCGATCTTTTCGCCGTTGTAGGCGTACCAGGCGCCGGACTTCTCGATCACGCGGTTGAGCACGCCGAGGTCCAGGATTTCGCCCTCGCGGCTGATGCCTTCCCCGAACAGGATGTCGAACTCGGCCGTCTTGAAGGGCGGGCTGACCTTGTTCTTGACCACCTTGACCTTGGTCTCGTTGCCGATCGCCTCTTCGCCCTTCTTGATGGTGCCGGTGCGGCGGATGTCCAGACGGACC